>ERZ772812.230-NODE-230-length-56109-cov-9.551486_pt1 | contig 56109 bp, 50 predicted proteins | sample MGYA00511343_ERZ772812 | MGnify/ENA primary metagenome ERZ772812 (study PRJEB29015, sample SAMEA2737706) | human gut metagenome | biome: human gut; feature: human-associated habitat; material: faeces | place: China | collected 2012 ...
ACATGTACGGATGAATGTGGGAGGTGTTCGGATAAAGTTGATAATCAAGGCGTCCCTAACTGCCGCCCTAATGACTAGGTTCGATTTGGGGTGCGCCGGACGCTGGGGTATCATGGCTTGGTTGATATATCTGCATTTACGCGCCTTGTAGGAAGGGGCTGCGCCCATGGCTTTTGAGCCTGCTCAACATAGCTTTATCACGCTCGAGGGCGTCGACGGTGCCGGCAAGTCCACGCAGGCGCGCCTGCTTGCCCGCGCGCTCGAGCTCGCTGGCCACCAGGTTGTGAGCCTGCGCGAACCGGGCGGCACCGCCATCAGCGAAAAGATCCGCGCCCTGCTGCTCGACCCCGCCAATATGGCGATGGGCGACACCTGCGAGTTGCTGCTCTACGAGGCTGCGCGTGCCCAGCTGGTGCACGAGGTCATAGCCCCCGCCCTTGCGGCCGGCAAGGTGGTCCTGTGCGATCGCTTCTACGATTCCACGACCTGCTACCAGGCGTTTGCCGATGGCCTCGACCGCCAGATGGTGCGCGACGCCAACAACCTGGCCGTTGCGGGAACGCACCCGGCGCTCACACTCGTCTACCATATCACGCCCGAGCAGGCGGCGCTACGCATGGCAGCCCGTGGCGCGGCAGATCGCATGGAGGCTAAGGGCATGGCATTCCAGGAGCGTGTGTACCAGGGATTTTGTGCCATTGCTGCCGAGGAGCCAGACCGCGTAAAGCTCATCGACGCCACTGCGCCGATCGAGGATGTCTTCGCGCAGACGGTCGAGCAGGTGCGCGCGTACGGCCTCGATATCCCGCAGGATGCCGTCGTCGCCGCGCTTGCCCAGGAGGCCGAGTAGCATGGCCCCTGCGCAGACAAGCTTGCTGGCCAAGCTCGACACCCAAGAGCGCGTGCGTGACTTTTTGACCAATGCCGTCGCTAGCGGTCGCGCATCGCACGCCTACCTGTTTTTGGGCGCTCCCGGCGCGGGCAAGCTCGACGCCGCATGGGCGCTCGCCCAGGCATTCCTGTGCGAGCAGGACGGCTGCGGATCGTGCGACAGCTGCGTGCGCGTCGCGCGCCATACGCACCCCGACGTGCACTATTACACGCCCGAAAGCGCCACGGGCTACCTCATCGTCCAGACGCGCGAGCTACTCGACGACGTGCCCTTGGCACCCATCCGTGCCAAGGGCAAGGTCTACATCATCGACCGTGCCGAGCAGCTGCGCGCCAACACTGCCAACGCATTGCTCAAAACGCTCGAGGAGCCGCCCGAGGGCGTCATGTTCATCCTGCTGGGCACCTCGGCAGACGTGATGCTGCCTACCATCGTGAGCCGTTGCCAGTGCGTGCCGTTTCGGCTGGTGTCGCCCACCGTGGCCGCGCAGGCCGTGAGCCGCGCCACCGGCCAGGACCTCGCGCGTTGCCGCATGGCCGTCGCCGTGGCGGGCAGCCCCACGCGCGGTATCGAGTTCCTTAAGAGTGCCGAGCGCCAGGACGCCCGCCGTCAGATGGTCCGTGCCATCGACTCGCTCATTGCCGCCGACGAGGCCGACGTGCTCAGCCGCGCCAAGCCACTCATCGTCGCCGTCAAGGCGCCGCTCGCCGAGGTCAAGTCCACGCAGGAAAAGGTGCTCGAGCAAAATGCCGACTACCTGTCGCGTGGAGCATTGAAGCAGCTTGAGGACCGCAACAAGCGCGAACTCAACGCGCGCGAGCGTTCGGGTATCATGGAAGCGCTGGCGAGCGCGCGGACGCTCATGCGCGACGTGCTGCTGACGCTTCAGGATGAGGCGGCCGACGTCGTGAACGAGGATGTGCGCGACACGATCGGTCGGCTTGCCGCCGCGACCAATGTTGCGGGTGCCACCCAGGCGCTCGAGGCGGTCGCAACCGCCGAGCGCAACATCGCCAGAAACGTTACTCCCCAGCTGGCCATCGAGGTCATGCTGTTCGATATCAGGAAGGCACTGAAATGCCGTTAGTCGTACCCGTTAAGTTTACCTACGCCTCGCGCGACCTGTGGTTCGACCCGCAGGATCTGGATATCCTCGAGGCCGATTATGCTATCTGCTCCACCGAGCGCGGAACCGAGATCGGCCTGGTCACGGCGGACCCCTTCGAGGTGCCGCAGGACGAGATCGGCCAGCCGCTCAAGCCCGTGCTGCGCGTGGCGAGCGACATCGACCTGCAGCTTGCCGATGATCTGGCCATCCAAGGCGACGAGGCCATGGTCGATTTCCGTCGCCTGGTCAAGGAGCTCGACCTCGAGATGAAGCCGGTCGGCGTCGAGTACCTGTTTGGCGGCGAGAAGGCCGTGTTCTACTTTGCGGCCGAGGAGCGCGTCGATTTTCGTCAGCTCGTCAAGGATCTGTCCTCGACGCTGCACATTCGCGTCGACATGCGCCAGATCGGCGTGCGCGACGAGACTCGCCTGGTGGGCGGCTATGCCCAGTGCGGCCAGGAGCTCTGCTGCACGCGCTTTGGCGGACAGTTTGAGCCCGTCTCGATCCGCATGGCAAAAGAGCAGGACCTGCCGCTCAATTCCTCCAAGATCAGCGGCGTTTGCGGCCGCCTGATGTGCTGCCTGCGCTATGAGTTCGAAGCGTACAAGGACTTTAAGAGCCGTGCGCCCAAAAAGAAGACGCTCATCGATACGCCGCTCGGCAAGGCGCGTATCCAGGAATATGACACGCCGCGTGAGCAGCTGGTGCTGCGCCTGGAGAACGGCAAGGTCTTTAAGGTCAACCTGGCCGATATGACCTGCTCGGAGGGCTGCAAAAAGAAGGCTGCCGAGCAGGGCTGCAACTGCCGCCCCGACTGCGTGACGCGCGATGTGCTCGAGCGCATCGAGTCGCCCGAGATGCGCCTGGCGCTCATGGAACTCGATCGCGAGAACGGCGTCGACGTGGGCGATGGCCTGTCGAGTGCCGACCGTCTGGCCGGCACTTCGATGCCCAAGCGCCGTCGTCGCGATGCTGAATCCGATGCTCGCGCCGGTCAGGGCCAGGGCGAGGGCCGTGGCCGCGGAAAGGGCCGTGGTAAGGCCGAGGCACCCGAGGCCGAGGAGGCCGCCGGTGGACGTCGTCGTCGCAAGCGCGCGGGCTCGGGCGATGCTGCCGAGGCTGCAGCCGCGGGCAAGAACGCCTCTCGCGAGCGCGAGACTCAGCAGCCTCAGCAGCAAAACCGCGGCGGTGGCATGAACCCCACGCGCCGTCGCCGCCGTCACCTGTCGAGCGAGGAGCGCGAGGATGCCTTCCGCGCCGCAGCTGCTCGCGAGGCTGGTGCCGCTTCCAAGGGTCCCTCGGGTTCCGATGCGCCTGCCGACAAGGGCGGCAAGTCACGTGGCGAGGATGAGCGCGCGCCGCGTCCGCGCCGTCGCCATTCCTCGGGCGCGCAGCAGAAGCCTTCAGTGCCCTCCGTGGCCGATCAGGTCTCGGATGGCGAGGTCAAGGTCACGCGCCGTCGTCCCGGAGATGGCGGGGGAGCGGCTGCCAAGGCTTCGCGTGGCGCCGCTCGCGACGAGCGCGAGCCGCGCGAGGATCGCGGTGGCGAGGGCTCGGCCGACCAGGGTCAAAAGCGCCGTCGTCGTCGCCGTTCCCGCAAGCCGCGCCAGGATGGTGGCGAGGGCTCGACCCCGTCTTCGGCCGCACCACAACCGCCCGCCGGCGAATAACGCCCGCGAGCGGATTTAACCCGCCTTACCCCAATCGCGTCGGGGTACCATAGCGCTGAATCAACAACCCTCCCTGCGACCGAACGTAGGGAGGGTTGTGTCTTGAAGAGCCATTTGAATGTGTTGGGATGCCTGCAAGGTGCCGGCGCCCTACCGTTTGCGGACGGATTGCTACCGTTTGCCGAGCGGGCGGCACGCGAGGCGCTCGAGGCATTGTCGCCAACACGATGTGCCGGCTGCGAGCGCGCCGGTGCGCTTATTTGCCAAGACTGCCTGGCTGCGCTCACGCTCATCGACCCACGGCATAGCTGCACCCGATGTGGCGCCCCGTTTGGGGATTTGCTGTGCACTGAGTGTTCGGTCGAGGGCACGTCCTCGGCAATGGCGGAGGCACTCGACCGGTGCCTGGCGTGCTCCGTCTATGCGCATCCGCTGCCGCGCATCATTAAAGCGTACAAGGACGCGGGCGAGCGACGCCTGGCGCCGTATCTGGCGGAGCTGCTCTACGACACCGCCCTGCATGCCCAGGTCGTAGCGCCCGAACGCTTGGGAGGTGTGCTGTCCGGTGCGGATGCGGTGGTGTTTGTGCCTGCGACGGCGGCAGCGTTTCGGCGGCGTGGCTTTGATCATATGGAGGCCATTGCGCGCCCATTTTGCGAGCTGTCGGGTGTTCCCCTGCTCGATGCCCTCGTCAAGTACGGGCATGGCGACCAGCGCGAACTCGGTCGTGAGGAGCGTCGCGAGCGTGCCCAAGGCATGTACGAGACGGTTGAGGACGTGCACGGCCGCCGCTTACTGCTTATCGATGACGTTATCACCACGGGCGCGACGATGGCAGCGGCTTCGGCGGAACTCAAGCGCGCCGGCGCCGCAGCAGTCGATGGCCTCGCTATCGCACGCGTTTGGTAGGGGTGGTTTTGTGGCAGTGAAGATTGAGCGGTGCAACGAGCCGACAGGCGAACAGCTAGCGGCTTCCGTAATCCTAACAGGCGCCTCGGCGCTACGCATGATGCGCGCCGAGCGCCGACAAATGGGTTACATCAGCTGGAGGGACCTCGATCCCGATGAAGAGCGCCGTGTGCTGTGCACATCGTCGCCCTCGACCGAGGACATCTATCTTCCCGACTTGGTGCGGATTGGGGCCGCAAGCGGCGAGGTGCAAGAAGATCTTTGCTTGCTGGTGGGATCTGCGACGCAGCGCCGCCGCATGCCTGGCGTGGGCTGGTCCGTATGCTCCGGGTTGCCCGCCGGCTCGATTCTAGAGGTGGAACCGGGGGTGTACAGTCTATCTCCCGAGGCCCTTTGTGTTGCCGTCGCCCGCGAGGTCGGCTGTATCCAGGCATTTGCCCTGGCCCAGGAGCTGTGCTCTAAGATTTCGCTGAGTGACCGCGGGAAGTATCTGCCTCCCTACACCTCGCCTGTTACGAATAAACTTGCAAAGGACAAGGACCAGCCAGCAGACGTGGGCTACTTTGAGGTTGAGCCGGTGCTGATGCCCGATCGTCTGGCAGATTATCTCGCGGTATGCAAGGGGACCGCGGCCAAACAGCTGCAGCGTCTGTGTCCCTATCTTTCGGAAAACCTGCGCTCACCCATGGAGTGCATCATGCTCGCCCTGTTTTCGCTTCCGTTTTCCTATGGCGGGTTTGCCTGCGGACCTTTTAAGACCGACTACAAGATCGAGTTCGATGACCGTGCGCAGGCAATCTCGGGGATGTCCCATGCAGTTTGCGATGCGTATCAAGAAGCAGCTCGGTTTGACCTGGAATACAACGGCGAGCTGGGCCATTCCTCTCGGAGGGGACGTATCCATGATGAAAAACGCAACACGGGCTTGATCACTATGGGAATCGAGGTCGCGACGGTCAACAACGAAATGCTCTGCGACATGGAAGCGATGGAAGCGCTTGCATGGCGCATGCACCAGCGTATGCGAAAGCGGTACCGGAATCGTGTCGATGCCCGCAGGAAGAAGCAAGAGGCGTTGCTTAACACGCTGCGGGCGTGTTTTGGGCTTAAGCCGGTCTAATTCGCGACGAAAATAGGGGGTTAATCATATACCCTGGCCAAAAAATGGCAAATATGAGTACTGTCACTAAATCAGTAACAGCAAAATCAGGGAATTTAAGACTCGGAGGTGGCGTAAAGTAAGAAGATAATAAACAAATGTAGAATAACTAAGCATCAGATTGGCGACACTAAGCGCAAAATCTGTCCGAGAGGCCAAAATTGCCTGTTACAAAATTGGTAACAGTACTCATATTTGCCATTTTTTGGCCACGGCACCCTAAGAAGGGCGCCCCGGAGCTCCCCGTAGGGGAGCTCCGGGCTTCATAGGGGCACGAATAGCCCACTCCGACCTGCAAAATCTGTGCGCACGATGCGAATGACGCCCTTAACCTTAAACTTTAGCTTGAACTTAGCTATAATGCGCTACGTTCCTGCCAGGCTGTGGTTGCGGACGGACGAAATGCCCGTCCTAGTCCAAGACAGACGCGGTCAAAGGGATCCACGTAAGCGACCGCGTGCGCGCGGCGCGATCATGGCGCGTCCTAGATGTAAGCCGCACCGTCCGTTCTACTTTCTTTGGGGCAATACCGCCTCGCGGGCGAGCGGGTCAGTCGTGAAGGTGGCTGCGGCCTCCCGAGCAAACACCCCGGTGCGCAAGTGTGGGGTCAAATACCAGGTCAGCTGGTGGGAACAACCCGATATTCCGCGCAACGCACGGATCGTATACGACACAGAAGGCAGGGTAGTGGACATGGTGAGGGGCAGCTTGATGCACGCGGCTCGGTTAGGTGCTGGGACCGCAGCGGTCATCGCCGTTTTGGGCCTGAGCGGATGCGCGTTCAACCCGCTGTCTACGTTCACAACTCCCACGATCGACCAGATCGAGTACGAGACCGTCACGCCGGCGGTGTCGGACGATGCCCTGGTTACTCCCGGAACCCTGACGGTCGCCCTCGATACTTCCGATGCGCCGCAGGCAATGCAGGGCGCCGACGGCGAGCTTACGGGGTATGCAGTCGATGCTGCCCGCGCCCTCGCAAGCCGCATGGGCCTTAAGGTCGCCTTTGTCGATGCGTCCTCGGCAGGTTCCGCGCTCGGCGACAAAAAGGCTGATATCTTTATCGGCGAGATCAACTCCACGGACGGGGACGTTAGCTCGCTCGGCACCTGCCTGTACGATGCCGCTTCCGTGTTCGGTAAAACCAGCGATGGTGGGTCGCTAAGCGTTTCCACCGATACCCTTAACACGTCTACTCTGGGTGTCCAGATGTCCTCGGCCTCGCAGGAGGCGCTTGCTAAGCAGAGCATCACCGCCAACCAAAAGACCTACTCCAACATCAACGAGTGCTTTGAGGCGCTCGAGTCCGGCGAGGTCGACTATGTGATCTGCGACTCCACAGCCGGCGGCTATCTTGCACGCCTGATGAGCGAGGTCTCCTATGTCGGTGCGCTCGAGGCGCCCTCGACGCTTGGTGTTGCGGGCCTCTCGTCCAATGACGAACTGTGCCGTGCCGTGAGTGATGCCCTCGACGACATCACGGTCGACGGCACGCTCGAGGCGGTTCACTGCGTCTGGTACGGCCAGATTCCCTACGACCTCACCACTAAGACGGTTTCGGGCGCTAACGTGCAGCCGGGCGACTCTGAGTCCAGTGAGACCACGTCCTCCGGCAGCGAGTCCTCCGATTCCAACAATGAGACCGCATCCTCCGAGGACAAATCGTCCAGCCAGGAAGGCACCATCACTGACGACGACATTAACAAACTTAATAGCTAGTTATTGCTAGGGGTGGTGTCTCCTATACGTTGGAAAGGACACCTCTTCACGGTTTCAACACGCACTGCCGGGTTTCCCCAATAGGGGAGCCCGGCTTTTTTATCCCTATAAAACCAGCAGGTCAAAGCCAATTTTCGGGACCAAATAAAAAGTCGCCGACGCCCTCCCATAGCGCACTTTGCCACAGAAAAGTGCGAGACTTCGGTATGCGGTATTAAGCAATCGTTATTCGGGTCTTTAGGAATCCGCGTGATTAAATGCACGGCAATGGGTACATAGCCAGTACAGTAAGTCCCCGAGGCAGATTGGAGCCACGTATGGATATCAAGGTTTCTGGACGCAAGACGACGGTAACCGATGCTCTGCGTGCGCATGTGGATGAGAAGATCGGCGAGGCGCTCAAGGTTTTCGATATCGAGCCCATGACAGTCGACGTCGTGCTTCGTTATGAGAAGAACCCCTCGAACCCCAACCCGGCAATCGTCGAGGTCACGGTTCGTGCCCGCGGCTCTGTGATTCGCGTTGCCGAGCACGGCGCAGATATGTATGCCGCCATCGACCTCTCCGCCGATAAGGTTACCCGCCAGCTGCGCAAGTTCAAGACTAAGGTCGTGGACAACCGCCAGGGTGGTGCCAGCGCCGCGGATGTCGCACCGGTCGAGCGCGTCGAGGATCTGGCCGACCTGCTGCTGCCCGAGGAGGAAGACGACCTGCTCGTCCGCGAGAAGGTTATCGACGTCACCCCGATGACCGAGGAGCAGGCGCTGGTGCAGACCGATCTGCTCGGTCACGACTTCTACGTGTTCGAGAACGCTACGACCGGTCTCATCAATGTGGTGTATCACCGTAAGAATGGTGGATATGGCATCATCAAGCCCCGCATCGAAACACTTGACGAGTAAAATACGTTAACTTGCATGAGTTAACGGTTGGCGGCCATCCCATGCGGGTGGCCGCCTTTTTTACGTAAGGAGTCGCTTTGATGGACAAGGCTGCATCTACCGGCCATTCGGACCGTTGCCGCATCGTCGTCGATACCTGCTGCGACTTTAGTCCCGAGGTCGCCGCGAACCTTGATGTCGATATCCTGGGTTTCCCCTTCATTATCGATGGCGAGGAGCGAACGGACGACATCTGGTCGAGCATGAGCCCTAAGGAGTTCTACGACCGCATGCGCGCCGGCGCCCGCGTGTCCACCTCGGCTGTGTCGCTCGGTCGCTATATCGAGTTCTTTACCGAGTGCGCCAAAGAGGGTACGCCTACGGTCTACCTGTGCTTTACCTCGGCGCTGTCGTCGAGCTACAACTCCGCGTGCCAGGCGGCAGATGCCGTGCGCGCCGAGTATCCCAACTTTGAGCTCTACGTGGTCGACAACGCTCTGCCCTGCGCGACCGGCGCGCTCTTGGCGCTCGAGGCCGTGCGCCAGCGTTCGGCGGGACTGACCGCCAAGCAGCTGGTCGATTGGGCAAACGAGGCAAAGACCTACGTCCACGGCTACTTTACGCTCGAGAGCTTCGACGCACTGGCTGCCGGCGGCCGCATTCCGCCCGCGGCGGCGCAGCTCACGGCAAAGCTCGATGTCAAGCCCGAACTCTCCTACGACCTGGCCGGCTCGCTGTCGCTGATCGGCGTCAACCGCGGCCGCAAGAAGGCGCTCAAGTCCATCCTCAAGTCGTTCCGCGAGAACTACGTGCCCGACCGCACCATGCCCATCGCCATCATGACGGCCGATGCCGAAAAGGACGGCGACTGGCTCGAAGCCGCCATCCGCAAGGAGGAGGGCTGCGCCGACGTCACGATCATTCGCAGCTCCGTGGGTCCCACCATTGGCTCGCACGTGGGCCCCGGCATGGTGGCCTGCGCGTTTTGGGGTAAGAACCGCGCCGACAAGGCGTCGCTTTCCGACCGCATCGCCCGCCGCGTGCGCGGTCAGTAGGCAAGCGCTGCGTCCGTAATCGCCCTCGACTCACAGCCCAAACGTTGGCATCGAGTATTCAACCTGGTAACAACACCCAACCCAAAAGGAAAGGTTTCATGGCAAACAAGCTCTCTGTCGCATTTATCGGCACCGGAATTATGGGTGCCCCCATCGCCGGCCACATCCTGGATGCCGGCTATCCCGTCACGGTCAACAACCGCACTAAGTCCAAGGCCGCCGCGCTTATCGAGCGCGGTGCCGTTTGGGCCGATACGCCGGCAGATGCCGTGGCGAACGCCGACGTCGTCTTTACCATGGTGGGTTATCCCTCCGAGGTCGAGGAGCTCTACCTGGCGGGCGACGGCCTGCTCGCGTGCACTAAGCCCGGCGCGGTCCTGATCGACCTCACCACAAGCTCGCCCGAGCTGGCGCGCGACATTGCCGAGGCCGCCCAGGTTTCTGGTCGCATGGCGTTTGACTGCCCCGTCACCGGCGGCGAGTCGGGTGCTATCGCCGGCACGCTCACGGCTATCGTGGGCGCTACCGAGAACGACATCGCGCCGGTCCGCGATGTCCTTGCCACCTTTGCGGCCAACATCTGCTGCTTCGACGGCGCTGGCAAGGGCCAGGCTGCCAAGCTCGCCAACCAGGTGTCGCTGGGCGCCTGCATGGTCGGCATGGCAGACGCCATGGCATTTGCCGAGCTTAGCGGCCTTGACCTGGAGAAGACCCGCCAGATGATCCTGGGCGGTACCGGCAAGTCCGGCGCCATGGAGAGCCTGGCTCCCAAGGCGCTCGACGGCGACTACAAGCCCGGCTTTATGGTCGAGCACTTCATTAAGGACCTGCGCCTGGCCCTTGCTTACGCCGACGACCGCGAGCTCGCGCTGCCCGGCGCCGACGTGGCCTTTACGCTCTACGACATGCTCGACGCTATCGGTGGCGCCAAGCTGGGCACCCAGGCCATCACGGTCCTCTATAAGGAGGAGGCCGATGCCATCGCCGCCGGTCTGGACTGGTCGCAGTATCGTCCCGAGGAGCATGGCGCTCACGAGGAAGGTTGCGGTTGCGGCGAGCACGGCGAGGACCATGAGTGCGGTTGTGGCCATCACCACGGCGAGGACCACGAGTGCTGCGGTGGCCACGGCCATGACGACGGCCACGAGTGCTGCTGCGGCCGCCATCACGGGGAGTAGCGCCTATGAGCTGGACGTTCGTGGTGCTTGCGCTGGTGCTCTTTCTCTTTGCGATCTACATCGGCTTTTTGTGCGGCCAGTGGGCCTGCGAAAAGCGCGTGATCAACAAGCGCGACTACTGGATTGCCAACTTTGCGGGTGCGGCGGCAGTCGTCCTGCTGACCTGGGTGTTCTCGCTGTTCCCGCTGGTGCAGTTTGCGCCGATCGGCTGGCTCGGCGGCTTTATCGCAGGCCTTAAGATGAGCTTTGGCGAGTCCGTCGGTCCGTGGCGCAAGCACGACGAGGTCTTTAACGTCAACAAGGCTCATCGCGCCGCCGCCGACGCGGGCGACGCCGAGGAGCGCCGCCGCGCACGTCGCAATGGCGCGGCCGACCGACAGCTCATCTCGGTCACCGATGACAGCAAGGGTGCTGGCAAGCACGCTAAGAAATAGTAAGAAGAGGTAACTATGGCAGAAAACAAAGACGAACAGCTCACCGACGAGGAGCTGGCACAGCTCCAGCTGGCAGAGGAGAACGAGGACGCCGTCGATCGCCTGGTCCAGGAGCTCGGCTGCCCCACGCGCCGCATCCGCCAGTTTGCCGCCCGCGTGCTGCATCTGCTTGCCGAGCGCGATCCGCAGCGCGTCGTGTCCTGCGTGCCCGCGCTGATCGAGGCGCTCGACCGCCCCGAGGCACAGACCCGCTGGGAGGCCCTCGATGCCCTGACGGCGCTCGCCACCACCTGCCCCGAGCAGCTGGGCGATGCCTTTGAGGGCGCCGAGACCGCGCTGTTCGACGAGATTTCCTCCACGCTGCGCTATGCCGCCTTCCGCCTGCTGTGCGTGTGGGGTGCCACGAGTGTCGAGCGTTCACGCGAGGCTTGGCCCATCCTGGACGAGGCCATCCAGTGCTACCACGGCGACCTTGAGTATCGCGACATGCTCGGTTGCCTGTACGAGTTTTGCCAGGGCGAGATCGACGCCGAGGTTGCCGAGAAGCTTGCGCTGCGCCTTAAGTTCGATGCCGAGAACGGTAAGGGCAGCTATCTCAAGGCCCGTTCGAGCGAGATTTGCGAAATGCTTGTTAAACGTTTTGGCCTGGATCTCTCCAAAAAGAAGAAGCGTGCTAGCGTTAAAAAATCTGAGGCCGCCGAAGACGAGGAGTAACAGATTATGGCGCACGATGTAGTCCTGATTCCCGGTGACGGTATCGGTCCCGAGATTACGCAGGCCATGCGCCGCGTGGTCGAGGCCGCCGGTGTCCAGATCAATTGGAATGTCCAGGAAGCCGGTGCCGGCGTCATGGACGAGTTTGGCACGCCGCTGCCCCAGCACGTGCTCAATGCGGTCGCCGAGACCAAGGTTGCCATCAAGGGTCCCATTACTACGCCGGTCGGCACGGGTTTCCGCAGCGTCAACGTGGCCCTGCGCAAGCATTTCGACCTGTACGCCTGCGTGCGCCCTTGCCTGTCGCAGCCGGGCGACGGCTCGCGTTTCCGCGACGTCGACCTGGTCATCGTGCGCGAGAACACCGAGGACCTCTACGCCGGCATCGAGTTCGATGAGGGCGCTACCGAGGTCGAGGAGCTCTCGCAGCTCGTCGAGCGTTCGGGCCAAAAGACCTTCGCCGCCGATTCCGCGATCTCGATCAAGTCCATCTCTATCGCCAAGAGCCGCCGTATTGTGGAGTATGCCTTTGAGTATGCCCGCCGCTGCGGCCGCAAAAAGGTGACGGCCGTGCACAAGGCCAACATCATGAAGGCGACCGACGGCCTGTTCCTGCGTGTTGCGCGCGAGGTGGCCGCCAACTATCCCGATATCGAGTTCAACGACAAAATCGTCGACGCCACCTGCATGGGTCTGGTCCAGAACCCCAATGACTTCGATGTCCTGGTGCTGCCCAACTTGTACGGCGATATCGTCAGCGACCTGTGCGCTGGCCTGGTGGGTGGTCTGGGTATGGCTCCGGGTTCCAACATCGGTGCCGATTGCGCTATCTTTGAGGCAACGCACGGCTCCGCGCCCGATATCGCCGGTCAGGATATCGCTAACCCCACGGCCGAGATTCTCTCTGCGGCTATGATGCTCGATCACCTGGGCGAGAACGACGCTGCCAATCGCATTCGCGTCGCCGTGTCTGCCACGCTCGACGAGGGAGAGCAGGTTACCGGTGACGTGCGTCGTGCCCAGACCGGCTCCGTTGAGGGCGCTGTGGGCACGCAGGCCTTTGCCGATGCCGTTATCGCTCACCTGGCCTAAGGCATGCACACTGCAAACGCCTAAATAGTACTTAAGTGTTTGCGTATAACCTAAGAATCAATACGCCCGGCGCTCTGTCGGGCGTATTCTATTGAGGACTATGTTTCCTAACAAGGAGTAACTGATATGGGTCTGATTCAAAAGAAGGACGAGAAGGACGAGATCGACGGCATCCAGATCATCGAGCGCGGCGAAGGCCCCGACGGTGACGAGGACGAGAAGATCGATCTGGTCGCCGGTACGTCTGCCGAGCACATTGCCGCCGGCACGACGGCCGAGGAGGAGGACGCCCGACTGGAGGCTCAGATTGCCGCGGATGCCGCTGACGAGAACCTCATGCCCGAGGAGCAGGACGAGGACGACGACGCCGACGTGGACGACCACGCTTGCAAGCACAAGAAGACGATGATTGCCGCCTTTGTGGTCGCCGTCGTGATCGCTGCCGTGGTCGGCTTCTTTATCGGCAACGGTGGTTTTGGCGGCAAGGGCGTCGGCTCGGCGACCCTGACCGAGGACCAGCTCGATTCGACCGTGGCAAGCTATAGCTACAACGGCAAGAAGAGCGACATCACCGCGCGTGAGGCCATCGAGAGCCAGTACAGCCTCGACACCGTCAAGGATAGCGATGGCAACTACACCGCTCCTTCTGCTGACGTCATCCTGTCCTACGTGCGCAATCAGATTCTGCTGGACGCTGCCGAGGACGAGGGCATTACCGTTTCTTCCAAGGAAATGAAGCAGTACGCCGAGGATTCCATCGGCACTTCGGACTACAAGACCATGGCCACGCAGTACGGCGTGTCCAAGGACCAGGCCAAGCAGATCGTCCGTCAGTCCGCGACGCTGCAAAAGCTCTACAAGAAGAAGGTGGGCGATAGCTCTGCAAGCATGCCGACCGCCCCGACCGAGCCTGCTGACGGCAACGAGGAGACCGCGAGCAAGGACTACGCCGACTACATCATCAACCTTGTCGGCGATGAGTGGGATAGCTCAAAGGGCACTTGGAAGGATGCCGACAGCACCTATGCCAAGGCCTTCGCTGACGATGCCTTTACGGCCGATAGCGCCACCTACAAGCAGGCCATGACCGCCTATTACACCGCCTACCAGCAGTATTCCTCGCAGGCTTCGAGTGCCAGCTCCAAGTGGACCGAGTATGCTAACGGCCTCTACGCCAAGGCCAACATCAGCATCTACGGCCTGTTTGCGTAAAGAGTTGCACGGCTCATCGAGCATCTAGCTGATAGAAAACAAATTGCCCGCCAGTACGGAAGTCGTTCTGGCGGGCAATTTGCGTTGAGGGCGTGATTGGCGGCTTAATTATGGCTATTCATCTTTAAGTCCAAAAAGGCTATCGGCTTCATCGTCGGATATATATTCCAGTACATCGCCCGGTTGGCAGTCGAGTGCCCGGCATATCGCGTCAAGAGTTGAAAAGCGCACGGCAGAAACCTTGCCCGTCTTGATGCGCGACATATTGACCTGGGAGATGCCCACGCGTTCCGCAAGCTCTTTGGATGAGATCTTGCGTTCGGCGAGCATGCGGTCGAGCCGCAGAATAATCATGGATTCCCCCTAGAGCAACTCGTCATCTTGTATTTGCAGGATACACCCGTACTGGAAGACGCTGGCAATCAGGCTAATAATCAGGCCTGCAAAGACCATAGAGAGGTCGAGGTGCTGGCCGCCAAGCGCATCCGTAAAGTTGCCGCCAAATCCTGAGAGTATCAGCCCCGTGACTATGGCACCAAGAAGCTTCACAGCAACGCCGCCAATAAGGAACAAATGTCCTACTTGACGTAGTATGCGGATGCATTCGAGGTCAAAGGGCCTGCCCGCCTTTTCAATGGCGGAGAAAAACCTGTATGCGCTTAGCACAATGGCAAGCGCAAGGCATGTCATCATGGCGCTCCCTATGGCAGTATGACCGTCGTGCGCGACAAGCATAAGAGGGGTCTGTTCATTGGCGCCGACGAGAGCGAGAGATGGCCCTTCGCCGGCATTAAGCTCTACGGATTGGAGGCAGAACCCTTGGGAGAGGCTAGGCAATATGAGTAGAAGCTTGATTGCAATGACTGCGAGGAGTCCCAGAGCGAGCGCTACGGCGGTGCAGATTGTGGCCCATTTGCAGATGTGAGCGAGCTTCCTCAGATCGGCTATTGCCTGTTCGCGGTTGATGGGTTCATTCGATTTGGATACGTTCCAGCGGATCATAGCTCCTCCAACCAATGTCTAGGATGATATTTAAATCTTATAATATACTTAATGATAAACGATAAACAATTACAGATTAGAGTAAGTTATGTTTGTAAGACGAATAGCGAGAGCTTATGGCATATTTAGGGAGTGAGAGTTTGGCACGTGGGGGATGGACGAGTATCGAAATTTCCCGCAACCGCGCAAGTGCTTCATCGGGTCTCCCTAATTCATATGGAAAAGGAGCTGCAAACGATTGGAAATAACCGCTGAGCGGTCGAAAACTACCGTTCACCGATAATTTCTAAACTGGTTCTAACTGGTATTAAGTCAAAAAGACCAATTCACAAATCTTCACAATGACCTGCATTTTTTCTACATGCTTTTTTGGCCACCCTGCGTTGTTTAGACACAGAAAAGGTTCCGATCTTTCGTCAAAGTATTTCGAAACGATTTCAAAACCGCAGGTAGAAGTGTTAACGAGCGGTAAACGGTCGATTTATCGCCGTGAGCGGTGCAAAAACGTTTACTGCGTGAATCAGCGAAAGCGACCTCTTCTGTGATGATATAGTGACAACAACACGTCACGTGGTTACTACCAGTTGAGAGACCACTGGTCTTCAAAGAACGCTTTCCAAGAAGCTTTAAGGGCGTCCGCCCGCTGGCTTCCGAAAACATCGGACTCAGATCGTACACACCTTCGGAAGGGAAATTTGAATGGTTGGCTTTATTCTTACCGGTCATGGACAGTTCGCACCCGGCCTCGCAAGCGCTATCGCTATGGTCGCCGGTGATCAGCCCGCTTTTACCGTCGTTCCTTTCGAGGGCGACCAGGCTGCTTCCTACGGTGAGGATCTCCGCGCCGCTATCACCGCCATGCGCGAGGAGTGCGATGGCGTGCTCGTCTTTACCGACCTGCTTGGTGGTACCCCGTTCAACCAGGCAATGATGATTGCCCAGGATGTCGACAACGTCGAGATTCTGACTGGCACGAACCTTCCCATGGTTATTGAGCTTCTGTTCCTCCGCGGCAACGCTACGCTCGCCGAGCTTGGCGAGCAGGCCGTGACCGTTGGCCAGACGGGCATCACCGCCCAGACGGTTGCCTCCGTCGCTGGTGCCGAGGAAGAGGATATCTTCGGTGACGAGGACGGCATCTAATGGCCGATTTCGGAGCCAGCGTCCTGAGCTCCTCGGTCGCTCTTTTAGGCCTGCTTGTCGTCATGGGCTTGATTTACACCATCTGGTCGCAAATCAACATGAAGAAGAAGCAGAAGTACTTCAAGGAGCTACACACCGAGCTCAAGCCGGGTCAGGAGGTTCTTTTCGCCGGCGGTATCTACGGAACCGTCAAAGGCATCGAAGGCGAGAAGGTCCAGATCAAAGTCCGATCCGGCGCCGTTGTAGATGTTTCGCGTTACGCGATTCAGGAGATCAAGTAACTGTCGTCAGCAAATAACGAAAGGAAGCTGATCAACATGGCAGAACCCAACATTCTTCTTACCCGCATCGATAACCGACTGGTCCATGGTCAGGTCGCTACCCAGTGGAACTCCACCTTGGGCTCCAACCTCATTCTCGTCGCCAACGACGATGTGTCGACTAACACCATGCGCCAGAACCTCATGAAGATGGCCGCTCCCGCCGGCGTCGCTACTCGTTTCTTCTCTCTGCAGAAGACCATCGACGTCATTGGCAAGGCGAGCCCGCGCCAGAAGATCTTCATCGTGGCCGAAACACCGGAAGACGTGCTTACGCTCGTCAAGGGCGGTGTGCCTATAAAGAAGGTAAACATCGGCAACATGCACATGTCGGAAGGAAAGCGCCAAGTCGCCACCTCCGTCGCAGTTAACGACGAGGATGTCGCTGCGTTTAAAGAGCTGCAGGAATTGGGGGTGGAGTTGGAGATCAGGCGCGTTCCGAGCACGCCTGTTGAGGACACGAGCAAGCTCTTCTCGTAATCCTCATGATCCACGTTGTCAGGAATGAAACCCTGACATTCTGTACGTGAAATCCAAAGTGCGTACATACATTTTGAAAGGAGGAGCAAGATGGAATACTCGATCATCCAGGTCGCTCTGGTCTTCATCGTCACGTTCGTCGCGGCAATCGACCAGTTCAACTTCCTCGAGTCTCTCTATCAGCCCATCGTCACCGGCGCCGTCATCGGTCTTATCCTTGGCGACCTCAACACCGGTCTTCTCGTGGGTGGTACCTATCAGCTCATGACGATCGGCAACATGCCGATCGGAGGCGCTCAGCCGCCTAACGCCGTCATCGGCGGCATCATGGCAGCCATTCTCGCTATCGCTACGGGCCTCGAGCCCAACGCGGCAGTCGGCCTTGCCATTCCGTTCGCTCTGCTTGGTCAGCTCGGCGTTACCCTGGTCTTCACGCTTATGTCGCCGCTCATGTCCTCTGCGGACAACATGGCTCACAACGCTGACACCAAGGGTATCGAGCGTCTGAACTACTTCGCCATGGCTCTGCTCGGCCTGATCTTCGCCGTCGTCGTCACCCTGTTCTTCATCGCTGGCGCCACCATCGGTCAGACCATCGCTTCCGCCATCCCGACTTGGCTGCAGACCGGTCTCTCCGCTGCAGGCGGCATGATGCGCTTCGTCGGCTTCGCCGTCCTGCTCAAGGTTATGATGAACCGCGATATGTGGGGCTTCTTCCTCATGGGCTTTGGCCTCGCGCTCATCACCGTTGCCAACGATTCGCTGGCAACCCCTGCTCTGCTCATCCTCGCTCTCATCGGCTTCGGCATCGCTTTCTGGGACTTCCAGCAGCAGACCGAGCTGAAGGGTGCAGCTGTTTCTGACGGAGGTGACTTCGAAGATGGCATCTAATGAGTATGTGATCCCGGAGCACTACGAGGATCTCACTCCTGCTCCGCAGCTCGACCAGAAGACCCTCAACAAGATGGCTTGGCGCTCCTGCTTCCTGCAGGCATCGTTCAACTACGAGCGCATGCAGGCCGCTGGCTGGCTCTACTCCATCATCCCTGGTCTGGAGAAGATCCACACCAACAAGAACGACCTCGCGGCTTCCATGAGCCACAACCTGGAGTTCTTCAACACTCACCCGTTCCTCGTCACCTTTGTTATGGGTATCGTGCTTTCGCTCGAGCAGAACAAGGTTGACATCCCCACGATCCGCGCCGTCCGCGTCGCCGCAATGGGCCCGCTCGGTGGTATCGGTGACGCCCTGTTCTGGCTGACGCTCGTGCCTATCACGGCCGGCATCACCTCCAACATGGCCATCAACGGCAACGCCGCTGCGCCGATCATCTTCCTGGTGATCTTCAACGCCGTCCAGTTCGCTCTGCGCTTCTGGCTCATGAACTGGTCCTACAAGCTTGGCACCAGCGCTATTGACGCTCTGACCGCCAACATGCAGGCCTTCACGCGTGCCGCTTCCATCATGGGCGTCTTCGTCGTCGGTTGCCTGGTCGTCACCATGGGTGGCACCCAGATCAACCTCCAGATCCCCAACGGCACCACCCGTGGCCTCTCCGCTACTACCGTGATCGTCTCCGAGAAGGAGGCCGAGAACTTCACCGGTATGGAGGGCATCGATACCGAGACCGCTGAGGCCGGTACCATCGCCATGACCGATGAGGACGGCAACGCCCTCACCGCTTCCGATGCCGACGGCAACGCTGTCGAGTGCGGCGTCACCGATCTGGGCAACGGCATGGAGTCCGTTACCTACGGCACCGTCACCGAGGATCCGGTCAACTTCTCCGTTGCCGACACCCTCAACACCATCGTCCCGAAGCTCGTCCCGCTTATGCTTACGCTGCTGCTTTACTACATGTTCGCTAAGCACAGCTGGACCCCGACCAAGGGCATTCTGCTGCTCTTCGTTCTGGGCATCCTGGGCGCTGGCCCGCTTGGTCTCTGGCCGAGCATCTGGTAAGGCTCTAGCTTGAGGGGTGTGTCCCTACGCGGCTCACACCCCGACCCCTTAAGCCATGTGTATGTTAAAAGCCGCGTGCTCGAAAGAGCGCGCGGCTTTTGTTTTCTTGATGATTCGGGTGTGGCAGACAGATAATGCTTAACACCCAAGGTAGTTAGCCGAATTCGAGCAAAAGGGAGGATAGGATGGCGATCGGAGCGCGTAAGCAACCGCTGTACGATCAGCTGGTCGATATTCTGACCGAAAAGATTGACCATGAATATCGCGCCGGTGACATGATTCCTTCTGAGCGCGAACTTTCGGAGCGCTATGGTCTCTCGCGCACTACGGTACGCCTGGCTCTGCAGGAACTGGAGCGTTTAGGACTGGTGGTTCGGCAGCACGGTCGCGGTACCTTTGTGACCGACCGTTCGGCAAAGGCAACCAATCTTATGCAGTCCTACAGCTTTACCGAGCAGATGCGCGCGATGGGTCGCGACCCCGAGACCACGATTCTCGAGTTTTGCGAGATGGAGGCCGATAAGAACCTGGCCGAGCATATGGGATTGCGTATCGGTGATCGCATTTTTAAGCTTAAGCGCCTTCGTTCTGCCGACAACATGCCCATGATGGTCGAACGCAGCTATCTACCGGTTCGTCAATTTCTGTCCCTAAAGCGACCGCTGCTGGAGCGTAAGCCGCTTTACGATGTGATTGAGCAAGACTTTCAGCAAAAGATACGCGTGGCCGAAGAGGAGTTCTATGCGAGCATAGCCCGTCCCACCGACGCCCACCTTTTGGGAATTGTCGAGGGCTCGCCTGTGCTCGATTTGGTCAGGACTACGTATAACGAGTCAAACGAGGTTGTGGAGTACACGCTCTCGGTTGCTCGTGCCGATCAGTTTAAATACAAGGTTTACCACCAGCGTAGCGACTAGTGTTCGCATCGTTTCCATATGATGATTCTTTGCATTTAACTGGTTACTACCAGATAACCAACTGAAGTGTATAATTGCACGTCAGAGGATTACTTCTAGAGAGAGGTATTAGAAATGTTCGAGAAGAGTGTCGAGGAGCTCACCGAGCTCGGCGCCCAGATCACCACGGCCGAGATTGCTCAGCAGCCCGAGCTTTGGCGTGATACGCTCAACATCTATCGCGAGAACAAGGAGGCCATCGAGGCCTTTCTGGCCGAGGCTCGCGCTATGGGCGAGGGCCGTCTGTCCGTTGTCTTCACCGGTGCCGGTACGTCCGACTACGTTGGCGATACCTGCGCCCCGTACCTGCGTCACGCTGGCAACACTGATCTCTACGACTTTAAGCCCATCGCCACGACCGACATCGTGAGCGCTCCGCGCGACTTCCTGCGCGCCGAGGATCCCACGCTCGTGGTTTCCTTTGCCCGCTCTGGCAACAGCCCCGAGAGCCTTGCCGCCGTTGCCGTCGCCAAGGAGCTCGTCCACAACGTCAAGTTCCTCAACATCACCTGCGCTCCCGAGGGCAAGCTTGCCGTCGAGTCCGCCGATGATCCCAATGCGCTGACGCTGCTCATCCCGCGCGCCAACGACAAGGGCTTCGCCATGACCGGTTCCTACACCTGCATGACCCTGCTCTCCACCCTTATTTTCGACACTGCCTCTGACGAGCAGAAGGCCGAGTGGGTCGAGACCATCGCCAAGATGGGCGAGGAGGTTATCGCTCGCGAGTCCGAGGTTGCCGATTACCTCGCTGGCGACTTCAATCGCGTGACCTACTTGGGTTCTGGCTCCTTCGGTGGCCTTGCCCAGGAGAGCCAGCTCAAGATCCTCGAGCTCGCTCACGGTCTGGTCGCTACTTCCTACGACACCTCCATGGGCTATCGTCACGGACCTAAGTCCTTCGTCGACGATAAGACGCTCGTCTTCGTGTTCGTCAACAACGACGCCTACACCCGTCAGTACGACATCGACATCCTCAACGAGATCGGTGGCGACAAGATCGCTCAGCACACCGTCGCCGTTCAGCAGGAAGGTGCCACCGTCTATGAGGGTGAGTCCTTCACCTTTAAGGGCTACGAGGCGCTTCCCGAGGGCTACCTTGCTCTGCCGTTCGTGATGTTTGCCCAGGCTATCAGCCTGCTCAACTCCGTGCGCGTGGGCAACACGCCCGATACGCCGAGCCCCACCGGCACGGTCAACCGCGTGGTTAAGGGCGTGACGATTCACCCCTTCACCGCTTAATCGCGTCCCCCTGTAAGGGCGCCCGTCCGCTCATAACGGCGGGCGGGCGCTTTTTGTTTTACCTGAGCTGGGTATAAGCATCACCACAGTCAACTGCTTTAGAAGCAAGGAGTGCATATGAGCACGTACGCAATTAAGGCTGACAAGTTCTTCTTGCCGGCAGGCCCGCAACTGGGCGGCTATCTTATGGTCGAGGATGGCGTCTTTGGCGCCTGGCAGGCCGACGAGCCCTCTTGCGAGATTAAGGACTACACGGGATCGTGGATCGCACCGGGTATGGTCGATACCCACATCCATGGCTTCTACAACCACTCAACTACCGATAACGATCCCGAGGGTATTGATATCAGCTCGACTGAGCTCGCCCGTCGCGGTACCACCAGCTGGTTGCCCACGACGTTCACCGATGGCGTCGAGCAGATCAAGGACGCCTGCGCCGCCATCGCTCAGGCGGACGAGGGTCGCGGCCCCGACTTCTGCGGTGCTCGCATTCAGGGCATCTACCTGGAGGGCCCCTTCTTTACCATGAAGCACGTGGGCGCGCAGAACCCCGCTTATCTTATCGATCCCTCCGAGGAGGTCTTCGATCAGTGGCAGGAGGCTGCGGGTGGTCGCATCGTTAAGAGCGCCATGGCGGCCGAGCGCGACGGTGCCGCTGCTTATGCGGCTGCCCTGAACGCCAAGGGCGTGGTGACCAGCATCGGTCACTCCGACGCCACCTACGATGAGTGCATCGCCGCCATCAACGCCGGTGCCAGCTGCTTTACGCATACCTATAACGGCCAGCGCGGGCTGCATCACCGTGAGCCCGGTGTTGTGGGTGCTGCCATGTCCACGCCCGAGACCTACGCCGAGATCATCTGTGACGGCAAGCACGTAAACCCTGCCGCCATCAAGGCGCTGCTGCAGGCAAAGGGCTGGCAGCATACGGTACTCATCACCGACTGCCTGGGTTGCGGCGGCATGCCCGAGGGCAGCTACACCAGTGGTGGCATGGACGTCATCATGAAGGACAACCTGTGCTGGCTCGCCGACGGCAAGAGTATTGCCGGCTCGGTGCTCACGCTTGCCCAGGGCGTCAAGAACATCGTCGACTGGGGCATCGCCAGCGCCGATATCGCCATTCGCATGGCAACCGAGGTGCCGGCACGCTCCGCGCACATCGAGGATAAGTGCGGCAGCATCATGCCGGGTCGCGACGCCGACTTTGTCGTGTTCGACCACGAGCTCACCCTCGTCGAGACGTATGTTGGCGGCCAGAGCGTCGGCAACGCCTTTACCGAGTAACGATAGAAAAAGACGGCGGGCCCGAATCTGCTCGGACCCGCCGTATGGGTTAAACGCTCAAAAGCACCTTCACAGTTACAGCTTGTTAGCAATCTTCTTTGCCGTGCGCTTAACGCCGGCCACCAGGCCTCCTGCAGGATGCTCCTTTTCGTAGGCTAGACGCTTCTCGCGCTTGGCGTACTCTTCGACGATGATCTCGCCATACTCGTCTTCGATCTTGTCGAAGAAGTCGACGGCGCCCTTAATTTCCTCAGCGGTCGGGTGTCCCTTTTGGACACCGCCGGTGAGTTTGAACGGCCCCCACGTATCAAAGCCGGGGCAGCCGTAGACACCCATAAAGATGGCCTGTCTCATGCGACAGATGCCATCGATATCCTTGCCGTACCACTTGTTTTTGCCACCGTAGGTCATAAGGCCAAATACCTTGTCCTGCGGCTGCAGCACGTTAGTGAGCACGCGCGCCATATCTTTGTCGATCTCGGAGTAATAAATGCCCGTGGCGACGCCGATCAGATGGTATTCGTGCAGGTCGGGGTACTCGTTTTTACCGAGTGACTTCACGTCGAGGGTATCGATTTCGGGGTGCGCCTCGACGATGGCGTCCACGAGCTTTTTCGTATTGCCGTGGTGGCGTGAGGCATAAAGGATGATGGTTCGCATAAGAAGGCCTTTCAGCTGTAATTAGATCAATGTCTGTATGGTACCCCGTTGCATGGCTGGGATACCGGACGCATCGATGAACGTGCGGGTTTGTCCTTTGGTCAGAGCCGAGACGGGTACTTGCGAGCAAAAAGCAGTTGTTCGAAAGGATGGGCAATGGAATACGCTCTTTCCAACGATTCGATTTCTATTAAGGTTTCCACGGCTGGCGGCTCGTTTACCTCGATCGAGGCTGGAGGTCGCGAGTATTTGTGGCAGGGTGACCCCGCCGTGTGGTCCGGTCAGGCGCCGGTCTGCTTTCCGATTTGCGGAGGCCTGCGTGATGGTAGCGCCATGACGTTTGCCGGGCATCATGTGAAGCTCGCCCGTCATGGGTTTGCGCGCAAGCAGGAGTGGAAGCTGCTGAGCCAAAGCGAAAACGAGCTGGCGATATGCCTGGCTTCGGAGGATAACGCCGCGCTGCTGAGCGATTATCCGTATCCGTTTAAGCTCGTCGCCCGCTATACGCTTGAGGGCGCTGCCGTGCGTGTCTCCTATGAGGTTACCAACGAGGGCACCGAGGACATGCCGTTCTTTATTGGTGGGCATCCCGGCTTTAGGTGCCCGCTCGACGAGGGCGAGGCCTATACGGACTACGAGCTTCGCTTTGAGAAGGACGAGGCTGCGGAACTCTGCACCGCCGTTCCCTCGACTGGATTGATTGATGTGGCGAACCGTTCCAAGAACCCCATGGTGGGAAAGACGCTGCCGCTGTCGCATGAGCTCTTCGATTTTGCGGAGACCATCTTTGACGTGCTCGAGAGCCGTCAGGTCACGCTTTCCAAGAAGGGCGAGGACAAGGGCGTTCGCTTGAGCTTTGAGGGGTTCCCGTACCTCATTGTGTGGAGTAAGCCCGAGGGTGATTTTGTGGCAGTTGAACCCTGGGGCGGCCTTTCGACCTGCTCCGATGAGGACGACGTGCTTGAGCATAAGCGCGGCTGCCTTGTCGCTAAGCCCAAAGAAACCATCGTTCGCTCGTTCACGATTGAGATTCTGTAATTCCGTTTTGTCGACTCGTATCGCGAGGCACAAGGAGCCTGCGAGATAAGGAGCTAAAAATGATCCTCACCGTTACGATGAACCCGTCTGTCGATACGCGCTATCAGCTCGATGAGCTCGTTATCGACGACGTCAACCGTGTGACGCCCGAAAAGACCGCCGGCGGCAAGGGCCTCAACGTGGCCCGTGTGCTGGGTCAGCTGGGCGACGACGTTGTGGCAACCGGTCTGCTCGGCGGCCACATGGGCGCCTACATGGCTGAGCTCATGGACGCCAACGGTATTAACAACGACTTTGTGCCCATCAAGGGCGAGACTCGCATTTGCCTCAACATCCTCCACGCCGGCAACCAGACCGAGCTGCTCGAGAGTGGCCCGACAATTGCCCCCGAGGAGCTCGATGCCTTTACCGCCAAGTTTACTGAGCTTGCGGGCAAGGCCGACGTCGTCACCATTTCGGGTTCTCTGCCCCGCGGTGTCGAGGCAGACTACTATGCCAAGATCACGGGCATTGCCGAGAACGCCGGCGCCAAGGTGCTGCTCGATACCTCGGGTGCCTCGCTCGAGGCTGCGCTCAAGTCCGAGGTCAAGCCCGAGCTGGTCAAGCCTAACCTGACCGAGATTAACGGCCTTTTGGGCACGAACTTTACCACCGACGATGTGGACGAGCTCCGCGCCGCGCTCGCTTCTGATGCTCGCTTCTCCGATATCCCCTGGGTCGTCGTGTCCATGGGCGCTGCCGGCTCCGTGGGCTTCCACAACGGCCGTGCGTTCCGTGCCAAGACCCCCGATATTCCTGCCGTTAACGCTACGGGCTCGGGCGATTCGACCATTGCTGGCTTCGCACATGCGATTGCTGCTGGCGCGGATGATGAGACGGTGCTGCGTACCGCCAACACCTGCGGCAAGCTCAACGCCATGGATCCCATGACTGGCCACTTGGTCATGGACCGTTGGGACGAGGTCTACAACGGCGTTGTCGTGACCGAGCTGTAAGAGCTTGGGCGTCGGCCCCGGCATCGGTTGCTTTCTTGTGGTTAGAGCCGATGACAAGTGCGGTAGCATTATGCCGAGGCGCGACGCCGATGCCGTCGTGTTCAATCCCGACCTTAGCCTGGTCGAGACGTATGTGGGTGGCAACAGCGTCGGTAACGCGTTTGCCGAGTAGCCGCCAAAGAAACGATCCGAGAGGGGATTTAGATGATTTACGGTGCACTGGGCGATATCGAGGAATACCGCGGAATGCTCAAGGGCCTCGACGTGCTGATTGACTGGCTCGAGGAGAACGACCCGGCACAGCTCGAGGTCGGCAGCCATCCGATTCTGGGCGACAAGGTCTTTGCGAACGTCATGGCTCCCACGACGCGTCCCGAGGACGAGGCTCACTATGAGACGCATCAGCGCTATCACGACCTGCAGATCGACGTCGAGGGTCGCGAGGCCTTTAAGGTTGCCACGGGCAGCCTGACGCTGGTCCAAGAGTTTGACGAGAAGGATGACTACGATCTGGTCGATTCCGACGCCTCGATTGCCGGTGACCTTGCCGACGACAAGTTTGCGCTGTTCGTTGCCGGCGAGCCTCATATGCCTACGCTCGAGTTCCCGGGCGATGGCGCACAGCCGGTCAAGAAGATCTGCTTTAAGCTGCTTGCAGATGCTTACTGGGAGGAGTAGCGAGCTGCTCGGCTGAGCTGTTCGTCTGATGGCGTGACTCCCTTGGGGGAACGCGCTTGAGCCCCGCTGATCGCGGTTCCTTTGAGGATTGCGGTTGGCGGGGCTTTTTGTTGAGTAGGGGAGTTGCCGGCAGCGTTGTGCTTGGATTGGCGGATGTGCGTCCGAAATCGGCAACAAAAAAGCCGCCCGTAGGCGGCTATCTTGTGCAATGGAGCCAGCGACCGGGCTCGAACCGGTGACCCCCGCTTTACGAGAGCGGTGCTCTACCAACTGAGCTACGCTGGCGACCATGTGGTGACGCAACTGAGGCGTCAACGGCTGTCTATGATACGGGACATCGCAAATCCGCGCAAGTGTTGTGACGGCTTTTCTCACTTTAAATGCACTAATATTGGAGACGCGATGTCATGCTCTTACGGGTCTCAAACAGAATGGGGCAGCCATGGCTCAACCCAAGATCCTTCTCACACGTATCGACGACCGTTTCATCTACGGGCAAGACGTTGAGCTGTGGAACGAAGCCGTGGGTTCCAACCTTGTCCTAATCGTCAACGATGAAATCGCGGCGGATTCGCGCCAATGGGCACCCATGAGGGTCGCGGCGCCAGAAGGCGTTTGGACGCGGTATTTCTCGGTGCAAAGGACCGTCGATATCATTCATACCGCAACGCCGCGTCAATGGATCCTGATTATGGTGGCCTCACCCGCCGATGCACTCGCGCTGGCCAAGGGAGGTGTGCCCATTACCAAGATCAGCATAGGTCACATGCGGACAGGGGAGGGCAAGCATCCCATAACGCCCGCAGTCGCCGTAAACGACGCAGATGTCGCCGCTTTCAAAGAGCTGCAAGAGCTCGGCATAGAGCTAGAAATCCGTTATCTCCCCGGCTCCGACCCCGATCCCATCGAGAACCTGCTCACGTGATCTCCTGGGGGCGGAGGAAAAAGGATCATTTTGCCCTTGCGAGGGACGCGCGCGATACCGCCTGTCAAAAACTATGTCCATTTACTACGTTTGATCGGCTATCGCCGAGCATGTCGAATTTGAGAAAAACAAAACCGCAGGTAGACGGCTCGCGAATTTAACAAAAACCGGTGCATGGTCGAGCAACCCGGGCTAAACGTAGTAAATGGGCATAGTTTTGATATGTCACTCATACAGCCACAGCGAAAATGAGCCCAAAAGATGAAAAAGCGCCCGTCGGCGGTGGTGCCGGCGGGCGCTGCTGTGCGATATGTTGCGTTATGGGCTTAATGCCTCATAAAGTGGTACTCGATCACATTGCTGTAGGGGTGACCCGGGCCCACAATGCCCTGCGGGAATAGCGGCTGGTGCGGCGTGTCGGGGTACATCTCGGCCTCGAGGGCAAAGCCGGCGCCCCAGCCATAGTTGGCATCGTCCTTGGCGTGCTCGTCGCCCAGCCAGTTGCCGGTGTAGAGCTGCACGCCCGGGGCGGTGGTGTAGTAGTCCAGCTCACGGCCGGTCCACATCTCCTCGACGTGCATCGCGCGGCGCAGATTACGGCCGTACTGATAGCCATCGATGCACAGACAGTGATCGTAGCCACGGGCCTGCTTAATCTGCGGATCGTCGGCCTCCATGCCAGGCGCGACGGGGCGCAGCTCGCGAAAGTCAAACGGCGTGCCCTCGACCGGAGCGATCTCGCCGGTGGGGATGTTCTGCTCGTTAATGGGCAGGTAGTGAGCAGCATTAGCAACAAAGAAGTGCTCGCAGTCCATTCCGGCGTTATGGCCGGCAAGGTTAAAGTACGTGTGGTTGGTCATGGACACGTACGTGGCACGGTCGCTCTCGCAGCCATACTCGATACGAAAGGCGCCGGTGCGCGTCACGGTAAACACGGCCGTAAAGGTGCGGTTACCGGGGAGACCCAGCTCGCCATCCTCAAGCGAGGTGGTCATGCGCACGGCATTGTGGACCTCGTCGAGTTCAACATCCCATACGCGCTTGTGCAGACCATGCTCAAGATCGCTGTGCAGGTTGTTGACGCCTTCGTTGGCCGGCATATGCCAGTCCGTGCCGGCGATGGTGATCGTGGCACCCGCGGTGCGGTTGGCCACGGGGCCGATGGTCGCGCCAAAGCAGGCGGGGTTGTCAAAGTAATCCTCGAGCTTATCGAAGCCCAGCACCACATCGCGCACGTTGCCGGGAATGTCGGGCACATCGATGCCCAACACGGTGGCGCCATAGTCCATAATGCGAACGCAGATCTCGGGCCCGTTGAGGGTGTAGCGATGAACGGGGGTACCGCACGGCGCGGTGCCGAAAAGCTCGGAAGTGATCATTCAGTTCCTAACATCGAGGTATTCCGGACAAACTGTAGCGCGAACAGGTGAGATTATCACTACACCCCACTAAAGCATGGGGTATTTTTCTCAAAAAAGTGATGATTGGAGCTGTGTGGGCGTTCATTTTTGACGCGTACGAGTCTGATACAATTTGTTCGTTACTGTTTGAATGATATGCGCGCAGAGAACGGCGAGGATTCATCGTGATTAAGGCGGAGCGACAGGATAAAGTTCGTCAGCTGCTCGAGGAGCAGGGGACGGTCTCGGTAAAAGAGATTTCTGATGCGTTAGGTGTCTCGGACATGACGATCCGCCGCGACCTTGAGGAACTTGCGAGCCTAGGCGAGATCGAGCGCGTGCACGGCGGAGCCCGTAGTGCACAGGGTCGTCCCCACGCTATGCTGCGCCATGAGTACTCGCACAGCGAAAAGCGCACCAAGCATGCCGAGGAAAAGCTGCAGATTGCGCGCCGTGCTGTGGAGCTTATCGAGGAAGGCTCGACCATCTTTTTGGGCACGGGCACCACGGTTGAGCAGATGGCCTCGATACTGCCGGCGTTTCGCCTGCGCATTGTGACCAATTCGCTTTCGGTGTTTAATCTGCTCGAGGCGCGCGAAGACTGCGACCTGTGCCTCGTGGGCGGTATGTACCGTCGCCGCACCGCCGCTTTTGTGGGACCAACGGCCGAGGATACCCTGCGCGCACTGGGCATCGATGCGGCGTTTATCGGCGCCAACGGCATTCTGGATGGCGACGTGTCTACGTCCAACATGGACGAGGGCCGTATCCAGCAGCTCGCCTTTAGCAAGGCAGACTCGCGCTATCTGATCGCCGACTCCAGCAAGATCGGCAAGCGCGACTTCTATACCTTCTGCCGCCTGGACAATTTGGATGCCGTGGTGTGCGAGCCGGGTATTACCGATGCGGATCGCGCCGCCATCGAGGAGCACACGCGGGTCATCTGCTAGTTTAGGTGTTACAGATTGAGATTTTCTGACCGGACGTCCTGTTTGTCTCGATTTGTAACAGCTGGGAGCCAAAAACTCGGTTAGATGTTACAGATCGAGACAAACGGTCTGCCCGGACCGAGTCAAAACAAAAAGGCCGCATGCGAACCCGTGGAGGGATTCTCATGCGGCCGACAGGGGGTATGCGGCGGAAACTAGGCCATGAGCAGGCCGGTCTCCGCGACGTTCTTGTACCAGTACGCGCTCGCCTTGGGATAGCGCTTCTGGGTCTCAAAGTCGATGTAGAACAGGCCATAGCGCTTGTTATAGCCGTTGGTCCAGGAGAACTGGTCCTGCAGCGACCACACAAAGTAACCGTCGACGTTTACGCCGCCGTCGATTGCCTTGAGGATCCACGCGAGATGCTGGCGCATATAGTCGATGCGAGGGGCATCGTCAATAAAGCCGTCCTCAAAGTCGTCCTTATAGCCCATGCCGTTCTCGGTGATGTAGATCTTCTTGTAGTTGGGGTAATCGTTCTTAATGCGGAGCAGCAGGTCGTAGAGGCCCTCGGGATAGATGATCCAGTCCCAATCGGTGGTGGGAACGCCTTCGCGCACGCATGACTCGCCCACGCCCTTGAGGAACCAGCGCGAGGAGCCCTTGTCGCCGGTGCCATTGTGGTTGATGTCGTTTTCGCCCTCGGCGGCACGCAGGAACTGGCACTTGTAGGTGTTGACACCCAGGCAATCGTTGTAGGGGAGCGCGGCGGTCAGCGCGGCGATATCCTCGTCGCGGACGTCGAGCTCGCCGCCGGCGATATGGGCCAGCTTGGTCGCAGCCTCCATGGTGTCGGCTGCATAGTGGCCGCGGAAGGTGGCGTCGAGTACCCAGCGGTTGTTGATGACGTCGGCCATGCGAGCTGCCTCGCAGTCGGCGGCGTTGTTGGGGTCGAGGGGATACTTGGGCTCAAGGTTCTGGACAATGCCGATCTCGCCCTCAAAGCCGCCCTCATGGAAGGCGACGACAGCCTTGGCGTGGGCCACCATCATGTTGTGCATGAGCTGGAAGGCCTTGTCCAGGCGGTACTTCTCGCCGTGCGGCCAGTTGCCGACGATAAAGCTGCCCTCGGCGGTCGCGGGAATCTCGTTAAAGGTAAACCAGTGCTTGACCTCGGTGAACTCGGCAAAGCAGAACTTGGCGTACTCGACGAAGGCGTCGATGGTCGTGCGCGTCAGGAAGCCCTCGCCGCCGTCCTGGTAGAAGGCCTCGGGCGTATCGAAGTGATCGAGCGTGACATAGGGGATAACGCCGGCTTTGTTGCAGGTGGCGAAAAGCTCGTGATAGAAAGCGACGCCCTCGGAGTTAATCTCGCCGGTGCCGTTGGGGAAGATGCGGCTCCAAGCGATGGAGACGCGAATGCCGTTGATGCCGAAGCGCTGGCACAAGTCGATATCGACCGGATACTTGTTGTAGAAATCGCTTGCGGGGTCGGGGGAGAAGCGACCCTGGGCAGCCAAAAAATCGTCCCAGGGCACTTTGCCCTTGCCGTGCGTGCGGGTCTCGCCTTCAACCTGGTAAGCGGCGGTGGCGCCGCCAAACACAAAGCCGTCGGGGAACTGCATGGGGTTGGTCATGAGTCATCCTTTCTGTGGGATACGAATAGGGAGAGGTGCCCGAACTGGGGATTCGGGCACCAACAGGGGAGAAACTAGTCGAGGTTCTCGCGGAGCCACCTGATGGCGCCAGCAGGGTCGCGAGTAAGGTCGATATATTCCTTACCGCGCGGGGCGAGCAGCTTAATGCCCAGGCGATCGGTGTCGGTCTTCATGTCGTTGTAGTAGCTACGGACCTGCGGGGCGAGCACGATGACGTCGTACTGATCCATGATGGCAGTGTGCTGGCCATAAGCGCCGGCAGAGGAAGCGATGTTCTCTCCGGTCTGCGCGGCACCTTCCTTGATGGCATTGGCAAGCATGGCAGAGGTGCCGGCGCCGGCGCACAGGACGAGGACCTTCAGGCCATCGACATCCTTCTTGGCGGATGCATCGGCAGCGGGCTCGGGCTCGGGCTGATCGGCGACAGGCTTGCTGTCGGCGGCGGCAACAGTCGTCTCGACGGAAGCGGTAGCCTGCTCGACAGCGGGCGCAGAGGGCTTGGCGGCGATGGCAGCGGCACCATTGGACTCGAGACCCAGCTCGGCGGCGCGCTCGGCCTCCTGGTCGCAGAGCAGCTTATCGTATGCCTTCAAAAACGGCAGGTAGATGATGGCGTCCAGCAAGATGATAATCGCGACAAATACCAGGGCGATAAGCTGGAAGTTCGTGGTGATGAAGATGCCGATGGGGGCGGGGGTAGCCCAAGGCACCACGAAGGAGAAGCCGTTCATGCCCACGTTATCGATAAAGAACTTGGCAACACTCACGTTGACGCAACCGGCGGCAACAAAGGGGATGAGCATGTAGGGGTTAAGGATCATCGGCGCGCCAAAGAGCAGCGGTTCGTTGACGGCGAAGGCAACAGGAACAATCGAGGCCTTACCGACGGCTTTGAGCTGCTTGGACTTCATAAAGAGAATCAGCAGAAGCGGCACGATGAAGGTGGCGCCGGTGCCGCCGAACTCACCCACGAGCGACATGTTAAAGGTGAGGGAGTGGGCGGGGTGGCCGCCTGCCAGCAGAACCTGCAGGTTCTCGGCCTGGTTGGCAAGACGGATGGGGTCGATGCCCGGCTGGACGATCGAGGGGCCGTGGACGCCGATGAACCAGAAGAACGCGGTGGCTGCCTGGATAAGGATAAGGCCGGGATAGGTTTCTGCAGCGGTAAAGAGTGGGGAGAGCAGTTTGATAAGCAGCTCGGAGAACGGAACGCCCATGAGGTTGCGCACGACGACATCGATGATGCCGCAGATGATGACGGCGCCGCCAAAGGGGATGATGTCGCGGAAGTTCTGAGCGATGGCGCCCGGGACCTCCTTGGGCAGCTTAATGGTCAGATCGCGCGAGACGCAGAACTTATAGACCCACACGGTAATGAACGCGGCGATATAGGCCGAGAACAGACCGCGCGTACCCATGCTGGTGCAGTCGAAGACCGAAAGTTCGGAGCCGTTGAGCTTGGTGGTGAATTGCGTAACGGCGAGTAGCAGCATGCTGCACTGGGCGGCCACCATGGTGGAGCCGTCGTTGAGCACCTTGCCGGCGGGCATGCGACGGTTCATGGAGGCCGTAAAGTTCTTGGCAGTGGTGCCGGCAACCATGATGCCCATGACGCCCATGGTGAAGTTGTACAGCTTGTTGCACCAGTCGATGAGCGGCTGGGGCAGCGTGATGCCAACTACGCTAGGAAGGGTGGCAATTAGCAGGAAGATCGAAGAGGTGAGGACGATGGGCATGCACCCGAGGAATCCGTCCTTAATGGCCTGGAGGTAGATGTTCCTCGAGATCTTCTCAAAGAACGGTTGATGCTTTTCGAGCATCTTTACGATGGCGTCCATAGAGCTCCTTTGCTGCTCGATGCGCGATGCATGTGGATGGAACTGGTCGTCGATGGATGGTCAGGACTGCCCGGAAACCTTCCTGCTTAAGGAAGGCATTGCGAAATGACAACGTTGTCATTTCGTTAATGACAACGTAAGACATTTTTGGAAGAGCAACAAGGATTTACGGGTGAACGGTCGATATTGTCCGATAAACGGCTGATTTGTCAGTCGGGCAGGTAGTGTATGCTAGAACGCAAAAAACAAGCGATTCAAAACCGACTGGAGAAGTAGTGGCAACGATGGACAAGAAAAATGTCTCAATGAACGATGTGGCAGTTGCCGCGGGCGTTTCTCTCAAGACGGTGTCGCGCGTGATCAACGAGCCCGATAGCGTGCGCGAGTCGACACGCGATAAGGTCCATTCCGCAATGGAGACGCTCGGGTTTCGAACCAACTTTGCCGCGCGTTCGCTCAAGTTGGGCCGTTACGGGTGCATCGGCGTGGTGCTGTTCCACTTGTCGGGCGGCGCCGTGGACATGATTGACGGTATCGCCGATGCCGCCGAAGAGCGAGGCTTTGCTCTCACGATGATCAAAAAGCGGGCGGGGGAGAAGATGACCCTTGCCGATGCGGCGCGCAGGATGTCGCAGCTGCCTGTTGATGGCATGATCTTCAACCTGCGTCAGATGGTCGATGACTTTGATACCTTTGAGGCGCCGAAAGACCTCAAGACGGTGATTATTACGCCGATGGAGCATCCTACCTGCTCCACCGTCAGTGACGACCAAGAGGGCGGCGCGCGCATGGCGTGCGAGTACTTCTTGAATCGCGGGCACAAGAACGTGTACTTCGTTTCTGGTAAAAAAGAGTCACTGTCGAGCCAGTGCCGTATGAAAGGTTGGCGAGCGGCACTCGAGGCGTGTGGCATTGAGCCGCCCGAGCCTCTGCAAGGCGATTGGAATGCGGATAGTGGCTATGCCGCGGGCCTTGTGCTTGCCGATAAACCCGATTGCACGGCGGTTCTCGCTGCTAACGACTGCATGGCAAACGGCGTGATGATGGCTCTACGTGACAAAGGGCTCAGTGTGCCCGATGACGTGTCCGTGATCGGCTTCGACGATGAGCTCTACAAGACGATTCCCAACTCGATTCTGACGTCGGTGAAGTTTCGTCACCGCGAGCTGGGCATCCGTGCGCTTAACGAGGTCGTCGCAGGCCTGGAAGCCCCGAGCTCCAGAAGCCGCACGCTCGTCTCGGGTGTGCTGGTCGAGCGTTCCAGCGTAAAGGACTTGCGGGCGTAGACGTGCTCGGCCTATTCCGTTTGTCTCGATCTGTAACAACTAGACGGTCAAAAGTGGTCTACATGTTACAGATTGAGATTTTCGGCTTGGCCTGTGCGTTCATCTCGATCTGTAACAGCTAGGACCGAAAAACTCGGCTAGATGTTACAGATTGAGATGAACAGGAGGACGGGTGCGGTCTAAACAAAATGGCCCGCGCATCACACATCGATGCACGGGCCATTTATTGTCTGCAAGCGGCAGGTGGTGTCAGCGTCTTATGCCTCGAGGTTTTCCTCGATCCAGGCGACGGCACCCTTGGGATCCTTAGTGAGGTCGATGTACTGTTTGCCCTTGGGCGACAGCAGCGTGATGCCCAGGCGGTCGGTGTCGGCCTTCATCTCGTTGTAATAGGTGCGAACCTGCGGAGCCAGGACGATGACGTTGTACTGGTCCATGATGGCGTAGTGGCTGCCGTAGGCACCGGCGTTGGCGGTAATGTCGATGCCCAGCTCGTCGGCGCCTTCCTTAAGCGCGTTGGCGAGCAGTGCAGAGGTGCCGGCGCCAGCGCACAGAACCAGAACCCTCAGATCCTTGCCCTTAAGGGCGGACGGAGCTGCGGAGGCCTCAGTGGCAGAAGCGGTCTCGACAACAGGAGCCTCAACGGCGGGGGCGGCAGCGGTCTTGACGGCCTTGGTCTCCTCGGCCTCTTCTTCGGCCAGGGTCTCGGCCTCCTGCTTGCACAGGACGTTGTCGTAGGCCTTGCAGAACGGGTAGTAGATCAAGAAGTCAACGACCAGCAGGACGACAACCAGGACCAGAGAGATCGGCTGGAAGTTGGTGTCGATGAAGGTGCCGATCGGTCCGGGGAGTGCCCACGGCATGGCATAGATAAAGCCGTTCATGCCCAAAAAGTCGATGAAGAACTTACCAATGAGGACGTTGGCCACGGGGGCAAACAGGAACGGGATCAGGAAGTACGGGTTGAGGATGATGGGCGCGGCGAACAGCAGCGGCTCGTTGACGGCGAACATCACGGGCACGACAGAGGCTTTGCCGACGGCCTTGAGCTGCTTGGAGCGCATAAAGAGCAGGAAGATGATCGGGACAATGAACGTGGCGCCGGTGCCGCCGAGTTCGCCGATGTAGTTACCGAAGTTTTCGGTCAGGGCGAGGGCGGGGTGACCGCCGGCCTGCAGCGTGGCGAGGTTGGTAGTGATGTTGCCAAACAGCGCGGCGTTGAGGGCAGGCTTAACGACCGAGGGGCCGTGGATGCCCATGAACCAGAACAGCGGGATCATGAACCAGATGAGGGCGAGGCCGGCGTAGGAATCGGCAGCGGCGAACAGCGGGCTCACCAGCGTGGAGATGACGTTGGCAAACGGGACGGCCAAGCAGGTGCGGCAGATAACGTCGATGACGGCGACAAACAGGATGGAGAAGCTGAAGGCGAAGATGTCGCGGAAGTTCTGGGCGATGGCGCCGGGGACTTCTTTGGGCAGCTTGATGGTGATGTCTCGCTTAATGCAGAAGGCATAGATGTTGACCGTGGCAAATGCGGCGACAAAGGAGCTCAGCAGGCCCTTGGTGCCCATGTTGTCGGTAAAGAACACCGAGACATCGGCGCCGTCGATCTTGGCACTCGTCTGGGTAACGGCCAAGATGAGCATAGCGCACATGGCGGCGACCATGGTGCTCGTGGCGTTGATGGCCTTGCCGGCAGGCATGCGGCGGTTCTTGGAGCCGGTCAGCGCGCTTGCGGTGGTGCCGGCGACCATGATGCCCACGACGCCCATCGTGAAGTTGTAAACCTTGTTGCAGAAGTTCACGACGTCGACGTTCCACCAGTCGGGCAGCGTAAAGCCGCCGACCGTGGCGACAACGCCCGGCAGGGTTGAAATAAGCAGGAAGACAGAAGAAGACAGGATGATGGGCATTGCTGCCAAAAAGCCGTCTTTAATTGCCTGAAGGTAGATGTTCTTAGAGACCTTGTCGAAGTACGGCTGACCTTTCTCCAAGAACTTAACGATCGATTCCATAGTTCACGCTCCTCTTTGCATGAAATCTTAATGGCATGGACGTTGAAAACCTATATGGTCTCCCGCTTGCTAAAAGCCCGGGTGCAGGCGGGGTCGGTCCCAGGGGGAGAGAGGGGAGCGGCTGGGTTTGTATCGCATAGGGCCGCTCCCTTCTCGGGAGAAAGCGAGGCGATGCGCTACTGCGCGTCCGCCATGGTGTCGGCGAGCTCCTTGTACCAGAGTGCCGACTGCTTGATGTAGCGTTTTTGCGTGTCGAAGTCGATGTAGAACAGGCCGTAGCGCTTGTTATAGCCATTGGCCCACGAGAACTGGTCCTGCAGGCTCCAGATAAAGTAGCCCTGGACGTCGACGCCCTCGGCGCGCGCCTGGAGCACCTTCTCCATGTGCTGGTCGACAAAGTCGATGCGCTCGGGATCGGCGACGATGCCGTTTGCGTCGGGCTCGGGGTCCTTGTGGCCCAGGCCGTTTTCGGTGATATAGATGACGGGGAGGTTGGGATAGGTGGCGCTGATGTGCTTGAGCGTGTCGTAGAGGCCTTGCGGGTAGATGAGCCAATCCCAGTCGGTGGTGGGGATACCCGGCATATCGACCTGCTGCCCGACGCCCTTAAACTTAAAGCACGAGGTGCCCTTGTCTCCGGTGCCGTTAAAGCTGTTGGTGGACTCGCCATCGTAGGCGGCGATAAACGCCGACTGATAGTAGTTGAGGCCGAACATATCGTTGCGGGGCGCCGCCTTGGCGAGCTCCTCCATGTCGCTGTCCTCAACCGTAAGTGTGGCGTTGTTGGCACGCAGAATCTCGTTGATGAGTGAGAGGGTGCGCGCGGAGTAGTGACCCAGGAAGGCGCCGTCCATGATGAAGTCGGTGTAGAAGGCGTTGTACAGGTCGGCGGCGTGCTGGTCGGCGGGCGAGTCTGTGGCAGGATATGCCGGCGTCAGGACGTTGACCATGCCAATGCGTCCGCCCAGGTGCTCGGTCTCGTCAAGATCCTTATACAGGTTGACGGCGCGGGCGTGGGCAACGAGCTCGTTGTGCTGGCTCTGGATGCCGCTCGTCACATCAAAGTGATGGTTGGGCGGGAAGTTGCCTTGGATGTATTGGGAGTGCGAGAGGCTGATGAGCTCGTTGATGGTGAACCAATTCTTGACCTCGCGGAACTCGCGGAAGCAGAACTCGGCATAGCGCACATAGGCGTCGACGGTCTTGCGGTTGAGCCAGTCGCCCTGGTTGAACAGGGCGGCGGGGGAGTCAAAGTGATGCAGGGACACATAGGGCTCGACGCCATACTTTTTGCAGCAGGCGAACAGCTCGTGGTAGTGCTTAACGCCCTCGGCGAGGGGTTCGGCATCGTCGCCGTTGGGGAAGATGCGGGTCCAGGCGATGGACACACGAATGGCGTTGAGTCCATGCTCGGCAGAAAGGCGGATATCCTCCTCGTAGCGGTTGTAGAAATCACTGGCCGGGTCGGGCAAAAAGCGACCCTGGGCGACAAGGTAATCGTCCCACATGGTCTTACCCTTGCCTGCCACCTTCGTGGAACCTTCCGTTTGGTACGCGGCGGTTGCGGCGCCCCAAACAAAGCCCTTCGGCAGCTGCTGTACGCGGTTTAGCAAAGACATATGCATACACCCTCTCGTCTCGCTGTTCGATATTGTGCGTTTGCGCTCAGGAGGCTCCCTGGTTAGCGTTCAGCGGTGAAAAAGCCCGATAAACACTATCTTAAAATGATTAGAACCAAAATGAGCACGTGAACATTTGACAATGAGCACGTTAACATCCGGCTGGGATGTATAGAAACAAAACAACTTCAAACAGCCGCGAACGGTTGTATTTGTTCGGTAAGCGGTTTTGATTGACAGAAGTTTTCATGTTGTGGTATATGGCTCGGGTATCATGAGCACGTTATCAATGTATGTACGATGCGCCATGGGCGCGGGGAATAGTTGGGAAGCAGGTTAGCGTGGAAGGCATGGATCAGCAGACAAGGAATGGTCGTTCGGCGAGCGCGGCAGAGGTTGCGGCGCTCGCTGGCGTGAGCCGCCAGACTGTGTCTCGCGTGGTCAACGGTATGCCCAACGTGACGGAAAAGACGCGCAAGCGTGTGCTGGCCGCCATGGAAGAGCTGGGCTTTCGTCCCAATTTTGCTGGAGCGGCGTTGCGCGGCGGGTCGTATCGTTCTATTGGCCTGTGCATGTACAACATCACACGTGTCGGTAACCTGGCGACGCTCGAGGGTATCATGCAAGCGGCGCGCGAGCACGATTTTGCCGTCACTATGATCGAGATGGGCGGCGACAAGCCCTATGCACTTGCCGATGCCTCGCGCCGCATGGTCGAGCGACCCGTCGACGGCATGATTCTCAACATGAACCGCATGGCTCCCGATTTTGAGGAGTTTGTTCCCCAGCCGGGAGTGCGAACGGTCATCCTGTCCATGTATGCGCATCCGCGCTGCACGACGATCGACTCCGACCAGTATGGTTCGTGCGAGCTGTTGACCAATTATCTGCTGGAACATGGTCACTCGAATATGCGGTTTGTGGCGGGTCCGGAAAACTCGATTTCCTCGCGTTTTCGTGAGGCCGGTTGGCGCGATACGCTGGGTCGTGCTCATGTCGATGCCGCTCCGATGCTGCGTGGCGATTGGAGTGCGGACAGTGGGTACGCCATGGGCGAGCGGATTGCGGCCGAGGTGCTTGCCGGCGGGTCGCAGGCGCCGACTGCCGTGCTTGCGGCAAATGACCAGATGGCGCTGGGCGTTATCGCCGCGCTCGAGAACGCGGGCCTGTCCGTGCCCGACGACGTGAGCGTGGTTGGTATCGACGACGCACTCGAGGGACTTGTTCCTCACAATCGACTGACGACGCTGCGATTTGATTTGCGCGGTGTCGGTAAGCTTGCGTTTGAGGCGGCGATTGGAGAGAGCTCGTCTATCGAGGCGATTCATGTGCCGAGTACGCTGGTCGAACGCTCGACTGTTAGGGACATACGGGGTTAGGTCCTACTCCGTTTGTCTCGATTTGTAACAGGTAGACGGTCAAAAGCGGGCTACGTGTTACAGATTTAGATTCTTCGGAAAGAGCAATCCTGTTCGTCTCAATCTGTAACAGCTAGGACCAAAAAACTCGGCTAGATGTTACAGATCGAGACAAACGGCTCCCGACCAGCCCAAAAACAAAAAGACCGGGGGCGGCGCGCCGTGTGACGTGCCGCCCCCGGCTGAGAAATGGGGACAGGTTGTGTGAGCGGGCAACCCCGCCAGCCGCTAGTCCAGACGACGGGTCTGCGCCACGTGCTTGTACCAGTAGGCGCTTGCCTTGGGCGTGCGCTTCTGGGTTTCAAAGTCAACGTAGAAGAAGCCGTAACGCTTGTTATAACCATTTGTCCAGGAGAACTGGTCCTGCAGGCTCCACAGGAAGTAGCCGCCCACGTTGACGCCCACCTCCATGGCCTTGAGTAACCAGCGCAGGTGCTGCTCGATGTAGTCGATGCGCGGCTGGTCGTCCACAAAACCGTCCTTGTAGGGGTCCTTGTAGCCCATGCCGTTCTCGGTGATGAAGATCTGCTTGTAGTTGGGGTAGCGCTGCTTAATGTAGACGAGCAGATCGAACAGGCCCTCGGGATAGATGATCCAGTCCCAGTCGGTGGTGGGGATGCCGGGCTTGTTCACATGCTCGCCAATACCCTTAACGCGCCAGCGGCCGGTGCCCTTCTCGCCCGTACCGTTGTGGTGCAGGTCGTTCTCGCCATCGTAAGCCTTGAGGAAGCGGCACTGGTAGTTGTTAACGCCCAAGTAGTCGTTGTAGAGCGCTGCTTCGCGCATAATCTCGAGGTCCTCGTCCAGGATCTCGATGGTGCCGCCCGAGATGGCGGCCAAGCGGTTGGCGCACTCGAGGGTGTCGGGCGCGTAGTCGCCGCGGAAGGTAGCGTCGAGCAAAAACTGGTTTTGCAGCACGTGCTCGTTGTTGGCGGCTTTGATGTCGGCGGGGTCGTTCTCGTTGAGCGGGTACTTGAACTCCAGCGACTGGATGACGCCGATCTTGCCCTTAAAGCCGCCGTTGTGGAAGGCCAGCACGGCCTTGGCGTGGGCGAGCATCATGTTGTGCTCGCACTGGAAGGCCTCGGCCAGATGCGCCTTGACGCCGCCGGGGAAGGTGCCCTCGATGTAGGTGTTGGAGGCGTCCGCCCAGATCTCGTTAAAGGTGAACCAATAGGTCACCTGGTCGGCGTACTCCTTAAAGCAGAAGGTGGCAAAGTCCACAAAGGCGTCGATGGTCTCGCGGTTGAGGAAATCGCCCTTCTCAAAGAGGGGAAGCGGCGTATCGAAGTGATGCAGCGTGACAAACGGCTCAACGTGGTGCTTGTGGCACTCGGCGAAAAGGTCGTGGTAGAACTGGACACCCTCGGGGTTGATCTCGCCGGTGCCGTTGGGGAAGATGCGGCTCCAAGCGATGGAGAGGCGGATGCCGTTGATGCCGAATTCCTCGCACAGCTCCAGGTCGACGGGGTACTGGTTATAGAAGTCCGAAGCGGGATCGGGGGAAAAGCGCCCCTGGGCCTCCAGGAAGTCGTCCCAGGCAACCTTGCCCTTACCGTGAGCGCGGGTCTCGCCCTCTACCTGGTAGGCAGCAGTGGCGCCGCCAAAGACAAAGTCCTCGGGAAACTGCGCAGGCGGGTTGGTGACGCTAGCAGGATTAACGGACATGATGATCCAATCGTCTAAATCGAAGGGCCAACCGGCTGTTGATGGTCGGCTGGCCCTGGGCGTTACTTACTTCGATAGTTGCTCGGAGACGAAGGCGAGAGACTTGTCGCCGTTCTGGGAGAGCTCGATGTACTGCTTGCCACGGCAGGCGACGCACTTGTTGCCCACACGCTCGCAGTCTTTCTGCAGGTCGGCCAGGTAGCTGGCTGCCTGCGGGGCCAGGACGACCAGGTCAAAGTCGGGGAGCATGTCGACGTGGTTGCCATAGGCTTCGGCAGCGGTCTCCAGATCGATGCCGCGCTCCTTGGCAGCCTTGGCCAGCGCGTTGGCGAGCAGACCCGAGGTTCCGCCACCCTGGCAGAGCACGAGCACGCGCTTGCCGTTGAGGTCGCTGGCGGTCGTTGCCTCGGCAGCGGGTGCTGCAGAAGCGGCAAGGGCGTCGGCCTTCACGGCCTCGGCTGCGGCGCCGGCGGCAACGCTCTTGGCATCGGCCTTGCCCTGGAAGGCGTCGTTGAGCTTGGCGGCCTTCTCGGCGTTCTTGGCGGTGAGCTCCTCCTGGGAGATCTCGGCCTCCTCGGCGCACTTCTGGGCGTCATAGGCACGGAAGAACGGGTAGTACAGGACTAAGTCGACGACCAGGATGAGGGCGAGCATCACAAAGGCGAGCGGCTGGAAGCCCAAGCCCATGATGGTGCCGATGGGGCCGGGAACGGTCCAGGGCAGGGTGTACATAAAGCCGTTCATGCCCAAGAAGTCGATAAAGATCTTGAGGATCCAGATGTTGGCGATCGGGGCAAAGACAAACGGGACAAAGAAGACGGGGTTGAGCACGATGGGCGCGGCGAACAGCAGCGGCTCGTTGACAGCAAAGCAGACCGGGACGATGGCGGCCTTACCGACGGCGCGCATCTCCTGAGACTTGGCCAGGAAGCAGAACATAAAGACCAGGACGAGCGTGGCACCGGTGCCGCCCATGCAGACGACGAAGTACTGGGCACCCTGGGTCAGGACAGCGGAAGCGTGCTGGCCGGCCTGGAACGCAGCCAGGTTGTCGGTCATGTTGGCAACGAGAGCGGCGGCGATGGCGGGCTCGACGATCGAGGGGCCGTGGACGCCGACGAACCAGAACAGGCTCATGGCACCGTAGATCACAGCGAGGCCGATGTAGCCGTCGGCAGCGGTGAACAGGGGCTGGAACACCTGGATGACGCCCTGGGCAAAGCAGAAGCCAAAGGCAGCGCGGAAGACGATGTCAAAGACCCAAAAGACGGTGATGCAGACGGAGAAGGGGATGATGTCCTTAAAGGTCTGCGAGATGTTGGGCGGAACCTGATCGGGCATCTTGACGGTAATGTTGCGCTTGATAAAGAACTTGTAGATGATGCCGGTCACAAACGCAGCGATGAAGGCGGTCAGCAGGCCCTTGGAACCAAGGTAAGTGGTGTTGAAGCCGCTGGCGGCGTCCGTGGAGATGGTGTCGCTCGAAAGGAGCAAAAAGCCGATGATGGCCGCGCACATGCACGAGATAAAGTTGATCTGGTTGTTCTTGGGCAGGTCGCGGTTCTGGGCGTCGGCGAAATGCTTGGCCGTGGTGGCGGCACAGGCGATGGCCAGGATGCCCATAGAGTAGTTGTAGCACTTCCACAGGGCGTTGTTGATGTCATCGGGCCAGTAGAAACCCCAGATGTTGGGGACCGAGGCTACCAGGCAGAAGATGGACGAGAAGATGATGATGGGGATGACGGAGATAAAGCCGTCGCGGATCGCCTTGAGGTACTTGTTGCGGGCGATCGCGTTGAAAAAGGGCTGGCCTTTTTCGATGGTGGCGATGAGTTGCTCCATGCAAAGCTCCTAAGAGTCGGTGGGTTGGCAACGATGGTAGCTTTTGACGATTGGTTGCCAAAATGTTGACGTTGCCATTTTGCGACACAAAAAAGGTGCGAACCGGTGGCCCCTGTGCCTGTGGACCGTCGATTCCTTGCGCGAAAACGTTCGAGCCGCCCGGTGGCTCTGTGTTTGCACAATGGCAACGTTAACATTTGGGCGACAATAGCCGTTCGGGGAAGCGGAATTGTCGGTGAACGGTAGGTTTTGGGTGGTAAGCGTATTGTGGGGGAGGCGTTGGATATACTTAGAGACGTTGAAAACGACTGTACAGGATGCCTCCAATGGCATCGTTGACATAGAAAGATCGACCCATGGCCGCTGTTAAAAAATCGGTATCCGTCAAAGACGTGGCGCGCCTCGCGGGCGTCTCGGAGCAGACGGTCTCGCGTACCGTGCACGATTCGCCCAGCGTGCGCCCCGAGACCAAGGAGCGCGTGCGTGCCGCCATGCGCGAGCTTGGCTATCGTCCAAACTTTGCCGGCCGATCGCTGCGTCGCGGCAAGTTCAAGACGGTCGGCGTTGCCATGTTCAACATTACCGGCACCGGCAACCTCGACCGTATGGAGGGCTTTGCCTCCGCCGCCGATAAACACGGCTATGCCATCACCCTTACTAAGGTAGACGGGCATCCCTATACCCTCGAGAGCGCATCAACGCGCATGAGCGCGCTTCCGGTTGACGGCATGGTTGTGATCATGAATCGCATGCCGGCGGACTTTGGCACCTTTGAGCCGCTGACCGGCATGCAGACAGTGCTCGTTACCATGCTGGAACACCCGCTGTGCTCAACGGTCGATAACGACCAGTTCGATTGCTCGCGCCAGGTTGTCGAGTACTTGCTGGGGCAGGGGCACAAGACCGTGCACTTTATCTCGTGTCCCGAGCGCTCGCTTTCGGGCATGCGGCGCGAGGTGGGCTGGCGCGAGACGCTGCGTGCGCATGGTATTGAGCCGCCGCGACTCGTCCGTGGCGATTGGACGGCACAGAGCGGATATGCCGCCGGTCAGGCTCTGGCGGACGATCCGACCTGTACGGCCATTTATGCTTCCAACGACGCCATGGCCTACGGCTGCATTCGCGGGCTCGAATCGCGCGGAAAGCGCGTGCCCGAGGACGTGAGCGTGGCGGGTGTTGATGACAGCCTGGGCGACATCGTGCCCGACCGTCGCCTGACCACGGTGCGCTTTGACAACAAGCGCGTCGGCATGTGGGCTGTCGACAAGATTGCCGGCGCCGAGGGGGTTGCGTCTGGCGTGGAGCACATGCTGATCCCCGGCATGCTCGTAGAGGGTGATACGGTGCGCGATGTACGCTAGGGTGTGGACCTGTTTGGGTTGCCACTAATTGTGTTCGATATTGTTTGCATTGGTTTAAAAACCGTTCACGGGCGAAAATCGACCGTTCATAGCTCGAAATTGCGTTTTGCATTGTTCTGTTTTGTTTGAATGTTAATGTTTCTGTCATACACAACGCAGCGCGTATGCCCGGACGCGATGCTCTCCATTGGTTCATATGTGAAAGGAACGCAATATGGCAACCAAAGAAGAAATCTCGATGGTTGGATTCGAGATCGTCGCATACGCGGGTGACGCCCAGACTGATCTGCTTGCAGCGCTCGATGCTGCTCGCGAGGGTGATTTTGAGAAGGCCGAACAGCTGCACAAGGATGCGAGCGATGCACTCATTGGCGCCCACGACACGCAGACCAAGCTGCTTTCGCAGGAGGCCGGCGGCGGCGAGATGGAGATGACCTTCATCATGGCCCACGCTCAGGACACCCTCATGACCACCATGATCTTGGAGAAGCAGACCCGCTTTACCATCGATGCCTACAAGCGCATCGCTGAGCTCGAGGCCAAGCTCGCCTAACGAGCTCTCACAACCAAGTCCCCTTCCAAAAGCTCTGCCGCTACCCGCGGCAGGGCTTTTTCTGTTCTCATCCAAGTTGCGGTGAAATAGGGACTGAATAGGGGCCGGCGGGCGCAAAACAATCCCTATTCCACCGCAACTCATCCCGAAATAGTCATTGGGGACGTTCTTAAACGATTAGGCATTGGGGACAGCCTTGGTGCGCTCCGTTCGTCTTGCCGTTCGGTTTTTCGCTCGATGGGTATACTTCCTTTCGCATTAAACGCCGGAATGAGGAGGTATCCAAATGCCGGATAACGGGTCAATACAAAAAAGAGACGCGCACGAGATGGCTCATGGGCGTCCTGTCCAGATAACCGAGCATACGACGGTAACCGAGCTGCAGCCCAGCCTGTCCGATGTCGTGTGCGCAAACAAAAAGCTGCAGATTGGCTTTATCGTTGCGCTCGTGGTGCTGGCGCTGCTGTCGGGCTTTGTCGCGCGCCCGCATTTTGCCGATACCAAGACTTGGGACTCCACCATCGAGGTCATCGATCAAAAGAAGGGCAATGTTTTGGCGCTCACGACCTCGTGTGTTGCCCTGTCTGCGGGCATCACGGCGCTGCCGGGCGATACGGGTACGCCGGTCGCCGAGCAGCTCGCACAGCTTTCGGGCAACTTAGGGATCGTCCTTGCCGTGCTCTATCTCGAGAAATATCTGCTGACCATCTTGTGGTCGGTGGGCCTGGGCATCCTGATCCCGTTTGCGCTGGTGCTCTTTGCGGTTTCGCTTGGCATCCATGGACGCTGGAGCACGAGCGCCGTCCTGCGCCGCGTGGCGACTCGCGTGCTGGTGGTCGCCATGATTGGCATGGCGTTGGTGCCTGCAAGCGTGTGGGTGTCGCAAAAGGTCGACGAAACGTATCGAGTGAGCATCGAGGCGGCCGAGCAAAAGGCGGCCGACGCTGCGGACACGGCAGATAGCGATAGCTCTAAGACAAGCAAGAAAAAGTCTGAGACCACGGAGTCCAAGAACGTACTTGAGCAGCTTGCCGACGGCGCCTCGGGCCTCGTTACGTCGGTGACCAGCGGCGCCAAGCAGATGACCGACGAGATCGTGCAGAAGGTGACCGATCTGATCGAAGGCGTCATCGTGATGATCGTGACCTCGTGCGTTATCCCATTGTTGGTGCTCGTGGCGTTTCTGTGGCTGGGGCACACGCTGCTGGGGATCGATATTTCCGGCCCGGCGAACTATTTGACGGGCCGCTTTCTGAGCGCTCCGTCCAAACACGCCAAAAAGAGTGGGCAGTCCGAGTAGCTAATAGCAGCTGTATTTGCCGGGGCATACCGCCAAAGGGCGGCCGAGATGCGTTCTCGGCCGCCCTTTCTATTTGTTGAATACGTGGCAGGCTGGGCCTTCCTCGAGCCCAGACGGTCAGCAATCAACTGCGAACGGTAGGTGTTCAAAAAAGAACAAAGATAAACAAATAGTTGTTGCAGTTAATGTTCGAATGTGTTCAAATAAACATGAACAGTGAAGAACCGCACATTCAGATGCCCGGACCTGAGCGCGATTCAACACTTCCAAACAGAAACTACGCGCCTGCGTATCTCTCAAGGAGGATGTCATGAGGGTTGTAATCGCTTCCGATGCCGACGGTATGTCGATGAAGGAGTCCATCAAGGAGATGCTCATCGCCGACGGTCACGAGGTCGTCGACTATTCCGAGACCCCAGCCGCGGACTTTGTCGATTCCGCGACCGCCGTTGCCAAGGACCTGCTGGAGCACAAGGATTCCCAGGGCTTCGCATTCGATAAGTACGGCGTCGGCTCCTATATGGCCGCCGTCAAGATCAAGGGCATGGTCGTCGCCAACATTTCCGACGAGCGTTCCGCCTACATGACCCGCGAGCACAACGGCTCGCGCATGGTCACCATGGGCCCGGGCGTTGTGGGCACCGAGGTCGCCAAGAAGATCGCCCGCGAGTTCCTGCGCGCCCAGTACGCCGGCGGTCGTCACCAGATCCGTGTCGACATGCTCAACAAGATGGCCTAACGAGAGCCACCGAGAACTCGAACTTCTATCTCAACTTGTGAATTCAGACGAAAGGACGTTCTGATGAAGAAGACCATCGCAATCGGTTGCGACCATATCGTTACGGACGAGAAGATCTATCTGGCCGACCGCTTGGAGCAGGCTGGCTACAAGGTGCTCGACTGCGGCACCTACAGCCACACCCGTACGCACTATCCCATCTACGGTAAGGCCGTGGGCGAGGCTGTTGCCAGCGGCAAGGCCGACTTTGGCGTGGCCCTGTGCGGCACCGGCATCGGCATCACCAACGCCGTCAACAAGGTTCCCGGCGCCCGTTGCGCCCTGGTTCGCGACATGACCTCTGCCCTGTATGCCCGTCGCGAGCTCAACGCCAACATCGTGGGCTTTGGCGGCAAGATCACCGGCGAGTTCCTGATGGCCGACATCATGCTTGCCTTCCTGGAGGAGCCCTACGAGAAGACCCCCGAGCACGATGCCCTGATCGCCAAGATCGACGCCTGCAACAAGGCCGACGCCGAGGCTCAGGCTGACCCGCACTTCTTTGACGAGTTCCTCGAGAAGTGGGACCGCGGCGAGTATCACGACTAAGGAGGTTACGCGGTTTTGCCAAACCGCGTAACGGGTCGACGCTGCGAAGCCATCTGGCGGGCAATCTGCCGCTCAGCTTCGACGGCATGACCAGAAGGTCAATGCCGTCTCGCTTCACGGCACCTTGCCTCGCCAGCTGGCTTCTCGCTGATGTTGGGGGTGCCTGTGGGGTCGCCCCTGTTGTTGCGAAGCCGTCTGGCAAGCGAACTGCTCTGATAACACTTTTGCTTGCTGAGCTTGTGTGCTTCGTTTTGGCGGTACCCGGCATTCTGCGGCTTTTTAATTGACGGCTCGCGTTTCTGTGAGGGGGCGCGGGCCGGTTTTCTAAACAGGAGTCCAACATGATTCTGACCGTTACCATGAATCCGTCGATTGATACGCGCTATCAGCTCGACAAGCTGATCATCGACGATGTTAACCGTGTGACGCCCGAAAAGACCGCTGGCGGCAAGGGCCTCAACGTGAGCCGTGTGCTGCTGCAGTTGGGCGACGACGTGCTCGCGACCGGCCTGCTCGGCGGCCACATGGGTGCCTATATGGCCGAGCTTATGGATGCCGACGGCGTCAAGAACGACTTTGTGCCCATCGCCGGTGAGACGCGCATTTGCCTGAATATCCTGCACGAGGGCAATCAGACCGAGCTTTTGGAGAGCGGCCCGCAGATTGCGCCTGCCGAGCTCGAGGCCTTTACGGCCAAGTTCGCCGAGCTTGCAGCGAAGGCTGACGTCGTGACGCTTTCGGGCTCGCTGCCGCGTGGCGTCGATGCCGGCTACTATGCCGAGCTCGTCAAGATCGCCGAGGAGGCGGGCGCCAAGGTGCTGCTCGACACCTCGGGTGCTTCGCTTGAGGCCGCGTTGGAGTCCGACGCCAAGCCCGAGCTCGTGAAGCCCAATCTGACCGAGATCAATGGTCTGTTGGGCACGTCCTTCACGACTGACGATGTCGACACCCTACGCGAGGCGCTTGCTGCCGACGGACGCTTTGCTGGTATTCCCTGGGTTGTCGTCTCGATGGGCGCTTCCGGTTCGGTGGGCTTCCATGAGGGTCGCGCGTTCCGCGCCAAGACGCCCGCGATTGCCGCCGTAAACGCGACGGGCTCAGGCGACTCGACCATCGCTGGCTTTGCGCATGCCATTGCTGCTGGTGTCGACGATGTCACGGTGCTCAAGACCGCCAATACCTGCGGCAAGCTCAACGCCATGGATCCCAAGACCGGCCACCTGGTCATGGACCGCTGGGACGAGATCTACAACAGCGTTGAGGTCGTAGAGTTGTAGCGGTTGTGACTCCTAATAGAATGAGCGTGGATAATCTCCCGTTTTTGGTGCCCATACGAGCTTAAAGAGGGAGATTTTCCACGCTCGAGTCATTAGTCATTGGGGATGCTCTTTAATGACTGGTCGTTTAAGAGCGTCCCCAATGACTAACCAATAAAACGGCGCCCGCCGGCGATGTTGCTGGTGGGCGCCGTTGTCTTGAAGACGAAATAGTCCGTTTTTCTCCGTCTCCAAGGGATCATTACAGTGAGTCGATAAAGCGCTGTTGGGCGGCGCGGCCGGCTTCGTCCCACTTAAAGACGCCGGCGTTGTCGAGTACGTGGCCAAACACCACGCCGACCTCCTCGTGCAGGATATCGATGGCGTTGTCGGCCGTAAGCTCGTCGGCGCGGCGGGCAAAAACGTCCTCGGCCCATGCAGCGTGGCTGCGGCAAAGATCATCGCCCTCGAGCGCACCGGCGAGATCGTAGCTGGCATCGGCCTTGGCCGCCAGCAGGTGCTCGCGGACAGCGCCGAGCTCGGGAACCAAGCGCGGCGGCAAAATCGCCAGGCCCATGACCTCGATCAGGCCGATGTTCTCCTTCTTAATGTGGTGATACTCGGCATGCGGGTGGAAAACGCCCAGCGGATGCTCGTCGGTCGTGATGTTGCAGCGAAGCGCCAGGTAGGCCTCGTAGATTTCGCCGCCGGCGTTGCCGCGGGAGTCTACGCGGCGAATGACGGGCGTCACGGTGTTGTGCGCCACGCCATCGGCTGTGTGCGCGATGACGCCAACAGACTCATCGCTCCACTCGCGCCAGGCGAGGATAATCTTCTCGGCGGCATCGAGCAGCTGAGCGCGGTCATGCGAGCGCAGGCGCAGCACCGAGAGCGGCCACTGCAGCACGCTACCGCTGACCTGGTCAAAACCGGGCACGCTAAACTGCGAGACCTCGGCGGCGTGCATCATGGGGAACTCGTGTGCGCCGCCCTGGAAGTGGTCGTGCGACAAGATCGAGCCGCCCACGATGGGCAGGTCGGCGTTGGAGCCGATGAAGTAATGCGGGAACAGGTCCACAAAGTCGAGCAGGCAGGTCAGGCCCTTGCGGTCGACGTGCATCGGACGATGCTCGGAGCTCATGGCAATGCAGTGCTCGTTAAAGTACGCGTACGGGCTGTACTGGAAGCCCCAGCGCTCGCCGTCGAGCTGGATGGGGATAACGCGCAGATTCTGGCGGGCGGGGTGAGCTCCGCCGTCGGCTGCGGCGGAGCGTCCGGGATAGCCCTCGTTTTCGATGCAGAGCTGGCAGGCGGGATACTTCTCGTCCGTGTTCTTATCTGCACCTGCCGCGGCGATATCGCGCGGGTCCTTCTCGGGCTTGGACAGGTTGATGGTGATCTCAAGATCGCCCCAGTTGGTGGGGGTGCTCCATTTGATGTTGCGCGCGATGGCGGCACGGCGCACGTAGCCGGCGTCGCAGCACAGGCCGTAGAACCAGTCGGTCGCGGCACGGGGCTCGTTGACGCCCATACGCCCATTGAATTCCTCGTTTACAACCGAAGGCCTCGGCATGAGCGCGCCCATGATGCGCATGGCGATGCGATCGCGGCCCGACGCCGTGTCCTCGGCGGCGCCGTTGGCAACGGCAGTCTCGGCAAGCGCGGCAAGCGTGCCTTCAAGGTCAAAGTCGGGCAGGGTATCGGGGTGCAAGAGCGAGAGTTTCTCAACCTGGAGTGCCCAGGCCATGTCGAGTGCCGGCCCCGTGGCGCCGATGCACTCGAGAACGGTGTTGTATGCCCAGATGCGATCGTCCTGGCCGATCATCGATCGGTGGATGGCATATTCGATGAGGCCCTGCGCGGCCTCGCGCACATCAGTCATTACAGCCATGCCGCGTAAGCCCCCTTGTCAGAAATCGCGTAGTGGCGGGCAGAGCCCTCGCCAAGCCAGCCGTTCATCTTGGCAATGAAGGTGTCGACCAGCTCGAGCGGCACGAAGGCCTGGATGGTACCGCCAAAGCCGCCGCCGTGGATACGAACGGCGCCACGGCCGTCGAGCACATGCTCGGCAAGAGCAAGCGCGTACATGGAAGGCTGCTCGGCACCCAGTTTGGCAACAACATTCTGCAGGTACATGGCGGAGCTGGCGCCGGACTCACGCGTCAGGACCAGGAACTGGTCAATGTCGCCGGCGTTCAGGGCCGCCCAGCGCTTATCGACCAGGCCGTTCTCGTACCAGTAATGAACGGCGCGCAGGCAGGCGCGGTCGCCCAGCTTGGCGCGCAGCTCGGGGAGCTTGGCGTCAAAGTCCGCCACGTTTACCTCGCACAGGCGTGCCTTGCCAAACTCGGCGGCGACGTCCTGCATCTCGCGCGGAACAGCGGCGTAGTCGTCGGTGGCTGCCACATGGTCGGCGCCGACCTTGACGAGCACGAGCGCATAGCCGTGATCCTCAAAGTTGAGCTCGAGCTTCTGGGTCTTAGGCTGAGCCTGGTCCTCAAAGTCCATGTAGGCGAGGCCGCCCAGGCACACGGCAGCTTGGTCCATCAGACCGCAGGGCTTGCCGTAGTAGTTGTTCTCGGTGCGCTGGCTCATCTGGGCGAGTGCGACGGGTTCAATGGCGGGCGCGCCCCAGAGCGTCTCCATGGCACGGCCGTACGCGGCCTCGACGGCAGCAGAGCTGGAAAGGCCGCCGCCCGAGGGGACGGAGCAGGTGAAGGCGAAGTCGAAGCCCTTGGGCTCAACACCAAGCGCTGCGACCTCATGGGCCATACCGCGCACGAGGCTTGCGGACGTGCCCTTCTCGGACTCCTGAATGTCTACCGTGTCGAGCGTGATCTCAAACGTAGGATAGCCCTCGTCGGCGACGCGAATCTTGTTGGAATCGGTTGCCACGGCGATGCCGTCAACGGCGACATCGAGCGAGCCGGCGATAACGTGACCGCCCTCGTGATCGGTGTGATTGCCGCTGATCTCGGAGCGGCCGGGCGCGTGCACGTAGAGCACCTGGCGGTCGCCGATGGGGCCAAACTCCTCCTCAAACAGCTTGGTGAGCGTGGCGAATATCTTTTCGTCGGGGGTGGTCATGGGAGTCCTTTCCTTGGCGCGCACGGGTGAGTTTTGCGTCGTTATGAGTACGTTAACAACTTGAAGCGGCATGAATCACGTGTTCACGATGCCGCACGTTACGGGCTATGTTAACGTACTCATAACACATCGCTTGTCACTTTTTGAGAATCTGGTAATCGGTAGAAATGCAGCCGTGAACGGTACTGCCGTATGGACTTATAAAGCAGAAGAGATGCAGATAGAAAAAGTAGAGTACGTTAACATGCGTCCGACGATAGCGGGCTTCGGCGCGGGGTGTATTTCTGCCCGGGCCGGCATGCACGCTATTCAGATCTCGCAAGGGTGAAGGTGATCCTGTGGCAAGGCGCCCGTCCAACGATACAGGTACGCGTCCGGTCTCCATGGCCGACGTCGCCCGCGCTGCTGGCGTTTCGCAGCAGACGGTTTCGCGCGTCGCCAACGGCTTGCCCAACGTTAACGAGCAGACACGTCAGCGCGTGCAGGCCACTATGCAAGAACTCGGCTTCCGTCCGAGTTATGCCGGTCGCTCGCTGCGCGACGGCCGTTACCATTCGGTCGGTCTGTGTGTCAACGATGTCACCAAGTTTGGCAACCTCTCAATGATCGACGGCATCGCCAGCGCTGCTCGCGAGCATAATTGCGCCATCACGCTGGTCGAGATGTCCAAGACCGAGGAATTCTCGCTTGCCGAGGCCACGCGTCGTATGGCCGCGCTGCCCGTGGACGGTATTATCATCGGCATGAGTCGCATGGCGCCCGATTTTGAGACGTTCGATCCGTTGCCGGGCATTGGAACGGTCATCGTTACCATGTACGCGCATCCGCGCGTGACCACGGTCGATTCCGACCATTACGGCTGCTCGCTGTTGCTCATGGATCACCTGTTTGAGCTGGGACACGAGCAGATTCGCTATATTGGCGGACCGTCGTTCTCAGTCGACGAGCAATTTCGTCGCGCCGGTTGGCAAGATGCACTCGAGCGTAAACACATCGAGCCGGTAGAGCCGCTCGAGGGCGACTGGTCTGCCAACAGCGGCTACGAGGCCGGCAGGTACCTGGCCGAGCACGACCGCACCATGACGGCGATTTACGCGGCAAACGACCAGATGGCAAACGGCGCCATTGCAGCGCTGCGCGATAGCGGATTGCGCGTGCCCGAGGACGTGAGCGTGGTGGGTGTCGATGACTCGCTCGACGACTTTGTAGCACATAACGAGCTTACGACCGTGCGATTCGATCTGCACCAGCGCGGACGCGAGGTGTTTGAGCATGCGGTTCCCGAGGCGGGTACGGCGGGCAAAACCGTTGCCATTCGTATTCCCGGCCAGCTCATCATTCGACATAGCACGGCGATACCGCGCTCATAGTTTGTGCTGGTAAACGGCGATTTATCGCATTTCAATAACAATCGGTAAGGATGCCGGCAGATAGCTGTTGGGATGCAGCCGAGTGCTATGATAGACGGGCTCTTTTGTCTATCTAGGAGGCTTTGCCTGATGGAGATCACCAAGGATATCCGCTACGTTGGCGTCGACGATCACGACATTGACCTGTTCGAGGGCCAGTACGATGTGTCCGAGAACGGTATGGCATACAACAGCTACGTTATCTTGGGCGAAAAGATCGCTGTCGCCGATTCAGTCGACGGCGGTTTTGTCGACGAGTGGCTCGGTAACATCGAAGCCGTGCTCGACGGTCGCACGCCCGATTACCTGGTCGTCCATCACATGGAGCCCGATCACTCCGCTGGCATCGCCGCCTTTATGGAGCGCTATCCCCAGGCGCAGATTGTGGCCAGCATGGGCGCCTTCCGCATGATGATCAACTACTTTGGCACCGATTATCCCGAGCGCAAGATGGTCGTCAAAGAGGGCGACGTGCTCGACCTGGGCGGTCACAGCCTAACGTTTGTCGGTGCCCCCAACGTGCACTGGCCCGAGGTGCTGTTCTCTTACGAGGCCACCGACAAGGTGCTCTTTAGTGCCGATGGCTTTGGCAAGTTTGGTGCCAATGACATCGAAGATCCGGAAGGGTGGGCCTGCGAGGCACGCCGTTACTACTTTGGCATCGTGGGAAAGTTCGGCAAGTTCGTGCAGGCCGTGCTCAAGAAGGCCGCCGATCTGGACATCCAGGTTATCTGTCCGCTCCATGGCCCCGTGCTAACCGAGAACCTGGGCTACTACCTCGACACCTACAACACCTGGTCGAGCTATCAGCCCGAGGACGAGGGAATCACCATTGCTTACGCGAGTGTGTATGGCCATCTGAAGGCTGCCGTTGAGGAGCTTGCATCTGCGCTCGAGGCCCGCGGCCAGAAGGTTTCCGTCTTTGACCTGGCTCGCGACGACATGGCCGAGGCCGTTGAGGATGCGTTCCGCTATGACCGTCTGGTGCTCGCTTCCATCACCTATCAGGGCGAGATCTTCCCGTTCATGAGCACCTTTATCCATACGCTTGCCGAGCATGCCTATCAGAACCGTACCGTGGCGCTTGTCGAGGCCGGTTCCTGGGCGCCTGCAGCTGCCAAGGTTATGACCAAGGAGCTCGAGGGTATGAAGGACATCACCCTGGCGCAGAACAAGGTGACCGTCCTGGGTTCGCTCAACGACGCCTCGCGCGCCCAGATCGAGGCCCTCGCCGACGAGCTTTCCAAGTAGCGATACGTTCACTTTTAACGCACAAACCACCACAAAGGGGACAGGCACCTTTGTGGTGGTTTTTGTTTAAGCGCCGGCGATGATGAGGGCTGGACGAGCGTCGTTGGCTAACTCGGCGATCGAGGTGGCGACGGCATGGTCGGGGTCACGGTCCATCACGATGGTGCCGACATCGGTCAGTTTGGCAAAGCGGTACATGCCGCGTCCGTTGACCTTGCTGGCGTCCATGAGGGCAACGCCTTGACGGGCGGCGGAGATCATGGCTGTTTTGGTCTCGGCCATCTGCGGAAAGTCGGTCGTAAAGCCGCAGCCGGGAACAAAAGCGCCGGGGCACATGACGGCAAGGTCGGCATGAACCATTTGGATCGCCTGCATGGTGAGCGGTCCGTACAGATAGCGATGACCTTTGCGCAGTGCCCCGCCCAGCATGACGACATCGACCGAGGGCATGCTCTCGTCGATGTAATCGGCGATGGTGATGTCGGCCGTGATGACGGTGATGCCGTCGCGCTGGTCGAGCAAGCGGACAAATTCGAGCGCGGTGGTGCCCGAGTCGACAAGCAGTGTGTCGCCGTCATTGACGAGCTCGATGGCGCTTTGCGCGATGGCCTGCTTGGCGGCGACGTTGACGTTGATGCGGCGATCCTGCGTGGAGACGGTCAGGCGCTTGTGGAGCGATACGGCACCACCATGTGTGCGGCGCAGCTTGCCTGCTTCGGCGAGCGCGTCCAGGTCGGCGCGGGCGGTGACGGAGGACACGCTAAAGGTCTGGGCGATTTCTGCTACCTGCACCGAGGCGTTGTGCTCGAGCATTTCCATAATGGCGGTACGGCGTTCGTCGGCAAATGCACGGTTGGTAGCTTGGGCCATGGTTGCTCCATTCTCGGCTAAATTTGCAGGAATTGTGTTGACTCTATTTTCGTTCATTTTCTTTTTGAGTAAGAAAACACCTTTCGATTACTTATCTTTTCTATAAAAGAAAGACGCTGAACGCCCATAATTCAATATCGAACATGTTCACTCGGCTCAAATTTCTTCCGTTTGCTTTTCAAAAATGACTGTATTGACCTGCATGGGCTCAATATCTCGCACGTGCAAAGCTGCTGAATTTCATACAATGAGCGCAGTAAAACGCAAGGTAAAACGCCTTGTGAACAACTACGCCCGATGTCCAGATGCGGGCGAGGGAGAGGAGCAAACGCTCATGGCACTTGTTACCACCGAAAAGATGCTCAAGGACGCTCAGGCCGGCCACTACGCCGTCGGCGCGTTCAACGTCGAGAACCTCGAGTTTGTTATGGCCGTTCTGGCCGCTGCCGAGGAGACCAAGTCCCCCGTCATCATGCAGACCACCCCGGGCACCATCAAGACCGCTGGTCTGGACTACTTCTACGGCATGGTCAAGGCTGCCGCCGAGCGCGCTTCCGTGCCCGTCGCTCTGCATCTCGATCACGGCGATGGCTATGACCGCTGCATGCAGGCTTTCCGCACGGGCTACACCTCTGTCATGATCGACGGTTCGCACGAGTCCTTCGAGGACAACATCGCCCTGACCAAGTCCGTCGCCGATGCTGGCCGCGCCATGGGCGTGCCTGTCGAGGCTGAGCTCGGCAAGGTCGGCGGCAAGGAGGACGACGGTCCCGCGGTTGAGGGTGAGAGCCCCTACACCGATCCGGCCGAGGCCAAGGAGTTCGTCGAGCGCACCGGCTGCACCTCTCTCGCTATTGGCGTTGGCACCAGCCACGGCGTGTACACGAGCGATCCGCACATCGAGCAGTCCGTGGTCAAGGCCATCCGCGACGCCGTCGACGTGCCGCTGGTTCTGCACGGCACCTCCGGTGTGCCCGATGAGCAGGTTGCCGAGGCTGTGAAGAACGGCATCTGCAAGGTTAACTACGCCACCGAGCTGCGTCAGGCCTACACCAAGGGCTTCATGGCCTACATGGCCGAGAACCCCGCCTGCTTCGATCCCAAGAAGCCGGCCAAGGAGGGTATGCGTGAGATCACTGAGCTGGTTAAGATCCGCATGACCAACCTCAACTCTGTGGGCAAAGCAGAGTAACAGCAAGGGTACTCTGATCCCACCGGACGGTTTGGGCGGGTCCCGTACTTAGTTTCCAAAACGTCCTCGCGCATGAAGGCCCCCGTTGTCTCGCTTCTTCGAAGCGTTGACAACG
>ERZ772812.235-NODE-235-length-55197-cov-121.343513_pt1 | contig 55197 bp, 97 predicted proteins | sample MGYA00511343_ERZ772812 | MGnify/ENA primary metagenome ERZ772812 (study PRJEB29015, sample SAMEA2737706) | human gut metagenome | biome: human gut; feature: human-associated habitat; material: faeces | place: China | collected 2012 ...
GCAAAATGCAAGAACTTCTACACCCCGGAAACCGACGGCCTGACCGCCCCGTGGAATATCGGGGGGGGGCAGCGCGTTTTGCAACCCGCCGTATGGCCGGGCACTGGGCGCGTGGGTGCGCAAAGCCTATGAGGAGGCGCAGGCTGGAACAACGGTTGTTCTGCTGATACCAGCAAGGACAGACACGGCCTACTTCCACGACTACATATACGGAAAAGCAGAAATCCGCTTTTTGCGCGGACGGCTGCACTTTGAGGACGAGGACGGGAACAGGTTCCCGCCTGCACCGTTTCCGTCTATGCTGGTTATATACAACGGAGAACATTATGGAAGAAAAGGATTATGAGTATTGCCCGAACTTGTGGAGCAAGGATGGTGAACGAAGATGAATAACCCGGTAAAAATCATTGATAAAGCATGTATGAGTTACATAATCGACCACCAAGAGGAGAAAAAAGGATTGTATCTATCTTTGGAAAATTGTGAAGGTGGCGTTGTCGTGGTAGCTTGCGACAATAGCACGGGCTTTGCATATATCGAAGAATTTGACAGCGTGAAAGCTGCTATCAAGTGGTTGCGGAGGGAAGAATGAACCAAACATTTTTTGACCCAGTAAACAGCAAGTGCATTTCTTTTGACGGCGTGCCGAAGATTTCAGATTTTGGTGATGAAAACGATTTGATTCGGCGCGGTGATGCGCTGAAAGCAATTAGGAAAGCATGTATCAGTGCGCATTTACCGTTCGATTCCGCCACGCCGGAAGGACAGCGAGTAATGGATGCTCTATATGCGGTATGGAAAGTGAAAAAAGAGGGAAAGAAGCATGACAGTATTTGACGCAAACTGCATCTACACAATCAAATGCCTTGCTCTGATCTTTGTTGCAGCACCGGGAGCGATGCTTATCGGCGCATTGCTGATCTACCTGTTTGCACTATGCTGCAAACAGATTTCAGGGCTTTGGAAGGAGCAAAAATGAACATTTTCCTTTCGATTCTTGGCACCGCGATTGTCACAATTTTGATTGCGGGAGCCTATTCCATCGGCGTATCTGTCGGCAGAGCTGCGGCTGAGGAAGATAACCAAGAGCCGGTAATTTACATGGATCACACGCACGGGGGCGAATAAATGGTTAAGATTTGCACTGAATGCAAAAAGGAATTTGAGGGAAGCGCAAAAACCAGGCTTTGCCCGGAATGCAAGGAAAAGCATCGGAAAGCGGCTGATGCGCTCCAACGTGAAAAGCACCGCAATCAATCTTTGGTCAAATGCGAATGGTGCGGGCGGCTTTTTACCAGAAAAAAGAACGAAAAGAAGTGTGAAGCATGCCGAAAAGAAGGAAGATATGGCAGCCCGCAGATGGCGGCACACAGCAAAAGGGAGCCGCCTAAAGTGAGTATTAACAACGTTCTTAAGATTGCTGATAAAGACGGCACGACTTACGGAAAAGCGGTTCTGGCACACAAAATTTAAGGAGGAACATATGAAAAGTATTGGTAACGCGCTTGCACTGACTGCGACTTTGGCATTCATCGCCTATATGGTGCGCATCACAGGAAGCGGTATTTGGGCATGGATGTTTTTTCCGTGCTTTATGTTCGCAATTCTGGGCTTGAGCAACTAAAAGGAGAAAACAATGGAAAATAACTGCTGCAAAAGCTGCAATACTGTGTACAAACAGGTTGCTGTTGTGCTGGATGACGGCGCATACATGCCGGAATACGCACATTTTGGCTGGGATGCAGGTGCAGACCTGAAAAGCCCTGTTGATGTGATGATTCCGGCGAACGGGAGCGCTGTAATTGATACCGGCGTGCACATTGACATTCCGCAGGGCTATGCGGGGTTCCTGAAAAGCAAATCCGGCCTGAATGTTAAGCATGATCTGACAAGCGTAGGTGTGATCGATGCAGGATATACTGGGAGCATCTGCGTAAAGCTCTATAATCACGGAAAAACTGATTATAAAGTCCATTCTGGGAATAAAATTTCCCAAATCGTGTTTATTAAGGTGGAATCTTACGACTTTTACCCGTGCAGCAAGATGCCGGAGCGGGAACGCGGCAACGCAGGATTTGGTAGCACCGGAAAATAAAAAACTTGCATATTAGCGCATAATATGCTATAATATCAATAAGAAATAGCGTGCCAAGTGCTTAATTGCCAAGTGCCAGTTGAACTTGAAAGTTCGGCTGGCACTTTTGCTATATGGGGGACACATGAAACTATACTGCGCAGACTGTATGGACATCTTGAAGGGGATACCAGAAGGCAGTATAGACATGATTTTATGCGACCTGCCCTATGGTACAACGCGGAATAAATGGGATGTCATCATCCCGCTGGAGCCGCTATGGGCGCAATACAGGCGCATAATCAAAAGCAATGGCGTTATAGCACTGCACAGCGATATGCCATTTACAGCGGCCCTTGTAAGCGCTGGGAAAGACTTGTACCGGTATGAGCTGATATGGGTAAAGGAAAACGGAAGCGACTTTCTGAACGCAAACCGCAAGCCCCTGAAAGCGCATGAAAGCATCCAGATATTCTATAAGCACCAGCCGACCTATAACAAGCAATATGTGGACGGAAAGCCATATAAGAGGGGGGGGGCAAAGGCGAAAGACTTCCCAAAAACTGGGGAAAGTTTCGTGACGACATCTTAACAGACTGTAGTGACGGCAAGCGGAACCCCACAACAATTCTGAAATTCCCAAGGGAAAAGGGATTGCACCCCACCCAAAAGCCTGTAAAGCTGGAAGAATGGCTGATTAAGACGTACACAAACCCAAGCGAGATGGTATTAGACAACTGCATGGGCAGCGGAACAACCGGAGTAGCCTGTATCAACACAAATAGAGACTTCATCGGGATAGAGAAGAACCCCGACTATTATAAAACGGCCATAAGCCGGATAAAGGAGGCACAGGACAATGGGAAGTAGGGCAACCAAAAGAAACAGCCCGATCATGATTGATAATGACCCTGATAATGTGCCGGAAGGGAATCAAAGGCGCATTGAATTTCTGCTTGTGATATCCCAGCTTCCCAAAATAAGCACAAACGACCTGCCAGCCCTCAGAAAACGCTTTTATGACTATCTTGATCTATGTGTCAAGTATAACATGAAAGTGGGCAACATGGCGGCGTATGCTGCTATGGGAGTGGATAGAGACACTGTAAACTGCTGGGAAAGCGGAAAAAGGCGCAGCTCGCAAAAGGAATACCAGGAATTCGCGCGAGAAATAAAGCGTGTATGCGGGATGTACCGGGAAATGCTGATGCAGGACGGTGCAATCAACCCGGTAACAGGGCTATTCTGGCAGAAAAACTATGACGGACTGCAAGACCAGCAAGAAATCATTACCGCAACAAAAGACCCGTTAGGCGAAAACATGTCCCGCAAGGAAATAGAAGACAGATTCAGCGCCGACTTTGTAGAGATAGACGACTTTAAGGAAGTCAAAGAGCCGGAGCAACTGATAGAGCCGGTTCAAACAAAGCCACGTGGGGAAAAGAAACAAGCAAAAGAAACTGAATAAACGAAAACAGAGCATCTAGCAGCATATAAACAAACTGCCGGGTGCTCTTTTATTATGCCTATAACCACGCAAAGAAACGCGCTATCCGCTTAAATGCCATAGTAAAGCCTAAAACCAGCGCGGAAATGCCTGTTAAAGGCAGCAGTAAACCCCAAAAAAGCGGGAAAGCAGAGGGGAATAAAGCCCAAAAGAGGGAGCTTAAGCCCAAAACAGGGAAAAATAAAGCAGGGAATAACGCGAACGACTTGCCGTCATCATCAAAAAAGACACACAAACACGAATAATTACCCCACATCCAAAACCATCTATTGAAACATATCTCCATGTGAAATGGTCAAAAATACGGGGTATATACCTGAATCACGAAACAAAAGTGCATAATTCAAACCCAATTCGACTTTGCCGGAGATTTTTTCGCGCAAAATCATTCGACTTTCAGGCAAGGGATAACCCTTCGACTTTGGGAGCGTTTCGACTTTGGTTCGACTTTCAAACCCGCTCGACTTTGGGAGCGGGGTGTAAAACGGCGCACCCTGACCGCAGCACCTTCCGGCCTGGCGGATGCTCCCCAGGACGGCCCCAGCTGGGCAGAATGTGCCTTTCGGGTGCATATTTCGCTAAATAATGATTTAGCGAACATCAGATTGACGTTGTAACGCGTATTAAATTTTGGAAGCGGCCAAAAAGCACAAAAGTACATAAAAAAAGCGCCGCCGGGCATGCCGGAAGCGCTAAAATTCATTCGACTTTCAAACCGATTCGACTTTCGTTCGACTTTGCCCGCCGGGTTCCAGGTGGGGAATGCAACGCCCGGCGGGTGGTGCGGCGGGGTGTTACTTGCTTGCATCGCGCTCCCTCCGCTCTTGGCATGCCTGCAAGATATAGGCTTGCAAGCTCTGCCCGGCGGCTGCTGCATCCGCGCGGATCTGTGCGCCTTCCAGCTTGTCGGGACGTATCATTATATTATCACGCGCCTTATTATATTTAACGCTGGCCCGCGTGTGGGCCTCTGTAACTGCCATGCGATCACCTCCGTGATCTCATTATACCATAATATGATATAACCGTAAACGTACAAATACAACCGCAAAAACACCGTTAACGTTGTGCAAAATGTCAATAGACAATAACCGTTAACGGTGATATGATATAGACATCAAAAGAAAACAGCCCACAGGGCAGGAGGAAAAGGCAATGGTTAAAATCAAAATGACGCGCAAGGCAATTACTCAAAACTTTGGCAATATTCGGTGTGCGGGGTTCTGCGATTTGCAGAATCTGCTATCCAACCACGAGCCGGTCGCGTATACCTGCGGAGTTTACGGCTGGAATTTTGACGTTTACGATGTGCATGGCGTGACGCTTTGCACGGGATACCGGCGGACGCCTGGCAAGCGTGCGGAGGGCATAGAGGAGTATGAGGCGGCCGCCGCAAGAATCCGCCGGGACGGCACCAGGGCATACGAGGAACGCCAAAAAGAGGTTGAAAAGCTATTGATGGAGTTTTGCAAGCTCAACGGCGGCAACGATTAAACAACGAGAGGAGAACAAAAAATGGATAGTTATAAATTTCACCATTCTGCACTTGCACGCGGCTATGTGAGAGTAGGCCACGAGGTCAAAGAGCCATACAACGGCAAGTTTGGCCGCGGGTACAAGCTGTACAAAAACAACCCTTGCAGCTCCCGCTATTGCATCGTTGAGTATTACATCGCTGTATGATGCGGCGCACATGGCGAGACCATCCCGGCGGGTGATCTGGCGGGGCGTTACTTGCTTGCATCGCGCTCCATGCGCTCCTTGCAGGCCTGCAGAATGTAACTGTTTACGCTCTCCCCGGCGGCGGCTGCTGCAATCTGCAACCGCTCTGCGTTTTCTGGCCGTGTGCGTACTGTGATTGTTTTTTGCGTGGCCAAATACCGCGCGTTTCCTGCTCTTTTTGCATCCGTTGACATGGCTGCCCTCCTTATTATTTGCATATTATAAGGATAGTATAACACGGCCCGCCGAAACATGCAAGCATGTAAAAATTAACTATATTCATGCTATCAAAATTATGCATTCATACAATGTTCATGCTAGCATGTTGACATATTACATGCTAGCATGTATAATATAGACATCAAAAGAAAACAGCCCACAGGGCAGGAGGTAACAAGGATGAAACTTGAAAAATACGGCATCAAGATGCAGGGACTGAAGAAAGCTGCCGGGGAAACAAAGGGGCTTGACGGCTGGAATGGATACGTTCAAATCAGCTATGATCGGGCTTATGGCGAGGTCATCGCGGCGTATCACATTGACGTCAATGACTGGACGCGGTACCACAGCGAAACCATTGTCCCGGTACGGAATACGCGCGAGCCAATGACAATGCAGGACATTGCGGATGCTGTAGCGCTTGCCATAGACGATTATAACAGCCGCACCTTTTAACGGACGCTCTAGCAGGGTTGCACCGTAAAGCAGCCCCGCCCCACTACCAAAGCAAAAAATAGCATGAAGGAGCGTATAAAAATGAAGAAACTGTATTTTGAAGGCGCGGGCATGTTTGGGTGCCGCGACACTGCCGAAGAGCTGCGCGGGAACTGCCGTCTCCGCACTATGTTTCACGATGACCAGGGCCGCGCGGTGTACCTGGAGATCTTGAGCGGGATGAACAAGACCGCCGGGCGGCTGTATGTAGACAGCTGCCATTATATCGGCAAGGATGGTTGCAACCTGCTTCGGCTCCCTGTAGAGCGTGACGGCAAGCGGCGCGAGTACACCCCGGAGGGCATTTTGACGCTGCTAGATGAGATCGGCGCACACTTTGACGCGGTGGAGGTTCTGCCCAGCCTGGCAGGGTATCGGGTGTTTGCGGATGGGTACCACAGCGGCGATACGGAATCTGAGTACATGCGCGGGGATACATTCGCGCCGGACTGGGCAGAGATCACCCGCCGGGAAGCCGTGTATAATGCTCTATGCGATGCAGAGCGAGCCGCCGGGGTCAAGTGGCCCTGCGTTAGTCTGTGGCCCTTGCAGGATCGCCCGAACGTGTGCTGGTATCATCTGCCGCGCACTGGTGCACATGGCGAGGTCATCCCGGCGGAGTATCTGGCAGGCAAGCAGTAACGCCCAACGGGGAGACGCTGCTTTGAGCTAATAAGGGGGTTATAACATGATCTATCAAGCTAATAAGCGCCAGTTTGGGGCGCTGGAAGGCCTTGCGCACTGGTGCGCCGAGTATTACTATACTCTTGAGAGGTTCGGCGCGGATGATGCCGAGATGCCAGCGATCCGCAAGGATATGTCTTTTTGCATGGATCGGTGCGATGCGCTGGGCGTGCCGTACTGGGCGCAAAACGCCGCCCTTGCATGGGCCGAGAATTGGAGGGCAACGAAGGCGGAGTATTTTGATGCTGCGATGGCCCGGAGAGGGATCACCTGCAGCGGGGCCGCAGGCTGATTATTGCCCGGAGCTATTGCAATAGCTCCGGGATAGATCGTAAAATATAGTTACAGGGGGTGTTTTATATGCTGGTTGTTTTGTTCTTGCTAGCCTCTCCATTTATCATTATTTTTGGCGTGATGCGCCATTTTTAAGCAATATAGCGGAGCGCCTGGGCCGTATGGCCTGGGCGCTTTTTTATTGTCTTCGGGTAGGGCGTTCCGGTCTGCCCTGCATTTTTTGTACATGATCGGCGGGGGTATACCGGAGGGGGATTTTGGCAGGCCGAAGGGCGCGGGGTTAGTCCCTCCAATCCCGAAAAAATAAAAAAGTCCAATAAAAGTTTGCGTTCCAATACTTTTTGCGCTAAAATGCAAATGTAAGCTCTCCTTCAATTTGCTACAATCAAAGGTAGGAATAATAGCGTTTGCAGCTGTACAGCTAAAACATCTGAACTGACCGCATTTTCACGGCCGTGACCAAGTAATTCTAAAATTTGCATTGAAAACACCTTCTCATTGTGTTAAAATGAGAGTGGAGCAAGGGCTTGCTGGCTTTTCTCCACTCTGTCGCCGTCTGGTGTGCTGCAACACACTGGGCGGCTTTTTTGTTTGGATTCTTCCTGAATTTTTCAAAAAACAAAAAAGGCCGAAAATCAACGATAAACAGTTTGTCTGCAACGGGAAACGATGCTATAATAATAAAAATAGTGCCAAGTGCCCTGTGCCAAGTGCCTTTTCTCAAATTTGAGGGAGGGCGCTTTTTTATTTTGAAAATTTCTGAAATTGCAAAAAAGAGCACAATGCGAGCCAAGACGGCGGACGAAGCGGTTTATGCGTTTGCTGCGATCCGGGAACTGGAAAAAGAAAACTTCAAGCAGGCGCACAAGCTGAGTGTGGATTTGCATAATAAGCTGGGTACGCTGCCGCGCTGCAATGACCTGATTGAGCTGAACCGGAATCTGCTGCTGTTCAATGCGCCGTATAACTTTGATTCCTTTTGCCAATACATTGAACTTGACCGTGACCCAAAAAGCCGGTTTTATATGCCGCGCCGAAAACAGCTGATTCGGATGGTAAACACCCTGCAAAAACTGGAAGATGGGGAACTGGACATTGCAGGAATCATGATGCCGCCCGGCACCGGGAAAAGTACCACTGCCATTTTTTATCTGACATGGCTTGCCGGACGGAACCCCGACATGCCGATTTTAGGCGGCAGCCACAGCAACGCATTTCTGCGCGGCGTGTACGATGAATGCCTGCGAATTATGGCAAAAGGCGGGGAATATTTGTGGCGAGACGTGTTCCCCGGCGTGTGCATTGCCAGAACGAATGCACAGGACATGATGATAGACATGTACAAGCCAAAGCGCTTTGCCACACTGGAATTTTCTTCTATCGGCAGCGGCAATGCGGGCAAGGTGCGTGCGCAAAAGCTGTTATACTGCGATGACCTTGTAAGCGGCATTGAGGAAGCCATGAGCCCGGAACGTATGGATAAGCTGTGGCAGCTATACACAACGGATTTGCGGCAGCGCAAAATTGGTGAATGCCGGGAACTGCACATTGCCACACCCTGGAGTTTGCATGACCCGATGGACAGGCTGGAACGCAGCAATGAAAATAACCCGCGTGCAGAATTCCTGCATATGCCTGCCCTGAACGATGACGAAAAAAGCAATTTTGATTATGCCAACGGGGTGGGGTTCAGCACCAAGTTTTATATTGACATGCGGGAATCAATGGATGATGCCAGCTGGCGTGCGCTGTTTATGACAAGCCCGATTGAACGGGAAGGGCAGCTGTACCCAGAAGATCAGCTGCGCCGCTACTTTGAGTTGCCGGATAAAGCGCCGGAAGCCATTATTGCAGTATGCGATACCAAAGAAAAAGGTTCTGACTATGCGGTTCTGCCCGTTGCATACAAATACGGGGATGATTTTTACATTGAGGAATGTGTTTGCGATAACGGCGCACCGGACGTGGTGGAAACGCGGCTCTGGATGGTTCTTGTGAAACACAAGGTTCAGCTGGCCCAGTTTGAAAGCAACAGCGCAGGCGGCAAAGTGGCAGAAAAATGCCAGCAGGAAGTAAAGGCGCACGGCGGAATAACCAGGATTGTGACCAGGTACACCACCGCAAACAAAGAAACCAAAATTATTGTAAATTCCCCCTGGGTGATGGAACACTGCCTGTTCAAAGATAATTCCGTTATCAAGAATAACAAGGAATACAGGCGTGTTTTGTCGTTTTTAACAGGGTACACAATGGCAGGGAAAAACAGACATGATGACGTGCCGGACGCATTTGCCATGCTTGCACAATACGCTCAAGGCCTAAATGCGGGAAAAGTTGAAATTGGTACAAGAATTTGGTAAAAAACAACGTTAATGTGCTTGAAAAATGTGAATTTTATAGTATAATAGTAAATGGAAAGGCTTTATAGTTTAGCTCTTTTCTTATGAACATTTTGTTCATACCTCCTAGGGTACGGAACCAGCGTCCTGCATATGCGCCGCCCTAAATATGGTTCTCCCGCTGGCTGAAATGCCAGCTATTGTGTCGCTATAGTTTAATGGTAAAACTCCTGGCTCATAACCGGGTGCTTGCAGGTTCAACCCCTGCTGGCGGCACCAGAGTGCGCTCTGCGGCGCACAACCGGCACTATGTGGGCCGTTATCAGCCACATAGAGCCTGACAGGGCTTACCTTGTCCGCTGCGCCTGCAAAGCTGTCAAGCACTTTGCAGGTGATATATACCGTATAGCCATATAAGGGCGCTGCGTTCCGAAGCAACGGCGCGGCGGAGGGTGCAAGGCCACCATACGGAACCAGATGCAAGGTAGCGCCTTGCTGTGTGGGCGGTGCGGCTTCCCCCACAAACGATGACAAAGCCTGTGAAAAGCAGGAACCGCACATGCTGTTATAGCTCAATGGTAGAGCAGCCGCCTTGTAAGCGGCAGGCTACTGGTTCAAGTCCAGTTGGCAGCTCCAAGGCCGAAGATACGGGTAAAAGATTCAGCCGGGACGCTGGACTGAAGTTCCCTGTTAGGCAATCCCTGCACACCTCTCTTTGATGTGTCCCATGCAGGGCTTTTGATGATATGTTCCCGACATTTACGCCGGTAAGTTGCGGTTTAGTTTTAAGTTTCGCGCAAGTTGTAAAAATGCAACCGTGAAACGTGCGATTTTAACTTGACTGTAATTTGCTTATATGCAGTCATAGCTTAATAACGTTGGAAAAGCAGCGCCTGTGGGTGCCGTTGCAGGTTCGAGACCTGCTGACTGCTATTGTTGGGTCGCTCCCACCGGTGAAAGCCCGGCGCAGGCGAAACGCGATAGATAGCATGACACAGCGGTGACATCTGAAAAGCCGCTCGGCATCTGCTTGTGCGGACTCCGTTACTGACGCAGTTACGCATCGCCGGAAACCATTTATCAAAGCAGAAACCGTAAACCAGCAGACGGGATATAAAACGGGTTGGATGCCGCGTTGTGATTTCCTACGCGGGATATAAATAGAGGAAATCAAAAACAGGCGTACCATCACGCGCATAGCACTGGATGCCGCCTGTTACGTTGCAAAGCCTGCTACTTTGCAATGGGTGAGCCCGGCATAGCATAAACCGGGAGGGCGGGAACGGGGTTATTTTTGAAAGAAGGGATAAATTGCGAGTAAGTGTTTACTGCCCGTGCTGCGGTGCGGCAGGAATCAAGCGGAAGCTGATGGAAGTTGATACAGCAGCAAAGGGAACGATTTATCCCTATTGCAAGGCGTGTAAACGGAACATTGAAATTCATTTGCCGCTGAAAAAATAAAGTGCCAAGTGCCCTGTGCCAAGTGCCAGCTGAACCTTAATTGGTTTGGCTGGCACTTTTTGTTTTTGTGCAAAGGAGAACAGCTTGGAAAGATATCTTGTTGACATCCTGCCGGATGAGGGTCTGCACGGCAGACGGATCATTACCACAAACGAGCAGAAAATTACAGCGGATAACGTTGTAAAGGTGCTGGATACTGCCATTGCCACCCACGACAGGAACCGGGGAGAAATCCAGTATTTGTGGGATGTTTACCGGGGCAAGCAGGATATCCGAAAAAAAGAAAAAATCGTCCGTGAGGAAATCAACAACAAAATCACGGTGAACATCGCAAATGAGATTGTGACGTTCAAAACAGCATTTCTACTTTCCGGCCCTGTGCAGTATATTGGTGCAAAAGGCAGCAAGACGGACAACAACAAACTGGTTGGTTTGAACCGCTGGATGTCAGATGAGGACAAACAGAGCAAGGACAAAGAAATCGTTGACTGGATGCACATTGCGGGGCTTGGCGTGCGGATGGTTCTGCCTGACCCCGGCGCGGAACAGGCGGGAAGCCCTGCCTGCATTTATACCCTTGACCCGCGTGAAGCGTTTGTCATCTACTACAGCGGCTATACCAAAAAGCCAATGGCAGGTGTGCTGACACAGTACGATGAAAACGATGCCAAGTATTACGGTGTTTACACTGACAGCGAATATTTTGAAATCAAAAGCGGGAAAATCACCCGGCAGTCTGGGCATTTGTACGGCAGTGTGCCGATTGTGGAATACCCCAACAACAGTGCCAGAATGGGCGCGTTTGAAGTAGTGTTGCCGCTTCTGAATGGTATTAACACGCTGGAAAGCAACCGCGTGGATAACGTGCAGGATTTTGTAAATGCGTATGACGTATTCCAGAACGTTGATTTGGAAGACGGCCAGTACAGCCAGCTTGCCAGCGGCGGTAAGTTTATCAAAATCAAAGATTCCCAGCAGGGGATGCCTGCAAAAATTTATCGCATCAGCAGCGAGATGAACAGTTCTACTGTGCAGACCGCTGTGGATGATTTGCATGATAAGATTTTGACCATCTGTGGCATGCCGAACCGCAACGGCGGTTCTTCCACCAGCGATACCGGGCAGGCAACCATTATGCGCGATGGCTGGAAAGACGCAGAAAGCCGCGCCCAGGACAGTGAAGACATGTTCCGGCGCAGTGAACGGCAGTTCTTGCGTGTGTTCCTGACCATTTGCAGCGCAACAAATAATCTTGGCCTGAATGTAGGGGATGTGTACGCACAGTTTACCCGCAATAACCTGACTGACATCCAGAGCAAGATGCAGGTATTTATTCAGGGCCTGGGCTGTGAAAAGATCGCGCCAGAAACGGTATACCGCGAACTTGGCCCGTTCCGTGACAATGAAATGGCCTTGCAGGAGGGCATGAAATATTACGAGGAAAAACAGGCAGAGCTTGAAAAAACCCTGAATGAGGAGCTTGACAATGGACTGGAAACCAACGGACAGCGCAATCAGGCTGCTGAACCGCAGGGCGATACGCAGGTTTGAAAAAGCATCCCGGCAGATAACGCAGTTTGATGAATTGAACGTTATGCCCGCCTGCAAGCAGCTATACCAGGATATTGCCAAAGACAATAAGGAAGTCTTTTTAGAACTGGCAAAAAAATGCTATCAGGATGCCGAAGTTCACGGCAAAGAAAAACCCGACAGGGCATGGCTGCTTGCCTTGCTTGCCGGATACAGCGCCGTTACCGGCTATGTGTACGAACACGAGATTGACCGAAAGCGGGCCTACCTGGAAGAGGGGCTTTTGAGCCGGACAAACCATAAGAACGAATTCCGGCGTGCATTGCGGTATTGGAGCGATATGACGTACCAATACGCCGATGACGTGACCGATTCTGCAAGAATCAAGGCATTTACAGATGCCGGAGTAGAACAGGTGCAGTGGCACACTGCCGGGGATGAAAAAGTGTGCCAGGTTTGCCGGGAACGCAACGGAGAAATTTACCCGATTGATAATATCCCCGATAAACCCCACAGGAGATGCAGGTGTTGGTTGACACCTGTTTGATCGTCAGAGAAGACGCTAAAACGCAAAGGTCAGAGAAGACGCTAAAACGCACAAATACGGGCGAGAGAACGCCGACAAAATAACGCGGAGGCACCAATGAAATTTGACACCAGCACCATTGACGGCTTTGAAAACATGAGCGATGCAGACAAGGTGACGGCGCTGCTTGGCGTTGACCTGCCTGACCCGGTGGATACAAAGAACCTTGTAAAAAAAGAAGATTTTGACAAGGTGATGAGCGAAGCCAGCAGTTACAAAAAGCAGTTGAAAGAAAAAATGACTGCCGAAGAAACCGCTGCTGCAGAAGCCAAAGCCGCACAGGAAAAGTTGCAGAACGATTATAACGCACTGCTGAAAGAAAACACCATTTCTAAAAACGTTGCCAAGTATATTTCGCTTGGTTACGATGAAAAACTTGCCAAAAGTACGGCAGAAGCCCTTTTTGATGGCGACATGGAAACGGTGTTTGCCAATGCTGCAAAGGCCAATCAGGTGCTTGCAGACAAGCTGAAAGCAGACCTTATGCGCAACAGCCCCAGACCCAGCGGCGCTGGTACAAGCACCGAAGAAGAAAGCGAATACATGGCATTTGCCAAGCGCAGCGGCCAGGCAAAAGCACAGGCCAATGAAGCGGCTGCAAAGGTCATGGGTTATTACAAGTAAGGAGTGAAAGCATGAAATTCAAGAAAACGGATGTTGCCGGTGCAGTTGAGATTCTGGCCAGCAATGATTTTACCGCAATCCCGTTTACCACAACCACCGCAAAAAAGGCTGGTGAAAAACTGACAGTTGACAGCCGCGTTGGCGTTGTGCTGTATGACGTTGACCCGGATGAAAACCCCAACGGCAGCCTGCTGGTTGCGGGCGTGATTGATGCAGTAAAGGCAAAGGCACACAGCGGTACCGACCTTGCTGCAGAATCTGACCTGCCGGATACCATTATCCTGCGCACCAATACCGGCGTGAACGCATAACGGAGGTGAAAACATGAACCTTACTGAACTTTTTACACCTAAAATCATTGCGGCAAACTATACCGAAGCTGCTTCCAACGCAATCCCGTACCTGGGCAGCGGTTTGTTCCCCTCTGTAAAGCGTGCTGGCCTTGACCTGGCATGGATTAAGGGCCACAAAGGCCTGCCTGTTTCCCTGAAACCCTCTGCTTTTGATGCAAAGGCCACTTTCCGTGACCGCATCGGCGTGAGCAAGCTGGAAACCGAGATGCCGTTTTTCCGCGAGGGCTACAAGATCAAGGAAAAAGACCGCCAGGAGATTCTGCGTGCCCAGAGCAGCAATGACCCCTATGCGGCGGATGTCATCAACCGCATTTACGATGACCAGCAGGATTTGATTGCCGGTGCTGACGTTGTGCCGGAACGCATGCGCATGCAGCTGCTGTTCCCGGAGGGCGGCGCAATGGGTATTACCATCAAGGCAAATGGGGTGAACTACACCTACAATTATGACCCGGATGGCGCATGGAAAAAGGCAAACTACACTGCGCTGACTACCACCGACCTGTGGACTGCCATCGCAACCGCTGACCCGTTCAAGCAGATTCAGACCATCAAGGACAAGATGGCAAGCAATTACGGTGTGACCCTGGCTTACATGGTGATGAACACCACCACGTTCAACCTGATGAAAGCCACCGATGCCGTAAAGAATCGCTGGCTGACCGTAACTGGCCGCAGCATGGGCTACCTGACCAACGATGAAGCCAAAGATGTTATCGCATCCACTACCGGCATTCAGATCGTGATTTACGACAAGCTGTATGCCGATGAAAGCGGCGCAAGCCACAAGTTTGTTCCGGACGGATATGTGAGCTTTATCCCGGAGGGCGCACTGGGCAAGACCGCTTACGGCACCACCCCGGAGGAAGCCGACCTGGCAGGTTCCGGCAAGGCAGATGTTGCCATTGTGAACACCGGCGTTGCCATTACCGTTGAAACCACCGTGCACCCGGTCAATGTGAACACTTATGCTTCCGAAATCGTGTTGCCAAGCTTTGAGCGCATGGACGAAGTTGCCGTTATGAAGGTGACGGCATGACCTGGCTGATTCCCGATTATGCAGTGTTTTACGGTGGTGAACTTTGCGTGACCGGGAAAAAGGTGAAGATTGCCGACCAGGACAGTGCCGAAATGGCAAAATACGGGAAAGTAATAACCGAAAAGGCGGAAACACCCCCTGTGGTAGAACACCGGCGGGGCAGAAAGCCGAAAGTTTGATGAACGGCGGGTGACAGTATGGAGATCTTTGAGCGATTGCAAAAACGGACAGGCGAAAACGACCTTGACCTGTTAGCAGATTTGCTGGACAGCGCAGAATCTGTGATACTGGCCCGCCGTTTTCCTTTTGGCGGTGGTGAGCTGGAAGAGCGATACCGCGATTTGCAGTTCCGGATTGCATTAGCATTTTATAACAAACTTGGCGCGGAATATGAGACCAGCCACAGCGAAAGCGGTATCAGCCGCACATGGGGCAGTGAGGATGTTCCGCAGCAGCTGTTGGAAGAAATTGTCCCGGTTGGAAAGGTTGGATGCTGATGCGAGACCTTAGAGCCAACCAGAAAACAATTTGGTACCAAAACAGCATCGGTTCTGCCGCAATCAAAGATGAAAACGGCAACCGCACCGGCGAAGAACGGCCCGTTATGGAGCCGCCGGAGCAGTTGCGAATCAGTGTGAGCGGCGCTGTTGGCGCAATGGAAGCCGCCGCTTTTGGCGGGTTTACAGATTACAGCCGGACAGCCTGCACGGCAAACACAAACTGCCCTTTGCGGGAAGGAACGCTTATCTGGATTAACCGGGATTCTGACGAAAGCCCGAATTACGTTGTGACCAAAAAGGCAGATACCATAAACGGAGTATTGTATGCGATGAAAGAAATCGTGCCATGAAAATAAAGCTGGCGCTAAGCGAAAAAGGCATAGAGCAGGCGATAAAGGAATACGAGAACTGGCAAAAAACGCTGGAAACCCGCATTGAACAGTTTGTAAAAAGACTGTCAGAAATGGGGGTAGAAGTTGCCAAGATACGGTTTACTGCCGCCGTTTATGATGGTGACATGAGCGATATTGCGGTTCAAGTAGAACAGCACGGCAAGAAAGCCACGATTTACGCCACCGGGCAGGCCGTTTGCTTTATTGAGTTTGGCGCAGGCGTTGCATTTGCAGAGCATCCAAGCGGGCTGTATGCGCATGGCACATACGGCGATGGGAAAGGTTCAAACCCGAATGGATGGGTTTATGATGGCGTTCCCGGACCAACGGCACAGCCTGTGTATAACCGCAAGGGCGAGCAAAAGCCCGGCGTTTGGCGGACAAAGGGCAACCCGCCCGCATGTGCCATGTGGGAGAGCGCGGCCCAGATGGCTGCAAGTGTAAAAACCGTGTGGGAGGAGGTAATGCGTTGACAGAGGATTTTCAGCCGCAGATTTTTGAATTCTTTGCACAAAAGCTGGAAGCAAAATTCCCAGGCGTTAAATTAAGCAGCGTAATTACCGACCAGCCGCCCAGTTTCCCGTGTGTTCAAATCGAACAGGATGATTTGCCGACAGACCATGACAACAGCGGCAGAATCAGATTTGTGAATGTGCGGCTCCGCGTGCGCGTTTACACAACGGGGAACACAAAAACAAGCCAGGCCCGGAAAATACAAATGTGCATTGACGAGACAGCCAACAGTTTGAATTTTACTCGTCAAAGTTACATTACAAGCGGATACCTGTATCAAAACAGTGCGTACCGGACGGAAACAACGTACCGTGCGCGAATGACCGAAGACGGGGTTTTGACCCGGACATGATAAGGAGTTGAAAACATGGCAAATGAACATGTAGCTATCAGTACCCAAGGCGTACAGCTGCTTCGCGGTGATTCCAAGACTACCCTGAAAGAGCTGTGCTGGATTCAGGAATATCCTGACCTGATCGAAGACCCGGATACCATTGACGTTACCACACTGATGCACACCATGCAGGCTAACATCCCTGCGCTGCCGAAATCCTCTGCGCGTGCCTTCCCGGCGTTTGTTGACACCGATGCGGGCAACCTGAAATCAGTACAGGACACGGCGAATACACCGGCCTATTATGCGGTGCGCAGCCGTAATGGCTGGGGCTGGGTATGGCATGGCCAGCACAGTGTTTCTGTGCCCGGCAAAGGCGTTGATGATGCAATTCAGTTCAATATCGTCATTACCAACGATTCTGACCTTGAATTCACCGAAAGCATCACTGTTGCTACTTCTTGAGGAGGAAAACGCAAATGGACGCTATCAAACTGACTTTTGAAGGCAAAAGCTACGAGCTTACCTATACCCGCGAGACTGTCAAGCAGATGGAGAACACCGGATTTGACATCCAGATGCTGGCACATCAGCCCACCGTTCAGGGCGATAAAATGTTTGCCGGTGCTTTTCTGGCAAAGTGCAAGGGCGTTAAGCGCAAGGTGATTGACGACATCTGGAACCATATGGACATTGAAAGCAAGAATAATGTTCTTGCCGCACTGGCCGATATTTATGGCGATGCAATGAACAGCCTTGCAGATGATGGAAAAAAGGTGACTTGGGAGATTGCTTGACCGACGATCTCCCCGAAGGTCAAAAAACATGGGGCCAGATTTTTGAAGAACTAGCCCCTTATTATTTATCAATCGGCATGAGCGCTGACGAGTATTGGAATGGTTATCCAAGACTTGCCAGAGAATACCGGAAAGCGCATAAAAAACAGCTTGAGGAATGGAATTATAAGGCGTGGATACAGGGCAGGTATATTGCCGATGCCATATCCGCCACGATCGGAAATGCGTTTATCCCGAAAGGACGCAAACCGATGCAGTATCCGAAAGAGCCGTATGCGCTGACGGAAGAAGAACAGATTGCAAGAAAGATAAGGGATGCAGAAGAAGCGGAGAAACGTTTTTTTGAGAAATTCAGTTTGATGGGTGGTGGAAGCAATGGCTGACGTACAGATTGATAAACTTACAATCGAGATTGAGGCCAATTCAGGAGCTGCCACAACTAATATCAAAAAGTTGGGAAAGGCAATAGAGTCTCTTTCTTCAACAGGTAGCTTAAAGACTGTTATTGACAGTTTGGAAAAACTAAATGAAAAGCTGTCCAATATGAGCAATTTAAGCTCCGCTGTATCGGGAATAAACAAAGTTTCTGATGCAATGAAAAAGGCAACAGGCGTTTCCAATAATATGACTGCACAGACGGAAGCGCTTGGCTCTTCTCTGAAAAATCTGTTTTCACAGGCCGTTGTGATAGCAATTATTCAAAAGGCTAACACACTTTTGGAAAGTGCCATAACCAACTACAGCAAGTACACAGAAGATATTAACCTGTTTGCTGTGGCAATGGGCAATGCGGCTGACAGCGGCGGCAGATTTGCGCAAAAGATGGAAAACGTGCTTGGCATTGACAGCGGTGAAGCCATGCGGAATATGGCTGTTTTCCAGAACCTTACAACCAGCTTTGGCATGGCATCCGATAAAGCCTACATTCTTAGCCAGAACCTCACACAGCTTGGCTATGATATGGCTTCCTTCTTCAATCTGAGAACAGAAGATTCGTTCCAGAAATTGCAAGCTGCCATTTCCGGTGAGCTTGAACCTATCCGCCGGTTGGGCGTTGATATTTCCAACGCCAGATTGCAACAAGAATTGTACAATTTGGGAATCAATAAAAGCATTAACAGTTTGTCTCAGGCGGATAAGGCACAGCTGCGCTATATTGCTATCATGAAGCAGACAACAAATGCGCAGACCGATATGGGCCGCACATTGAATTCGCCTGCAAACCAGATGCGCATTTTGAAAGCACAGATTGATTTGCTCGGCAGAAGCCTGGGCGCGGTGCTCATCCCCGCAATCAATGCGATTCTTCCGCCCCTGATTGCTTTTATTCAGGTTGTCAGAATGGCAATCAGCGCGATTGCATCGCTTTTTGGGCATACGATTCAGTGGGGCAATTTTCAGAGTTCCGGCGTAAGTGCTGCACAGGGCGTTAGCAGCGGGCTTGATGATGTCGGTGGGAGCGCAAGTTCTGCGGCAAAAGCTGTGCATGACCTGATCGGCGGATTCGATGAACTCAATAAAGCACCAGACCAGTCATCCGGCGGTGGTGGCGGTAGTGGCGGAGGTGGAAGCGGATTAGGTGACATTGGCCTTCCGAGCTATGACATGTTCGCCAACCTTGCAAACAGCAAGGTTACGCAATGGGTTGAAAAGCTACAAAAGGCTTTTGAGAACATCAAAAAAGTGCTTGAACCGTTTATGCCACTTATAAAAGGTATTGGCGCTGCTATATTAACGGCTTTTGCCGTTGGAGCTGTCAGCAAATTCCTGAAAAAGTTCAAGGATTTTATTACTAAAGCCGCTGCGGGAAGCGCTGTCTTTGAAGCGTTGAAAAAAGCTGCGGGAGTTTTTGTTTCATCGCTAGAGTACGGGGCCGGTTTTTTGAGGTCTTTTTCTTTGGGACTTCAATCGTTCAGAAGCGCACTCCCGGTGTGGGCGAAAGTAGCTACTGCCGTTGCTGTGGCGGTCGGAACCTTTGTCACTGCTTATGATGCAATGAAAAAATTCGGGCAGGGAGCAATGGATTTGAAAAGCGCCGCAACAAACTGTGTGGCTGCATTTGCCCTGTTTGGGACGATCGGCGGCATTGTGCTTGGCCCAGTTGGTGTAGTGATTGCAGCGGTGGGAACGGCAGCCGGCGCGTTTTTGGGATACAGGAGTGCAATGCAGGAAGCCGGGCAGGAAATGGCGAACGAAAGCCAGTTCTGCCAGACCTTGAATTACATGATCGATCAGTCCACCGCAAGTATTCAGCGGGCAACGGATAGCCAGCAGGAACTTAACGAAAAAATTCAAAGTTTTTCTGATGTCGGAACAAAGTATGCAGGCGTTCAAACCCTTGTCGATTCGATTTTCGATTTAAGCGAAAAGTCGAACAAATCCGCGTTTGAAGTGCAGCAGCTCCAGTCCCAGGTAGAATACCTTAATGGTATGGGCCTGGAAGGGTTGCAGCTGCACATGGACGAAACCGGAACAAAGGTGATTGAAACTCGTGACGATGTAAACGCCCTTATCGAAAGCCTTGAAAAGGCCGCATATGCCGCAGCAGCGCAGGATTTGTTGGAAAGTGCATATAAGGCGCAGATTCAGGCGGAACAAGACCTTGCAGCCGCCAATGACCGCCTTGCTGCGAGCAAGGAAGCAGTCGATACAGCAACAACGGCACTTAGCAATTATCGTGACGGTCTTTCCACATGGGGTGAAATGCTGGCTGATTTGGGTCTCGATGCGCAATATAACGCTTTGTCCGATTCTTTGAGCAAAGCGAACGAAGCCTACGAAACCGCAACAAGTGACGTTCAGGCGCAGCAAGAAGCCCTTACAAATGCCAATTCTGCGATTGATACCTACACCCAAAAACTTGTGGATATCAAAAGCGGGAACTTTGATATGGCTGATTCTGTAATAAGCTCTACAAATCAGGTTGATACTTCTATGGCGCAAGTAAGAGATTCTGCAAATCAGACTGCCGGAACAGTAACAAGTGCCAACAGTAATATAACAACGTCTGCTACAAATTCCGCTGCAACAATCAGTTCCAGCTATTCGGCTGCGGCACAAAGCGTACAGGGTAGCACGGGTCAAATGAGTAGTGCGGCGGAAAACGCAAAAGAACGAATGACCCAAAGTGCAAACAATACAGCAAGCACTTATGCGGCAAGTTTTGACAATATCAATTCTGGTGCAAGAAGAAATGCGGAAACGGTAAAAGATTCTGCAAGTAATGCCGCATCTGGCGTTGAAGATGCGGCAACCCGTTCCGGCAATGCACTGTCCGGCCTTCCAGAGAAGGCAAAACAATGGGGCAGCGATTTCGCTTCCTCTTTTGTAGATAGCTTTGTCGATACGTGGACAGTCCTTAAATCTGGATTTGAAGATGCGGCGAAATGGATTAGTGAACGGTTCCATTTTTCTGTTCCTGATAAAGGCCCTTTGGCTGATGCTGACACCTGGATGCCTGACATGATGAAACTGTTTGCATCCGGCATTGAACGGAACAAGAACAGCGTTATCCGCCAGGTTGCAGGGCTTAGTGCTTCCATGCAAAAGGAACTTACGGATGCACCTGTCAATGTCAGCGCAGAGGGCACGGTCATTTCCAAACACGATGTCGAAGTATCCGGGAAGCAGTTTTCTTCTGCGCAGGCATACCGCACCGGAAATGGCTCCGCAGACGTTGTTGCAGCAATTCGTGCGCTTGGCACTATTATGGAGCGCAACAGCGATACCAAAGTTGTCATCAACGGCAGAGAGGTATTCCGCGCCGTTAAGGATGAAGCACACCGAGAACAAATCAGAACGGGAAGCCCCGCTTTCTAAGAGGAAGATATGAGCTTCAATAGCAAAGACACAAAAGGTTACTGGGCGGTCAACGGAACTGCGCTGTACAAGCCGCAGGGGTGTGAAATCACGCATGAGAACTATGTCGGCTCCAACAGCGGCCGCACAGAGGATGGCGTGATGCACATTGATTGGCTGCGCCGGGACTTGCGTAAAGTCACAATCAAATACAATGCCATGACAGGGAACGAAATGGACGAGCTTGTGGGGCTTGTTCAGGGCAAGGAATATACCGCAACATTCAGAGACAGGGGAAAGACATGCACGATGTCTGCTTATACAGGTGATTGCAAATATGAACTGTACAACGAAACCTTGTGTTCAAGCGAGGGCGGATTATACACCGATGTTTCCTTTGACATGGTAGAGATGTAAAGGAGGGAAGAATCAATGCTGAAAAACCTGATTGTCAAAAGCGATGGGACAGAGATTGATTCTTCCCTTATTTTGTCTTGCACATTGACGCAGACCTTGAATTCAGGCCAGGAATTCACGATTGGAAGCGCATGCACAGACGAAATAGAGGTCGAATACCTTGCGCAAGATGACAATCTTATTGCAAAAGGCGATGTGCTTACGTTGTACTGGGTGAATGACAGCGGCACAAAAACAAAAGTCGGCATATATTATTGCGAAAAGCCAAATTATCAGGGGCTTATGCGGGAAATATCCGGCACAAGCACGGTTTATAAAGTAGTCGCCTACGACACCATGTCCAAGCTGGATGCGGACTTCTCCGGTTGGCTGCACGCCAATCAGGCACAGTTCCCCAAAACTATCTGGCAGCTGGTTCAGCTGGCCTGCCAGCGGGCAGGTGTCGCGCTTGCCAGCAGCAGCCTGCCTATCAATGGCAGCTACAGCGTGCAGGCGTTCTATGCGGATGATTTAACCTGCCGACAGATTATCTCCTGGGCGGCGGAAGCGGCAGGCTGCTACGCCCACATGAATGCAGACGGCAAGCTGCAATTCCTGACCTACACAGACAAGCGCAGCACTGCTAAAATCACCCCGGACGGTGCCAGCAACAGCACCGCCTATTATGCTGACAGCCTGAGCTACGAGGACTACACGGTCAAGGCCATTGAGAAAGTCCAGATCCGGCAGTCGGACAGTGACGTGGGGGTCATCTACCCCGACAGCACCACCGCCACCAACACCTATGCAGTGCAGGGCAATCTGCTGCTGACAACCGGCACCGAAGCCAACCTGAAAAGCGTTGTCCAAAACCTGTACAACGTGCTGAAAAACGTGACCTACACCCCCTGCAAAGTATCGGTGCCCAGCAGCTCCGGCCTTGCCTGCGGGCAGATCGTGCACATTAAGGACGCACGCGGGCGGGAGTTCGACACCTACCTGATGAGCGCCACAATCTCCTCCGGCAAAGCCAGCTTTGAGAGCGTAGGCAGCGCCAGCCGGGAAAGTTCCAGCGCCGTGAACAGCCAAAGCTACAAGAACCTGACCGGCAAGATGCTGGAGATCAAGACCAGCGTGGACGGCCTGGAAGTAAAGGCCAGCGACCTGACCGGCAAGTACACCGACCTGAAAGCAACGGTAGACGGGCTTTCCTCTGAGGTGAAAAAAGACACCAAAATCACCGGCGGCGGCAACCTGATCCTGGGCAGTGAGAGCTTCAAGAACGCCGAGCTGAAAGGCAACGCGGCCAGCGGCAGTTCGGTCACGTACAACGATACCGGCAGCGCGACCGTAACAAACGCAAACTCCAATCGGTATTTTATTTGCAACACCGCGGGCGCTCGCATTACAAAAGGCGTCACTTTGTGCCTGTCCGTCATGTACAAACCAATTTCCGGCACAGACGGGTTGTGTTTGAGCCTTATATATGCCGCCGACAACGGAACTTATTACTATTTCAGTATAACAACCGAAAACCAGCTTGAAATTAAGCAGACGGACGGCTGGGTGCTGCGGTATGGTACATGGACCCCCAGCAAAAACGGTGTTTTGAAAACTGTCGAGCTTGGCTGCGGTAGCATAAGGGCGGGGTATGGCGGCAACTACACCAACAAGTTTGAACTGCTGCACCCCATGCTGCAATACGGCAATGCGCCGACCGCGTGGACAGCCAGCAGCGGGGACTACATAACAGAAAAAAGCGCCAAAAGCCTGATTTCCCAATCGGCGGATGAGATCAAAACGGAAGTCCGCAGCCTGAAAGAGACCACCACAACCATTTCCAACGATTTAGACAGCACAAAGCGGGAATTCAAAACCGTTAAAGAATCGGTATCCGCGATTGACCAGAAAGCCGACAGCATTACCCAGACGGTAACGCAGCGGATCACCGGCGGCAACAATATTATTGTGGGCACCGACGACTGGAACAATGCGACCCTGGATGCAGGTGGCAATGACCTGAACAAAAAGGGCAGTTACACCATTGATGGTGAATCCGTCCGAGTGACCAATAGGGCGCAGAACACCCGCTTCCACTTTGGCGCGGACAAAACGCTGGTGATTGCCAAGGGCATGACCTATTGTGCCAGCGTACTGTACAAGCTCAACTCCGGCACCGACAGCCTGTTTTTGCAGTTTGAAACCAAATCCTCCAGCGGCGCAAAGAGTTATTACGGCTCCGCGTTCAAGCAGGCCCAGCAGGACATTGAGCTGGATAACGGCTGGAAGCTGCGCTGGGCAGCGTTTACGGCTACCGCTGACGGCTATGCAGACGGTCTGTTCGTCAGCACTGCAAATGACGGCACCACCGTTACCAATGACCTGACCATCATGCACCCGATGGTACAGATGGGCAACGCACCCACCGCCTGGACGGCCAGCACCGGCGACTATCTGACCGCCAACGAAACCAAAACCGAGATCAAACAGACGTTTGACACCATCAAGTTGACGGCTTCCACCAGCGGAACTTCCAGCACCATCAAGCTGACTGCGGGCGGAACAGAGATCACCAGCGCACAGATCAACCTATCCGGCGTGGTGACATTTTCGGATTTGAGTACCTGGAACCAGGACAAGACCATCATCAACGGCGGCAACGTCACGACCGGACAGATACACAACTTGTCGTACACCACGGTGTACGATCTGGACAATGCCTGGATACGCATGGGCACCGAGGCTGGTGAGCGCGTGTATATCGACAACAGGCATATTGCCTGGTACGCCACCATCAACACCGGCAGCATTGGCCTGACCGGCGTGCTGTACTCGGAAGCTGGCAGCAGCTATATTGGCGCGTGCAGCAAGTACGCAAGGTATGGCTGGGTGGATGGGCTGAACCCGTCAACATATGTCGGTATGCAGGTTACTTACAACCGATCTGATGACAGCGACACCGACTTTAACACCACCCGCGTTGGCGTATCTGGCACGCTCAACTGCAAGAACCTGAGCGCCTGGGGTAGTAAATCCCGTATCGTGTCCACCAGCTTCGGGCCAATCAAGATGGCCGCTTTTGAAACACCAGTCCCCACCTTTGCGGATTGGGGCAAGGGTCAGTGCGGTCCGGACGGCTGGTGCCTGATTATACCTGATCCGCGCTATGCTGAAACAATCGCCCAGCACGGGCAGTTGACATGGCTGCTGACAGACTGCGATGGGACCGGCCACCTGTGGGCTGAAGATTGCGGCCAGTACGCTATTATACATGGTGCGCCGGGGCAGAAATTCGGCTGGATGGCTATGGCCGCACAGCGTGGATATGAGGGCGAATATGCCGAATCCAGCGAATGCAATTACCCCGCAGGCACCCCGGCGGGCGTTGACATGGCCGCCAGCACCGCAGCTCGTGCGCAGGAGGCCAGCACCGATGCCGCAGCTGACCTGCTCGCTATAGATACAGGCGCGAACGAAACCACAGACATTTTATTGGAAGAACTGGAGGAATTGCAATGAAAAAATTATCCGGCGTGGCGGTCGTAACGACTGCCGAAGGTGAGCGAGTGAGTTACACCTACATGGAGCTGGACGATAACGGCAACATCACCAGCCAGAACAACCGGGGGTCCTTTGTGGCCCTTGATGAGGAAGTTCTGGCCGCAATCAGCACACTGAAAAACGCTGTAAACGAACGACTGTAAGGAGGAAAACCATGACTGACAACAAAAGAACCCATGAATGCCGCCGTAAAATCGTGGCAGCCTTGAACGAAGCTAAAATTCCGTATGCCACATCTGAGCTGATCCTTGAAAATATTTTGTATGTCGTGAGAGAGAACATGGAGGCCCAGGAGGCAGCCGCGGAAAAAGGAGAACAGAGCGGGATCACCGAGGGTGCTGCCTCCGCCAAAAGCAATGCACAGCCCAGCCAGCAGGAATAAGGGGTGATCTACATGAAACCCTATAACCATGACATCTACCTGAACGGCTACAAAGCCGTAACATTTGAAAGCCCGCTGCGCCTGGGCACCTATGACAGCTATGGCAATGAGCGTATCCGGGTGTTATGCAGTCCGGAGTGGGACGGCCTGACCATTGTTGCAACGTTTAAGGCAGCCAGCGCCGTTGAGGTGCTGGTGGATGCTGACGGCATGCTGGACGTACCGCCGGAAGCCACTGCCACCCAGCAGGCGGCAGCAGGCCGCTGCGCCCTGACTTTTGTGGGCACCGGTGAGGGGCGGCAGACGATCAGCTGCACGACCTATTATCTGGTACAGGACCATGCCACTGTTGGCAACGTTACCCCGGACCCCACGCCCGACAAGTGGCAACAGTTTGTGGACCAGGTTGCAGCCGACCGTGCTGGTGCCGTCGCTGCCGCCAAAGAGGCAGCCCGCAGTGCACAGGATGCCAAGACGGCGGAGAGCAACGCCAAGGACAGCGCAGACAATGCGGCGGGCAGCGCAACGGCGGCGGCTGAAAGCGCCAAGGCCGCTGCCAAATCTGCCGAAGCGGCTGCACAGTCCGCCACTAAGGCGCAGGGCAGCGCAGACGCAGCAGCCAAGAGCGCGGAAACAGCCAAAACGGCAGAGACTGGCGCAGGCAGCAACGCTACCGCCGCGAAAAACTCTGCTGACCAGGCCAGTGCCAGCGCTGCCGCCGCAAAGGAAAGCCAGACAGCGGCCAAGGCCAGCCAGGATGCCGCAAGCACATCCGCCAGCACGGCATCCAGCAAAGCCACCGCCGCGGGCAACAGCGCATCGGCTGCCGCCACAAGCGAGAAAAACGCTGCCGCCAGTTCTGCAGCCGCCAAAACCGCCCAGAGCGCGGCAGAGACGGCCAAAACCGGCGCGGAATCTGCCAAAACGGCAGCAGACAACAGTGCAAAGACCGCCGCCAGCTCTGCCAGTACCGCCAGCGGCGCTGCAAGCGCCGCCACCGCGCAGGCCGCAGTGGCAAAATCCAGCGCGGATAATGCTGCCAGCAGTGCAACGGCTGCCAAAAGCTCCGAAACTGCCGCTGCCAAATCTGCCCAGGGGGCAACCAACGCGGAGACTGCCGCAAAGGCCGCCCAGAACGCTGCTGATACGGCAAAGACGGGGGCTGATACTGCGGCCAGCAGCGCAAGCGAAAAGGCCACAGCCGCGGCCAACAGTGCCGCAGCGGCTAAATCCAGCGAGACTGCTGCCGCCAAAAGCGCAGACGATGCCAAGAATTATGCCGCGCAGGTGGCTGGCATTGTAACCAGTCAGGCAATTTTCGGCGTGAACTTTTCCGGCAGCGCCAGTGCAGGCACCCGTGTGGGCGCGGCAAAGGATTTTGTGTTTACGCCTGGCACTGATGCCAGCGCAGGGCAGAACAGCTTTGATGCTGTCTATCCCTGGGCAGGCATGCGCCGGTGCTGCTGCACCCTGAACGCAGATGGTACCGTCAAGGTCAATGCGTACAAGGGCCAGCCTGGATACATTGAGGATGGCACCAACGGCGAAGTACTGGTGGAAATCCCGCTGTTTTACGTCTCCGGCATGCTGGACGTTGCGCCGTCCATCAGCATGACCATGCTGCCCGGCTACCGCGCCCCACGAAAATTCATGAACGCGGACGGCAGCCTCAAGCAGAAATGCTATGTGCGTGCTTTCCCCGGCAGCATTGGCACGGACGGCAAGCTGCACAGCATTGCCGGTGCCGTGCCGGCTAGCAATCAAAATATTACGCAGTTTTTGGCCGCCGCCCGCAAGTGGGGCGAAACTTACAGCGTTGGCACCAGTGCCGATTTTGAGGTGCTGGCCTATCTGATGGTTATTGCATACGGCACGCGCGATATGCAGAGTAAGATCAATGGCTGTGTAAGCTTGTACAGCACGAACCTTGCAGTTGCTGCTGCAACTGACAATGCTGCCAGTGTGGTGGTTGCCAAGAGCGCCAGCATTGAGCCCGGCATGGTGATCTCCATCGGCACCGGCGACGAAGACGAAACCATCGCAAAACGCCGCATTGTTGCCAGCGTGGAGGCCATTGATGATGATGCCACCAACGTTAAGGTTAATTTTGACGGCGATCCCGTAACCACAACGACTGATCACAAGGTATGGCGCATAATGCAGAGCACCGGCACCGCAAACAGTGTGATTGCCACCTGCGGCAGCCCCGTCAGCAACACCGATGGACGGCACAGTTTTGTGTTTTACGGTGTGGAGAATCCGCTCTATGGCAACCAGTGGCGCTTCGAGTGTGACTGGAAGATGGTTGACGGCGTACCGTACTGGTGCGATGACCCCACAAAGTACAGCTGGACATCCAACGATGGTTACATTGCCCTTGACACTATGGCAATGCCGGACGAAGGTTGGACAACCGCCCTGCAGCAGGATGATCGTGCGCCCAGCGTGCAGATCGCCAAGTCTGTTGGCGGCAGCTCTGGTACTTACCTGGCAGACTATTTCTATATCAATAAGGCCGGAACCCGTATCGCTCGGCGTGGCGGCGACTCCAGCAGGGGCGGCGACGCGGGCCCGTTCTCCCTCTCCCTCGCCATCGACGCGGGCGTCGCTGGGTGGCACATCGGCGGTGACCTTTCTATCCCCGGTTAAGCGGGGGTTCGGGGACCGCAAGGCCCCCGATAAAACCTATCCGAATATGACATTATGCAAAAGGCTCTTGATCTTATACCGTATCGCTCTGCGTGGCGGCAACTCCAACAACGGCGGCAACGCAGGCCCGTTCTACCTCAACCTCAACAACGACGCGGGCGACGCTTGGTGGAACATCGGCGGTGACCTTTCTTTGGCGGCAGCACAGCAAGCTGTGCTGTTGGTCGTGACCTTATTATGCAAGATCAATCTGCCTGAGCTCTAGCTATAACCTGGCCCATCCGGAAACCTTAGTAGGCGGCAAACGCCGGACGAAATGGTTTGTAGCCAAAGAAAGCTTATAACATGCCTAAACGCATTGGAAACCTGTTGCCGGTCATGACGGACCGGAATTTTATCAAAGGAGTGATGTTTGAACATGCAAAGAAACGCATGGACGATCCGACCACGGTACCCGCCCTGCTGCACTCGGATGAATGTGTTGCACAAGTGCAGCACTGGATCATATACGGCGACTGGGTACCCAGTAAGCCGATCCACACCCAGCACTATGAGCCAAGCAACGGCAAGTTGCGTGATATCGACTATGTACCATTCTGGCCCGATGGCGTGATGCACTGGATGCTGATTGACAGCATCTATGACAAGGTTGTGCCGAAACTTGACCCCTACTGCGTGGCAGGTATCCGGGGACGTGGGCCGCACAGCACCAAAAAGCATGTGGAGTATTGGATAAAAACGGACCGCGCGGGCACAAAATATGGTGCAGAGCTGGACATCCATCACAATTTCCCGGAAACGGACCATGATTTTGTGATGTACGGATACCGGCAGCTGATCAAGGACAAGTACTGGCTGCGCCTTGCTGACGCTGTAGTACAGAGTTTTGCCAATGGCCTGCCCATTGGTTATGTCACAAGCCACTGGTTCCAGAACCTTGCAATGACGGCGTTTGACCGCTATGTGCGCAGCCTGGATGGCGTGCAGCACTATTACCGGTACGTGGACAACATCCACATGTACGGCCCGAACAAGCGCAAGCTGCACCGTGCCATGCAGGCCGCCATGGACTGGCTGTGCGCAGCAGGGTATACCATCAATGGCAGCTGGCAGGTGTACCGCACCGACTACATAGACGCTGACGGTGAGCACCGCGGCCGCGCCCTGGATGGCCTGGGTTTTGTGATCTACTGCGATCATACGATCTACCGCAAGCGCACCAGCAAGCGCCTGATCCGGCTGTGCCTGGATATCAGCAAGCGGCCACACGGCAACCCAACACCGCACCAGGCCCGGCAGGCAGCCTGCCGGATCGGACAGCTGAAACATGCAGACATGCACCATTTCCGGGTCAAGCACGTTGACGGTGTGATAAGTTACCGGAAAATCAGAAAGGCAATACAAAATGCTTAAAATCAAATGCAACGAAAAGCGGCCCCGCTTTGAGATGGAACCGCTGGCAGATGGCCGCACGTTGGTGCGGCTGTATGAGGACGAAGAAGCGGCAAGGTTCCCGGCTGTGTCCGATATGGACACGCCCTGGAACGGCTACCGCTATACAACTTATGAGACGCAGATCGCCCTGCCCGCCGGTGCGCTGGAAACCGCGCCCGATATCTGGGCGGAGGCCGTCAAGCAGGCAGACCACACCCAGGCTGCTGCAGAGGTACGCGCAGAGCGTGACCGGCTGATCTCTGCCTGCGACTGGACCGTGCTGGACGATGCCAAGACGGACAAGCAGGCATGGACGACCTACCGCCAGGCATTGCGGGATGTGCCGGAGCAGCCCGGCTTCCCGTATGACGTGGCCTGGCCTGCCGCACCGGAACAGCTGTGACGAACAAAGAACGCTTGCAGCGCCTGTCTCGCACACTGTCTATAGCCCTTGATCTGGTAGATGCTGTACTGGATCGGCTGGAACGTGAGGGCCTGGACACCACCACCGAGCGTGAACTGTTAGCGCAGCTGTGGTGGGATGGGGCGGCACTGGCAGATAGAAGAAGATCGGAGGAAGAAAGAAATGATTGACGCAATCGACGTATCGAAACATCAGGGCAAATTTGATTGGCAGGCAGCCTATAACAAGGGCATCCGCCACGCCATGCTGCGCGCCGGGTATGGCCGCTACGCGGGCCAGAAAGACCCCCAGTTTGAGCGCAACGCCGAGGAGTGCGCCCGGCTGGGTATCCAGTACGGCGTGTACTGGTACAGCTACGCCACCACACCTGCAGAAGCCCGCCAGGAGGCACGCTGCTGCCTGGCAGCGATTAAGGGCAAGCACCTGTGCCTGCCGGTAGCGTATGACATTGAGTATGAGCCGTGCATTTTGCGGCTGACTACCGCGCAGCGCACCGCGCTGGTTGAAGCGTTTTTGAGCGAGATCGAAGCCGCAGGGTATTACGGCATCCTGTACGCCAGCTGTGATTTTATCCGCAACCGGCTGGATTACAAAACTCTGTCCAAGTACGATATCTGGGTTGCCCAGTACGGCAGCGCCTGCACCTGCCCCCTGCCGTATGGCATCTGGCAGTACAGCAGCCGCAACGCCCTGGGCATCCCCGGTTACGGCACCAGCCTGGACTGCAACCGCATCTACAAGGACTATGAACAACTGATGACCCGGGCGGGCCTGCAGGGCCACACCGCACCCCCGCCGGAGGATACCACCCCCAACAAGCTGGACAAGCAGCGGATCACCATTGGCCGTATCTCCAGCGGCGACCGCGCAACCATCCGCGCCCTGTGCGAGGGGCTGGGGCTGATCGCGGCGTGCCTGTACCGCGAAACCTGTGCGGATGGCAACCAGTGGATGCTGGACGTTGGGCCGGTATCCAGCGGCGACGCCTGGTACATCATGCGCAAGTGTTCGGAGCTGCAGCTGATTGAAGCAGGGCTGTACAAGGCCGAGTATGTGGGGTGATGCAGTGAAAAAACTTTTTGTTTCTCAGCCGATGCGCGGCAAAACGAACGAAGAAATTATCAAGGAACGCAAGGTTTTGATTGCTGATGTGCACATGAAAACACACGAAAATTTAGCAGTCATTGATTCATTTTTTGAGAACGCCCCGGCTGACGCAACGCCGCTGTGGTATCTGGGCGAAAGCCTCAAGCTGCTGGGCACCGCTGATTTTGCAGTGTTCGCCCCTGGCTGGCAGGACTATCGCGGATGCCGCATTGAGCACGATGCCGCCGTAGCCTACGGCATCCCTATCGTGGAGGTATGAGCATGGATGCTATCATCGTTGCCCTGATTACCGGGGGATGCTCCGTTGTTGGCATGATTATTACAACTCTGACAACATCCCGCCGTACCGAACAGCGCATGGCCACCGCGCAGGCCGTGACCGATACCAAAATTGAAGAGCTGACCCGCGAGGTGCGCGAACACAACAACTTCGCTAAGCGTGTACCAGTGCTGGAAGAGCAAATCAAGGTTGCAAACCATCGGATCGCGGACCTTGAAGAAGCAAGCAAAAGCGCATGAAAAATAAAACACATCCCCAAATAACCCGTTTTTGTATGTGAAAAGCAATTTTAAGCCTATACAATGGCAATTTTTACCAGAATTTGATAAGGAGAAAGCAAAATGGATATTTCTTTTCTGTCCGAATACATGATTCCCGTGATTGTTGGCATCTGCCTGTGCGTGGGCTGGATTGTCAAGCAGTGGATTAAGGATGTTGACAACCGGTATATTCCCACGATTTGCGCGGTGATTGGCGTTGCGCTGGCTTGCTGGATGAACTGGCCTGACATTACTGCAGCTGTGATCCTGTCCGGCCTTGCAAGTGGGCTGGCATCCACTGGCCTGCACCAGGCATTCAAGCAGATTCTTGAGGGCTTTAGCAATGGGAAGTAAGTTTGACTTCCGAATGAGCCGCAGCGACTATGATGACCTCTGTTTTGACCTGACCGATGACGAACACGCCGTGTTGGATTTGCGGCGGCGCGGGCTACACAACGCCGATATTGCGGCGGAATTGTATTGCAGCGAAAGAACGGTTAATCGGAGAGTTAAAGCGATAAAAAATAAAATTGGGTAATAAAAAGCCCCCCGTTTGTGATACATTCAATCACAAACGGGGGGCTTTCTTGTTTTTATTGCTTCGATACATATACAATCGCGCTACGAATTGCAGTTGATACCGAAATGTTTTTTCCGGACTGCTTTGACATTGTGCTGACAATGTTTTGTAATACAGCATATTCGTCAAAGTGTAAGGCTATGTCCATTCTTTTCCTATAGTAAAATGCGATATCAGAACGTTGTGGAAGTGGATACACTGGCAATTTACATTTTAAGATACAATACCTTGCCGCATCCGAAAGACTTTCAAGTTTCATCCTTTTTTGCAAGTTTGAAAGTGCGGATAGCTCGTTCGGAAGAAGGTATGCAGTAACCATTTTTGATGGTAACGGGGGCAACAATTTCATTTCATTGCCCCTCCTCGTCTTTTGCCTTTTGATTTTGCCTCGAATTCCTTGTCGGTCGCTTGATATAAGGCTCATTTTCGTCTATGAGCCAGTCACGGCCCATTTTGTGCGCGGTCTTAAATCCTCCGCGCAAAACTTTCTGCCGCACGGTTGCGGGGGTTCTGCCGTGTCGAAAAGCGTATTCCTTGAGAGTAATGTCCATCTTGATGCCTCCTGCATCCTTAGATGCTTCCAAAAGTCTCCTCAATAGCGCGGGTGGTCATGTAAATGGGCTTCTCGTTGCTGTGCTCTGCATTCCAATTCCGTGCAACATCGTTTGCGGTTAGTGTTGCAGAAAAAATCTGAATGCTGTCTCTGCTACCAAAAAGCTTGTTGCAGATAGCAACAGCATCTGCGCGGCTCATATCCTTGAACCAAGTCTTGATGATAACTTTATAAATCAGGTCGGTTTCTGCGGCCTTGACAGCTGCTGCCATCTCTTCGTCATCATTCAATCCGCTGCGCTGTGCACCGCCAAAAAGAAAAGCCATGTCATTCACTATAAAGCTATCTCCGTTACCCCACATTTGCTGATAGGTGTTAACGATGCGCTCGGTTTCGGCCTTGTTCGCTTCGTTTGCCTTGTTGATGATATCTGCGTTGATGTTGTTAATAATGGTGTTAGTCATTTTGTTTTCCTCCTGTTATAATTGTGTGTTTATTTCTTGTCTTGCTTATATTATGCTACTCTAAAGTGGCATTGTAAATAGACTTTTGAAAAATAGTTTGTATAAACTTGGCGTAAAACTGTCGCGTTCGTGTCGCACGTTTTTACGTCTATTTTTTTATAATTAAGCTAGAGGAAACAAAAAATGGCCTATAAAAATTTCAATCTCAACCCAGCAGGCAGGCACACAGAAGATTGCGCTGTCAGAGCGCTGGCGGCGGCATTAAATATGTCCTGGAAAGAAATTTACACAGGTTTATGTGAACAAGGATTTTGGCTTTGTGACATGCCATGTGCCAATCGAGTGTGGAAAACATATCTGATTGGAAAGGGGTGGAAAAGGAACAGAATTCCAAGTATACCCCAAAGGCAATGCACAGTTAAACAATTCGCGGATGACAACTGCAAGGGAACGTTTCTCCTTGAAATGTCAACGCATATTGTTTGCGTAAAAAATGGAGATTGGATAGATACATGGGACTGCGGTGATGAAGTCCCAAAAGCTTATTGGGAGGGCAGCAATGAACGTGCCGTATTATAACCCATACCCACAGTTTTATGGGCAGCCTATGCCAGACCAGCTTGCCCAGTTGCGTCAAGGCGTATTTCAACCACCACAACAGCAAATGCCTACGCAGCAAACAACACAATCTTGTGAGGTTGTATGGGTATCTGGCGAGGGTGAAGCGAATGGCTATATGGTTGCACCCGGAAGTAAAGTCATTTTAATGGATCGGGATACACAGACATTCTATGTAAAATGCCGTGATGTAAACAATATGCCTTATCCGATGGAAGTTTATGACTACCACAAACGGGAAGCGAAATCGGAAGCAAACCCCAAAAGAGAAAATTTTGTCACCCGATCAGAATTTGATGCTCTTGCGACCGCATTTAATGAATTGAAAAACCAAATGCAATCAAGACCGCAAAAGACAGTAAAGGAGGCAACAAATGCCAAACCCGCTGTACAACAGACTTAATGAAAACCAGCAGGGAAACATGATGCAGCAATTCCAACAATTTATGAAGCAGATGAAGGGCAAAAACCCAAATGAAATGATAGAACAGATTGTAGCTTCCGGGCAATTAAGTCAGCAGCAGTTAAATTCTATCCAACAGCAAGCCAAAAACATGGAACGGCAGTTTTTTACAATGCGTTCTATGTTCGGATTTTGAATAAATGCGGCCGCATTTAGAATAAAAATTTTGAAAAGGAGATAACCAATGGCAGTTTATAACGATATGACTCCTGCCGATATTGCCGCTGTTACCGGAAACAATAACCGCAACAATGGCATGTGGGGCGGCGATTGGGCGGCATGGATCGTGCTGTTTCTAATCTTCGGTATATTCGGTTGGGGCGGCATGGGCTTTGGCGGCTTCGGTGGCTTTGGCGGCGGCATGCGCGGCGCTAATTCCCCCGGTTTCCAGGGCTATGCAACCCGTGCCGATATCAATGAGGGATTTGCCCTTAATGGTATTGACAACGGCATTCGCTCTATCCAGAATGGCATTTGCGACAGCACTTATGCCATTAACACCGGCATGCTGAACGGGTTTAATAACCTGAACAACAGCATTCAGCAGGGCTTTAACGCAACCAATGTTGCACTGCTTCAGGGCCAGAATGCACTTGGTGCCCAGCTTGCGGATTGTTGCTGCAAGACCCAGAGCGGCATCCAGGGCGTGAATTACACGATTGCTACCCAGGAGTGTGATACACGCAACCAGATGCAGCAGGGATTCAACGCAATGCAGAACACGATGAACTTTAACACTCGTGACATTGTGGAGAACCAGAACACCAACACCCGCGCAATTCTGGATTACCTGTGCAAGGACAAGATTGAAACCTTGCAGAGCGAAAACCAGGCGCTGCGCTTGGCTGCGTCTCAGTCCAATCAGAACTCCGTGCTTCGTGCGGCAATTGATGCAAGTACCGCTGAAATTCTGCACCGTGCTGCACCGCTTCCGGTGCCTGCTTACGCGGTTGCAAACCCGTATACTGGCAATTATGGTTACGGGTGCTGCGGTTACGCCAACAGCTGTGCAGGCTAAGCAAAATATGGCAACTTGTGAGGGTTTCTTACATGTTCAGCCCTGAGCTGATTTTGCAAAAAAGGCGGCGGGGCAATAGTCCCGCCGTTTATTCTTAGAAGAAAGGATTGTTTTTATGGCAGAGTACACTTCGGCAGCTGTTCAGACTGTGGCAGCTGGACAAAATGTTTTGCTTACAGAAACAGCAGTAGCTGGTAAACATTGTATTGTTCACCGTGCCGGGTCTGGTATTGTAACGCTGCGCGGTTTGACAAATCAGTGCAAGGCACGATTCAAAATTTCGTTTGGGGCGAATATCGCAATTCCAACTGGAGGAACAGTTGAAGCGATTTCAGCTTCTCTTGCAATCAATGGTGAGCCGCTGAATAGCGCCACAGCAACCGTGACACCTGCGGCAGTTGAGAATTTCTTCAATATTTACATTGCTGCATTTATCGAGGTTCCTCGTGGATGCTGCGTAACAATAGCGGTGGAAAATAGCAGCACGCAGGCAATTTCCGTATCCAACAGCAATCTGATTGTTGAACGCGAAAGTTAAGAAAGGGGAAAATAACAATGAGCATGAAAGCAATGAATGACATCCGGGAAATGCTTTGTGATGAACTGGATGAAGTTTCCCGTCACGGCACTTTGAATGTTCGTGATCTTGACGTGGTTTACAAGGTCACACAGAGCATTGCCAACCTTGATGACATCATGGAAGAAGAGGGTTACAGCCATGATGGCGGTTGGGAAGCAAAAATGCGCGGCACTTATGGCAATGATATGCGCCGTGATCGCCGTTATGCGGATGACACGCGCCGCCGGATGGATACCGACCAAGATGACCGTGAACCTAAACACCGCTATTCGGAGGATATGCGCTGAACAGGGAGGTGTAAAGCTTGAAAGAGCTTACATATAAAGACTTTGAAGACTATGAGCAGCGGCTCAAAGAAGAAGCCTATTATTGTATGGGAGATGTAATTTCACCCAAAAGCAGGGAAGGCTTTGAAAGCGTTGTACGCTGCTATATGGCCATGAAGGACTTTGAAAAGGCGCTGCATATTAAACAGGATTCCGGCGACTTGAAGCAGTGGGTACATAAAATGGAAAACGCTGACGGTTCGTATGGCGAACACTGGACGGTTGACCAGACTTCCACCTATATGACTTCACGCGGAATGGACAGCACAAAGGAAGAATTTTATGCAGCCATGAACATGATGTTTAGTGACTACTACCCGGTAGCCAAAAAGCACAATGTAAACACTCCTGAATTTTATGCAGACCTCGCAGCGGCGTTTATCAATGATAAGGACGCATCCAAAGATAAGGTGGAAAAATATTACGAGTGTGTTGTAGAATGAGTGAATTTTTGGAAACCATAAAAAGTGCAGATTCCGGCCATGCTTGGCGCGTGCTAGATGAATTTATGGATGCACTAAAGGAAGCAAAGCCGGAAACGTATGCAGGATTGATGCACGATTTGAAAAGAACTAAATAAAATATTTTTTCCCAAAGGACGGCTTCGCAATAGCTTGCAGCCGTCCTTTGCTTTTGCTGGCTCAAAAATAAAAAAATAATTGCAAAAAAGTCTGTGCTAACCCTGCACAAATCCCGCACCAAAAACGCACCAAAATCCCGATAAAACGGATTGCAAAAAGTGTATGCACCATGAATGCACCATGAATAATATACATTTTTGAACGTTTTTGAACGTTTTTGAACAAACAAAAAACCGCTAAGCATCGCTGCTTAACGGCTTTTTGCTGTCTTACCGACAATATTCATTTTGGAGCGGGATACGAGTCTCGAACTCGGTTTCAACTTCGATATAACGCAGAATTTATGTATAAAAACCAAGCTTGCACCAAAACAAAAATCGAAAATTTTCACGAATCCGATTTACTGTACAGGGCAAAATTTTAACATTTGATAAGTGACTTTTATTGTACTTTTTGCATTTTCCCTACAAAACGCTTTCCAATTTTTTGCGGGCATCTTCCATCATTTGGGGCTTTATGGACAAATAAACCTCGTGAATCATTCTAGCATTAGCGTGGCCCACAAGTTGAATGGCTATTTCTTCTGCTACTCCTGCCATTGCCAGCATGCAAACATACTCATGACGGAACTGGTGCCCGCAAACGGGAACTTTCCAAACAGTGTATTTTACAGTTTCTACTCTGCCGCGCCGATGTACCTGTTTGGTTTTTGGCACTGCCTGTGCAACGCCGTATTTCTTCCAGAACCGCGCCCAGAGAATATCATATTGCTTGCGCGTTATTGGTTCTGTTTTTAAGCCCACAATATAGGTGTTTTTTGGCAGCGTTCGTATTGGCTGCAATGCGTCTTTTAACATCCCCAATAAGGGAACCTCCCGGATACCGGCAGGGGTTTTTGTAAAGTCATTTAAGATTGGTTCGTTACCGATATGTGTAACGGTCTTTGATATGCTGATAACATTTCGTTCAAAGTCAATGTCTTTCAGCTGAATGGCGCACATTTCACCGCGCCGTTCTCCTGTGCAGAGATAAGCAACGGGGAGAAGTGCATCAGGGTCAAGATAGTGTTCCTTTACGATTTGCACTTCGGCTGTTGTTGGGGGCTGTCGTTTGCCTTTGCGCAGGCCGCGCGGCATTTTGGTCTGTGCGGCTGGGTTTATATCCCCACGCCACTTAGGGCTGTCAATCCAATACTGAAAGATGTTATTTATCACAGTCTTTTGGTTTGAAACGGTCGTTGCGGCCCTCCCGGCCATTTCAGGCCCGCGCAGGAACTCTGCAATCATGTAAGGCTCAATTTCCCGCATTCTGTATTCACCAAATTCGGTTTTGGCACGCTTGATGGCTGGCAGATAACTTCTTTTTGTCCCCTCTTTCATGCCGGAGACAATGATTTCATATTCGTTTGCCACAGTTTCAAACAGCGGCCCGGCGGATGCTTTTGCCTTTTCCTGCTGTTCCTTTTCTTCCTGCTCTTCTTTGACATCCTCAATCTTTTCCCAGACCTCTGCTGGTGTCTTAGCTGAAAAGGTTTTCCAAACGCCACCTATCATCTCTTTCCGCTGGTATCTTCCGTCTTTTCTGTGAAAGAGCCCAACTGTCAAATCCTTTTTCATCTTGCAGCCCTCCAAAAAATGTTTTATAATGAAACCGTCAACTTTTCATGTTGACGGCCCTTTATCCCTTGCTGGTGCGTCACCACCGGCAGGGGATTTTTGCTTTATATGTACCTCTCAAAATACTGTAGTGTGCTATATCGGCACAATTCCTTATTTCTTGGCACATCCAGCCGTGCTGCAGCCTTTTTATAATCTCTTATATACTGTTCCATTTTTTGCCGTACAATAAACTCTTTTCCTTTTAGAGAATTAAATTCATCTTGCCGGATGTGCGGCCTTTGGGAACGATTTATATATTCAGATTTAGTTATAACAACGGCTTTTGAAAAATCCAGACCACAGCCTGCTGCTTCGTTTGTCCAAAGCACATGCTTGTGCTTTATGTGTGACCGCATGGGCACAGCAAACAAAACCCCGTTTATTTTTACGCATATCCTTATGTATGGACGTGTCGGCTTTTGCTCTATTTCGGCGCAGCCAATATAATCCTGATAAAATGATTCGGACAAATAAATGTAATCCAAAAAAGAATGCCCCCTCAAATCAATGAGGGGGCGGCTCTTCAATCGAGCTTTCTTTATTTTCCGTTCGTGGCGCTCTACCACGAAGTCAACACTTGAGCTTTCTTTTTCCCGCGACAGCCGCGCTCTACGGCTGTATCTTCGCAAGTTTCCTTGCACCCTCATTATAATAATTCTATTTTATCTTTGCAATAGGTTAGACAAAATTCGGCAAAAAACTTGCCTTTTTTATTTTTCCCTTGCGTTATATTCGCCGTTGCCTGCCAGAACGGCAGCTTCTCCGGCTTGCAGGCATATTTGCAGGCGGTCAAAGTCCGGCTTGGTGCTTTCCGGGCAAGGGTCTGCACCTGTTGCGGTATCTATTCTATAGTTCTGTATCACGGCCTGACAGACGCGTACACGGCTTTGCATGGACGTATGAGCGTTAGCGCATAACAAGTCTATCTGGCCTGCCCAATCGCTTCCATGCGCCCCACACAGGATATACAGCAGGCGGCGCTTGTATTGGCTCGGCATTTGGGCGATATAATCAGAAAGTGCCTTGTCTACCTGTTCGTCCGTCCAGTTTGGCGTATCGGTATCGCTGAATGCAGACGGCATCCAGATGCGCTGCAGCCAGCGCCAAGGGGATTGTTTGCAGACGGTGAACCACATCAACAGATCATCGTTTCGGATAGGGGGAAGCCCTTCTTCCCAGTTGCGCACCGTGCGGATGTTCACATCCATCTGCCGGGCTACATATTCTTGCGAAAGCCCGGATTCCAACCGGCACTGCGAAAGAATAAGTCCTTCACGTTCTCGGAAATCAGCTCTACTTTCCATTTCATCACCCTCAATTTTTTACATGTTTTGCGCTCTAAATGCGGTAAGATTTTTATACAACAACAGTCAAGAAAATATAAAGAAATATTTCTCCAAAAAATGCCATGGAAATAAATGGAAGCCATGGCATAAAAACATGTTAAGATTCTTACTGTAGTCAAAAAACGCAGGAGGAATCAACAATGAATAACGTGGAACGTCTAAAGAATTACCAAAACCGCAATGCGGCAACCATTGAAGCCTTGTATCGCGCTGTGCTGCAAGACCGAGCACGGAGGGAAAACAGCCATGAAACTGCCTGATTTAACCACCCCACCAAAGCACGGACGCAAAAGGCCGAAAAACCGGACAGTAAAGCGCGAAACCTGAAATTTGTGCGTTTTGCTAATTGACCGTTACGGCAATCTGTAATAAGATGTAAGCACAACACAAAGTTGTCAAAATGACAACTTACAACTAAGGGGGTAAATAATGGGCCAAGTGAATAAAAATCTTGTTTCGCACTCAGACCATAACTTTGCACTGTTCCGGTTTAACGATCAGGGCCAGATTTGCCTTGATGATTATGTGATACCCTGGGTAACGCACTTTGAAATGCAGAACTTTGCAAAGGGAACCGCGCAGCTGAACCTTGAAATCATCGTGCGGTTAGATAAAGAAATGACCCTCCACGAAGCGGAAAATCAAAGCAACGGCTTCAATGCGCTATGATGTTTTACGCCATGTAATCCGTTTCTTCAACCTGCTGTGCGGTTTCCGCTGTAGCGGGCCATGAAACAATGCTAACGTTCTTTGGGCCTTTATCGAGACTTACATGCAAAGAATAAACACTTATTGCCAAAGAAAACAGCGAAATAATAATAGGGATAACATCAATTCTTTTGTTGTATTTTCGCTTTTCAACGTATCGCCTTAACGAACCTGTCACGTGAAGAATACGCTGCTCCAAATCCGCTTTTGTAAACTGGGCAAGATCTTTGTCAGTAGCATATTTTTTATCTTTCGTACAGATATTAGCGTAATTCTGCTTTGCGAGGAACTTCAAAAAGTATTGTTCCTCTGAATTTGAACCGTATCTTTTGAAATAATCGGATATGTAAAAGTCCTGCTTTTTGCACATCCACTTTAACTTTCTGTAGGTTTTGTTATCAATAAAACTGTCAAAAACCTCAATATCTAAATTCATTATACACCCCACAAGGAGAAAAAACATGTCAGACGAAAAAAATCAGAACCAGCCGGATGAAAACATTCTGGCCGCATACGAGAAGATTCGGCGCTTGGGCAATATCCAGAGCACCATTTTCACCATTGCGGATTACCTTTACATTGCCGCATGGGTATGGTTTGGGCTTACAATTCTGCTTTTTATCATTGCCGCTACTTTGAAAGGATGAAGAATATGATTAACGAAGATTTTCTGCGCCGCGAGATGAACGACATCAAAGCATCCAACGGATACACCATTGGCACGTTGTTGCTGGTACTTTTGCCCATCGGGCTGAGTATTGTAATGCAGCTGATGATCATCAAGATGATTTTGGCCTGAGTGACAGTGATAGGAGGAACATATGCAAACAAAGAAATATACTGCGGCAGAACAGGCGGAAAACATCAGCAAGCTAATTGCAATCCTGCATACCTTTACGCCGGATCAGCTGGCGGATTTTGCATCCGCTGCGCAAGATCTAATAGCAAAACAGTAAAATCCGGGTTCTGCAAGCAAATAGAAATGAGTTCTTGAATGTTTTCGGGCAAATCGGATATAAGCTCACCGCCTTGTGCGGTGGGCTTTTTTGTTTGTTCATCGCCGTATTCGAGATATTGAACACTTACATTAAGGCATTTAGCTGCATCAGCAAGTTTTTTTTTACGGGGGTAGTTTGTTCCGTGACTCCAATAGTTGAAATTTGCGGACGAAATACCGGATTTTTCGTAAAACTCTGTTTTTTTCATTCCTGATTCTTTTACGCAAATGTCAATCCGTTTGGCAATGTCCATTGCTTGCTGTTTTTGTTCTTCTGTTAATGGTTTCATAGCAATAAAAGCCCCTTTTGTGCAAATATTGCCATTCTTAGCGGATACTAAATAATGCGGTTGACTTTTAGCATTGCTTAGTATATACTAAGAATTGCAAAGCGAAAGCAAAGGTCACCAAGTAAATGAGGACCTTAAAAATTATTGTATATCGCAATTCAATAATAGCTTGTCTTTGCTAAGTTGTCAAGTAAAACTTAGTATTTTGGAGGTGATTTAATGAAGGAATACACGCAGTACAAAGTGCTGCGGGAAAAAGCCGGGCTTTCGGTCCGGCAGGTAATGGAAGCGCTGAATGTGTCTGACGCTGCTGTTTATTTTTGGGAAACAGGCGCAAACGCACCCAGCACCAAAAAGCTGCCGGACATTGCCAAACTTTACGGCTGCACGGTAGACGAGCTTTTGAAGGAGGTGAAACCTTGAAATGCTCCCGCAAGCGCATCATGCAAGGCGCAATCCTGACCAATCTTGCAGATGCTCAAAAAAATATGGCATCTGCCGAAAAGGTAGATGCCAGAGGGCTTATTCTGGTGAGCAAATTTTTACTCCGCTTGCTGGATAAGTTGGATGATGAGATGGTACAGCTGGTTACGCAAGACCAGCAACAGAGGAACTAATACCCAGTAAACAACTTGTAAGAGCTTCGGTATTAAATGATTTTCTGACACACCTAAATAATCACAAAGTTTTACAGGAAGAAACAAAACCAACTGCACCCAATACAGAGGGGAAAAACATTCCCTCAAGTTCATTAGAAAGGTTCCCTTGACTTTAGCAAGCATGTTTAATGCGTCCGCCATAACATCACTGCGTTTTACGGACAAATTTTCAAGAACGCTGACTTGAACGGATTGATAGTTACCATAGCCAATAGGTTCAACAACTGTAACAGTCGAATCTGGAATTTTTGCCTGTTTAAGCAGCTTTTTAATCGGAGCAGTACAGCTTGCAAAATCTGTTTCTTTTCCAGTTATGTACTTTTTGTATTTGCGCTCATAGTAATCGGCTCTAATATACCCAGATAGGCAAAATAAGATTCTATACCCTATGACCACGATGAGCGCTAAGACAAAGTAGTTCAAACTATTGCACCCCCTTTCTAATGGCGATTATATCATGCAGAACCGTAGCGAGCAATGAATTTGTGGCTGGAGGTGAAACAATGAACGATAAAAATGCAACCCACACCACTGGGATGAGCGATACGGCAAAAGCGGCTCGCCGGGCTTACTACAAAGCGTGGCGAGCAAAAAACAAAGACCGGATACACGAATACAACGCCAACTATTGGGCCAAGCGTGCCGAACGTGAAAACAAAGAAGGAGGTGAAACCCAGTGTTCCCAAACCTATTGATTGAGCTTAAGAAGCAGCGTTGTTCGCAGCAAGACCTTGCGCAGCATATTGGAATTTCCCGCGCTACCATGCAAAACAAACTGACCGGGCACTCCCAATTTACCCTGCGCGAGATGAAAGCTATTCAAGGGGCGCTCAAAGGCTGCACGCTGGATTACTTGTTCACTGAATGTAGCACGGAGGTGGAACCTTGATGCAGGACAGCAAAACACCCCCGCCGCTCTCTCCGCCCTGTTGGCGCTGAATCTGCTGTGCGGGCTGTATTTTAAGGAGGCATCCAACCATGAAGAAATTTGAACTCACCGATGAATTTGTAACGAACGTTTTCGGGAAGAAGCTGTTCCGAATTAAGGCTCTCGTCGCTTTTGGCGACGTTGAGAAGGGAGAACTCGGCGGATTTATTGAGAAGGAAGATAACCTTTCCCACGACGGCAACGCGTGGGTCTCCGGCAACGCGTGGGTCTCCGGCAACGCGCGGGTCTACGGCGACGCGCATGTCTCCGGCAACGCGTGGGTCTACGGCAACGCGCATGTCTCCGGCAACGCGCATGTCTCCGACAACGCGTGGGTCTCCGGCAACGCGTGGGTCTACGGCGACGCGCGGGTCTACGGCGACGCGCATGTCTCCGGCGGCGCGCATGTCTCCGGCAACGCGTGGGTCTACGGCGACGCGTGGGTCTACGGCGACGCGCGGGTCTACGGCGACGCGCATGTCTCCGGCAACGCGTGGGTCTACGGCAACGCGCATGTCTCCGGCAACGCGCATGTCTCCGACAACGCGTGGGTCTCCGGCAACGCGCATGTCTCCGGCGACGCGCGGGTCTCCGGCGACGCTGACTATGCCGCCGTCATAGGGTTTGGCAGATGTTTCCGCACGACCACATTTTTCCGCTGCAAGGATAAAATTCTTCGCGTACAGTGTGGTTGCTTTTATGGTGATTTGGCGCAGTTCCGTGAGATCGTCAAGAAAACCCACGGCGATAGCAAATACGCCAAAGAATATCTCGCAATTGCCGACTTGATGGAGCTGCATTTTTCTGATGAGTGTTGAGGTGAACAAATGAACAACATACAAATTTTCAAGTACGAAAACAACGATGTGCGCACGGTGGAGATGAACGGCGAGCCGTGGTTTGTGTTGAAAGATGTGTGCGGGGTACTGGGGCTTTCTAATCACAAGGTGACAGCACAGCGGCTTGATAGAGATGAGGTAAGCCAGACTTACCTCACCGATTCCATTGGCCGTAAGCAGGAAACCACAGTCATCAACGAATCTGGCCTGTACAGCGTCATCCTGCGCAGTGACAAACCAGAAGCTAAACCGTTCCGCAAATGGGTCACGAGTGAAGTTTTGCCAAGCATCCGCAAGAACGGTGGTTACATTGCCGGGCAGGAACAGCTTTCGCCGGAGGAATTGATGGCAAAGGCCCTACTGGTTGCCAACAAAACGTTGGCTGAACGGGAAGCCAGAATTTCGGAACTTACAGTTCAGAACACTATCATGTTGCCGAAAGCTCAATATTTTGACGAGCTGGTAGACCGAAATACACTCACCAATTTCCGCGAGACCGCAAAAGAGCTTGGAATCAGCGAAAAGGCTTTTATCCGCTTCCTGATTGACAAGAAGTACATTTTCCGCAACCAGCGCGGCAAGCTCATGCCGTATGCAGACCGCAGTGATGGCTTGTTTGAAGTCAAGGAATGTTACAACGAAAAGACCAACTGGAGCGGCATCCAAACCCTAGTAACCCCTAAAGGCCGCGAAACCTTCCGGCTGCTGTGTTTGAAAGCTTTGTGAAAGGAGAGAAACATATGAACAATAAAAGCGTAACCAGTTTTGGGAATACCACTGTTACCCAGACCATACATGAGATTGACCTGAAAGTCGGCCCCGACATCAAGATTCCGCCGGAGGTCACATTCAAGGACGTAAAAAACGAAACTGTCCTTGGTGACCCGAACAACATGCACATCACAACCGGCCACTTTAATTTGGCCGATTTGAAGAAAAGGAGTGAAACGCATGAGTAAGGAAGATGCGGCGTTTCTCTTATCCGTTCTGGCCCTTGCAATCAGCATTATGGGGGCCGTGAGGTTTTGAAAGGAGGGGAGCATATGCCCCGTGAAAAGCCCCATTACCAAGAAACCCTTGTTGGCATCCGCGCCCGCGCTGCTGAACTTTACCCCGGCCAACTGTTGTTTGGCCCCACAAAGGTTGCTAAGCTTCTTGGCAAATCTCGTGGCTGGGTATGGCAGCATTACGGTAGCTTCCGTGATTTAACCGTTGAACAAATTGCAAGCCTTATCTGCTGATTTCCTACACACAAGCGTTGGAAAGGCGGAAACAACAAGAAAGGACACTAACATGACTGCAAACAAAAAGAGCCGCACAGTGTACTGCAATACACTGAACGGCAAAAAACGTGAAATTTTCCGGTTTCACAAGTCCATTTTAGCCCATATTGTTCCGGTTTGCAAGTGCTTTGCAAACTTTACCCTGCTGGGTTGCGCAATCGGCACCATTTGCGCCGCTGCTGGCCTTGCAGAGGGCGGCGGGGTTGCATCTTTGGCCGGGCTTATTGCCTGCCTGCTGGGCGGATGGGCCGCTATTACGCTGCGGGAGGTGCTTTCGTGAACCCTTTTGAGATTGAGATGGCATTTGAATGCAACGACCCGCAAAAATACCAGGTGTTTTTTGAAACTGTGCAGATTGCAATCCTGGATACGAACAACAACGAACAATTGAAATACAGCAAGATTTGCGCCGCCTACCATGCTGCAATGAGCGGCATGGCAAAACGACTGGATGAATTGGAGAAAGCAAACAATGATCGAGCTTGACTTTCCCGGCTGCGGCGCGGCTGACGAATACGGCCACCCCATTATGTGCGAGGATTGCATTTGGGGTGAAACGTGCATTGATAGCACGGTAAGGGAGGATAACGATGGAACTGAAGAACTATAGCATTGAAGCCACAGGAAGCCTTTACTGCTCGGAAAGCTTTGCAAGCATCTGTGTTGATGGGCAATCCTATGGCATTGAAAAACTAATCTGCGAGATGATGAAAAGCCTGAAAAATGAAGAAAATCTCGGCATTGAAACGTGCGGAACACTGAACATCACGTTCACCAGAAAGGCTGAAAAGTTGACTGTGAACGGGACTGTGAAAAAGGAGGAAAAGGCATGAGCGTGTTTGAAGCACTTTCTAAGATTCAATCTGAATTGAAAGCACCCAAGAACCTTTACAACTCTTTCGGAAAGTACAAATACCGGAACGCGGAAAGCATTCTTGAAGCGGCAAAACCTCTCTGTGCAAAATATGGTTGCACGCTGACCGTTATGGACGATATTGTACTTATCGGAAGCCGCTATTACGTCAAGGCCATTGCCATAGTAACGGACAAAGAGGGAAACTCCACCAGTACCACAGCTTTTGCCCGCGAGGATGAAACCAAAAAAGGTATGGACGGAGCACAGATTACCGGTACAGCATCCAGTTATGCCAGAAAATATGCGTTGAATGGCTTGTTTTGCATTGATGACACAAAAGACCCTGACAGTGATGAATACCACAAGCAGACGAGCGCAAACGTAGCACCAGAACAGCCAACCAAAGGCGATATTCAGTCCAGCGAGGCCGAAGCAAGCGAATATGTCAAAGCCCGCGCTACACTAACAGCTGCAATTACCGAGTATTGCGCCAAAACAAAACATACACGAAATGAAGTCCTTGACGCTTTGAAAGCCGTTCCCGGCGGGACAATGAAAACATTGGACGGCTGCAATGCGCTGATTGCACAGATTCAGGAGTGGAGCAAATGAGCCATACAATCAACATCGCGGATGCTACCTTGATGGGTGAGATTTTGATGCTTCGTCTTAAAAGCAAGCCAGACATGGAGGAAGCGCAGAACTTTGCGAACGAAGTTAAATCCGGCCCCGGCAAGCTGTTTGCAGGTGTTTTTGGCGAGGTACGGAAAAAGCGCAGCCTGACTTCTAACGCTTATGCGTGGACACTCATGAACCAGCTTGCAGAAAAGCTGAAAAAGCCTGCTGTTGAGATTTACCGCGACCTTGTGCGGGATGTTGCAGGTGCAAGCGATATTGTCACCATCAAGCAGGAAGCAATAGAAACCTTTAAGCGCGGATGGGAAAGCCAGGGACAGGGCTGGCAGGTTGTTTTGCTAGATACCATGCCTACACCAAACGGCACGTTCTGCACGCTGCAATGCTGGTATGGTTCCAGCGTATACGACAGCAAGCAGATGCACCGCCTGTTGGAACTGATTGTGCAGGAGTGCCAGCAGCAGGGAATCCCCACAATGACACCGGACGAAATTGCAAAGCTGAAAGGACTGACCGGAGAATGAAAAACGAATTTGGCGTTGCGCTTGATTCCAACGGCTATGCGCCATCCATCATGCCAAACAAGAAAGACATGTTCGGCCACCCACAGTGTTATTACTGCCTTAACGGCCACGCTTTGGTACGGCATGAAGTGCTCTACGGCCAGAACCGGACAAAAAGCAAATCACTTGGCCTGTGGATTTTGGTTTGCCCGGATTGCCACAGATGGATTCACGGCGAAAAGCAGTGCTGGCCCGAGATGGAAGGGCTGGATGCTGGGATGCGGCTTGAACTCAAGATGACCGCACAGCGCATGGCAATGATTGATTACAGCTGGACAAAGGAAGAGTTTGCCCGGCGGTTTGGAAAGAATTATTTTGAGGATTAAAGACATGTTGAATGTAGTTGCACTTATGGGAAGACTGGTTGCTGACCCTCAGCTGCGCCAGACTACAACAGGTAAAAATGTTGCATCGTTCCGCATTGCAGTTGACCGGGGACGCAAGGATGCCAACGGCCATAATCAGGCAGATTTTTTTGACATCGTTGCCTGGGACAAGAGCGCAGAATTCATCTGCCGCTATTTCCAGAAAGGTTCTATGATTGCCGTTGAGGGACGTTTGCAGAGCCGGAACTATCAGGACAAGAGCGGCAACAACAGGAACGCCGTAGAGGTGGTTGTAAACAACGTTTCGTTCGCAGGCAATAAAGAAGCCCAAAGTCAGAACGTGGCTAATAGGGCCGTTTCTGCGCCTGTGGTGGCAAACAATGAGTACGAGCCGATTGAAGATGACGGTGATCTCCCTTTTAATTTTTGAGCGAAAGGCAGGTGATGAAATTGGGTTTTGTACATGGGACGCAGTGGACGGACGATATGGTACAAGCACAGGAGCTTTGAAAAATGGCAAACGAAGGGTACATCAAGCTGTACCGCCGCATGATGAAATGGGGGTGGTACACAGACACTCCAACAAAATGTGTGTTCCTGCATCTGCTATTTCTGGCCTGCTATGAACCCTGTTATTACAAGGGGGTTCACTTGGAAACCGGACAGGCAGTTGCATCTATCCGCCAAATTTCAACAGATACCGGCATATCTGTTCAATCTGTGCGCACTGCTTTATGTCATCTAAAATCAACACAAGAAATAACACAGTGTGAACACGGAAAATTTAGCGTGTTTACGGTGAATAATTACAGTGATTACCAATGCACTAACACAGAATCTAACAAACAGGTAACACAGAACCAACACAGTGCTAACACAGACCCTTATATAAAGAATAATAAAGAAGTTAAGAATACCCCCTATACCCCCCAAGGGGTTGACGCGATTTCTCCTCGATTTGACACCTTCTGGTCAGCCTATCCCAGGAAAACAGGCAAGGCAGTTGCACGCAAGAAATTTGAAAAGCTTGTTACTGACGAATCTACCTTGTCCGCAATCCTGAAAAGCCTTGAGTATCTCAAGACCACAGAACAGTGGCAGAAAGATAGCGGCAAGTATATTCCATATCCTGCTACCTGGCTGAATCAAAAAGGCTGGGAAGACGAAACAGCGCAGCCGCCTGCTGAACCCCGCAAGTCTAAAAACCTGATTCCTATCTATGACCGGGAATACACACGTGAGGAACTGATTAACGGAGTTGTTCCAAAGCTCATTGGGTGGAAGGAGGCAGGCAAATGAATACAGCTGTTGCGGAAAAAGCCGTTATCGGCATCATGCTGATAGAGCCCGACCGGCAAAGCGAAGCGTTCAAAAGCCTTACAGCGCAGATGTTCAGCATCAAAGACCTGGGTGATATCTTCCTGCTTTGCAAGGAGCTTGATCGCAGAGGGGAACGGGCGGATGCAGTATCGATAATATCACGCTGCAAAGAAAACATCAAGGCGATTGCTTACGAATGCGCCCAGACAGTTCCATCGGTGAGCGGATTTAACACCTACATCAACTGTGTCCTGGATGGATACCGGAAGCGGCTGATGATTGCCAAGATGGGCGAACTTGTGGCATCGGATGCAGACGCGGATGAAATGTTCGGCGCGGTTGCCGCCATGATGGAAAAGCAGCAGCACATCATGGAGCACCAGCGCCAGCGCAGCGCAAAGGACTTTGCTGATGGCATAGATGACTTCCTGCAATGGCTGAAAAAACCGAATGACAACATCCAAACAGGTTTTGGAACGCTGGATAAGCTGACCGGCGGACTTGTACGAAGCGGTGTAACAGTGATTGCTGCCCGGCCCGGCAAAGGCAAATCTACACTGGCCCTGCAAATGGCGGCGCAGATATCGCAAACCTGCCTGACGCTGTACCAGTCAATGGAAATGAGCCGGGAACAGCTTTACACAGCAATCTTTTCCCGATGGGAACAGATCGACAGCATCCGCATCACAAATCATGCGCTGACCGAAGAGGAAGAAAGCAAGATTGCAGAGGATGCAGAAATCCTGAAAAGGCGGTACAAGCTGATTCTGGATGATTCCAGCCTGACCAGCCTTGCAGACGTTGAACTGACCATCAAGGAGCGAAAACCGGAAGTGGTTGTCATTGACCATCTGGGACTTGTGGCACCACCGAACGCCAAAGAAAAGCGCAATGACGAATTAGCGGCCCTTACACGGGGATTAAAGCAGCTGGCAATGAAATATCATATCTGCATCATTGAGCTTGTACAGGCCGCGAGAGCCGCCGACACGGGACTTATCAAGATGTCCGACATGTTCGGCTCCGCCACCATTGAACACGATGCAGACATGATTCTTGCCATTAACCCGGAACACTACACCAAATTGCGAGAACAGCGGGAAGAAGACCCGCCAAGCGAAAGCGATACCGTGATTGAGATCGTCAAGAACAGGCACGGCGCTTGCGGACAGCTTGATTTTGCGTGGGTGAAGCCGTTCCATCTATTTTGTGAGGTGACAAACATTGACTAACCGTGAATTGTACATGCAGCTTGCACAGACTTGCACAGAAAAAACGATTGAACTTGACCGGGAAATGGAAAAATACGGCGAGAAGTTGATGAAGTGCGCTTATGACGCAGCACAATGGAAGCTGAAAGCAGCGGAATTCCGGGAAAAGGCACGGGAGGAAGGCATGTGATCTACAAGTACACCATCCCTCTGCCACCGGTCACGAAAAAGAACTCACAACGCATTTTGGTGAATCGAAAAACGGGAATGCCGTTCATAGCCCCTAGCGGCGCCTACAAGCGTTATGAAGCGCAAGCCATATACTTTCTTGCCCCAAAGCCGAAAGCCCCGCTGGCGGGGCGCTGTCGCGTTGCGACAGTGTTCTACATGAAAACCAGAAGAAAATGTGACGTATCGAACTGCTTGGAAGCTGCCCATGACCTGCTTGTGAAAGGCAGAATCCTTGCGGATGATAATTACACGATCATCGAATCGGTTGACGGAAGCCGGGTGAAGTACGACAAAGACAATCCGCGAACTGAAATAACGATTGAGGAATTGGAGGAATAATAAATGCCGGAAACGAAAAAGAAGGTTGTTCCACTATCTGAAAGAGAAACGATTATTACATACAACGATGCAGAGAAAACCGCCAACGTGTACACGATGAACCGGAAACTATCACGTAAACTTTTGGCTATGGCGCAGGAATACCCAAGTTTGGTGAAATTCGTGCGCAAATACCCGGATAGCGCAGTCGAATACGAGCTGCCCAAGAAAAAGTATCACCGTGAGCAAACCGCGCGTAAAACGCGTTATAAACGTGCCTGAAACACCCAACTATGGGAAAGAGGAATTAGAAAAGCAATCATTTGTGAACTGTATGGAATGGCCGAACAATGGGGAAATTACATCAGGAACGGAGAATAAAAAATGACCGGAACACTATCCGCCCCATGCGAGCATTGCCAGGAACGCCACACGCTATGTCACAGCACTTGTGAAAAGTATCTTGCATACCGCGCCAAGATGGATGACATCAGCAAGCAGCGCATGCAGGCGCAAGCGCTGAACGAAGCGGATGTGCTCAGGGGAGACAAAATCCGGCGGGATGTGAGGAATCACGGCCTGCCGGGCCACAGGAGGAGATAAACATGAAAGCCAAAATACAGCTCCCGGCCTGCTACAAGAAAGAAGCGGAAGCTTATATTGCAAAGCTTGAAGCTGAATCAATCGCAAGGGTGCATGAGGAAGTGATGAAGGAGCGGCAGGATATTGCACTGCGATCACTGTATTTGTGCCTGCTGGCCTGCTATCAGGTGGGACTGAAGCCGTCAACGCTGGTTAAAATCCAGAACGCCATGAGCGGCCCTGTTACGGAAAAGTATTCCAGCTACCGCGTTGACCAGCTGGCCGATACGTGGGCGCAGGTTACGCTGCAAAACATCGGGGTTGATGTGGCTGAAACGGGGGAACAATTATGAGCTTTGAAACGCCTGAAAATATGTATAAATGTTGCAGCACTTGCCGATGGAATGAACCGTTCAACGGTGTGTGCTACAACGCCGACAGCCCGCATTGCGCCGACTTTTGGGATGACGGATGCGATAAATGGGAAGGAGGGCCGAATGACTTTGTTCAAGAAGTTGGCTGGTAAAGCATCCGCGCTGCTGAATGCAAGCGGTATTTGCTCTAATAACTGCATTGACGGCCATTGCAGCGGGTGCGGCGAATGCTGCGCTGATCTTCTCCCGCTCACGAAAGGCGAAATTAAACGGCTGCGAGATTATGCCAGAAAGCACCACTTGCAGGAAAATAAGCGCTCTTTTTTGCAAACAAAGGGCGGGCCGGATTTAAGCTGCCCATTCCGCAATGAGCACACAAAACAGTGCGATGTTTACTCTGTGCGGCCTTTGATTTGCAAAGAGTATATCTGTTCCAGGCTTTTGCAGAAGCCGATTGCTCAAACCGGTCTTACGAAAGAGAAGCGGGACATTCACTCATTGCGATGGGAGGTTTTCAAGAACCCGGAATGTGAAAATCTGCTGAAAGAAGCGCAAAAGGCCGCAATGAAAAGAAGGTGAAAAACATGTTTGAAATTGCATTCAAAGTCAACCCTGATTCCGAATTTTACAAAAACTATTTTATGAAAAAAGCTGAAAAAGAGAAATTTCTTGAGCTTGCAGATGAATTTCTTGAAAAATATTTTCTAGGGGAATGGCTCTCGTTAGCGCTTTCTGGCCGGCTGACTATCAGATTAAACGCCGAGGGAACCCGAAAATACGCACCGCAGACAACAAAGCATAGCAACCGCCCAGGCTTTTCCACTTTTAAGAAGCAATCTTCCATGAATCACTTGTGGGAAAATGAAGTTTGTAAGTGTGTAGATTGGAAGAAATTTAGCGCTAACGATTTCTGGTGGATGAATTTTCATGGCATGGGGAAAATTGATACTGAGTTGTGGGATGATGAGCATGGGAATCTGTACGGATATTTTTTAAGTACGTTTTCCGGCAAAAACACAAAAGCGCCAGAATCCGTGACACAGATAAAGCTGAGCGAATATTACGCAGCATATGAAAGTTACGAAGAGACAAAAAACAAGGCGGACAACTCATGAGAAAAGCCGAATATAAGCGCATGCGGGGCGTGAAAGAAAATTACGTTCAAGACCGCCTGCGGCTGAAAAGGATATTCTGCACAAGCATTAAGCATGTGCGCTGGATGAAACGATATATCAACCGCGCACCGAGACACAAAGAGAAACGGGAGGATATGGATTATGACGACTGAAGAAATCAGCAAAATCTTGAAATTGCATCGCGCAATAGAAAACGGCGATTTTGTGGTTATAAACTCAGATTGGTAAGGAGTGAGACTATGGATATAGTTGAATTTTTCAAGACGGTAAACAGATTATGCAAAAATAGAACCTGCGGGGAATGTCCTATTTGGAAAAACAGCACGTGTATGGCTGATTTCGGAGACGATTCAGTTAAAAGCATTGAAGAAACAATTTCAGAAGTCGAGAAATGGGCGAAAGACAACCCCATCAAGACCCGCCAGACCCGCCAGAGTGAGTTTTTGAAGATGTTTCCAGATGCCCAAATAGATACATATGGCGCTTTGACCATCCGTCCTTGTAGCATTGAAAAGGATCTTTGCAGTAAATGCACAACACTGAGTGACTGTGTAGACTGCCGCCGCGAATATTGGCTCACGGAGGTAACCGACAATGACTAACATCACAGCCCTGCGCCCCGGCGACCACTTCATGTTCAAAAGCTTCGAGTGGGTCTGCCTTGACCCGAATCACCCTGACGGCGGCGTGCTGGCTATTATGGCAAAGCCGTGGACGAAAGATGTAAAGTTCTGCCCAAGTGATAAATTTGCAGACGAAAGGGGCAACTGGAATAACTACCGCACCAGCAATGTGCGCGGGGTTCTATCTGATATGGCGAACGCTGTTTTTGAGAAACAAAGTCTGCTGAGACATAACGTTGACCTTGTTGCCGACAACGGCGACAGAGCTTATGGCACTGTACAGGACTTTGTTTTTATCCTCACTTGTGATGAGTACAGAAAGTATCGTGATTACATCCCGCACTACGACAGATGGATTTGGACTGCCACGCCTTTGGGCTGTGGTGATAAGGATTCCGACGCTGGGGAATCGATCGTCGTTCGCACTGTGAACGACGATGGTCTGCTGTACAACTACGGCGCGTGCAACGGCGGCGCTGTCGCACCGGCTTGTATTCTCAATCCGAAATACCTCAATTTGCGCCAGAGCATGGCGTATGTAGAGGAGGTATCAGAATGAATACAACAATAGGCTGCCCGATTCCGGGCGCAAGTCAGCCGAAAGAACAGCCCGAAACGATAGTAGAAAGAATCGGTGAGCCTGCATTTCTTGAACAGCTTGCAGAAGAGTGTTCAGAACTTGCGCAAGCAGCGTTAAAATCCGCGCGGAAGTATCGCGGCGAAAACCCAACGCCTAAAACCATTGACGAATGCTATGATGCTTTGCAGGAAGAAATTGCAGACGTGATGCTTTGCGTGAGCGAATATCTTGATTGTAAAGGGCCTGATTATCTTAATTTCGTCACGCTGATGAAGCTCAAAAAGCATGAGCGCTGGAAAAAGCGATTAGAAGAGGTGGGCAAATGAATTGGGAAGAATACGCAAATACAGTTACATCGCTGTTTAACAAGCTGAAAGAAAAAGGATGGTCAACATACGGCGGGCAGAATAGCGATGTAATGAAATTGCTGGAGCTGTATTTTACTAGCGGAGCATACGTTTCTGGCGATAAGGAGAAAAGACAATGAAAGTCTATAAAAGCCCGTGGATTAGCCGTGAAAGCTATTTTGTGAAAACAGGTGAAGAAGGAGTAAGGATGGTGAGTGCAGATGACTAACTGGATAAGCGTAAAAGACAGGCTGCCGACTGAAAGGAAGAACACAAAATGAACGACGCACTTTTAAGCAGCAAGAAAATGGATTACTGCACACCGCAGGAGTTTTTCGACACCCTGAACGCGGAGTTTCATTTCACTTTAGACGCGGCGGCCACAGAAAAAAGTGCAAAATGCAAGAACTTCTACACCCCGGAAACCGACGGCCTGACCGCCCCGTGGA
>ERZ772812.241-NODE-241-length-54750-cov-29.830021_pt1 | contig 54750 bp, 67 predicted proteins | sample MGYA00511343_ERZ772812 | MGnify/ENA primary metagenome ERZ772812 (study PRJEB29015, sample SAMEA2737706) | human gut metagenome | biome: human gut; feature: human-associated habitat; material: faeces | place: China | collected 2012 ...
AAAAAAATGTCAATTACAAAAGGGTTACGCGGCAGTAACAGTTGATTTCATAGAATGACGTATGATAGGCCAAACTACGGCAAAGGAGTGATGGTATGATACCCTGCATCGACAGCTGTCGCTGGCAGCAGGACGGCGTGTGCACGCTGGACACCTGCGACAACGCGATTGGCCAACCAAGCGCTTCCCACCCTTGCCTCCATTATGTGCCTATTGTCCCCGAGCCAGCAGCTGCAACGCCCGGGAGATATTCGCCACCGGAAGAAGCTCCAAACCAACGGGTGCCTTCAGATCTTTGACCTTGTGAGCTGGCACCATGCATTGCGTAAAGCCTAAACGCTTTACTTCCGACAGGCGTTGTTCCATGTGGGTGATGCTGCGTATCTCGCCGGAAAGACCTACCTCCCCTATCGCCGCCATCGTGCTGGGGACAGGTTTATCCAAATAACTGGAGGCGATGGCTACCACCGCCGCCAGGTCGGCGGCAGGCTCATCCAAAGTCAAGCCGCCGATGATATTCAGATAGGCATCACACTGGCTGACTTTCAGGCTGCCACGCTTTTCCAGTACCGCCAGCAGCATGGAGGCACGGTTGTAGTCAAAGCCGTTGCTGCTGCGCATGGGACGTGCCCCGGCACAGGGCGCCAGCAGGGCCTGCACCTCCGCCAGCACGGGCCGCGCGCCCTCCATCACGCAGGTAACACAGGTGCCGGAGGCGTCGGCGGGGCGGCCGGAAAGCAGCATTTCTGAGGGGTTCTCCACCTCACGGAGCCCGGCGTCCAGCATCTCGAACACGCCGATCTCGTTGGTGGCGCCGAAGCGGTTTTTTGCCGCCCGCAGGATGCGGTATGTCATGTGCCTGTCGCCCTCGAAGTACAGCACACAGTCCACCATGTGTTCCAAGACCTTGGGTCCGGCGATAGAGCCTTCTTTGTTCACATGGCCAATGACAAATACCGTGACCCCCTGCCCCTTCGCCAGCTGCATCAACGCCATGGTGCAGTCCTTCACCTGTCCCACGCCGCCGGCGGGTGCGTCCAGTTCCTCGTTATACAGGGTCTGGATCGAATCCACAATCAGGATGTCGGGCTGCTCCTGCTGTACACACTCCAACACATCACCCAGCCGCGTTTCGGACAGGACAAACAGGTTTTCGCTGTCCACACGCAGGCGCTCCGCCCGCAGCTTCAGCTGACGGGTAGACTCCTCGCCGGATACATACAGCACCTTAGCAAACTTCCCCAACTGCTGGCATATCTGCAGCATCAGGGTAGATTTGCCGATACCGGGTGCGCCGCCCACCAGCACCAGCGACCCCTTCACCGCACCGCCGCCCAGCACGCGGTCCAGTTCACCCATTCCGGTGGAGAAACGTATTTCCTCGTCCGCCTGCATATCCGTAATGCGAGATACCTTTACAGGCGCATTTACACGGGACATTTTGCTGTTTTTGGACGGACGCTCCGCCGCCTGCTCCACCATGGAATTCCATGCGCCGCACACCGTGCAGCGTCCGGACCAGCGAGGACTCTCGCTGCCGCACTCGGTGCAGAAAAACACGGTCTTAGCCTTCATATTTCATCCCTCATTTGTACAGTATTGGCAAAAACCCGCTGCGATGGCAGCGGCCATGTGCAGTTGATAGTCTGGCTGCTGAAGCAGCACCGTCTCCTCCGGGTTTGACAGAAATCCGCATTCCACCAGCACGGCGGGGCAGTCCGCATGCTTCATGATGTAAATGCTGTCGTCGATACGCTTTGCTGCTTTTTCCCGGGTATTAACAGCCATATTCAGATCGTTCTGAATGCACAGCGCCAGCGCTTCTGCACCGTCCTGTCCGTTATGGAAGACCTGTGCACCGCTGACACCGGGATGACCCGGCAGGCTGTTCTGGTGGATACTGATGAGCCAAGCGTCAGCGCAGCTGTTGATGATCTCAACACGCTTTTTCGTGTCGGATACCTTCTGCTGCCGCAGCGTAGCGGCAGGATCGTCACATAGGGCCTCCTCCCCTGTCCGGGTCAGCAGCACTTCATAGCCGCAGAAGGTCAGCACATCCGCCAGGCGCAGGGTAATGGCCAAATTCAGGCCGCTTTCGGCCACACCGCTGTCCGACACCGCCCCGCCGTCCGCGCCGCCGTGGCCGGCATCCAAGATGACCGCCCGCTGTGGCGAAGCGCTGCCCGAAACGGCCGCCGCCCCGGGACGCGCGGTCAGCAGCAGTGCACCGCACAACGCTGCCGCGGCCACAACTGTCAGCAGATGTCGTTTGCGAAGCAGCAACACCATGGACCTCCCTCCCCTCCGGGAGAGTTTATGTGTGTTTTCTTCATTGTAACACAGCATAGCAAAATTGAAAACGATTTTCTTCACCGTCCAAACCGCCAAGGCATAAGATATAGCGAGCCGCTGTGAACGGCTCCACTACCGACAAAAGGAGGAAATTCTCTTGTATACAGAGAAAACGGCGGCAGCGCGGGCGGAAACACAGCCCGCCTGCGGCGAAGGTACCGGCCAGCTTCCGGCCTGCGGTGCGCTGGCTTTCCCCTATGTGGCCATGCAGGGTACAGACCCCGTGCGCTACGACGACCAGGAGGCCCTGCGGCAGGGCACACTCTTTCCCGGCCTTGATCTTCCCTTCCACAAGGAGTTGCGGTCCCGCTTTCCACAGGTAGACGGTCCCCTGCTGGAGCTGATGGCGCTGGATTTTGCCATTGATGAGCTGGGGCTGTACCTGACCACACACGCAGATGACCAGCAGGCTTTGGAGCTGTACTGGTCATACATCCGGCTGGGCCAGGAGGGGCGTAAACGCTATCAGGAAAAGTGCGGACCGTTGATGCAGACGGATATCACGCCGGGCAGCTACCAATGGCTGAACGACCCGTGGCCGTGGGATGGAAAGGGGAACTGAGCCATGTTTGTCTATGAGAAAAAGCTGCAATACCCTGTGAAGATCAAGAATCCCAACCCCAAGCTGGCAGCGGTCATTATCAGTCAGTATGGTGGCCCGGACACCAACAGACTATGAAATGGGCGCGTTTTCCTAAGTTGAAATTTCACAAAAGGGGTTTACAAATACATTTTTGCGTAATATACTATGACTACCGAGAGCGAAAGCTCCCGGTCAGATAGAATTGACGTCCGTCAATCACCATCTGCCCTAAAGAGGCGAGCCCCTGCCTGCCTGCAAAAGTGGGGAACTAAAAAAGCGGTGAGCTCTCACCGAAAGCAGAGAACGAAAAAAGCGGCGAGCCCCTGCCGTAAGTGGGGAACCAAAAATGCGGGATGGCTCAGCTATCCCGCATTTCTTTGAACGGAGGATAACGGATGGGCTATTTGAGATTTTACCATATCAAAGAAGAATACATCGCATATCTCCACAGAGTCGACCGGCGTGTTCAGTTCAACAAGGGTGAGCGCCGCCCGTATGTCGGTATTGTGCTGAAAGTTAACGGCCATAATTACTATGTACCCCTGGAGTCTCCCAAGCCGAACCACGCCAATATCAAATCAAATGGGCCGATATTGAAGCTGGATGAAGGTCGCCTCGGTATTATGGGCTTCAACAATATGGTGCCGGTTAAATCCGGACAGCTCATTGATTTTGACATAGCGGCAGTGACAGACAAGACGTACCAAACGCTGTTGCTCAAGCAGCTGCATTACTGCGCTAAGAACAAAGATATTATCGAACGGAGAGCAATCAATACATACACCAAGCAGATCGGCGGAAACAACCCTTTTTATGAAAGAGTTTGCTGCGACTTTCGGAGCTTGGAAGCGGCTTGCAGGAGGTATAATCCCAACTGGAAACCCAAAACAAAATAACCAAAGGGCGCGAGGCATTCCTCGCGCCCTTCTTTACTTCAGCACCGGCATTTTCACCGTGCCGCCGCCCAGCACCGGCATTTTCACACCACTATACGTCGCTTTGCTGAGCACAGGCATTTCCAGTTCAGAAGTGCGTTTTCGGCCAAGTACAGGCATCGTTGTTCCGCTGTTTCCCAACACCGGCATCTCAACGTAGCTGCCGCCGGAGCGCCACGGCGCTTCGTTCAGCTTGCTTTCCGCCCAGCCGTTGGCAAAATAGAGTGCGTCCTTCTCCTCGCTCAGCAGGTCAAGGGCATTGATAGCGGCCAGCTTCGCAGCTTTTCCCGTCAATCCGGTAACGGCGGTCTTGTACTGGTAGTATTTCTCCGCCGTGATGCCGTCATAGGCCTCAAGGTCGCTCTGTTCTTTCAGTGCCTCCTCGCTGGCGATGAGGTTGGTATAGATGGATGTTTTCTGTGAAAGCGTCAATCCGCTGTCCTGCAGCGCCGCCAGCTTCTCTGTGTCGTTCTTGCACGACTTAAAGCGCACCAGCAGGCCCGTCACCTCTCCCATGTCCGCCGTCGGCTCCGCATCGCCTATGGCGTCCATGGCGGCCTTCTCCTTATCGGTGGCCAGCAGGCCATAATAGGCCGCAGCCTTTCCCTCCCCGCTGAGGTTCGAGGCCATGAGTGCCTTGCGCTGTAATTCGGCCTTGCTCTCGTCATCTGTCTTTTCGATACCGCGCATTTCCTGGATGAGGTCATAGCTTTCCTTGGCGGCCACACCGGCGCTCTGCAGGTTTCCGAAGGTTTCCGTCTGCTTCGCTGAGAAGTCGCTGCTCCTCTCCGCATAGTAGTCCTGCGCCTCGTCCAGTGAACTGCGGCCGAAGACAGCCCCCTTAAAGTAGTTCCATGGCGTCTGATCTACCTGGTAGCGCAGCTTTCCGTTATTGTACCTGCCGCCGCGTAGCACGTCCATGGTGCCCTGTATCGTCTTGCGGAGCTGGTTGCCGCCGTACAGGAACTCGCCGCCCGCCGTGGCGGCCTTGTCCAGTGTGTCAGCAGATGTAAGCCCCTTGTCCTTTACAGACTTTGCAAGGTCTGCGATCTTGGACAGGTCTGCCACCGCCAGCGTCTGATCTCCCACGCCGGCCAGCGCCGCGGCCCGGCTGACTACCGGCACATCGTTGGCCACGTTGCCGAACAGGCTTTCAAGCGCGGCCCACCAGTCGGCGTCATCGTCGTCCTCCGGCTCCGGCGTGCCGAACAGCCGTTCATCGAACACGGCCTGCAGTACGCTGTCCAGCAGCGTGGCCACGGCCTGGCTCTTGGTCAGTCCCCACGCCTTACCCAGCGCCTCCATGGTGTTGCCCAGCAGGTCGAAGGGCACCGGCGATCCGCCGGACAGTTCGCCCACGGCGAGGTTAGCCAGGAACGCATACAGGACGTACTTCGCGGCTCTGCCGCCCATGACGCGGGCGGCGTAAGTCTTGCCCTTCTCCCCCGCCATTTTCCGGAACTCGTTGGGCAGGTCGCGGCTGACGTGCTCCCAGCTGTTCAGCGTTTCGAGCTGGAACCGCGTCGCGATCTGCCAGAAGGGGTTTTTCGTGTCGAACAGTACCGGCTTCTCGCCCCGCGCTCTGGAACCCATCACGCGGCGGCCGTAGTCGTCCGCCAGCTTGATAGCCTCCGCGTGGCTCTTGCCCGCCGCGACCTCCTTGAGGTATTTACTGCGTACCGCCGTATAGGCTGTGAAGCTGTCCACGGCCTCCGTCATGGAAAATCCGGCCTGCTTGAACTTCTCCCAGCCGGTTTCCGCGCCCAGCAGCCAGTTTACACCCTTCTTGCCCTTTAGGAAGTTGCTTTCATTCACGAAGCTGCTCCTGTCCTTCTTGAAGAAGTCGCGCATGGCTGCCGCCGTGTACTTCTCGCCATTTTCCACAGCCACCATCGGGAGTTGCGATGTCTGATTGATGGCCGACGAAACGTTGAACGCCAGCTTGGCTCCGCCGTATTTCCCGGACAGTGTATTGATCCAGTTCAGCGATCCTCGCCCGGTAGCGGCCTCCGCGCCGCGGTCTACATAGTTCTGCTTGCCCGCCAGCCGGTTGGCGTAGTTGTCCAGGTACTTCGCCATCTCGCTGTAGCGCGTCACGTTGCCGATCTGATCATACAGCTTGTCGATGTAGTCGTTGAGCAGTATGCGGGCATCGCCCTCGTCCAGCGTTGTGTTCTTTCCCACAAGGCCGTTCATCCGCAGGAACTCCTCGATGTCGGCGTCCGAGAAATTCCGTGCATCCTCGGCCTGTGTGATCATCTCATTGGCTTCTTCGTTGCTGTAGGTCTTTCGGATGTACCTCTCCGCTGCACGGATACGCATGATGTCGTCCGTGTGATAGAATATGTTTCCCAGGTAGTAGACGTAGTTTTCAAAGCCCTTGGCGATGTCATATTCCGTCTTGTCTCCCCGGCGCTCCTGGAAGAAGGGATTGTACTGCTTGTACGGCTTCAGGTCCGCTGTCTGGCCGGAGATGGACGTAGGCAGCTCCATGGCAGCGTCGTCCAGCCCCAGCATTTTAAGGGCCTTGGAGAATGCCGTCCTCTCGCTTTCCGGTTGGAGATGAGGCGCGTACCCCTCGATAAAGCCGATGGGCTGGTATCCGTGGGCCACGAGGAACGTGTTGATGCCCTCGTACAGCTCCTTGTAGATGTCGCCGTATGCCTTCACGGCGGCCTGTACCGCTGTGCCGTCGGCCTCTGTGCTGGCCGTCAGTTCCTCCACGGCGGTCAGATAGGTCTTGTAGTTCAGCAGGTCCGCGTACTCCTGCGAGGACTTGTCGATACCGAACTCCTTGGCGGAGTCCTCTACGCCCGCGCCGTTCCGCACATTTTCCACCGCCGGAGCGTACTGCTTGGAGAACTTGGCTACTCGGTCCTGCGAGGCGCTGTACTCCACCAGCTTCTGCACCAGCTCACGCTCCTTGCGGTTCAGCGCCCGTTTCTTGCCGGTGCCGTCCGTGAAGGTCCGCACCCTGTCCAGCATGGAATTCACCCATGTGATCTGCCGCCCATTGTTCTCCGTCACCGGGTAGAAAAGCTCATCGTAGACCTTCTGTCCATGCTCCGTGCCCCACTCTGTTTCGCATACGCGAGCCGGTGTCTGCAAATTCCGGCGCAGCGTGCTGAACTTCTTAGCGATCTTTCCGCTGCGCTTCCCGCTGTCCGTCATGCCGCCCTCGTCATAGGTGACATCCATACCCAGTAGGGGCTCCATCTTGGCCGTTTCCCGTTTCAGGATGGTGTCGCGCCGTCTGCTCAGCAGCCCCGCCGGATCATTGTCCATTGCGCGGTAGAAGTCGGTCAGCGTGGCCAGCCGGTCCATGTCCATCGTGGGCGGTACGTCCTGCCATGTGATCTTGTCATTGGCAAGCTGTCGGGCAAAGGTACGCTCCTTCTCCGTAAACGCCATCTTGCTGATCTGCTTCTGCATCTGCTTCCGGGCGGAATTGTTGTTCCGCGCCTCCCGCGCCAGCGTTTCTGCCCCGGCGTAGTCTGCCTCGGAACCGAAGGGATCCACGCCCAGCCGCCGGAGTGTTTCCGGCATCTCGTAGCCTTCGGCCTCACGTTGCCGCTGTTTGGCGCGGGCCTCCTCCGCCATGGCGTCAAACTCCGCGTCCATCTGCTCCACCGTCTGCCGCGCAGTCTGTGCAGCGTCAGCTTCTTCTGCGGCAGTCTCCGCCTCCTGCATCACCGGCATCTCCACCTCGTTGACAGTTCCCTCTGTCTGTGCTATACTGTTAACAGAAGGCTCGATGTCAGCTACATGGTTGCGCGGTTCTGCCGCGGGCGTGTCGGAGGCGGCATCGATGCCTTCTGCTTTTTTGTAGAGCACGTTCCCCTCCGCGTCCAGTGCCTCGTGCAGATAATAGCGGTTTGCGCTGTCTTTTGTCACGATGGCCGTCACATAGGTCCGTTTTCCGTCATAGGTCACAGGTGCGGCAAATACATAGCTGTCGTACCCCCTCCCCTTCCAATTCGGTGTGTAGTTGATCTGCACACCGTTTTCTATTACGCCGGGGACGGCCGCCGCCAGCTGGATCTTCGCCTCGCCTGATCCGTGCCCGACTACGCTGTTTTTCACCCTTCGCATAGTGAAAAGCACGTCCCCAAAGCCTTCGCGGCGCACCTTCCCGCCGATGCTCTGGAAGAAGTTGTACACCCGGTCTGTGGCCCTGCCGGTTTTTCCCACCTCTTGGCCGGTCACGTTAGCCACGGGCTCCACGCCCTCGATGGCGGGGATGTTGGACCGCAGCAGGCTCAGAACGCCCTCGGCATCGCTCTTGGTGCCGTCGTTGAATGTCTCCGCCGCCCGCCGCTGGGCGTATGTATTCCCTGCGGCATCCGTCACCCGCGGCATGGTGATTTTCCCCGCCGCTGTATTCGGCTCTGTAAGCCTCTCTGCGGCGTTCTGCGTTTCGGCGTCAAAGTTTACGCCCGGTGCCGTCTGCGCGTCCTGTGCCGTCGGTTCCGTTGCAAACTGTGGCATTTCCACCGTACCGGCGTCCTGCGTACGCTCCAGCGTCGGCATCTGCACCGTCCGCCCTCTCCGCAGCTGACCGCTGCTGCCGATAAGCCCCATAGTGCCGCCCAGCAGGAAATCATAAGCCATCTGCGCCGCGTCGTCCGTTGTGAAGATGGCCCCGGTGCCGTCGTCCAGCCCCAGCGCCCGGTCCGCCAGCGGGTTCAACACGTCGGAAACGACTTCTTCAAGGCCTTCACCGCCGGAGTTGATGAGCCACACAGCGGCCCGCTGGCCTGCTTCTGTCTTGGTCAGCTTGTCGGCCACTTTTTCCACAAGCTCGTCCGCCGTACCGGCGCCGTAGGCCTTGGCGAGACCGCCGAACAGCTTTTCCGTCAGCACCTCAATGGTGGCGCCCTTCAGGCCGGACAATGCCTGCTGCCCGGCTGTCTTACCCTCCCGCCGGGCCTCGGCGGAGGCGTCGCCGTACACACGGCTGGCCATGGATACCATGCCCGCGCCCGGTGCGATGGCGTTCGCCGCCGTGTCGGCCAGGAGCTGCGTGCCGGTGTAGCCCAGATCCACAAGGAACTGCCCCACCTTGCCGCTGCCCTCCTTGGCGGCGGCCACGTCCTTGTCGGCGCTGGCCTTCAGGCGGTCCGAAGCGGCGAAGGCATCGTTGGCGGTCTCCATCGTCCGGGCCTTTTGGTTCGCCGTGGCGTCCTTGTAGACGTTTTCCATCTGGGCGATCTTGCCGTCGGTGTACTGCGTGTTGAGTATCTTGTAGTACCGGCTTCTCTCGTCCACCGTCAGCCTCTTGCCGGTGCGGGGGTTGACGCCGGTTTTTAGGGCCTGCTCATAGAAGGCCTTGTTGTCCTTCATCTGCTGGATCTTCTTGTCGTACTCCCCCCGCTGCATGGTTTCCTGCAGGTTGCCCATGCCCTCCACGGCGCTGCCGCCGATGTTGGCGTAGGAGGATCCGATGCCCTTCACTGCGGCGCGTGCGGTCTTGTACGCCTTTTCCAGCAGCTCTCCGCCGCCGGAGTAGTCGCCCGCGCCGAATGCGCGGATGTTCGCCGCCCGGTCCACCGCCGACTGCTGTGTTGGCTTCACGGTCTTCACCTTCGGTGCCGTGGTTCTCCCGCTACTCTGTGTGCCGGATCCGTTCGCCACGGACTGCACGATGCCAACGCCCTTGGACGTGGTTTTCCCCAGCACGGGCATCTGCGTCCCCGATGTCTTGGCCGGAGTCACCAGCTTCGGCATCTGCAGCGCAGGAAGCGCAGAGGGCAGGGACACACTGCGTGCCCCTGCCTTTTTCTGCTTGATCACTTCTTCGATGGTCATAGCCTTAGACTTTTTAGCCACGATAGAGCCCTCCTATCAGATTTCCCAGCCACTCTGCCTCAAGGTCGCCACGACATCATTCCGCTGGGCTGCGCTCATCTGCCCCCACGCCCGCTGGATAAGGCGGTCGGCCACGCCGGTCATACCGCGGGAGGCGTACAGCATGATGTTGTTTTTCACGGCGCTGTAGTTGCTGACGCCCGGGCCGGGTGGCGTATTATCGACATTTTCACTTTCGCTTCCGGAGGAACTGTAGCTCGCGGTGCCTCCGCCCGACTGCTGGCGGGCAGCCATGCGCTCCTGCAGATAGTTCCGGTACTCGCTCTGTACCTGGCTGAGATAGTTTGCCATCTGCTCCGCGATCTGCGCGTCGCCGGACAGCCGGGCTGCCGTGATGGCCTGCCGCAGCTGCGCCATCGTGTCGTTGTACTGTGTCTCAAGGTCGGTGAGGTCGTTCTGATAGTCGGCCTCCGCCGCGATCCGCTGGCTGTCCGCCATGCCGCCGTACACGCCGCTGGCCGCCAGCTCCTGTTCCATGTTCCGCTGGGACAGCATTTTGTTGATGTACGCCCGACGCGCCGCTTCCTCATGACTGGTGCCCGCCTGCTCGATCTGGCGGTTGTAGTCGTTTACGGCCTGCTGCACCTGCGCGTTGACGGCATCGCGGAGCCGCCGCTCATAGTCGGCGCCGCCCATGCGGTCCAGGAAGTTCTCCCACGACATATCGCCGTTCAGCTCGTCCTGCGCCAGTGCCTCCCGGTAGGCGTTCCACGCCTCGGCGGCGCTCATGCCGCCCGCTGCCGCCTTGGAATTCGCGCCCCATAGGCCGTCTGCGGTGGTTCCGTAGTATTCCTGCATCTGCCGGACCTGGTCGGCGCTCAGGCCGCCGTTGTTGTAGCCGCTGCCGGAGTAGCCGCCGGAACTGCCGTAGCTTCCACCGTAGCTCCCGCCGGAGTAGCTGCCCTGCGCCACGTTCTTAGCAGCATCCTTCACCGCACCGGCGATGGCCCCGGCCACGCCGCCGGCAAGGCTCCCGCCGGAACCGCTGCTGCCGCTGCTTTTGGTGGTGCCGCCGGAGGAGCTCGTATCCTTCGCTACGCCGGTAAGACGCCCCACCTGTACGGTCTTATAGCCCGGAGGCGCAGAGACCGCCCCCTTGCTCCCACCGGAGGATCCGCCCTTGATCCCGGTTCCCCCGCCACCGAAGACAGCGCCGGTCAGCGCGCCGTTGATACTGCCCCCGGCTTTGATGCCTCCCCGGTTGTTCCCGGTACCGGTGGTCTTGTTATTCTTGTTCCTGTTGGTGGTCTGGATGATGTTTCCGTTGTACCTTGCCATATCCCTTACCTCCTTACGCCCTCAGCAGGGCCGTCCATGTGTTCTTGCCCACGATGCCGTCAGCGGCCAGCTTGTTGGCTGTCTGGAACTTCTTGACCGCCTTCTCCGTGGCCGCGCCGAAATCACCGTCCGCGCCGTATACGCCCACGCTGTAGCCCCAGCCGATCAGCGTCCGCTGCAGCAGCTTCACCTGCTGGCTCTTGCTGCCCTTGGCCAGCATATACAGCGCCAGCGTGATATTCACGCAGGGCTCCTCCGGCTTCTCCGGCTCCACCGGCGTACCGTAGGCGATGGCCTCGAAGGGGAAGTTGTCGCCTGGGCACCCGGTGGCGTTCACGTCCCGGTGCTTTTGCACCTTCGTGATGCCGTACTTCTGCTTCAGATAGGCCACCAGCTCCGCGCCCGCGGCCCGCTGGGCCTCCGGCATGGTGGTCTCCGTCATGTAGTTGCCCTCGAAGCACACGCCGATGCTGTCGTAGTTGTTGTTGCCGGCGTGGGCGCCCACCGTGTCCTCCGGACGGCCCCGGTAGACGGAGCCGTCCTTGCGGACAAAGAAGTGGTACCCGATGCCCACCCAGCCGTTGGCAAGATGCCAACTGTGGATCTGCTGCGCCGTGCAGGTCTTAGCCGCTGCGTGGTGCAGGATGATCCGCGTGGTGGCGGCCCGCTTCGTCAGCGAGCCGTTCCACTTGTAGTCCACCTCGTTAATTTTCATCGTTCGCGCCCTCCGTGTCCGCCGCCACAGTCTCCGCATGGCTCTCTGTGACGTTCTTCAGCTTTTTAATGAGCGTCACCAGGAACTTCGGCACCGGCGCGCCGATGGCCGCCACGTTCTCGAGAATGGAGATCAATTCGTTAATGATCAGCCACGCGATCACAATAGCTGCGATGAGGAAATCCACGTTGATGTGGATGCCCACCTGCTCCATGCCGTAGCGCAGCAGATAGTCCGCGCCCATCGCCACCAGCACGATCACAAGATAGCCCACCTTCTTGAGGATGCCCTTGATGCCCGTCCGGCTGCACAGCTCACCGGCAGACCACGCCTTGGCCATCCCCGTGCCGTAGTCCACCACCATGGCGATCACCAGCACGATAAGAGGGATGAAAAGCTGCACCATGTAGGCGCTCAGCACGCCCAGCGCGGCGGCCGTCACCGCAGCAATAGGGTTCATAGTCTCTTTCATGTCTCGCTCCTTTCCGCGCCCGGTCAGGGCGCTTCCGTCATGTCCTCCGCCCCTGTGGCAGCGTCCAGCTCCCGCAGCAGCGCTTCCTTCGTCTGTTCATCTCGTATCACGGCCACGGCGCGTTCCACCAGGCAGCACAGCGCCTCAATGACCTCCAGCTCACCCATCGGCGTTCTCCGTCCAGCCGTACACGCCCGGCTCCCACACGTTGCCGTCCGCGTCGCTGGTCCAGTGCTTGCTGTTGTGGCTCACCCTGTCCCCGGCGCTGTAGGCATCGTGCGCGCCCGCGGGCTGGCTCCACGCCGGCCACGCCTCCGCCGGATCCGCTGCCGCCGCCCACAGGGACGCCGCCTTGTCCGGCTCCCAGCCCGTCTGGGACGTGTGGGCCTGTACGCAGCGGTACAGCTTCTCGCCGTAATTGCGGAGCTGACCCACTGTATAGGCCACGTTCGCAGTCCAGTCGGCGAACATCGTTCGGTGCTTGCCCGCCGTGGCCTGGTCAATGGTCCCCGCCTCCGCCAGCGTCACAAAGACCACTTCCGTGGCTGACGTCTGCACGGCCAGCCGACTCTCCAGCGTGTCCACCTTCTCCCGCAGGTACGGCACGCTCTCTACGACCTCCGCCGCGACCTCCTCCGTGCCCTCCATGGGCGTCCGGTTGCTCAGGGAGTATACCGTCCCGCCCAGCACGACGCCTTGCGCGTCAGCGGCGTTACAGAGGCCGTAGCAGCCGTTTTCCTGCAGCTGTACCCATACCGGCCATTCCTGCGCGGCCACCTCCTGGCCGTCCCTCTTGAATACATACATGGTCTAATGCTCCTTTCCCGCGCCCACCAGCGCGGCGATGTAGTTCAGATCTGCGATGGGCGCCTCAAAGAAGGCGTTGCCCCAGAGGAAGTGGTCCTCGTGGTCCGGGTGCCGGTACTTCCCGCACAGCTTGTCCGCCCACACCCGGTCCCATCGGTCCTGGTGTCCGGCGTCCCGGCGCTCCAGCGTTTTGCAGATGGCCTCCGTCAGCGCCCCGCGCCGCAGGCCCTGCCCATCGTCGTCCCGTTTGAAATGCTCATGGGCCCGCTGGCTCCCGGCCGCGCAGAGCTGCCGCCCCTGGTAGTACAGGAAGTCGCCCCGCCTCTCCAGCGCGGCGCCGTAGGGGATGTTCACCCTGCCGGATATGCCCTCGAACCGCGCCCGCTTGTGACATACATACCTCATGCTGCCCTCTCCTTTCGCAGTGCGCTGTGCAGCGTCCGCAGCGCCGTCAAGCGTCCGTTGTCGTTGTGCCTCTTGTAGTAGCCCTTGGCGCTCACGATCTGCGCCCTTACGCCCTCCCAGTCGCCCCTGGCGGCCAGCAGGCGCATTTTCCGCCGGCAGCGCCTCTGTGCGTCCCCGGTGCGGTGTGTCACCACCCGGCCCGTTTCCGTCAGCCGGAACTTCGTCTTGCAGTAGCGGAAGGGCCGCCGCAGCGGCGCATAGCGGCACTTCCTGCGGTTTACCCGCAGCCCCAGCGCCTCGCACCGTGCGATGAACGCCTCCAGCACCGCCGCCGCGTCCACGCCCGGCGGCACCAGGATCACGTAGTCGTCCATGTAGTGCTGCGCCTCCAGGTGCATCTGGCACCGCAGCCAGTTATCCACCGCCGACGGCAGGGCCACCATCTCCTGTTGGCTCTGCTCCATGCCCAGCGGCATACCCCTGCCCGGCTCAGTCTCCGGTGCCGTCAGCACCATCTCGTCCGCCAGTGCCCGGATGGGCCCCTCCGGCATATACCGCCGGTGGCGGTCCAGCAGTGCCCGGCGCGGCGCCGAGGGAAAGAACTCCTTGAGGTCGCACAGGATCACGCTGCCCTCCCGGCCATAGCGGCGGTAGTGCCGCATCAGCGCCCTTTTCAGCCGCCGGTAGGCGAACTCCAGACCCTTGCCCTGCTGGCTGGCCCCGTTGTCGTAGATCATGGCGGGGCCGTAGCAGGGCGTCAGCACGAACCGGCTGTGTGCCTTCTGTACCTGCCTGTCGTCCACGTGGGGCGCGTCGATAGGCCGTACCTTGCCACGCTCCATCACGGTGAAGTGTACCGGCCTCCGCTGCGGGTGCCATGCCCCGCTTTCCACCAGGCGGCAGCTCCACGCTGTCCGCATAAACAGCTCCGCCTCAAAGGCCTGTATGCTGGTTTTCCACCGCACGCCCCGGCAGCAGTCCTTTCCGCATTGGTACATCCGGTCGAACCGGGCGATGTCCTCTATCGTGCCCAGCGCCGCCATGCGCCGCTGCCTGCGCTCCTGCCGCCGTGCCTTCCGTCGTTGATAGCGCCCCTCCCGGCGCTCCGCGCTTGTCATGTGGTAGTCTCCCGGCAGCGTCGGGCCGTGCCGCCCGGCGTGTTCTCTGCTCTCCCGCGGCACATGAAACGGAGGTAGGCACATTCTCCGCCATGCAAGCGCCCGCCATAGTCCCGGCGGGTGTGTCGGAACGCCGTTCCTTGGCGTTCCGGCAAGCGTCCGTGCAGCGGTGCGGAAGACGGTTTCGGACGGCGTGCGCCGTCGCGGGAAGTGCCTCTCCTTTCGCGCAAGGTCCTGTTGCTGTTCGACCTGCTCACCCTCCAAGCGTAGAGGGGGCACGAAATCCGGGGGCGACGCCAAGCGAATTGCTGGCATTGTTGTTGTTCGCGGCGCCCGACGTGTTCACATTGCAGAAATTGTTGCTGTTGCTGGCATTCGGCGAGCGCAGCCAGGCATTGACCGCCGCCCGCCCTCAACACGACCGGGCACTTATTCAGAGACACACCCATACTCTTATGACTTCCTTTTCTTTTCCTGCGCCAGATACCGGCGCTTGTCGCTGTCGGCCACCGCCTCCAGCTTCTTACGCAGCGCCACGCAGTCGGCGCCTACGTCCGTTTCCATCCGGTGCAGCTTCTTCAGCGCCGCCTCCGCGCCCAGCGTAACGCCCTTGCCGTTGCGGAAGGCGCCCTCCGGGTTGGACCGCAGCACCTCATGTACCTTGTCCATTCTCTCGCCCAGCGCCTTGGCCGCAGCGTGGCAGCGTAGCAGGTACTCCCGTCGCAGCGTCAGCTTTTGCTGGTCGCTGGGGAACACGTCGTTGGCCTTCACGGCGAAGTCCTGTACCTCCCCGGCCAGCTCCGCCGTCGGTACGGCGATCAGCCGGCCGTACCGTGCGCTCATGCACGAGAGCAGGTCGATGACCTCCACATACAGCTTCTTGCTCAGCAGCACGAACTCCGGATCCCGCGGGTTGTTCGGATCCGGCTTCTGCCTCTTATAGGCCGGTACGCTCATTTCGGATCCTTCTCCTTTCGCCCCCCGGCTTCCGCCGGGGGATAGTCTGTCTGATGCCGGGCTTCGCCCGATCACGCGCAAAAGCCGGGGGCGACGCCACGCGAACGGCTGGCATAGTTGTTGCCCGCGGCGCCCGACGTGCCCACAGAGCAGAAACTGGTGCTGTAGCTGGCATCCGGCGAGCGCAGCCAGGCACCGACCGCCGTGGTGGTCGCCGAGTGCTTGTAGAACACCTTGGGGTTGCCCGCCTTGAAGTAGTCGTACTGCGCCTGCTTACTTTGCTCGGCGCTGTTGGCATACGTCCGCTTGCCGAAGATCTCAAACTCCGCCATGAGGAACGTGTAGTCCGTGGTGGCCGACAATATCGAGCTGCCCTGCGTCCACTTCGTCACCTGCTTCATCGCCGCCCGCAGTTCCTCCGGCAGCACCGCCATGAGACTGCCCTGCAGAGGGTTGTCCGGCGTGTTGCTATTGCCCAGCACCGTATTCCGCATTCGGGAGGCCTCCCAGCCGCCGGAGTTGGTGTCCGTGGTGTTCATGGTGAAGTACGCGCCGCTGGTCTTGTGGTCGTACAGGTTGTCGCAGAAGGCCACCATCTTGGTTCCGATCTTGCCCATAAGGAAGTGGATGCGGTGCTCGCCCTCCACGGCGCTGTTGTGGTCAAAGCCGATGATGAACGCCTTGACGGTCACATTGGACATGATGAGGTCCTGCCAGTTGCCGGTGAGCGTCACGTCCTTCGTGTCGCCCACGGACCAGTAGTTGGCCCCCTGCCCGGCATCCGATACCGCCTTGATCATCTCCCAGCTGTTGGTGTTCAGCTCCGCCGCCACGAAGCTGAGGGTAAGCTCCTGCGGCACCGTGGCCGTCTTCACGTCCGGTGTGGTGGTGCCGTCCTTGGAGGCGCTCACCGTGTAGGTGCCCGCCTCGTCCAGCTCCAGCACCGCCTGGCCGTTCTCACTGACGGCGCTCACCGCCACGCTGCCCTTTTTGGCGGTCACCGTGGCGCCGCTGTCCACGTTCACCACCAACTTCTGCGCGCCGTCCCCGGCGCCGCCGCCAAATCGAATGATAGTAGGCATTTCTTTACTCTCCCTCCTTGATCACACGGATGGGGATGTCCACGGTCGGCACCTTGCCGTAGGCCTTCAGCGTCATGCTGCCCGCCGCCTGTCCGCCGTCCGTGATGTTGGCCACCTGCAATGCCTTCAGCTGCTCTGCCGTGATGTTCACCGCCGGCAGCAGCTCCTGGTAGCTGGTGGCCGTCACCCCGGCGATGGCCAGCGTGTACACAAAGGGCGCTTCGCTGCCCGTCCAGCCGGACGCCAGCAGCGTGGCCGTCACCGTGGCCTTGGGGCCGGAATAGTCCGTGCCTGCCGCCGCCGCGGTCACGCCGCCGGCGCCGTCGCCCTTCAGCAGTCCGCTGGCCGTCACCTTGGCCTGAAAGTCAGCTGGCTTCTTGCCGCTGTCGACCAGGTTGCCCGCCGCGTCCAGCGCGGCCAGGTTGCCCGCCGCTGCGGGAACCGTCTTGTCCGCCTTGTTCCCGATCTTGGCCAGGTCGCTGTTGAACTGCGTTTCCGTGCCGGTGTAGCCGCCCTTGCTGGCGGCGGTGTAGGCACTCTCGCCTGCCTCGCCCTGCGGGCCCTGGATGCCCTGCTCGCCCTGGGGGCCTGTCTCGCCCTGGGGGCCCTGTGGGCCTTCCGGTCCCTCCGGGCCGGTAGGGCCGGTGGGGCCCGTCGCGCCGGTAGCGCCCTGCTCGCCCCTTTCACCCTGGATACCTTGCACGCCCTGGGGGCCCTGTGGGCCGGCGTCTCCCTTGGGACCCTGTGCGCCGGTGGCGCCCGTGGGGCCTTGTGGTCCCTGCGGGCCCTGCAGCTTGCCGAGGCTCACCCAGTCCGTGGCCAGCTCAGACCATATAAAGATCTCATCGTCCTCCGCCGTCACCTGGTAGGCGTACTCGTTGCCGGCGGGGAACGCCTGCTTCAGCGCCGCCAGCGTCGGGTAAATGTCCTGAACGGTGAAGGACTTGCCGTCCTCGCCGGGATCGCCCTTCTGGCCCTGCGGCCCGGTGGGGCCTGCGGGGCCGGTGGCACCGGTCGCACCCTTGGGGCCTGTCTCGCCCTGCTTACCCTGTATGCCCTGTGCGCCCTGCGCGCCGGCAGGACCGGCAGGACCGGTGGCACCTGTGGCACCCGTGGCGCCCTTTTCACCCTTGGCACCCTGCAAACCGCGGGGGCCCTGGATGCCCTGTGGGCCTGTTGCGCCTGTGGCGCCCTGCAAACCCTGTACGCCCTGGGGGCCCTGGGGGCCGCGGATGTTGTAGGCGGGCGGCGGCGTGGCTGTCTCGCTCAGCACGAACGTCAGGTTGCCCAGGCCGTCCACCGCCGGGTACCATGCCGCGCCCTGCGGCCCCTGGTCGCCGGTGTCGCCCTTGTCGCCCTTGTCGCCCTTCGCACCGGTGTCGCCCTTGTCTCCCTTCACGCCGGATACGATGGTGTAGGTGCCGTCGTCCGCCACCACACTGGCCCCGCCGAACTTCAGCCGGCTCCGCTGCGGCATCTGCCGCCCCGCCGCGTCGTAGATCAAATGTCCGGAGGAGGCTACCTCCGTCCACGTCACGCCGTCCGAGGATACCTCGATATGCTCGTCCGTGTTCAGCCGGATATACTTGATGTTCTCGCTGCCGTACTGGATGAGCTGCTCCACGCCCAGCGTGACCAGCGCGTCGATGAGCTTGTTGTGCCCGTCCCTCACCGGCCCGGAGGTGAGCCGGTCAAAGACCTTTTTGTTGTCCTCAGCTGTTCCGCTTAGCTGGTCTGGGGATGCCTGCACACCCTTACTGGTAATGTCGGCATCCGTGATCTTGAAATCGCTCAGTCCCATGTTTTCACCGCCTTATCTCCTGTAGTTGGTGCCCGGCTCCTTGTACTGCACGCCGAAGGCGTACAGGCCGAAGGGCTCGTTCACCTCGTCGTTCCGCAGGCGGAACCGCACCTTGTCCACCTTTTTCAGCTTCACTTTGCCGTACAGCGTGCGCGGCGTCTGATCTCCGCTGAAGGTGAACTTTCCGAAGTCGATGTAGTCGAAGCTCAGATACCGGGCCTTGCTCTTGGCGTCGTACACCTGCTTCCAGATACCCCGCACCAGCGCGTAGATCTTCACACCGGTAACAGGTGCCGCCGCCAGTCGGGCAGCCACTCCCGTGAAGGACTTTGTCTGGAAGAACAGATTGCCGTCGAAATCCGCCGTGTCCCAGTACGCTGTGATGGCCTCGCCGTCGTCGTTGTAGCTGGCCGGGCTGTCCGGATCCGACGCGAACCGGCACAGCTTCCCGTCCGCCGTGCCGAAGCACAGTGCGCCGTCCTCGTCCGTGAACATGACGCGGGCCGGGATGTCCGGGAAGTAGTAGCACTCATACTGAAAGCTGCTGTAGGGGCTGTTTTTCTCGTAGGTCTTCTGCTGCAGGTCCAGCAGATACACCGTGCCGTCCAGCGCCATGGCGTAGAAGTCGCCGTAGATGCACGCGCTGGCCGCACTGCGGTCCTCCGCCTCGCGGATAGCGCTGCCGATGTAGTAGCTGCGCTCCTGGCTGTACTTCTCGCCGGTCAGCTCCTCCGCCGTGATGGCGAACACGCCGCGGTCCGTCAGGAACAGCGGCTCCTTGTCCGTCCGGCAGAAGGTGTCCGGCGCCACCGCGTCCTGTCCGATGATGGTGTTGGTGATGCGGAACACCGCCTCGCCGTCCTCGTTCAGCGAGCCGGTACGCACCACCACGTTCCGGCCGTCGGCGCTGCCGGTGAGGAACGCCGCCAGCGTATTGCTGAGCACGGTGTAGCCCACCACCTCGCCGCCGTCGCGGGCGATCTTGGTGTAGTTGGTGTCCGGGAAAAAGGCCGGATCGTCGAACTCGCTGTAGAAGTCCGTCCCCTTCTTGTCGCTGTTCCCGCTGAGGAACGCCCGGTCCGTGGCGCCGCCCACGCCGTACACCGCCGGGATGGTGCAGTGGTTGATGGTGTCCGCGTACCCCTCCCGCGTCTTGGAGGCGGTGATGTGTACGTTGTCCTGTCCTGTCACCGGGCTCTCGCCCGGCGCGGTGTTGAACGTCACCTTCCCCGCTTGCCTGTCCACGGTGAAGTCCGTGTTTTCCACCTTGGCCACCCATTCGCCGTCGCTGTTCAGTACCTCTGCCGTCACAGGATCACTGTCCAGCCCCTCCGTGGTCAGCTGGTACACCGTAGCGTCCTTCGTGCCGAGGAAGCTCTCCGTCCACTTCTTTCCGATGAGGTTCAGCCCCTGATAGGCTGTTCCGCCGCCGGTGGGGCGGCGGGAGATGATGATCGTCGGCACCGTGGCGTTGTCGCTCACCGCCGAGAGCGTCGTGCCGTCATAGACGCGGTACACGCTGCCGTCCAGCAGATACAGCTTCTCGTCAAAGACGAAGCTGCGGCTCCTGGCGTCCGCCATGTCCCCTATGGCCTCCAGCGTCCACTTGCCGTCCGTACTGATGTTCCGCCGGTACAGCTTCCCGCCGGCGTGGACCAGCACCTCTCCGTTCAGCCGGTGGATGCCGTTGATGGCCGCGTTGCCGTAGGCCGTCACCATCGTGGTGTAGCCGGTCCGCTTCCGGACCTTGCCCACCTGGTCGCGTATCATGTTGGGCGCCTCCGGGGACCTGGACTTGTCCACGTTGCTGGGGCTGTTGTTCAGGTCAACGCCCCGGAACGCCTCAATGACTATGCTGTACTTCTTACTTGCTGCCGGTACCGTGAATTGTGCCATGCCTTACCACCACCCTGTCGTATTACGAACACCAGCGGACCGGATGCCCGATCCGCTGGATGCGTAAGCCGTCTGCACCTTCACAAGACCGTCCTCGTATTCATTCCGCAGTATGGTCGCTATGGAGATATCGTCCTCCTTGTACAGCTCCGCTGCGATGTACAGCGGGATCAGCACAGCGGCCTCCGCCGCCAGGTCGATCTCCTCCTCGTCCGGCGTCTCCGCCGTGACGGTCTGCGGGTACGCCTTGTACCACAGCGTATAGGTGCCCACCACGCTTCCGGGGATGACGAACACGTCGTCACCCTCCATGCTCCAGTCCTCCGCGGTACCGTAGGCGGTGCCGTCGGCGAACATGACCTCACTGCTGTTCAGGCAGCGGAAGCGCGGCAGGTAGTCCTGCAAGGGTATCTTGTAAAGGTCCTTTGTCTCGGGCAGGATCAGCTTCTCCGCCGTCACCGCCGGCTCGGCGGCATCGGCATCGATCTCGATCTGCCACGACTTGAGGATGGGGCGGCCAACGGACGCGATCTGCTGCAGCGCCTCGTTGGCCTTGGCGGGCATGGCATTGATATACTCACGGTTGATGTCGTCCTCCGTCAGCACAGCGCCCTCGTTGGAGTACATGGTCTGCAGTGCAGCCAGTTTCACATCTCCCCATGTCATGCCGCCACCGCCTTCCTCTTAGGTGAGGTCGGTGCCGGTGGACATATTGCCCGCAGCGATGAACCGCCAGTCCACGAAACCGGCGCCGAAGCGGGCGCGGCCCTGCCAGACGTTGTTGTCGTTGTTGGTGTCGATGATGGACTTGACCTCCAGCGGCACGCGGTCCTGGAAGATGGGGCCGTCGTTCAGCTCAATGAACTTGCTGTCCAGCAGGAAGAAGGGCTTTTCGCTGCTCTTGCCCATGTCGGCCAGCGCGGCGGTCAGGTAGGGATCCACGATGATGTTCCAGCGGCCGAACTGGTAGTTGAAGGCATTGTTGCCGGAGGTGGGCTCCTTGTCGGCGCCCACGGCGGAGAACACGGCGTCCTTCAGCGCGCCGTCGTTGGGGATCCAGATGGTGTCCGGGGCCACGCCCAGCAGCTCGCCGTTGTCGCCCTTGATGTTCTGCATCTCGGTCTCGATCTTGCCCAACAGGGTGTTGGTGAAGGTGCCCTTGTACAGGTTGGTCTGCTTGGCGCCGTCGACCTTGTTGGGGTGCGTCTTGGAGAACAGGGCCTGCCCATCGGCGCTGCCGCAGGCGAAGGTCTTGCCCTTGTAGGAAACGGTGGTGCCGTACAGGCCGCCGGCGTACAGGATACGCCCGAACTTCTCGCGGGTGCGGCCGTAGGCGGTCACCAGCTTGTTGGCGCGCTGCTTCATGGTGCTCAGCAGGCAGTCCTCCACCAGCTCCTTTGTCACGGAGAAGGACTGCTTGAACGTCATGTTCACGATGTCCCGGAAGTAGCCGTCCTCAAAGCCGGTCTTGGGATAATCGCCGCCTTCTCCCACGGGCTCGAAGTCGCCCATGGCGGTCTCGCTGGAATAGCGCTCCGCCCAGTGGCGGCTCTTTTCCATGCGGTACAGATAGGGCAGCAGGCTCTCACGCTGGAACGCCTCGCCCCGGCTCTCCAGAAATGCCTTCAGCGGCACCTGGCAATCGCCGTAGATGGTCCCATTCAGCCCGGAACCGATAGAAACGGTCAGAAAACCACTCATGTTATGTATCTCCTTTCTTTGCTCAGAACTTCACCGTCACGCGGGAACCGACGGTCTGGCCGTCGATGCCGGTGACCTCTGCCACACCGCCGGTCTTGGTGGCGGTGACCTGCATACCGTCGGTGTGCAGGGTGACCTTGTCGCCCACGCCGACGGTCGCGGAGTCCGCGGGGGCCACGCCGAGGGTGGTCTCGAACTCCATGTACTTCTGCACCTCCACGCACGGCACCACGCCGTTGTCGTCGATGGGGCCCACGCACACATGGCTGGGTGCCGCGGCACCGCTGCACAGCGTCACCTTGCCGCTGGCCAGCTTCAGCGCCTCGCCCACCTGGTAGGTCTCGCCGTCAGCGGGCTGCATATACACGATGGGGGGCGTATTGCCCACCAGCATTCTGCTAAGCATGAACATAGTTTGTTATCTCCTTTCCCGCCCCGTGTCGGGGCTTCACTGTTTGTAGAATTCTCCGTATGCGGCGTTGATCTCGTCGTCCGTCGCATTGGGATTGATCTCGCGGTACAGCTCCTTCTGCCGCGGCGTGGCCACATAGGGTGCCTCACCCGCAGCGCCGGGCACCGGGGCCATGTGGCGCTTGCCGCTGGCCTGCTTGATGCCCGCCTGCTTGGCTGCCTCCATGCGCCGCTTGTCCACGGCGTCGCGGTTGGCCATATAGAAGGCGTCCTCGATGGACAGGCCCTTTTCCACATAGCCGCGGAAGGCCTCTCCGGTGGGCATGGCCACGATGTCCTCAAGGCTCTGGACGCTGCCGTCGTACTTCACGCGCACCGCCTCAAGGCCCTGCCGGATGGCCGCCTGTGCCTGTGCGGTCACGTTCCGCGCTTCAGCGCTCATGCCCTCCAGGCGCTGGCGCTGCACCTGCTCCCGCAGGGGCTTCACGGCGTCATCCACCATGCCCTGCAGTGCCGCCGGATCCACGCCGGCGGAGAGCATCTGCTCCTCGCGCTCCTGTCTGGCCTTGGCCTCCTGATAGGCCCGGAAGTCCGCCTCCGTGCGGATGGGCTGGCCGGTGTAGGGGTTCGTCTGGCCCGCGAACAGGTCGGCATACACCGCGTCCACGCGGGCCTGCGCCGCCGCTGTCAGGGCCTGCCGTTCCGCCTCACGCTCCCGTGCCCGGCGTCCGTAGGCCTGCCGGCTGCGCTCCTCGGCGCTCTGTCCCGCTTCCGCGCCCGGCGCTGCTGCGCCGCCTCCCGCTTCTTCAGGATCTCCGCCGTCCTCATGGGCCTCCGTGCCCGGCTCCTGTGCCGCGCTTTCTTCTCCGGCGCCGCCGGTACCGTTTTCCACAGGCTCCTGCGTGCCGCCGTCCGCTGCGCCGCCCTCATCGGGCAGCTCCACGCCGAAGGCCTCCGCATAGTCCTGTTCCGTCAATCCGTTCATGGTGTTCTCCTTTCCGATTTTTCCGCGTTCGGTGCGAATACGCCCCTTTTCCGCCGGGGCCAAGCGAAATGTCCCGCCCGCAGGCGGTGATGTGTCGTCGGTGCCAGCAGGACGCGCTTACTTGCGCTTATCCTTGCTGCCGCCATTCCCGGTCCGAAGGTCGGTGCCGGTGAAGCGCACGGTGCCCTTCTGGGCAGGCGCTGCCTTCTGGGCGGGCGCTTCCACGCGCTGGCTGCCCACGTTGGCGATGCTGCCGATGTAGCCCTTCTTTTTCTCCATGCCTCATGTCCTCCTTTCGCCGTATTCGGGTTTTTCCCGCCGTCCCGCCGGCGAAACGTTGTCCTGTGCAGCTCCGGGGCTGCGGTGGATGCCCCGCCCTTCGGCAGGGCGTCCGGTAGTAAGACAGGAGGAAAATCTGTCTGGCTCCGGGCGGCGTGCGAAACCACCCACCGCGGCCCCGGAGAGCCGCCTCACGCTTCGGCCGCGTCGTCCGCCGCCGGAGCGTCCTTCTTTTTTCTGAGCCGCCGGTCGTACCGGGCGCATTGCGGGTTCCGGCACACATAGGCGGTCTCGCTGCCGCCGTCCGCGTTCACCGTAGCGCTGTAGATCATCATCTCCAGTCCGCATTCCGGGCACTTCATGCCATCTCGCCCCCTCCCTGCTGTGCCGCCATCGTCAGGAGCTCCTCCGCCGTGGGTTCCGTGCCGCCGCTGCCGCCGGGGCTGTCCGGCGCCGTCGGCGGCGTCTGTTGGGCCTGTTGGGACTGCTGGCTCTCCATCTGATCCCGCAGGCTCTTGACCATGTCCCCGGCCATGGGGTAGTGCAGCTTCTCCATCTGCTCCCAGAACCGCAGCAGCGTCGTGATCTCCGTGGGGCTGCCCATGGCGCCCTCCTGGAAGTTCATCCGCGTTTCCTTCCACAAGGCCTGCCGGTCCGAGGCCAGTGGCGCCGAGCTGTCGCAGGAGAACAGAAAATCCGTGTTGTACTGCCAGTCTCCCGCCTCGTCCTGGTACAGGAAGTCATGGCGGTCGAAGGTCACATACTCTACGTCGCCGTGTTCGTCCGTCCGCCGGATGGTCCGCGGCTCGTCGCAGTAGGCCAGCATCCACTTGAAGATGGCTTCAAACAGGTCTTGATACATGGCCCGCTTCATCACCCGCTTGCTCTCCAGGCGGCCCGCCGCCTGCTGGGCGCTGAACTCCTTGGCCACGGCGCTGGTGGCCGTGGGATCCTTCCGCCCCTGCATACTGTCCGTGATGCCGATGGTCTGCCGTGCCTGCTCGTAGATCTGCGCCATCATGGCCAGATCTGTGTTGATGTCCACCTGCGTGTTAAAGGTCTTGATCATCTCCAGCTGCGCCGGGTTCTGCAGCTCTACCCGCACGCCGTCTTTGTCGGTGATGAACTGCGCGCCGGGCGGCACGGTGGTGAAGCTGCCGCCGGATAGCACTTTTGTGTTCAGCTTCGTGCAGAGCTTGTTGAGGCTGTTCTGCTGGTCAAAGATGGCGTCAAGGTCGCTGCTGCCCCAGAACCGCCCCGGCATACTCACGTTTTTGCGTATGACCAGCGGGAACACGTCCGGCTTGTAGTAGGGGATGCGCGTCTGCTCCTGCCGGTAGGCCGCCTCCGTCATGGCCACTGCCGGACCGCCGCCCGGCTGCATCTGCGGCAACAGCACGCCCGCCTCCAGTGCCACCGGCTGGCCCATCTCGTCCCGCACGGTGCTCACCGCCGGGATCACCGCGCCATTCCGCAGCACGATGTCCTCCGTCAGCTCCTCGTACTCCATGACCTCATCCTCAAACTTCTTGGAGCCGCAGTAGGCGCACTTCTTGCCGTCGCCCACGGCGCCGCAGGCGGTGCAGCGGTGTACCCGCCGGAGCTGATAGTCCTCCAGGTCCTCCAGCACCACGTCGTTCACCCAGCGCAGCCGCCCGATGCCGCCCTTGCCGTTGCGGTAGTAGGCGGTCACCATCGTCACCAGCTGGTCCGTGGTGTCCGCCGACGCGCCCAGCCGCCTGGCGGACGGATCGCTCTCGTTCTCGTTGTTGACGTCCACGCCGTAGAACTTTCGGATTTGCCGCTTCGTCTGCGGCGTCTTGAGGAAAAAGAAATCCATGTCCGCCACCTGCGTCATGCCGGCCTGCGGTACGATGCCATAGGGGTGGACGAGGCTCACCTTCAGATCACCCAGCCAGTCTTTCCCGCTGACGCTGTCCAGCCAGTCCACCAGCAAGCCGTAGCCGCCCTGCACCGGGCTCAGTCTCTCGCCCTCGTCGTTCATGCGCTCCGAGGGCAGCCGGTCCATCACATCCCGCAGCATGGCCTCGATCACGTCCGCCAGCCACTCGTCCTCCTCCCGCACCGCCGTCACCTTCGGTGAAGGGATGGTGCTGTCCACCTGCGTTTCGATGATCTCGAAGCTCACGTTCCGCACATGGCTGGCAAGGCTCTCCCTGGCCTTGGTGCCGTCCGGGGCGTAGATGGTGTGCCCGCCCTCGTACTGCTGCTCCCGCCGGAGCATCCTCTCGCGCTCCCCGGCGATGGCGGTTTCCGCCAGCGTCAGACGCTCCTGCCACACCTGCAGCTTCTCTTGGTCCTTCCTGTTCATGGCTTCCTCCTGTCAAAATTCCCGGCCCCCGCCGGTCAGCATCGTTTCGTAGTCCGCGCCCTCGTCCTCGGCCGCGCCGTCCATTTTGTCCAGCAACCGGCTCAGCAGCTCCGCGCCCTTGTACAGGCCCTTCTCGTTCTGCTCCCAGGTACCGTCCGGCTCGTAGGTCTTGGTGTCGCTGTTCCACACCATGTGCGGGGTGCCGCCCTTGCATTTCTGCATCATCTCGTACACCTCCACCGCCAGCGAGTGCCGCGTGATGCCCAGCTCGTCGAACTTTGCCTTCAAGAGCTCGTTCCGGTAGGCCTGCACGTCCGGATCCTTCATCAACCGGCTGGCCGTGTTGGCCGCACTCTTTTCGCTGTATCCGGCCCGGATAGCGGCCCTCGTGCCGTTCATATCGATAAGCCACTCCCGCACGAAGCGCCGCTGCTTCTCGCTCAGTTGTCTCTGCCCTTTTTCAGCCACGGCGCCCGCCTCCTTCCCGCCGGTGAATACTCTCCGTTTTATCCATTGTGCAACACTTCAACGTGCAGTTATCACGGAAATGCGGAAAAACGCAAAAAGCCCAGAGGCCGTGCAAAATCACAGCTTCCGGGCAGTTCATTCAGTTAAAGCGTGTCAGTTATCCCAGAAAACGAGCCGTTTACCAGCTCTCGTAAAAGGCCTTCCTCATGTCGTACAGCACGCTCTCCGTGATGGCGTGGTCCAGCGAGATGGACGTCACGCTTTTCCGGGTGGTCATCAGCTCAAAAAGAGCATGGCTGTACGCACCTCCGACCATGTCGCAGGTGTACTTGACCTTCTCCTGTATCCACTTTGGCTGCTCCGAGAGCGTCAGACAGGTGTAGCGGATGAAGCCCTGCTTCTCCTCCGGCAGCTTCACACCCCGCAGCTTCTTAAAGCCCATCGCCGTCACCTCCTTCCAGAGGATCCCCGGCACAGGCCACGGCCATCTCCTTGCTGCCGCCCACCTTCCGGGCGGGATCCCGCTGGGCCGGTATGTACCGCACGAAGTTCACCCCCGCCTCCGGATCGTACCGCGTCCCCGGCAGCGCCGAGGCTCCCGCCGGCACCCGCAGCGGCGCGGGTGACCAGGTGTACAGGTGCTCCACCTTCGGCTTGACCATGTTCCGGCTGACGCTGTACTTCTTCTCGTCCGCCACGCCCCGTGCCTGGAGGATGAGATACCGGGCCAGCGGGTAGTAATCCTTCTGCCGCCGCAGGATCTGCACGTCCACCGTGCCGTTGCCCCACACGTCGTCCAGCTTCTCGCCGTACAGCCAGAACACGCCGTCCTCCAGCCGCAGGCCGTGGCCGGAGATGACCACATGGACGTGGACGCGCACCAGCTCCCCGGTCTCGCCGTCCATCTCACTGGGCACGATCACCCATCTCAGCACCTTGCCGTGCTTCTTCATCCGGTAGGCCACACGGTCCGCGAACTTCCGCGCCTCCTTCTTGGCCCCTGCCAGCGTGCCGCCGCAATCACGCAGCGCCTCATCGGTGAAGGACAGTGTCAGATAGCCGTCGCCGTGGCTGTAGTTGCAGTTCAGTGTCCGCGCCAGGGCGAGGATGGCCTGCTGCCGGTTGTTCTCCTGCTTCTTCTCGCTGCTGGCACCCTTGATCCGCGCTCCCCGCCGGGATGGCCTGCGCCCCACATAGGTCTTGCGGCGCTCCACCACGGAGCCGCTGGTGATCTTGGTGATCATGTACATTCCCTCCTTCGCCGTCGTCATGGTTTGCTCCTCCCTCTCCCGCAATAAAATAGCATAGGTCGCGCCCGTGCCCGCACGAGCCGCCTGTTCATTTCTCCGCCCGCCGGTAAAGCCGCCTGCCCGCCGTCCACGGAGGAGCCGTCACGCGGTGCCGTTCCTCCGCTGCAAGCGGCCTTCCCGCCAAACATAGGCTTTTAACGAGCCCACAGATACGCGCCCGCGCGTATTATATAAAGGTAGTCAGACACTCATATCGCCGCCCCGACCTGCCTACGTCAGTACACCACGCATGAGCGCAGTCCTTCAGCCCGCCAGGGCGGCTATACCAATGTCTGCCGATACCATCGCCCAGCCCCGGAAGGGGCTGGGCTTTTTCTCGTTTAGGTCTGTTCCTCCACCGCCCGCTGGGCCTCTGCCGCCATGCCCGCAAAGGCCGCGCAAAGTGCCGCTGCGCTGGCATTGATGGCGCCCATCTCAATGAGAGCCTCGTCCTCGTTGCCGTCCTTGATGGCGTCCCACAGCTCGCTCTCCGACATCTGCAGGTGTCTCACTGCCCCCCCTCCTTTCTTCCAATCCGTTCCATCTCTCCGCGACCTGCTCCAGAACGCGGTCGGAGGCGCCGGTACGCATACACGCGAGGTGCTTTTCCATGGCCGGTGCCGACAGCCCCTGCAGGCTGCATACGACCGTCACGGTGTTTTCGCCTGTTCGATACAGCTCGTACTGCAGCAGCCCCGCCGCGTCCATTTCCCGGACGAGCCGGTGCCACACCGCCTCCCGCACGATCCCCGCATGGCGTTCATCCAGCAGGTCTGCCATTCTGTACACCATGAACCTGTAGTTCACCTCGACCTTGGACACGCCGGGGCCGTTGGGCTGGGCCACCAGTACCCGGCTGCCCGGTCTCTCACCGCCCAGCCTGTGTACCAGCTTCCACCGCAGTCTGCTCAGCCAGGCCATAAACTTCCTTTTCATTCGTCCATCTCCTCCTTCAGCCAGTTTTCGATGCTATGTATCGTGTCCGGCAGGACGGTCTCCGCGCCCTGCGCCTTGGCGTAGCCGTCAAAGCGGAAGTCGAACAGCTGCACCGCCAGCTCCCTGTCCGACATCCGCCGGAGGACGTCGCCTCTTGTGGCCGGCACTACCACCAGTCCCACCCCGCCGCAGCGCGGGCAGCCCTGTGGCGTCACGCCCCGGCACGTCGGACAATACACCGTCTTCCTGTACAGCTCCTCGCGGTACTTCTTCATTCCAGCACCACCTCCACCTCGTATTCCTTCAGCATCCGCCGAATGTCCGCCCAGGTGACGTAGCCCTCGGCCACGCACCCGGCGGCGTGGTTTAGCTCCCGGGCCAGCTGCTGCACGTCGTCCATGGGCGCGGCGTGCTTGTCGATCAGGACGTAGAGCATCAGCTCAATGCCCCGGTGCAGGCCCTCCGTGATGCCCCGGTCATAGGCGGCATCCACGTCCTTCTGCGTCCGCGGCACCCGCCGCGGGTTCACCTTAGTTCCCATCCCGATACGCCATCACGCTGCGGCCCCTGTCCTCCGCCAGCTTCTTTTCCACAAAGGCGACGGCCTCCCGCAGAATGGCGCAGCCATGGATCCCGCAGTTATGCTCCCGCCCGCAGCCCAGGCAGGCGAGGCTCCCGGTCTGTACCTTCAGCCACCGCAGGCTGTCGATCAGTTCCTTATCCGTCATGCTCTGTTCCCTCCGGGCTCTCCACCATAGGCATCCACCATTTCACGGTCACGTCCTCCGCCTGCGGGTAGTCATCCAGCTCCCAGCCATCCCAGAACGTGGCTAATACCACCACGTCGCACAGGGTGATGTTTTCCGCCTTGCCGCTGGCCACCGCCAGCACCGACACGCCGCACTCCGGCTGACGCGCCCCGGCGTCCACCCACTTCTGCTTTTCCTGCAGCACCGCAATCTCCTCTGCGTACCGGGCACACCGGTCCGTCAGCTCCTCAATCTCATACGACGCCTCGATGCACAGGTCGTAGATCTCCACGGTGGCTTTTCGCGTGTCTCGCGGCAGCTCCCGCAGCCTTTCCACCAGCTCAGTCGTCTTGCTCATCGCAGAACACCTCCTCCAGCAGCTTGTCCAGCGCATCCTCGCTCTTTTTGGTCAGACGCCGCTGCCGCCAGCGGTCCTCCACCGCCAGCGCACCGGCCGCCAGCCACAGCAGCGACGCCGCGCCGCATACGATACTGAAAAAATCCATGTCGCACATTCCTCCTGTTTTTATTTTTCGGAGCGTTTCCACTCCGCTTCCAACTGTTTCCGCGCCGCCGGATCCGCCCGGCGCCAGTCCTCCCACATATCCTTTGTCCAGTGCCGCCGGTCCGCGCCGCCGGCCTCTGAGGTGTACCGCTGCTGGGTGCGGGCCGTGTGGGCGATGGCCGCCGCCATCACCAGGTCGTCGTGCTCTCCCGCCGCCGCCTGCGGCTTGCGGTTCTCGTCGTACACGAAGGTGATCATCTCCCCCAGTGTCCACGCCGACACCACCAGCCCCGGCTCCTCGTCCATCACCGTGTGCAGCGTAGCCAGCATCTGAGGCCGCGTCTTAGGGGACGTCACCCATCCTTGAGACTTGACCATCACATTCTTAAAGGTGTCGAAGCGCTCCCGCTGGTAGAGCTTCGGGTAGTGCCATTCCTCCAGCTTGTTCTCTGGGTAGGTGGAGAAGTTGACCTCCACCGCCGCCAGCGCATCGTTGTAGTACCGGCCCAGGCAGTAGATCTGCCGGGCATACTGTATCTCGGACAGCGGCATCTGCAGCTCCGCTACCTGCGCCCCGGTGCGGTTGTCCAACACGAAGGCCGTGAAGCGGTCGCTGCCCTCTCCGGCTGTGTCGCCGCCCAGCACATAGGGCGCGCCCTTCTCCGGCGTCTGCCAGATACGCACCGCCCCGGTCTCTCCGGGCTCGTACCGCCAGTTCCGGGGCGCTGCCCCTGGCTCCGCTGGCTCGTCGAATACGAACCAGCCCACGGACACAGGCGCCGGTGCGTGCATCCGCTGCCGGCCCAGCGCCGTGTTGTCGAAGTATCCCTCGCCGCTGAGCAGGAACGCCTCGTCCGGCGTGTTGGGGTACTCCTGCCGGAACATGGCCGCGTCGTTGCCGCAGTTGGCCTTGATGCACCAGCGCCGCCACATGAGCTGCTCATCGTCCAGCCCGAAGTCCTGCCGCAGCTTCTCCTCCTCGTCGCTCCACACGGTGCCCGCCGGCACGCTTTTCCGATACCCCGGCTCCAGATACCACGGCAGAAATACCGGCGTCCATGCGTTGACGCCTGCCACCGCGTCGTCCCATAGGGTTTTGAAGTGGTCGTAGCCGTTGGCGGTGGACTCGATGACCACCATCGTGTCCGGCTCATCCGGCACCGCCTGCATGATGCCCAGCAGCAGCTCGTCCTTGTTTTTGGGCCAGAAGGCGTATTCGGAGATATGTACATTGGTCAGCGTATCGCTTCGGCCCACGCCGCCCTTGCCCGCCGTCTGGCAGCGGATAGAGCTCCGCAGGCCCGGCCGGCGGCGCTTCTCCTTCTCGTCCTTGGTGGGGTTCTCGAACACCAGCTCCTTGGCGTTGGAGTTCTTCCGCATAGGCTGCGCGCCGGGCGGAAGGCTGTCGTAGAACAGCTTGTTCATCTTGAACAGGTTGGCCGTGGCCGTGTTTTCGTGGGCCACGATCAGCGTCTTGACGTTGGGGCGCGTCACCGTGTCCTGGAACATTAGCCCCTCTGTCACTGTGGAGATACCCTCCTGCCGCCCCTTGAGGACGATCAGGCGGATGGGCTTCCCCTGTGCCGCCTGCTGGCGGATGACGCTGTACAGGTTGTTCTGCGCGTCGTTGAAGCGCAGGTGCGCCATCGTCTGCTTCTTTGTGCGTATCCACAGCATGTTTTCGCAGTATTCCTTGGGGTTCCGCAGGTTCACACCCTCGCCTCCTCTCCTCAAAGCCGCCGCCCGTTCACCGGGCAGCCGCTTTCAAAAGAGGGCGGTGCGGGGCGGCTCACGCCAGCCCCGCCGCTTCTCTCTTTGCCATGACCTTGCGATACAGCCGCTGGGCTGTCCGGCCGTCTGTTACGATGTCGCCCCGCAGGTAGTAGGTACACCCGTCCGGGGGCTCCGCCTTCCGTGTGTGGTCGGTCTTTCCGGCAAAGTCGCACCTGTACTCCGGCCGCCCGGAGCGCCACACGCAGCTTCCGCAGTGCTCCGCCATCTCACGCGCCCACCTTCCGCACCTGGTCGGCCAGGGCCAGCAGCGCCCGCCGCAGCTTCTCCTGCTGGCTGTCCGGCAGCGCCTGCAGCAGCGTCGCCAGGGTGTTCACGTTTTCCACTGTCTGATCGAACACTACCTTGAACTTTGTCATGCCCTCGTTGCTGGCCGCCGCGGCCAGCTTGTGGGCGGCCTCCGCCTCGGCCTTGTAGCCCTTGGCGGCGTCCAGCGCGCTGTCGCGCTCACGTTCGGCGGCCTGCAGCTCCGACTCGGCGGTCTCCTTCCTCTCCTCGGCAGCCGCCGCCTCGCCGCGTGCCTTCTCCAGCGCCTTTTCCAGCGCCGCCACCCGCCGGGCAGCGGCGTCCTCAGCCTCCTGCCGGGCAGCGGCCAGCTGCTCCTCTGTGGCGTCCCTCTGCTCAATGGCCACCTCCGTGGGCCGGTTCTTCAGTGCCTCCAGCTCTCCCCGCAGGGCTTCCACATGATCCCGCGCCTCCCTGGCGGCTTCGCGGGCGGCGTACAGGTCCGCCTTGGCCTGTTCCGCCTCCTCGCGGGCGGTGTTGCGCTCTGCTACGGCCTTTTCCAGCTCCTTCACCGTCATCTCCGCCGCGGTCTTCTCCTCGCCGTTCACCTCATGCTTTTCGCCGGCGAAGCTGTCGCGCTCCGTGTCAGGCAAAGCCAGTAATACCAAGGCTTTCCGCACGCCCAAATCCGCAACGGTTGCGGATTTGCCGTACTCTTTCCACAGCCGGATATACTGCTGTGCGCTGCGCTCGGAGAACTCCACCTTTTTCTCCAGCCACGGCAGCCACTCCCCGTGGGAGAGTTGTGCCTTGGCCTCCACCAGCCGCTTGCCGATCTCCAGAATGGCCATGCCGGCCTGCTGCTTGTAGAAGTTGATCTCCTCCGTGATGACGTCGATGTCGCGCTCCTCAAAGGCCTCGCTCATATCATCCTCGCTGAACATCTTGCTCAGTTCCTCGCCCTCAGAATACCCCTCCGGCGTGGTGTCTACCATGTCATACATACTCATGCCGCGTTCCTCCTCGCTCTCTTTTTCGGCAGCTTCGGCCTGCCGTCCTCATCTCGCTTGCTGCCGGCCTTCAGCCATTTCAGCCACGGATCCAGCACCCCGGCGTACAGCTTTCTGGCACTCTCCCGGTTCGGGTTATCGGCGCAGCCCTCCAGCTCGTTCCGGTAGCCGTGTACCTGCACGACTTTGTTGCCGTTCATCTCGATGGTCGCCAGCGGCGTGTGGGGCCTGTCCCGCCGGCGCAGGAACAGGATGGTTGTCGCCCCCGTCATGTGCCGGGCAGCGTAGCCGCCTACGCAGTGCTTCAGCGCCTTGCCCTCGTCCACGATCTCATCGGCGTTGACCGGTGCGCGGATAAGGAAGTCGTCCGTCCAGAATAGATACTTTTCAGACAGGGCGCGCAGCCGCTTCCTGTAGGCCTCCGCGGCGGCTTTCTGCGCCGCTGTGGCCTCCGCCTTCCGGTACTGGCGCTGTATGGCGCTCCACGCCGCTGTCACCCGGTCATGCTTTTCCACAAGGTCCCGCGGCATGAGGATCAGGGGGGTTTCCATGTCCATCCCGCAGTTCTCCGCCGCGTCCAGATAGTCCTTGTATAGCTGCAGCACCCCTCTCCGGGTGCTGGAGCCGGGCGTGCCGCCTTCCTGCAGCGCTACCCGGTTCTTTTCCAGATAGGCCGTCAGCTTCTCCGCCGTGATGTCCAGCCGCTTCAGCAGGCGCACGGCGTAGTTCTCCTCGCCGCGGCCGATGGTGGCCTCAGCGAGCCACGCCGCGGTTTCTATGGTCATTTTCAGCGGCGTGTCCCTGTGCCGGATATACAGCCGCAGCACCCGCATCGGCTCCCTCGAAGAACACGCCGCCACCGCCTCCTTGGGCGTGCATTTCATAAAGTCCCTGGGCTTGTCCGCGTCCCATTTGATGATGTCGGCGTTCCTCACGCCGCGTCCCACAAGGTCCTTCACCGCGTCCTCCAGCCCCAGCTTCACCAGCATTTCGATCTGGCGGGGGTAAAAGCAGCACGCCGTCAGCAGCTCAATGAAGTCGTCCGAGGGGAGATGTATCTTTCTAAGGCCGCACCAGCGCATAAAGCCCTTGTCCGCCTCCAGCAGCCCGATCACGTCATAGCTGCTGCCCAGTTCGGCGCAGTAGGTGTAGGGCGAATGGATCTTCCACAGTCCGCCCTTGCGTCCGTTGCTCTTGCCGGGCGTAGTCTGGCGGTGGTAGCTCATGGGTGTGCCGCCGCTGCACCACCACGGCCGCGTGGCCTGCTCCGCCACGCCCGGCGCGAAGCGGTACACACCCAGCAGCTTCATCTCCGGCAGCTCAGTCAGTACCGGCTCACCGTTCATACCGACGCGGCTGTAGTTCTTGTCGCAGTCCCACGCCGTGGCCCATAGGGCGCCCCGCCACTTCCGCAGAATGACCGCTCGCCGGAAGCTCCACAGGTTGGCCCGCCCGCCGGAGTACCGCAGCTCCTTCACGGTGACCTCCGCGCCGCAGTATGGGCACCTGCAGCGCCTTTTCACCGTGGGCGAGTGGTCCCAGCCGTTCCGTGGCTCCGGCGTGTGGGGCGCGTGTAGCGCTCTCAGCTCGTCGGCGTTGTCCGTGTCCGGCTTGATGAAGGTATGCCGCCGGCAGCAGGTAGTCCATATCTCGCCCTTGCCGCAGCGCTTGAACAGGAAGTGCCGGAACAGTCCGTTGACCGCCTCCATCTCCTGCGCTGTGGGCTTCGGGGCCAGTCGCTCCAGCGCGGAGGCCCTCTCCTTTTCGTCCATCATGGCGCTCACCAAAAGTCCGCCAGATCCAGCACCACAGCCTTGCGCTCCTGCGGTGCCGCCGGGACTACGTCATGCTCGCACATGGCAATGGTCAGCTTCATGGTCACCACGCAGCCGGGGAAGAAGAACGCCGCCGCCCGCTTGTAGGCCTCAAGGTCGCTCAGGCTGCCGCCCACGCCCTTCAGCACGGTCTTGACGCAATCCTCCACGCTGCCGCCCTGTACCACTGCCTGGGCGAACTCCGCATCCTGCCGGCAGAAGTCCTCCAGCGCCGCCACCACCGGCTTGAACACCACGGCCTCTCGCTGGCCCGTCGGTGCCTTGGCGCCGCGCAGCTTCTCCAGCGCCCTGTCCAAATACTCGTTCATCGCACAGTTCCTCCTGTTTGTCTGTTTGTCTCTTGTCCGGCTCTCAGCGCCCGGCATACAGTCGCCGGAAGTAGTCCTTTCTGGCGGCTGCCGTCCGCTGCTCCTCTATGCGGATGATGCTGATGCAGTCGTCGCACAGCGGGCCGGAGCCGTGAAAGATCTTGCCGCACCGCTGGCACACGTTCCGCACCACCGGCAGTTTCTCCCGCAGCTCGCACCGGGCGGCCACCTTGGCCCACGGCACGCCCCACAGGTGCGCCGCCTCCACCGTGGCCAGCTCCCAATTGGGGGCGATCACCGGCACGTCGTAGTGGCCCTCGCACTGTACCCACCACAGGAAATCGTCTTTCTTGCTCTTTCCCTCGGCCATGCTCACCGTCCCCTTCCGCACAGCCGGGCCTTTTCGGCCTTTGCGCTGTACTCGTTGATCTTGCGCCGCTGGTAGCGGTCTATCTCCTTCTCCCGCCGGTAGGCGGCCAGTTTTACCCGTTCCTCGGCCCTGGCGGCCTCCACCTCGGCGTACTTCCCGCAGCGGTAGCTCCCGTCTTCGTTCCGGCCGTGGCAGCCGATGTATTGCTCGGCGCAGTTCAGGCAGGGCTTCAGCTCGGCGTTTCTCCCTGTCTTTGGTCGGTTTTCCATGTCACCAGCTCCCTTCTGGCGCCGGCCGCGGCGGCATCCTCATGTGACATGAGGATGTCCACCACATAGCCGTACACACCGGTATCCAGCGCCCTGTAGGTCTTTTCGCCTATGGTCACGGTGCTGCCCAGCGGGATGATGTCCGGATCCACCGCCACCGCCTCGCCGGGGTGTACCCACTCTCCGCTGGCGGTCAGCACAAGGTCGCCGCAGCGGTTGAGGTGGCTGTACGGCGTGCAGCAGGCGCAGTAGCCCGTCACCGTGAACACGCCGGTGCTTTCCGTGACCTCCGGCTCCAGCAGGACCGCCATCTCCTGTGGCTCCTGCGCGGTGCCCTCCGGCGCCGGTCTGCTGCTTAGCAGCCAGATCAGCTCCACCGCCAGCAGCACCGTCAGCACGGCGGCCACCGCCCACAGGGCGTTCCGCAGCCGCCGGATGCGGCAGGCGTGGCTGTAGGCCCGCGCCCGCCGGTTCCGTTCCATCCGTGTCTCTGTCACCGGCCCAGCGCCTCCACGCATTTCAGCACCGTTCCGGCCAGCCACGCCGCGCCGATATAGGCGCATATCCATCCGAAGGCGCTCATACCGCCAGCCTCCCCATCGTGTCCTCCGACCAGGTCTCGATGCGGTCCGTGTCCCGCACCTGCACCTGGTAGGCCCACGCGCCGTTCCGCTTCGTGGCCCGGAGCACCGTGCCTATGGGCGGGTGCCCGCCGTTTCTCTCCGCAGCCGCCGGGGTGAGGCACACCGTCTGCTCCCCTTCGGCGAACTTGGCGCCGCGGCTCTTTCTCTTGTTCATGCTCTGCTCCTTTCGTATCCCCGGCTTGCGCCGGGGGATGGCCTTTTCGATCAGTCCTGCGCCGGCTCCGCCGTCTTGGCCTTGATGCCGATGCGAAAGCCGGGGGCGACGCCACGCGAAATGCTGGCAGCGCCGGAGTACGCGGCGCCCGACGTGTACACATAGCAGAAACGGTCGCTGGTGCTGGCATACGGCGAGCGCAGCCAGGCATACCACAGGTACGCTTTCCGGTTGGCCTGACTCTCGGCAAAGAATGGCAAGGGCTTGTCCGGCGTATCGTCCCGCTGCATCCAGTCCGGCGCGTCCTTGCCGAACACCTCCACCGCGGACAGTGGCCACAGCTTGTCCGTGCAGGTGTACACCTCGCCGTCCACCGTCTGGGTGATGGTACGTACCACCAGCAGTGCCGCCAGCTCGTCCGGCAGCAGGGGCAGAAGCTCCTCGTTGAGGCGTTCTCTGGCATCGCTCTCCGGGTAGTTCACATAGTCCATGTTCCACCAGCGGCGGCCGTCGTACATGGCCATGTCCCGCACGCCCTTAAAAAGGCAGCCGGTAAGGACGCCGTCGGCGATGTCCGCCACCACAAAGGCGGCATCTTTGCCGTTCTTGAGTTGGAAGGCGACCTCGTCGCCCACGCGCAGCGCCGCCAGCTTCTCCGGGCGGGTGAAGTCCTCCGCGTTCCAAATGGTCAAAGTCTCATGTTTCATGTCGTTTTCCTCCTGTTGTTGATTATTTGCCCCCGGCCTCCGCCGGGTAGAAATTCGCACGTCCGGCAAAAAAGGTATTCAGCACCGTGACCTGGATAGCCGTCGCCAGCTGGCCCCGCCGGGCTTCGTCCAGCGTGTCCACATCGGTCTCCACGCCGTTCACCTTCACATAGGCCTTCACCGTGATAGGCGGCCGTTCCCGCTTCGCCATGCTGTCACTCCCCTTTCCTGCCATCCTATGCCCCGCCGGGATTGTCCTATGGCTTCTTGCCAGTCTTTCGTAAATGTGATATACTCACCCTGAAAGGTGGGATTATCTATGAAGCGAGAAACTCATTCTCAAATTCCGGACGAATTATCCTATGCGGTGTCTTACGACGAACCCGGTTCTTGTCCTCTCTGTCATTTCGCAATTAAACCAGATTACATCGAAGGCGAATGGTACCGGGATGACAAGTCTCACAGACATCTCGCCATCTTCTATACCTGTCCTCACTGTTTCCGTCCCTTTGTTGCCCACTTTACCGATGACAGCCCCATGAACAACTGTATGTCTCCCGTTCTCGATTACTGTGGGCCCGAGTTATATTCCGCGCAGCAGTTCGAAGCCAACATTGCGGGCTTGTCGCCCCAGTTCGTAAAGGTCTACAACCAAGCCCTTGAGGCAGAGAGCCGGCAGCTCGACGAAATCGCCGGTATTGGTTATCGGAAGGCTCTGGAATTCCTGGTTAAAGACTATTGCAAGCACACGCATCCCGAAAAAGGCACCGAAATTGAGCGTCTCCCTCTGGGAAAATGCATCTCTGACTATATCGAAAACCGATCCATAACCACACTTGCCAGCCGCGCCGTTTGGATCGGCAACGATGAAACGCATTACACTCGAAAGCACGAGGATCGTGATACAGCAGATATGAAAAGATTTATTCAAGCCATGGTGCATTACATTGGAATGGAACTCGTCGTCGAGGACGCCGCTTCTATGGATCCAGCGCATTGACCAGTGATTAGCCACGCTGGTGCGGTATGCTAAAATGAAAGGAGATCGAATAATATGATTACTTCTCGCCGTCTGCCCCATCGCAGGCAGTCTGACAAGGGACGAAACTGCGGCGCAGCTTGCCTTGCCATGTTGCTTGAGCATTACAAAATTCGGCCAAGCAATCTGAAAGAAATCACGTCTCAAGTCTCTGCCCCAGATAAAAACGGGCAGCCAATGTGCTATAACATCCTTATCGCCCGATATGCACAGAAACGCGGCCTATATTGCTCTGTCGTTTCCGTGAGAGACCCGCGAACCTTTATCCCTTTTTGTCTCGAACAGGGGCTTGAGCTGTTCGTGAATTACCATCCGGCCCCCAATACCACTTCGGCCCATTACGCTTTTGTGTCCTATGTGGCCGAAGATAAAGTGTACCTAAACGATCCTCAGTTCGACGCTCCATTAGGTGTCAATTACGAGATTTCCATGGATACGCTATGCCAAGGATTGCAGAAGTGCAGCTCCGAAGACGATCTGGCCGTATCCAACACAATTCTCGTATTCGCAAAAGAGGGCTCCGATGTCCCCGTGAGATACATCCCCGATGGCGATAATCGTTTTCCCTTTTTTGAGTGCATCGGCGACAGGGCCATCTGTGTTTTAGCCCCATTTACCGGCCAATGGATCGAAGTCAGCAAGATCCTTTCGGCCCCCACGCCGTGATATACCGGCAGCGAAAGGTGGTGAGATGTTGTCTTACTGTGAAATGCTCCTTGTGTTCCGCGATCCGCCGCCGGAGGCGCTTATCCCATCCATGCTGAAGTCCGGCGCGCTCGGCGGCGCTATCCCGGTGTTTGACAGCGCCTTTCAGATCGGGGCGTCCTGTTCTCCCAGCGAGCTTCGCCACCGGCTGAAGTCCTACATCCCCGGCCTGCCCTACGCCTGCGGCGTACTGCGGCCCGAAACGTTCCTCATCGACCGCGGTGCTGGCGGATAAGCGCCCGCCGCGTCCTGTGATTGTCCCGCCGCTTGCGGCGGGGCTTTCTTTTCCAGCCGACGAACCGCGGCTTTATGGTCACACCGCCGTCCTTGCGGCGGTGTATCTCGTTACGGATCCACATACATCCTCCCTGTCAGTGCGCCTACCAGTGCGGCCCGCAGGAACGCCCTCTGTTCCGCGTCCATGCGGCGATACGCTTCTACCATGAACTTTTCAAAGTCTGAAGCGGCCTCAGTACCGCATTCTTCTGAACAGAAAAGCGCACTCACAGTGACACCGAAGAACTCCGCGAGCTTTTCAGCAGTACCCATTCTCGGCTCACGCTTGCCGGACTCCCACGTAGACACAGCCTTGTCGGAGACGCCGACAGCGTCACCCAACTTCGCCTGTGTAAGCCCGCGAGACTCGCGTAAGCTCTTGATGTTTTCGCCGATGGGCATAAGCATCACCTCAAACTTTTTGGATACTTGTTAAGAACCTAGATTGCCTCCCGCATCATATCCGCTTTTTCGTCCTCGCTACCGTTGCGGTAGATTTCTAAGATCCGCTTCTCCTGCGGCGTCAAATCGGTTGTTGTCACTTCGCTAATCTTTTTACCCTGCATTCCGATATGCGCGGGGATCCACGCTCAGCAGCAGACACAAGCTGATGTATTCGTCGGCTCTCAATTCTCCAGCACCGTTCAGTGCCGGCTGCAGGCGCGAATACTTCACGCCTGACATTTTGCTTGCCGCGGCCATTGTCATGCCGCGTTCTTTGATTTTCTGTCTAATCAACTCCTCAGGTCTCATTCCAGTCCCCTCCTTTCTTAGTTTCTAAGACCACGTAAAGATAATATCTTAGAAATTAAGAAATGTCAATACTTTTTCTTAGAGATAAAGAAAAAATATTGACATTCTGTTTTGACCGTGTATTATTAAACAAAAAGGAGGTTTGACTATGTTATTGGACAAAAAAATGATCCCGCAGCTCCTGCGAGACAAGCGTATCTGCAAAAAGCTATCCGTTGAGCAGGTTTCCGCAAAACTTAAAGACATGGGGTTCAGTGTTGCGCCAAAAACTCTCTATGGCTATGAAAAAGGCGTGAGCATGCCTAATGTGCCTATCTTTATTGCACTGTGCGATATTTACGAGGTTACTGATATTCTTTCTGCCGTAAGTACAAAATCCTCGGCAATTCACTTTTCTGACGATGACTGGCATCTCGATCAATACAATGACTTTTTCAACAATCGCGGTGTTTTAGGGAAGATATATCTTCTTATGCGTGACGGTATTCCTTCGTTCTCTGGCTATGAGGAAAAGCTTGATAATTGTTTCCCAAAAGACAGCGAAGCCGCAAATTTTGATCGACTATATAAGCTGTTCTCCGAATTGAACGAAGTAGGACAAAGCGAAGCTTTTTTCCGGCTGGGTGAAATACACGCCAATAAGGATTTCCTTAAAAACCCCTCCGCATCCACCGGGAAGGTCGTGTAATCTTCCTGGACTTTTCCCTCAAATAAGTGAAAAATTTTCGGCATTTCTAACAAATTTGTTTGCAAGAGGTTGACATTTTGGGCTTGTGACCATAATATATGAGGTACAACAAAGAACGTTCGCCGTTCCGTCTGTTGTACTATCAAGCCCTTGGAACAGGTCCCCCACAATAAGGGGTGTGCCCGTTCTAAGGGCTTTAGATTTTTAAGGGAGAATGTATCATGTCAAAAACAGCTATTCTTGTTGATGGCGGCTTTTACCGCAAGCGGGCAAAATTCCTTTGGGGCGAGCATACCGCAAAGGAGTCCGCGGACGCACTCATTACATACTGTATGCGGCATCTCAAAGAGCGTACACAGACCCATGAGCTGTACCGCCTGTTCTACTATGACTGCCCGCCTATCGACAAGCAGATGTACCACCCTCTCACCGGCACGACCATAAACATGAAATGCTCAAAGGAGAGTCTGTGGATGTCTGAGTTCTTGTCGGAGCTGAAGAAAAAGCGGAAAGTTGCGCTGCGGCTCGGAACTTTGGATGTTGGTAACGCCGTGTATACTTTGCAATACGACGCTGTCAAGAAAATTTGTTCTGGAACCTTGACAAGCGACACTTTAGAGATGCGCCACTTTGAACCCACTATCACGCAAAAAGGCGTAGATATGAAGCTCGGCATCGACATCGCTTCTCTTGCTTACAAGAAACAGGTCGAGCAAATTGTATTGATCGCCGGCGACAGCGACTTTGTCCCTGCCGCCAAGCTCGCCCGCCGCGAAGGACTTGATGTTGTCTTAGATCCGATGGAAATGACAATCAGCCCGGAACAAGCATTGCTGGAGCATATCGATGGACTTCGCAGTTGCGGTAGCCCCTACCCTGCAAAATCGAAAAATATCTGACTTATTTCATCGGTCACGAGCCGGGAGGTGACGAGCATGACTGATTTGAAAATCGCCGCGGCCTATATCCGCGTTTCCACCGATGATCAGGTGGAGCTCTCCCCCGCCTCCCAGCTGGTGGAGATACGCAAGTGGGGCGCGGCCAACGGATACCTTGTCCCGGACGAGTTCGTTTTCGTGGACGAGGCGAAGTCCGGGCGCAAGGTCACCGGGCGCGACGAGTTCCGCCGGCTCATTGCCACCGCCAAGACTAAACCCAAGCCCTTTGATGCCATCCTCCTGTGGAAGTTCTCCCGCTTCGCCCGCAACCGGGACGACGCGGTGTACTATAAGTCCATCCTCCGCAAGCAGCTGAAGATCGAGGTCATCTCCATCAAGGAACCCATCGAGGACGGCAAAATGGGCGTCATTATGGAGTCCATGATCGAGGCCATGGATGAGTATTATTCCATCAACCTGGCCGAGGACGTTAAGCGAGGCATGGAGGAAAAGCACCGCCGTGGCGAGCTGCAGGCCACGCCGTCCTTCGGGTACACCGTCCTCGACAATGTGTTGGTCCCTGTGCCGGAGGAGGCCGTATATGTGCAGGAGATATTCTCCCGCTTCGTTTCCGGTGAGGGTTTTTACTCCATCGCAAGGTGGCTCAACTCCATGGGCGTCAAGACGCACCGCGGCAGCACCTTCGCAAACCGGACCGTCGAATACATCCTCCGTAATCCGGTGTACATAGGCAAGCTGCGATGGAACCCCGCCGGCCGTAGCCGCCGGGACTACGCGGATCCGAATATCATCGTGACCGACGGCAAGCATGAGCCCCTTGTCTCTGAGGAAACATTCCAGCAGGCGCAGACGCGCATCGCGCAGCTGAAGGCCGCCATGCCCTACAAGGCTCGGCCCCTCGGCAGCAACAAGGACTGGATCAGCGGCCTGGTCCGCTGCGCTTCCTGCGGTTCCACGCTTATCTTTGCCAAGCCCCATTATTGGAAGTGTAACAACTATGTGCGTGGCCGCTGCCGCGCCTCCCAGCACATTTCCTCCGATCTGCTGAAAAAAGCCATCCTCGACCGGCTCCACATGGACGCCGCAGCATCCGCCCCTCTGAGCTATGAGGTGCTGCGCGTCAATGGGCGTGACGGTGATACCACCGCCGCCCTCCGGACGCAGCGTGCATCGCTGGAGCGCCGTCTGGAGCGCCTTCGTGAGGCCTTCCTCGCCGGCGTTGATACCGTGGAGGAATACCGGCAGTTGAAGGAGGACGCACAGGCACAGATCCAGCGCATTGACCAGGAGCTTTCCGCGGCCGTTGCAGAGAACCGCCGGGCCGGTGATGTCTCTATCATGCGCTCCGCCATCAGCGACGCCCTGGCAGTCATCGAGAACGAGGACGCCTCGCTGGAGCAGCGCTGCAACGCCGCCCGATCCATCATCGACCGCATCACATGGGACAAGGCGCAGAACCTCCTGACCATCCACTACCGGCTCATGCTGGAATAATTTTTGCCCATAATCGTAGTCTGTTGCCATCCGGTGGCCCGGACGGTGAATTGGGAGCTTCTCTGCGCTATCTCAGCCAGCGGTACTCCATGCCCTACGCTGAGTTGAAGGGCCTGCTTACCGACATCGGCACAGAGGAACTGGGACACCTGGAGATGGTGGGGACTATTGTTCACCAGTTGACGCGAAACCTGTCCGACGAGGACATCCGGACTGCCGGATTTGACGCCTACTTTGTGGACCATACTACGGGAGTCTATCCCACCGCGGCGTCCGGTTTTCCCTGGTCGGCAGGCTCCATCGGCGTTACCGGCGACATGATCGCCGACCTGACGGAGGATCTGGCCGCCGAACAGAAGGCGCGCCTGACCTACGACAACATTCTGCGCCTGTCCGATGATCCGGACGTCAACGATGCCATCAAGTTCCTGCGTGCCCGGGAGATCGTCCACTTCCAGCGCTTCGGCGAAGGTCTGCGCTTGGCCAAAGACCGGCTGAACGAAAAGAACGTATATTTTATGAACCCATCCTTTGATAAATAGTGCCGCAATAATAAGCTGTCCCCGGCTCTGCCGGGGACAGCTTATTGTACGACATCCCCAGGTTTCCCCGGGGGATGTTCATTTACGGCACGAATGCACCAAGTATGTGCAGGACCCGGTACGCCTGATAGTCGTAGGTACTCAGCGGCCGCCAATCCACATCCGCGCTGTGGGCGGCTACCAGTATTTTGGCCGGATCACCGTCAGAGTTGGGCTGTACCACCACCGGAGAATGCTGGAATACATCCCCACTGAACCTTAGCTGTATCACATCTCCAAGCCGTGCCCGGGAGAGGTCCTGCGTCTCCTGGGCTACCGGCCCGGCAGAGCGTTCCTCGCGCACCAGAAAGTCACGCAGAAACTCAACACCCGTCCAGGAGGGGGATTTGTCATTGCTGTTGATGTAGTACCAGCCGAAGGTAGGTGTATAGTTCATTACACCGGTGCCGACGTAGATGCACTGTGAGGCATAGTTGGTGCAGTCGCCGCCGATCTCCTCATAATCGTAAAAGGCCGGATTGCGGCCATAGGCCCAGCGATGGGCGTAGATCACGGCCTCCAGTCTGTCATACGGACGAAAAAGCATCTGGCATCCCTCCGCCCTATTGTATGTGCCCTCCCCTGCTGATGTGATATTTTCCGTTACTTTTCTGTGACTTTTCTGTTGTCCTGCATTGACTTTATATGGGAAATACTATATCCTATTAGGTCAGAAGAACATGGAATGGAGGTTTCCCATGAATAAAGCAGAATTGTCCGGCGTGTGCCGTCAGATGCGCCGTGACATCATCAACATGACCGCCAACGCCGGCAGCGGTCATCCCGGCGGCTCCCTGTCCGCGGTGGAGCTGGTGGCCAGCGTATTCTATAACCATATGCGTATCGACCCCAAAAATCCGCATTGGGTGGACCGTGACCGTTTTGTGCTCAGCAAGGGCCACGCTGCCCCCTGTTACTACGCGGTTCTGGCAGAGTTGGGCTTTATCAGCCGCGATGAGTTCAAGAACTTCCGGCAGCTGCACAGCATCCTGCAGGGCCACCCGGACTGCAAGAAGGTCCCTGGTGTGGACGCCTCCACCGGCTCCCTGGGTCAGGGCTGCTCTATTGCCGTGGGTATGGCGCTGGGCGCCAAGGTGCAGGGCAAGGACACCAAGGTGTTTACGCTGCTGGGCGACGGCGAGTGTCAGGAGGGCCAGATCTGGGAGGCCCTCATGTCCGCTGCCCACTATAAGCTGGACAACCTGACCGTGATCGTGGACAACAATGGCCTGCAGATCGACGGCAGCAACGACGAGGTCATGTCCCTGGGCGATATGCCCGCCAAGCTGCGGGCCTTTGGCTTTGATCTGCACGAGATCGACGGCCATGACCTGGACGCCATTGAAGCAGCGCTGGGCGCGCCTGTGACGCCTGGCAGGCCCAAGGCTATCTTGGCCCACACGGTCAAGGGTAAGGGCGTATCCTTCATGGAAGGCCAGGTGGGCTGGCACGGCAAGGCGCCCAACGAGGAACAGCGGCAGCAGGCATTGAAGGAATTGGAGGACTGAGCCATGAGTGAAAAGATCGCCACCCGTGAAGCCTACGGCAAGGCGCTGGTAGAGCTGGGTGAACAGAATAAGAACGTCGTAGTGCTGGATGCCGACCTGGCTGGTGCCACTATGACCAAGTATTTCAAGGCGGCGCATCCCGAGCGCTTCTTTGACTGCGGCATCGCCGAGGCCAATATGATGAATATCGGCGCCGGTTTGTCCACTATGGGGCTTGTCCCCTTCTGCTCCACCTTCGCCATGTTCGGCGCTGGGCGCGCCTATGAGCAGATCCGCAACACCATCGCCTATCCCAGATTTAATGTGAAGATATGCTGCTCCCATGCCGGCGTGTCTGTGGGCGAGGACGGCGGCAGCCACCAGGCCATCGAGGACATCGGTCTTATGCGGCTGATCCCCGGCATGACCGTCATCGTCCCTGCTGACGCCAATGAGGCAAAGAAGGCCACCTTTGCCCTGGCGGAGTTTCAGGGTCCCGCCTATATGCGTCTGGCGCGTTTGGCCACCCCGGTATTCGAGGAGGACTATCCCTTTGAGATCGGCAAGGCCAATGTGCTGCGCGAGGGCAAGGACGCGGCGGTGTTCGCCTGCGGTCTGATGGTCAACGAGGCGCTGGAGGCCGCCAAGCTGCTCTCCGCCGAGGGTATCGAGATCAGCGTCATCAACGTACACACCATCAAGCCCATTGACGCGGAGTGCGTGACGAAGTACGCCGAAAAGTGCGGCAATGTCATTACCGTGGAGGAGCACAGCGTCATCGGAGGTCTGGGTGACGCTGTGGCCGATGTACTGATGGGCAAGGTCTGCTGCAAATTCCGCAAGATCGGCGTCAACGACCGGTTCGGTCAGTCCGGCAAGGCTGCCGACGTGCTGCGGGAATACGGCCTGACCGCCGATCAGATCGCGGTCAAAATCAAAGAGACACTGTAAAGTAGATATAATTTACAGCTGTTGTTATCAGCGGCGGCACGGATATCATCCGCGCCGCCGCTTTCGCTGTCCAAAATAATCGAAATAATTTGTAAGATTCCGCCGAGCCGCGCGTCATATAGACAAAGGAGGTGGCAGCAGATGGAATTTGAGCAGGTCTATGACCTGTACTTCCGGGATGTATACCGCTATATTCTGAAGCTATCCGGCAGCGAGCATGTGGCTGAGGAGATCACCAGCGACACATTCTTCAAGGCACTGCGATCCATCGGAAAATTCCGGGGCAGCTGCGACATGCGGGTATGGCTGTGCCAGATCGCCAAGAACTGCTATTATACCTATCTGCGGAAGGAAAAGCATACCACTCCGCTGGAAGAACTGCCGGAGTCTGTGGGCAGTGCGGATACCCCCGAGGAGCTGATCGGCGCACGGGAGGAAGCCCGGCAGATACAGGCTATTCTGCATGACCTGCCGGAGCCGTACCGGGAGGTGTTCATGTGGCGGGTATACGCCGAGCTGTCTTATAAGCAGATCGGTGAATTGTTCGCCAAGTCGGATAACTGGGTATGCGTCACCTACCACCGTGCCAGAAACATGATAAAAAACAGATTGGAGGACAGCAACAATGAAAAATGAATGCAGTATCGTCCGCGACCTGCTGCCGCTGTATGCGGAGGGCATGCTCAGCGAGGACAGCGCCGCCTTTGTCAAAGAGCATCTGGATACATGCAAAGAATGCCGCGCACTGTCCGCCGGTGAAGAGCCGTCCGCTCCCACTGACGCGGACACGGAGCAACGCACCGGTGAAGCCGGCGTTCTGCGGACGCTGAAAAAGAAGCTGCGGAAGCAGACCTGGTGCGCCATCGCCATCACCGCGACGGTGGTGCTGCTGGTGACGCTGATGCTGCGGATCAACTCCATCGACTATCTGGCGGCCATCAGCTCTGCCGAACAGTATACCTTCAGCGACCGCATGGCGCTGCTGTTCAAGGGAGATTATTCCGACCAGGACAAGGCAGAGGCTGTTCTGAGCAACGCACACATCGTATTTGAGTATTCAGAGGAGGAAATATACAACAATGTTCTGGCGATGCCGAGGGACGAGGCTGCCTATGCCATGGGCGCGCTGGTACGTTACTGCGTTCCGGAGATGGACGCCGGCAAAATGCTGACCATCTATCACATCGACCTGCTGTCGGCACATTTCAGCGGAGATTCCGGGAAAATGTGGGTCAAATACGGATACCAGCGCTTTGATAAGACAGATGACCTCAGCACATGCACCGGTACGGGCGCAATAGACCATATCGTACTCTGGAAACTGGAAAAATACGGTGACGGCTATTGGCGCGTGGTAGAGGTCGTATAACAATATGGTGCTTTCTTGACAGCGCATACAACTGAAAAAATCCCCCGGCTCTGCGGAGCCGGGAGATTTTTTGTACAGTCGTTTACGCCTTGCCAGCGCAGCCCAGCACGTCCACCAGCTTGTGGCGTACCAGCTCCTTGATGTTGGCGCGGGCGGGCTTCAGATACTCGCGGGGATCGAACTTGTCGGGATGCTCGTCCATGAACTGCCGGATAGTGCCGGTCATGGCCAGACGCAGATCGGAGTCGATGTTGATCTTGCAGACGGACAGACGGGCGGCCTGACGCAGCTGCTCCTCGGGCACACCGATGGCGTTGGGCATCTTGCCGCCGTGCTCGTTGATCATCTTCACATACTCCTGCGGTACGGAGGAGGAGCCGTGCAGCACGATGGGGAAGCCGGGCAGGCGCTTGCTGACCTCCTCCAGCACGTCGAAGCGCAGGGGAGGCGGCACCAAAATACCCTTCTCATTGACGGTGCACTGCTCGGGCTTGAACTTATACGCGCCGTGGCTGGTGCCGATGGCAATGGCCAGGGAGTCGCAGCCGGTCTTGGATACGAACTCCTCCACCTCCTCGGGACGGGTGTAGGACGCGGCATGGTCAGCCACCTTCACGTCATCCTCGATACCGGCCAGCGTGCCCAGCTCCGCTTCCACGACGACACCGTGGTCATGGGCGTACTCCACCACCTTGCGGGTGATCTCGATGTTCTCGGCAAAGGGCTTGGAGGAGGCGTCGATCATTACGGAGGTGAAGCCGCCGTCGATGCAGCTCTTGCAGGTCTCAAAGTCGGGGCCGTGATCCAGATGCAGCACGATGGGGATATCGGGGCAGGTCGCTACCGCCGCCTCCACCAGCTTCACCAGATAGGTGTGGTTGGCGTAGGCGCGGGCGCCCTTGCTGACCTGCAGGATCACGGGAGCGCGCTCCTCCTGGCAGGCCTCGGTGATGCCCTGTACGATCTCCATGTTGTTGACGTTGAACGCGCCGATGGCGTAGCCGCCATCATAAGCCTTGGCGAACATTTCCTTGGAAGTTACCAGTGCCATGTCAAAGTCTCCTTTATGATAAATTTTGCAAGTATGCACCTGTTGTATGGAACGTTCCTATTGTATCATATTTTTACGGATTTGCAAGCACAAACTGTTTACAACGGCTATTCTACATGGTAAAATACCCGTTGTAAACACAAAAATTCCGCTTTTGGAGGTATGCGAATATGAAAGAACTGCGCGGCGCGTGTATTATCGGTCAATCCGGCGGCCCCACTTCCGTTATCAATGCCAGTGCCTACGGCGTGATCGACACGGCGCTGAAGTCCGGCGCCATTACCCAGGTGCTGGGTGCCGAACACGGCATCATGGGTGTACTTAACGATCGGCTGTTCGACATGGGGCAGGAGGATCCCGAGGAGCTGCGCCTGCTGAAGTATACCCCCTCCTCCGCACTGGGCTCCTGCCGCTATAAGATCGCTGATCCGGAGCTGGACGATACGGACTACAAGCGTATCCTTGAGGTATTCAAGAAGCACGATGTACGCTATTTCTTCTATAACGGCGGCAACGACTCCATGGACACCTGCAATAAGATCAACCAGTATATGCAGTCCGTGGGCTATGAGTGCCGCGTTATGGGCGTGCCCAAGACCATCGACAACGATCTGTTCGGCACGGATCATTGCCCTGGCTATGCCTCTGCCGCCAAGTACATCGCTACCTCCATTATGGAGGTCTATCAGGACGCACATGTGTACGACAAGGGCATGATCGTGGTGGTGGAGATCATGGGCCGTCATGCCGGTTGGTTGGCCGCAGCTTCTGCCCTGGCCAGCGAATATGGCGCGGGCCCGGATCTGATCTATCTGCCTGAGACGGATTTCAGTATGCCCAAATTCATCGAAGACGTCAAGAAGGTCTACAATGCTACTGGGAATTGCATTGTGGCCGTGTCCGAGGGTATCCACTATGAGGACGGCGGCTTCGTCTCCGAGGCCAAGGTGGCCGCCAACGACGGCTTCGGCCACGCCCAGCTGGGTGGTCTGGCCACTATTCTGGCCGAAGTGCTGAAGGAGGAGACCGGCGCCAAGGTCCGAGGCATCGAGCTGAACCTGCTTCAGCGCTGCGCTGCCCATCTGGCCAGCGAGACGGATATCGAAGAGTCCTACATGGCCGGCAAGGTGGCCGTGGAGAACGCGGTCAACGGCATCAACGGCCGCATGATCGGTTTTGAGCGCGGTATCCAGAACGGGAAGTATGCCTGCCGCACCAAGCTCGTTCCGCTGGTGGAGGTCGCCAACGTGGAGAAGAAAATTCCCCGCGAGTGGATCAATGAGGAGGGTAATGGCGTGAACCACCAGTTCATCGAGTATGCGCTGCCGCTGATCCAGGGTGAGCCGGAGCTGCCCAGGCAGGACTCCCTGCCCCGCTTTGTCAAGCTGAAAAAGGTGCTTGCTAAGTAAAAACGTTATGCATAAACAGCTGGAAAGTATTTTTGCTTTCCAGCTGTTTTTACATAAAGGTACGCCCTCCGGCGATACCGGAGGGCGCTTGTGTCATTTGGCGTTTTTCTGATAGATGGCGTACAGTCCCTCCATCAGCAGATATTTGTCGTACACCACGTGGTTGCGGCAGTATCGGGCGATCACCGGTGCGTTTGGGCCGGTGGCCACGATAGACGGCTCCGCCCCGCCCAGCGTCTCACGGATACGGTCGATGACCCCATCCAGCATGGCGGCGGTGCCGTAGACGATGCCGCTTCGCATACAGTCTTCGGTGTTTTTGCCGATGAGCTGCCGGGGGTGCTCCAGTGAGATATTGGGCAGCTGCGCCGTATGATGGGACAGCGCGTCCAGTGACAGACGCACGCCGGGGAACATCAGTCCGCCCTCATAGGTGCGCTTCTCTGAGATGTAGGAGATGATGGTGGCGGTACCCATGTCGATCATGATGATGGGCACCGGGTATTTTTCCAATGCCGACACCGCATTGGCCACGATATCTGCACCAAGCTGCTGGCTGTTGAATTCCATACGGATGTTCAGCCCGGTTTTGATGCCGGCGCCCACCACCATGGGCGGCTTGCCCAGAAGGCGCGTCAGCGCCTTTTCCATCATGAAGTTCATGGGCGGCACCACACTGGACAAGATCGCCCCGCTGACATCGTGGATATCACAGCCGTACAGTGTAAACAAATTCATCAGATCAATGCTGATCTGGTCTGCTGTCTTGCGGCTGTCCGTGTCTATGGATGCCAGAAATTTCAGCGTTTTCTCCCGGTCAAACAGCCCTACGGAAATATTGGAATTGCCGATATCGATGGCCAAAAGCATATATGTCCTCCTCCCTGCCGCTTCTCTTATTGCTGTTATCATACCACGCGGAGAACCGCTTGACAAGGGTACGCACGCAAGAAATCTCCCCCGGCAGGGCCGGGGGAGATTTATATGTATACCGTTTAATCCTGCGCCATAAAGGCATCCGCTTCGTCCACGGTGTGCATATGCTCCAGCATTCGCACCACCATGTTGCTGTAACCCCACTCGTTGTCATACCAGGCGATGAGCTTCACAAAGTTCTGATCCAGAGAAATACCCGCTGTCTCATCAAAAATGCAGGGGCAGGGATTGCCGATCAGGTCAGTAGACACCACCTGGTCGCGGGTATAGCCGATAATATCCTTCATATACGTCTCGGAGGCGTGCTTGACCTCGTAGCAGATGTCCGCATACGATGCCGTCTTGCTGAGCCGCGCCGTCAGGTCCACCACGGATACGTCTGCGGTGGGTACGCGGAAGGCCATGCCGGTCATCTTGCCCTTTAGAGATGGGATCACGCGACCCACGGCCTTGGCCGCACCGGTAGTCGTCGGGATGATGTTGTTCAGAATGGAACGGCCTGTGCGCCAGTCACTGCCGCCGCGAGAGTCCACGGCCTTCTGCTTGGCGGTGGATGCGTGGATGGTGGACATCAGGGACTGCTCGATACCGAACTCCTTGTGGATGACATAGGCCAGCGGCGCAAGGCAGTTTGTGGTGCAGCTGGCATTGGAGATGACCTTCATGTCGCTGCGGTATTCATCACTGTTGACGCCGAAGACAAAGGTAGGGGTGGCATCGTCCTTGGCGGGGGCCGTCAGGATGACCTTCTTGGCGCCGCCCTTGAAATGGCGGGAGGCCTTATCGGTGGTGTTGTTGGCGCCGGTGGACTCGATGATGTACTCCGCGCCGCAGTCTGCCCAGTTGATCATGGCGGCATCGGACTCGCTGTATACCTTGATCTTGCGGCCGTTGACGATCAGGTCACCGCCGGCGTGCTCCACGATTCCGGGGAAATTCCGGAATACGGAATCATATTTCAGCAGATACACCATGTAGTCCACGTCCGCCTTCCGCAGGTTGATGCCGCATACCTCGAAGCGCTCCGGATCGTCCGCAAGTATACGCAGCACCACCCGTCCGATACGGCCGAAGCCATTGATACCGATCTTGATTCCCATGTGATTGTCCTTCCTTTGTTCCACCGCCCGGGGCGGCCGTATTTGTTCCAAGTACATTATACCAGCTTACATAAATTTGTCACTATAAAAGTAAAAAATATTTCACAATAATTGAGTTTTTACACCTGTTTTTCTACCGAAAAATTCAAAAAACAATGAAATCTAAACCAAATGTTCCATACGTTTCAAACCTTGTAAACGTGCAGTTTCTTACGATATACCGCCTTAAACAGAGCAACCAGGCGTTTGCCCGGCTGCTCTGTTATGGAGAATATATCCGGTGTTACAGAATAATGCAGATAAGTCCGCCGCCGCCCTCGTTGATTATGCGTTCCAGCGCCTGGCGCAGCTTTGCCTGAGCGTCTGCCGGCATACGCTTCAGCTTTGCCTGCAGGTCCTCTCCTACGATCTCATGGAAGCTGCGGCCGAAGATGTTGGACTGCCACAGCTTTCCCGTATCGCCCTCGAATTCCTGCAGCAGATAGTTTACCATGTCCTCTGACTGCTTCTCGTTGCCCACGATGGGTGAAACCGTCGTTTCGATGTCCGCCCGGATCAGGTGTATGGATGGCGCACTGGCCCGCATACGCACGCCGTAGCGTCCTCCCTGCCGCACGATCTCCGGGTCCTCCAGGTTCAGCTCCTCCACGCCGGGCATCACGATGCCATAACCAGTCTCCCTGGCGGAGCGAAGGGCCGGCGCCACCTTGTCGTATTCCCGCTTGGCCTCCGCCAGCTCACCGATGATCTGCATCAGGTCGCCGTCGTCTGCCACCTGCAAGCCGCTGCGCTGGCTCAGCGTTTCAAAGAACAGACGCCGCGGCAGCCGTATTTCCACCTGTGCCACGCCGCTGCCCAGATCAATAGTGCTGGCTGCCGCACTCTCAATATTTTCGCCCTGGGACAGCGCTGCCAAGCATGGCGGCAGTGCACAGATACGTGTCAGCTGGGACGCAGCCTCGCCGATCTCCTGGTACAGTCCGCTGCGGATGGGGTGTTCACCCGGCAGCGCATCTACCCATTCGGGAAGAAAAACATCCAGTTCCCGTAAAGGGAACTGATACAGCAGATCCCGCAGGATATCGCCGATGTCTTCCTCCGTCAGTGTCAGGCAGTTGACACAGCGGCAGGTCACGCCGTACCGTGTCTGTATTTCCGCTGCGGCAGCAGCTGCCCTGGGGTCCTCCGGCTGGGCAGAATTTACCAGCACCACGAAGGGCTTGCCGATGTCCTGCAATTCTCGTATGACGCGTTCCTCCGCTTCCCGGTAGTCCTCCCGGGGGATATCCGTGATCGTTCCGTCAGTGGTCACCACAATGCCCACTGTGGCATGGTCGGTAATGACCTTGCGGGTACCGATCTCCGCCGCTTCGGTCATGGGGATCTCGTGATCGAACCAGGGTGTCATCACCATCCGCGGCGACAGGTCCTCAAACTGCCCTACGGCGGAGTCCACCATATACCCCACGCAGTCTACCAGCCGTACCGAGAAGGCCGCGCCCTCCGCCAGCCGGAGCTCCACCGCCTCCTCCGGTACGAATTTCGGCTCCGCCGTCATAATGGTGCGCCCGGAGCCGCTTTGCGGCAGTTCGTCCTGCGCCCGGTCCCGCCGGTAGCTGTTTTCGATGTGCGGCAGCACCAGCGTCTCCATAAATCGTTTGACAAAGGTGGATTTTCCCGTGCGGACCGGTCCCACAACGCCGATATACACGCTGCCGCCGGTACGCTGAGCCATATCCTGATAAATAGACGTTGTCTCCATCATAATGCCATCCTCCGAATGCTGTCTGTTGCCTTATTTCTATGCGCTGTCTCCGTGGTTTAGAAGTGCCTGAGCTTCCGCAAAAGTAAGGCGGTTTTGTAAAAAATCCTTGTTCTTTCTGCCTTTTTGTGCTAAAATCAACACAAAGTCAACTATTCGGCAGATCAAAAAGAGTGCGGAGGGTATTGGTATGGAAGAGAGAGGTATTGACCGGCGCGTCAGAAAGACAAAACGGCAGCTGCGGCAGGCACTGATGGATCTCATGTCTGAGAAGCCCTCCAAATCCATCTCCGTCCGCGAGTTGGCTGAGCGTGCCGACATCAACCGCGGGACCTTCTATATCCACTATAAGGACGTCAGCGATCTTCTGCAGCGGCTGGAGGACGAGATGGCCGAGCGTTTGATCCTGGTCTGTAAGAAATACGCCTACTCTACCAGCGAAGTCGATGCGTTTCCCTACCTGACGGAGCTATACCGCTTCGCCCGGGACAATGCAGACCTATGTTTGGTGCTGCTGGGCCCCAATGGCGATCGGGCGTATACCGAGCGTATCTGCGGAATCCTACGCAGTTATTTCCTGCGTGACTTCCTGGCCCGGTTCTATTCCGGGAGCAGCGACCGTCTGGACTATTTCTGTTCCTTCATTGTCTCCGGCAATCTGACGCTGACGCTGGAGTGGCTCTCCGGCGGTGCAAAGGAGACGCCGGAAGAGATGGCCGCCCTGGCCGGTGCCATCATCATGGACGGTGTCCGGACACTGTGATATATGCAAAGAGACAGGGCGTCCGCCCTGTCTCTTTTATACAGTTCCATCGCAGACTGTGCATCGATGATGACCTTTTCTGTGCCGCGTATCGCGGCACACGCTTTTCCATCACGCTCGATCCGTTCTATTGTCAAATAATCACTCTCCCCATAGATAAAGGCGGCCGCGAGGCCGCCTTTCGTATGTTCTCCAATCAATCCTGCTGCCAGTTATGCCAGACGTTCTGCACGTCCTCATTGTCATCCAG
>ERZ772812.254-NODE-254-length-53056-cov-7.180751_pt1 | contig 53056 bp, 87 predicted proteins | sample MGYA00511343_ERZ772812 | MGnify/ENA primary metagenome ERZ772812 (study PRJEB29015, sample SAMEA2737706) | human gut metagenome | biome: human gut; feature: human-associated habitat; material: faeces | place: China | collected 2012 ...
ACTAAAGATTGTAACCACTTTATTCCATACCGTACAGAATCCGGGCCTTTTTGAGCATCCCTTGCATCTGCACCATAACTTCTATAGTCAGCAACGGATTTATGTTCTGCAGAATCACATATAATCCTATCGTGTAATCCTACACCTTTTTCATCCCTTAAATATTTCCAGGTATCTCTGTTACTTGTTTTCCATGTTCTGTATTCATCAAATATATACAATATTTGTCTATTAGAATCAAAATGCATTTTACCCCAGTGAAATGGATCCGGATACCAACCCCAGTCAATTCCCATATGAATATGATCAAACCACTTAATTTCCTGATCTGTAATTGTTTCCAATCTTATATTATCAAATACATTAGTACCATTACCAATAACTTCTCCAAGATACTCATGTTTATAACCATCTGGATTTATTTGCTTCATCCAGTTAGCATCATCTATAAACTGTCTTCCTAACCACCTTCTTGGAGCTTGTAAATAAGTAGTATGTGATGTATATGTATCAGGTTTATTCTTCTCAACTTCCATATAAGAATTAGCCCAGTTAGTTCTGGACTTAGGTGGGTTCATTGATTTAAATACGAAAAACTTATTTCCACCTCTTACGACAGACTGTTGAGTTTTTCTTATTTCTTCTTCTCCTAAATATTCATCCAATTCTTCGAACCACAGGTATTTTATATATCCGAATGGAACTTTTATGGATTTTGATTTAGCAGCTTTATCCAAACCTTTAAAAAGAATAACCTGTCCTGTAGGTAAATATGTGATTTTCTTAGGACTAGTTGTAAATTTCCATTGATCTACCACATTGAGCTTCTCAATGCACCATTGAATTTGTGCATACACAGAAGTATCTAAAGTATCTCCGACTTTTCTATAACAAACGGCATTAGCATCAGGATCACTCATTATACCCAGAACAATTTCAAATCCTATAACGGAAGATTTTAAAGAACCTCTTCCACCCATAAGATTATAATATGTGTGCTTTTCATTTATAATATCCCAGTGCATATCATAAAATGCGGAACCTATACAATCTGTTAATTTGACTTCTATATCATCTGTACGTTTACTACCAAACATTATATTCCTCTCTAAAAATCTTAGCTAGCCCACACTTTAATCGATAATAAAATAGAGATAGCGCCCACTATTAAAATCCCTTTTAAACTGTGTTAAGAATAAAGGGTTAAGATCATATTTGTCAATGAGTTCCTGCACCTCACTATATTTGATTGTGTAGGGTTCTTCTTCTGTTTTGTAAATATCATCATAGTCTTGAATTTGTAAATAATGATTTAAGGATAAAAGCTGTTTACCGTGTAGTGGTCTGGTTCTATTTGTAAATAGGTCAAACATATATACAGTACCTTTATTTTGTAATGTATTTAATATAGTATATATATTATTTAATTGTGTAATATTTTTCATTTTCCCGCCTCCGGTTTTGGTATATCATTTACTATTGTTACTTTAGCTTCTACTGATGTATTAGTGAATACTCTTTTAGCTAATTCCGCCGCTGCTTTTGTTCTTTCTTGTAATGATGGATCTAAATCAAATTGATCTCTTTCTTCCCCCCTCATTACCCTTGTATAGTACTCTAAAATTTCATCAGTATCCGCAATTTTTTTACGATTTCTTGCATCCATTCTTTCCTGTATATACTTGCGAATCTTTGGAGATTTCAACATTTGACAACCCTGTACCCCTGCATTTTTTGCTTTATATCCTGCGTCTAATGCGGCTTGTGTTGCATTCTGGTGTTGCAAATAATTTTCGGCAAAATCGAATTGACGCTGAGTTAAATAATCCGGCTTAACTGGCACAATTTTATACCTCTCTTTCTTTCTTAAATTTAGTCTCGGCTATTGTTTTCTCTATCTGATCTATAAGTGTATGATCTACATCATTCAGCTGTTTATTTATGTGCTTTATAATATTCAAAATTTGTGCAAGATTTTTTATCACAACAATTTTATTACCAGCTCTGAATAATACCTTATTTTTATGTCTTACAGATGTCATTGTTACAAAGCAATCTTTGTCTTGATTATAAAATTGTGAATAAGAAATAGAAACAATAAATCCTTGTTGCTTTAAAGCTAATTGTAATTTTCTAATGGTTGAATTATAATTCGGCATAATTAAAAATCCTTCCTATATCATAATAAAAGTATAATATAAAAAGGACTTTTTGTAAATTATTTCTTAATTACTAGTTAATAGGTTCTACGTAGGGTGTATCGTTATTTACAAAGTAGATTAGTTTTTTATGTCTGTTTTCTTGTTGCCATTTCTTAAGACAAGTTTTACCCATACCCAATTTTATTGAGGCTTCTGTCTTTAATTTACGCCCACATCTTTTACATGTGGTCTGTTCCAGCTCATTCATTTTTAGTACCCTCCTGTGCATTTTCAGTTTTCTGCAATACTTGAGTTTTAGAACAAACTCCTTTCTATTATATCCTCGCCTCTAAGATCTTCCATCCAATTTTGTGGGATACTGTCAATTCCATATATTAATGCTGCACAAGCTCCAGTTAATGCTGCTATTGTATCCGTGTCCCCTCCTAGTTTAACTGCCTGCATTACAGCTAATTTATAAGAGTTGGTATGATATAAACACCACAACACACTATTCAACGTATCTACTACATAACCAGTAGATTTAATATTATCTACATGTTGATTCACTATATGTGAACCATAATCATAAATTATGTTTTTTGCGTTATCAGGCCTTGCGCATAAGTCACGAACCATGCGTAAATATCGTTTACAAGCATAAATACATAATGGATGTGCATGAGTTATACTAGAAATTGTTCCTGTATGGAACAAGCCATTTCGTATAAACGCTAATGGCAGTATTCTCATTAAGGACCCATTACCACAGCTATGCTCTGAACGTAGTCCGGCTCCTTTTTTTAGTGCTTGTAATGTTGTTGTACCAACATCAAACACTCTATTATTAATATAATATTTACCTTCTATGCAGTCTTTCAAATTGTTTAACACAGACTTGCGTCTGATTTTTCCGCCATCCTTTCTAATAGCATCACATGTGGCTAGCAATAAGGCAGTGTCATCCGACCATGTTCCTTTTGGTTGTGCCCATATGCCACCATCCGTCATATCCTCCTCTACATACACGCCTCTGTGGCAAAATTCATAAGGAACACCAAATGCGTCCCCCACTGCAAAACCATAAACAGCTGTTTTTAATTTATCATTCATATAAGTACCTCTTTCCAACAGCACATTCCTCTTCAAACTCTGCGATCCTTTTCTCTTCCATCGCTGCGCGTCCAATCTCCACGATCATCTTCTTAGCACCAGCTTCTCCCAGCTTGTCTTTTGATATCACATAAATGTTCATCAGGATCAATGCGGTATCCGATAGGATCTCAGCCAGATCGCCGGCTATTTTTGTGTCCCCGTTTTCTGTTTTAATCATAGTTTTATTCTCCTCCTCCTTCCTTACCAAATTCGCTCCAAAGCTCTAACAGGCTTCTTTGCCAGTTCGTCATATGTAAAATCATTTCGATCTTTCAGGATATCTTTGATCAGATCATCCTTATACGCTTTTAGCCTTACCTTTTCAGCATCCAATTTCTCAGCTTCTTCCTGATGTCTTTTTTCCTGATGTTTGAAATAGGTTTCTTTTTCCTGTGGGGTCAGCCCCAGTGTCATAGCATTGATATTCATCTTTCCTTCTCCCTTCATGAGCGGTTTTGCCACCCTTAAACCTCCTCTACGATCCCTTTGTATCCGTATGACGTCTCAAATTCCGCCCAGGATTTTTTATTGTTTCTAGTATACCAATGATTTCTATATACAAAATCACCGTCGGGATCAACCAATTTACGCAGTGCTTTTTTCATGCAACTAGCAGTAATGATTTCTGTGTTGCCTTTTATCCTGAATTTCCTCATCTTATTTCCTCCTTTATGTGTTTTGTTTTTCCTTAACTTATGTATATATTGTAACACATAAAGAATGAAATGTCAAGAGCTTTGCAATAAAAAAAAGACAGCCGCGAATCAAAGCTGTCTTTTTCAAAGGAGCAAACAAAACAAAATATAGAGGTAATTGAACTTTGCAAAATTTAACGATTCGCTACTATATTAAACCAAGCATCCTTGAATTAAATAGTCTAATGCTATAGTGTCACTTATTTTTCCAGTTTTGACACCGGTTTCAACTTTTTGACACAATTTTATATTTCTTTCTAATGTTTTTACGCTGTACGCACCCATATTTTTAATGGCGTTATGAACTTCCCATCCTTGTAATCCAGTCCTTTTAGAAGCATCTTTTTTATTCTTACCTAATGATTGAACTGCAAGCATATTCCGAAACCCATTATACAGTACGGAGGCGATAAGCATAGGAGACTCACCTTTCCTTTTGGCTTCATCTAATTTTCTAAATGATTTATCAATGTCTCCATATAACACTGCGTCAGTTAATTCAAATGTTATATCTCCAATTTCTTTATAAAAGGCATTTTGTGCATCCATAATATCAAAGGCTTTATCAGGATCTTGTTCCTTGGAACTTATCATATAGCGATTAAGTTTATCCAATTCCAGCAACAACCGGCCATAATCGTTGTTACAATAATGTATAAGTTTATACCCGTTGTTGCTATTTATCGGCACAACTTTAAAAATATGCTGGTACAATATCTCATCAGTCAAGGGCTTAAACTCCACACAATATTTTTTATTGCGTGTATAAAATTTCTCATTCTTTTTAAGTTTGTCATACTTAAGTATGACAATATCCTTAGATTTAGAAAAATAGTTAGACACATCCTCCCACTTTGATTCCATCTGCTTATAGGAATCGTCCCTATTTATGACGTATAACTTAGAAGAGGAATCGAGTGATTTTATTCCTCTTCTGCCATATACGTCCATCACAGATTGAAAAGAAGTACTAATATGCTGAGCAAAGCCTTTCAGCTTATCAAGATACACATTCAGGATACCTTGTTCTTCTCCGAATAAAATTAAAAAATGTGGTATATCATTTTTTGATATTCTTTCCATCAATTCTTTCAATTCCATTAGAACAATTTACCCCCTTTGTGTATTTTTATTTTAACAGATTTTTTATCCGCTGTCAATATATGTGTTACAATATTATCCAAATATTTTTGATCATGTTCTGTGAGCCTGTAATACAAATCAAATCCGGTGTTACCCACAAAATCATAAAACACATATCCATACATAGTATCTTTAACATCTACGTGTTTCTGCAATTCCACCAGCTGTTTACACAATTCATCAAATTTAAGGTCTGACATTAAATTAGTATCACGATTATAATAAATAATACTATTTATTAAAACTTTACGCTGTAAGAACTCGACCTTGTCTATAATTGTCCACTTTCTAGGAAATGTCTGCATTTTCAAGCGCCTCCATTATGTTCATCAACATAACCTCAATACTGTATTTTTTATTAATTGAAGGAACTTTAAACTCTTTTTTACATTTTTCGACTATGTCCAAAATATCCATATTACAATTACTCAAAAAATCCATTTCTATAAGCTTTCTAACAAATACTTGCATGAACAAGGTACAATCCAATCTAGTGTTGTCTGCCGTCTTAGATCTTAAATTTGTGGTTGCTTTTAATAGCTTAGACCTCTTACAGTCCGTTAATGCTTCATAACAATCATTTACGACGTTTTCAGCACTCTTAACATCCTCAAGTTTCCAAGTAATTATTTCACCGATATTTGTTGCGTATTTGAGAATTTTGTCATCATTACAAAATTGAGATAATTCATTTAAAGAATAAGGTTCCATTTTAATATGTACTGCCCTACTCTCTAATGTTCCCAGCAAGTTAGAAATATCCTGAACTGTCATTATAAAATAAGCCTTATTAGGAGGTTCCTCAACCACTTTCAATAACGCGTTCTTAGCGGAGACATGCATATCATCCACATCTCTAAAAATGTAGACTGTTGGGTCTGTTATACTATTAGCCATACTAATAATTTTATTCACACTCTCTTTTGAGTTATTTTCAGATATAACACCAGTACCTATTAACTTCACAATAATTTTAGACAATGTTAACCTGCCAGACCCCACGGAACCCTCAATTATTATGAACCTAGGAATGGATCTGTTTATACGCCATTGCATAATAGTGCGTATATTATTGTGTTGCCCCACCATTTACTACGCCTCCTCCTTATGTGCACAAAAGATTAATAAGGATGACTGAATAATCGTCTTAGGATCAGGATCCCACTTGATTCTGTAATCTAGTTCCATTAAAAACTCTAACAGCTTGGGAATATTTTCACAATACGTGTTTCTTATATAATCCAAATGTTCGACATTTTTGTCTGTTTTAGGAATATTGATATAATCGAAATTTACAAGTAACATGTATGCCTGCACATCAAGAATAAATTTATAATAATCTCGTATAAATTGTTTAAGATCCTTACCTGAATTATAGACATTATTTACAAATGTAAACACTCCAGAACTGTTCTTTTCCATTATAAAATACGTCAATTCAAACATAGATGCATAATCTTCCGCACCAATTATCTCAAGAACATTTTCCATGGTTATATCAGAGGTAATAGACATACACTTGTCAAGCAATGTGATAGCATCCCTCATACCTCCAGAACATACTTTTGCAATATACACAATAGCATCCGCTTCCACGTGAGCATCGGGCATCTCATGTGCTATAATAGTATTTAATCTATGTAGAATACCATTTGTACTTATCTTAGTAAACGTGTATCTCTGAACACGAGACAAGATTGTAGCAGGTATCTTTTGTGGGTCTGTTGTACATAAAATAAAAATAGCAGTTTTAGGAGGTTCTTCTAACAATTTTAATAATGCCTGCCACGCCCCAGAACTTAATGAATGACACTCATCAATTATAAATATTTTATAATCTCCGTCAATAGGCTTTCGTTTAGCATCTTCAATTATGGTACGAATATTATCCACACCACTATTAGATGCTGCATCTATTTCAATGGGATTTCCTACGCCTTTATTTATCATTCCTGCAAAGATTCGAGCAGACGTTGTCTTACCTGTTCCTGCCGGGCCTGTGAATAAATATCCATGTTGAAATTCTCCAGTTTTAACCTGATTTTCTAAAATTTGTTTGATTATTTTTTGTTCCGTTAGATCGTCAAATGTTTTGGGTCTATATTTGACTGCTAAAGATTGTTTTGCCATATTACACTCCTTCCACATGTGTTGCTAACATGTCTGCATGATGTGTCCATAATACTGTAGTGTATTGTTTAACAGCTCCTGTATACGAAGACCATTGTTCGGAATCTGTAAAAGCACCCATGTGGTACACTATGCAAGCTAATTCTTCTTCTGTTAATTTCAAAAACTGCGCCGCAATTATAGCGGATTTACTCCCATGTCCTTTAAATAGCGTATCCGTATTATACTCAAATTCATTTGCTACAGGATTAATTTTAATGTAATTATCCATTTTACATAAATCATGAAATAGTCCTACAATCACAGGCGACTCTTGTCTTTGCCAAGCAATATTATTGTCCTCAGTTAGTTTAACTAAAAGGTCACAAACACATAAACTATGCTCAGCAAGTCCACCTTCATATGATCCGTGGTGTGTAGTAGACGCAGGGGCGTTAAAATACCCGTACAATGTTAATTCCTGCACAATATGAGAAACATCAGAAATACCCACACGTTCTAACCTAGTTGTAACTTGCTCCTGTAACATTGACACGTTGTTCATATTAATCCTCCTATTTATTAATACATCCGCAACTATTACTCTCAGGGCACCTTCCCAAATACTCACATTTAGGCACCAAATAGCCTTCAACTATTGTTACCCACTCCTCAGAGTAATCACACAATTTTCTCCTTATAACATCAAATAATTCTCGGTACTCCCAGTAAGCTCTTCTGCACATCCTCTGATGCGACATTTCAATTAAGTTGCGCAAATTTCTATGATCAACAATTTTTGTTTCCGTTCCCAATGGGTAAAACATCGCTATATCCTCTAATGGAATATTTTTAGTCTTTAAAAAACTTATAAATTTTGCATATTGCTTACCGAATTGCATCGTATATTCAAACGCATCTGGGTCGGATGTTATAGACTCAGGCAAAACAAAAGGTATATTACAGCCATAATTAACATATCTAGTACTTTCCTGGAGTCTTGTTGGGAGCCCTCCAATATGTGTATACCACTCTCTAATAACACGACTACTAACACCACTTATTTCCATATCCACTTGTACAAATTCAAAGGCTCTACCGTGATTAGATTTCAAACAATCCATACCCCTACGGAAATTTTTATCTGGGTCATCAACACAAGCATGCGTGCAGCATCCTGCTCGCCTGCCTATTAATGATATAGGATCTTTTGTTGTTTCTGGTAAAATTTTAACTTTAATCGTCATATCTTCCTTCCTTCCAATTAACATAATCTATAAAATCATTTTCATTTAAAATATAATAATTATTACCATAAGGTTGAAATTGAAATGCTAGCACAGCATGGATTCTCCCTTGCTCATATGCCTGCTCCTGAGCCTTCATAAGCCATTCGTGGCGTATAGAAAAAGACAACTTTGGAGTGACAGGCGTTTTGGCTTCTATTAAAAAATTATCTGTTAAAATATCCCCCCCTCCAAACTTTGTACCACCACTATTAGGCTGCACTTCACCCCCTATCTTATAAGCTATGTGTAGCTCCTGATTACTAGAAATTATCTGTTTATTATTCATCTGTTATATCCTCACAATCTTTTATTGCAGATTTTATTATCCAACCTGTCCATTTTATATTCTGTATTTTAGTTTTAACCTCTTCTAAATGTTCTCGGAGTTCATCTTCTGTATCAAAAGGATTTATATAAGCGTGTTGTCCACATTCTGGGCCTAACCCATATAATCTAGATACAGGATTAGTAAGAGGTTTACCACATTTCATGCAGATATCTGTTTTTTCTATATCCCCAAAACATTCCGCATATATCATACCTCGTGTCTGTTTAATAACTTTAGCTGTCATTCGGACAAATGGCATCGGTATATCATTATTCCATTTGTACATGAAATCAAAATCTCTATTGGACTTTTGTGTCATGTATTTTTTAACTGTTATCCTATACAATTTATTATTTTCAAACTTGCTGGATACAGATTCTTGTTTAACCGAATTGTCCGATTTATTTGAATTGAGGGTGAACGTGAATTGTTCACCCTGTATGAACTCCATGTCTTCAAATCTGTGTATTTTACTGAATATGCTTTTCATTTTCAGTTATCCTTTCGACTTGATTTTGTGTAAAAAATGCAGAATCCTTTAAAAAATATCTGCCATTATCTATAATTTCTGTGGTCCCGTCTTCCTTTTCCACCTCAACCTTTTTACTGGATTTTTTCCATATAGATATCTTATGTTGGGATTTTTCTCCATGTTTAACCTTGAATCCTAAATTTTTCCACTGACTATAAGTATGTAACACTACTAAATCGGGATCTAAACCATGTAGATTCATATATGTAAGTATAATTTCATTATTAGTCACGTGAAACACCTCCTATCATTTTTTCTTTAACTTGTGTATATATTATAACTTATTGTAACACATAAATCAAGAGTTTTACAAAAAAAAAAGAGGTGAATTTTTATCACCTCTTCACATTGTTTCTCTTTTCAGTAATTTTAATACACCCCTCCTGGTTTCTTATCCTTTGTATCATAGTAAGACTGAGGCAACACATCTTTATGCCCTTTTGGGAGAGGTGCTTCTTTTGCCTTTTTCATAGTTTTTGTCACTTTAGATTTGTTTGATGTTGTTTTTCTCATATTAACCATTCCTTTCATCGTTTATAAACTCGGTTTGACAGCATCCTTAATATAAGGATTGTTTAAATTTGAATCGTCTGTTCTAACTAACTTAGTACTCTTTAGATTAACACGTCCTAACAAACCCTCAAAGGATGATTGACGACCAGTCTGTGGATCAAATATCTTAACACCTTTTGAAGTATTTACTAAACTCACCACATGACCAAAATCTCTATCTTTCCAGGAAAAGGTCAAGACGGCTCTAGAATTTTCTCCCCACTCACCCATTTTTGATAAGATCCTACCTGTCGTACTTTTCACAGTCGGATTTCTCACGGTACGACCGTTAGGAGTTACGATATCGGTGACATTTTTACCAAAAAATTTAAGCCAATTATAGTTGCGTGGGTAGTCATCACCCCCAGAGTTAGGTAACGCTTCCACATCGTAACCTTGCATTTTAGCCTCAAAAGCTACGACACATCTTTGGCAATTAGTTGTATAACCCGTCTCCCCATAATGGGGGTTCGTCCAGGATACAGCATCGTCTAGGTCAGAAGGATTATTTTGATTATATTTTAACGTTTTCTTTCCTAACGCAGAAGAAACACTTTGTTTGCCACTTGCAGAACCTCTACCGCCCATCTTTATAATTCTCCTTTCTATAGTCTACAAATGTAATTATAGAAGAGTCGAATTGTTTTGTCAATAGTTCATATAAAGATTCTACGGATCTTAATAAAATTTGTTTGGGTTCTAATTCTATTAGCATTCTTTCAAACCCTGTCAGGAATCTTGGCAATACTTCTTTTTGTCTACTAGAACCTACTGCAGACACCATTAGTACAGAATCTTTGGGTAGCCCGCTAAAACAAAATTCAAAAGATTTCTCGTGACTCCAATTTACAGAAGGTATAACAGTCATACCATTAATTTGACATAATCTAGCAAACCACAAATTTCTATAATGATTAAACCTCTGTAAAGGTTCAGGCATATCCCAGTAAAGACTGAAATCAGGCATTACCACACCTTCGTATTCGGCTAATATGTCTATGTACTTCATTGGGTTATTCCATATACGATTAAACTGATAATCTTGAAGATAAAAGTGAATATATGCATTTTTATTTTTATTGGACATTGCATAATTAAAGGGTAAAAACGTAACACCTCTTCTGGGTAATTTAAAATCTTGGAGAGGTTCCAATATTGGGAACCCGTCTTCAGTAAACTGCATTGAATCTGGTGTTTTGTACCAATTCAATATATCCTGACCATTAAGCCATGCATTACTTTTCAAATAATCCTCCTTATACCGTGCCTGTAATAAAATATCCAATACTGGACAGAACTATAATAAGTATAAAAGGTAATCCTGAAATTATGTAATCAAGTAATGACCCTTCTCTTATAGTGTACCTTTTCATAAATCAATTCCTCCTTTTTTGTGTGTTTTCTTTTGTTTTAACTTATTGTAACACATAAGAATAGAGTTGTCAAGTGGGTATGTCACATTTCTCAATGGATTCCAAAACATATTTATATAGATCGGGCTCTTCTTTCAATAATTTTACAAATGAACCTTTACCTTGTATTTTTATTTCGGAATTTTGCACACTCATTATTTCGCCGGTTTCCACATCAACTAAACGAAACCAAGAACCTGATTGCTGTATAATGCCAAATTTAACAGCTACATCAAATGCATCAGACACATAATCTATACCTGTCATATACATTAATGTATAAAATCCTGTTTTTCTGTCAGGAGGACACACTTTAGATTTATCTAAATGAACTTGTACTAATTGCCCTCTCGGGTTTTCACAAGCTCTTGATAGTACTGTGCCTTTCTCATCAATGAAATTACCATGTCTAAAAGATAATCTTGTAGTGCAAGCATGCTTCCAAGCTCTTCCCCCTGTCGTGACCGTACCCCCATACATACTATTCATATCATCTCTTATCTGATTGATACCTATAAACGTGCAATTTGTTCTTGCACAGACAGGAGTGGCTTTTTTAGAAAACAGAGTTAAAGACTGGCTAATTCCTCCATATGTCTTTTCAGTCATATCTTTTTCATTTGCGAGCCCAGAGACCATAGCCCCGATAGAATCTAAAATTACTAAAGATATATCACCAGTGTTCATGATTTCTAACAATGTTTGAAATACATCTTCTGCTCCTTGTGAATCAGGTCGAAATAGGATAATACTGTCAATATCCACTCCCATTTTCTCCGCCCACCCTGAATTGAATGTACTTTCGATATCTACAAACATAACTTTTTTGTCAGGAAATTTCTTTTGACACTGCCCTGCTACATCTAATGCTGTAGTAGTCTTCCCGGAACCTTCGGCTCCACTGAACTCCGCTATTCTACCGACAGGCAGCCCTCCGTGTGTCATGTAATTCAAACGACAGGAAGAAAATGGTATTTTATCAACATCTTGAAAATCTACACCAAGTTGAATATTGCCTATTTTCATTTTCTTGTTCAAATCTTTTAAAATTACATCTAGATTACTCATGTTCATCCTCCTGTTCCCTACTCCAATCTAATTTTTGACCACAAGTATCACAATATTTGAATCTTCGCCATTCGAACACGCTATTCCCTACAAGATTACCACAAACACTACAATAATAATCAGATGCATAAAATCTAGGCTTCTTGGCTATCTGCTTTTCAAGTGCCTTAATTGCCATATTCAACGCTTCATTCATATATGTGTATGGTTGAAAATTTGGTGTATTTTTGCATTCTTTAATTCTTTTAATTGCTTCATTCTCTGTCATATTATCCCTCACTTTCACTATGATTTATATACCTGCTATTAGACAGCTCCATTTCAGTAATTCTTTTATTCATTACTTTTTTTAAGCTATTAAGCATTTCATACCCTGCATCCATTCTTAATTTTACCTTTTTATAGGCTCTTGAATAGATTGCAAGTGTCATTGTTTCTGCTTGTGCTGTTAGTTCTGCTTGTGCCGTTTTATCTGCGACAGTTTTCCCTGTTGCTTGTTCTCTTGCTTTTGAATATACTTCTTGTCTTATAGCTTTGCAAGTATCTTCTTTAATACCCAAATCTTCCTGTGCCGAACCTGTGAAATATAATATATTTGCTAATTCTAATATATGCTTCTCTAATGTATCATCAGTTAGAGAGTTATTTTCTTTCAACTCCAATCTAATAACTGCCATTTCTACATCAAGTGACTTACAATATTTTTCTATAAGTTTATCCGATATTTCCTGTATTGTATCGCTTATACTATCCACTTTTTGCATTATAGATTCAGCAGTTTTAGGTTGTTCGACATTTGCTTTTCCTTCTCTACGACTTCCCATTATAATGCCTCCTTCCATATTCTGCTATCAATAATGCTTCTGCCATTCCGTCATGATCTTTCCTGCACCTATCTGTTGCTTTTAGATTCACATTCGGAAATAATCTCTTGCATACTTCGATGGATGTATTTTTATCAGATGTGCAGGAAAATTCTTTCTTCCATTTCTGTGGTGTCACTAATTCGTAACGAATGCCGTATGCTTTTAAAACGCCTTGAATGAAACCAAAACTCATACCAAAGTTAAACGTACTTGATACTCCTTGCTTAGGCATTGCGTGAACGTGTTCAAGATAACATATTGCAGCATTCTGCCAACCTTGTACATATATTAATCTTAGATTATTTATTAAAACATCATCAGAGTACGGATATGTTTCGCTGTTATTTTTACCATCACCCATGAAAGCTATTCCACCATTCTTACCCGGATCAATTCCTATATATATCATTATTTCACCTTCACTTCCCCAAAAGGTATGCTTTTATCAATTGCGATTTGAAATTTATATGGTACCCAGCTCAAGTCCCCATAATATACCCATGAATTATCTTTATTATCATATCCGCTGGATAACATTTTAATGAGCTTAAACGTCATCTTTGACATTATTAAGTAGGGCTCATGAGAGTAGGAATTAGGTATTTCTACAAGATTATTTAATTCTGAATCTACATCCATATCTTGAACATCAAATAAAACATAATTACTCATTTTTAACCTACCTTTCAATAAAGCTTTAAATAACTTGTCTTTGTACCCAGCTCTCTTTTACTGCACCCTTGTCCTGCAGGACAACCTCTACGGTGACCTGTATTTAAGATATACCCACAAGCCAGCGTGCCTGATAATAAAGTGGAATATTTACACCTTGCGCATGTTTTCTTGTCGCAAATCGACGATTTGACACCTTCTCGAGGCATGCTCGTATCTGATGTGCCTTTCAATTCCGCATACCTTTCTCGACTGTACTCTCTTTCTCTTTTTAGTACATACTGTCTTCGACATTCCGGACACCTTATCGTTCTATGACTCTTCCTGGTAAAGATCGTCCCACAGTCCTTGCAAGCCACTTCCGGCTCTTTTAATGCATACGCCATTACGACCACCTGCCTAGTCCTCACGGTAATTAAAGCACTCTTTGCCTGCCGTTCCATTCACTGCAAATGTAGGCGGTGCTGTGCAGATGCAGTCGTTGTTATAATAGCAATCTGTTTCAACGCAGCGGATCGTCATATCCCGAAAAACACTGCGTTCTGGCATTTCTGGGTTCGTAGTGATATGCTCATGCGTCCAGATCAGACACATGATGTTCCACACAAATGCCCTGTCATGACGTTCGTCATCATCGCCCCGCAACCATTTGAGATAGTGTCTGACCGCACTGTCTATGTAACTTGATTCAGGGATCCCTTTCTGCCAGTTGTTTTCTCCGTACTTTTTGGCACCCTCTTCAAAGTGTTTTGAAACTTCCAGCAACGCCGTAAATAAGTCAGGGAACCCATCGCTTTTCATAAAATTTGTCACAACAGCTCGCAGATAGCCAGCATAATGTGTTGTTTGGTATTTGTAAATCCCCTCTATAACTGTTGACGCTCCGCCACAGCCTCCTTCCAGGAGAAGCTCCGCTACTACACCCAGCGGCATCAGATCGCATCTGCCTTTGCCTTCCTGAATGTCTCTTACCGCACCCGTTTCGTATTCTCTTCTGTTTCCGCTATCTTGTATCATTTTATTATCTCCTCTTAATACCAGTAATTACAATTACTGTAAAGCATATTATTGCAACACAATATAAAACACAATCTATTTCTGTAATATTCATTCGATTTCCTCCCCAGCCGCCCATTCGTCGTATGCCTCATTCAGCACGTTATACGCTTCGTCAGTACATACGATGATGTGATATTCTCCACCGCTCGCACTGACCATTCCCGCATTGCACTCTTTTAGCGCCCTGAGCATTTCCGCTATTAAACCTACTGTTGCACTCATCATTCCACCTCCTGAGACCAGTAAGTTCTCCTGCAGTCTGAACAACATCCTACCGGATAATTTTTGCAGTCATCAAAATCCTTATCAATATATCTAGGGCAAATATCTATAACGCCTTGATCCATCATGGCATTTGGGTTTGCCTTTAAAAATTCGCCTTGTCGTGTTTTATTTGCAACCCTTATAAACCTATCTGGATAATTTCTACGACACCCTAAACATGTAGATGTACCGTAATCGTGTATACAATGTTCGCAACTGCCTAAACCAGTATTTAATTCATTATCAGCACACTTCAATAGCTGCTCCACTAAATTTACAGTGCAGTCAACTCCCTTACTATTAAATTTACAATTCTTGCATGCGTTCTCTGTACTACAGCTAACAAATTTGTCATCTACCAGTGCAGGAAGTTGCCTGTCTTTTTGTATAAATTCCAAAATCTGATTTTTCCACGTCTCAAAATTCATCAATATCACTCCTTATATCTTAAAAAATTTATCATAAACATTACCTTTTATATGTTAAACTTACACCGTCTTCCATAAGTACAGAAATATGAACAGGATATCCTTTCCTGTTATCACCTAAAGAAACGAATTTCTTTCCTACGATTTTTACAGGTTTAACATGATTTTTTTCACATTCCATGCATTTATTTTTATCTTTATAAGTTGTACCACATGCTTCACACACAAATAATTTAGTCTCTTTCACTTTTAAACCTCCTACTATGTTTTTTCTTGTCATCAATTAATGTTGTAATACCTAACCTATAAACATACAATGGGCAAGACTTTATAGGACAATTAATAACTTCTTGCTTATGCCCACAAGAACAGTCCAAACACTTTGCTTTCACCGCTTTAAATAAAGGTGTGTCATCGTATGCACTCATTATGTCACCTTCTTACAAATCGTTTTATAATTACAATATCTGCAAGTCTTAGTATTTTCGGTCTTTGGGGGTGCTATAAGTCTTTCTACATATCCCTCACACTCCATTATATATGAAACTAACCACTCCTTCATATCTTCTGTAACTTCAAACAGCGTGCATTCTAATGTGCAGAAATCCCTGTTTTCATATAGAACAAACACCTTATTAAGATCCAATGCAGTACAATAACAAATAACCTGATTATGATGTTCTTCTAAAGGTTGATTTTCCACATTAGCATATTTAAATGAGGTAACGTTTTTCATCTCAAATAGATAATACTCATTTGTTGAAATACGTCTAATAATACCGTCACACCTGAAAGATAAATTTAATGTCGTGTCTATAAGATGTGTTTCAGCTCCTGCCGTACCTTTCACTTTTAGATTTTTACATTTTCCGAATTTCTGCTTATTCTCTACATATTTAGCAACATCTACATATTCCCAGTCTGTACCTAATTCTTTAAGCTGTAAAAGAACCTCTTGTATAGCTTCATGTCTTCTTGTACCTGTATCCGACATGCCGATCATACTATACTGAGAATCTGCTTTATCCGTATCAGCACCAACTCTTGTAAAATACATATTTCTCATACATTTTAAAGAACTTGGTTTATAATATCGGCTTGGTTTACGTCTATTACTAGAGTCAAGTCTCTCAATGGATGTCATTACATCCACGAGAAACTTTTTATTTGGTTCTAAATCTTTAGATCTATTATTTATAAGATTTAATAATTTTCTTGTCACTATCTCACCTCTTCAATTTGTGTTTTTCTTTAACTTATGTATATATTATAACTTATTGTAACACATAAGTCAATAGTTTTTACAAAAAAAAGAGGTGAATTTTTATCACCTCCTATAATAACATATATTATTCATCGTCTTCTAATAAAGCGATTACCTGAACTACATTCCCAGTCTCTAGCTTCAGAGCATTATCATTACCGTACCACATTGTGACAGTATCCTCTGGACAAGCCTGTAACTGTTCTTTCATCATCACAATATCTACAAGGCAAGTGAATCCTTTAAAGTTCTTGCTCTCAATATAATTGATTGTTTCGGTAGACGCGTCTTTTTTAGAATGAACAGTAATACCTGTTCTACCAAATGTAAAGTAAGCTCCATTCTTGTCAAATGGCGTGATAAATAAAGATAATCTATCTAACACATCCAACATTAACTCTTTAGGAATCTTACATACAGAATCAAATGCAATATCAAGATAAGCATTTATTTGATCAATAGGGTATTCTTCAATTCCAGAAAGCTGAGGTCCTCTAATTTCTACACCGTCTCCGCAAAATACAAGATCCTGCCCGGACTTGCCAAACTCAATTTTTTCTGAACTATTTAATGTGAGTAACTGCATCATCTGTGGGGAAATAAGCATATCTTCCTGATCTTTAAACATCACAAATCTATTAAATGTGATAACAATAGCATCACTAGTAACCACATTATCCCCACAATAGTAGCCCGTCAATGCAGGTTGCTCATACGTTTTAGCCAATGCTGCTCTGTTAATGTTATAAGCAGACATGATAGATGTCAACTGAACTTCTCCGATACTTTCAAAAGGTGTCTCATCTACTGGAAACTCTACCACACCTTCCTCGTCCATCATAAGCGGCAACTTATAGGTACCATTACCTTTTACAACTAAATTTTCATCTTTTACAGATAAGTCAATCTCTGTACATGTTATCTTATTTATGAGTTTACCAAATTTATCCGCTTCTACAGTTATATTAAAATCATCTCCAGAAACCTTGTCTATTGTAATGGTCAAGTAATTTGTCATATCAGTAGTATAAAATTTAAGGCTGCCTTCTTCTAACTTTATACCAATTAACTCAGTTAAGGGTATCAATTTATTGAACCCACAACCTTTAACAGATTTAGCGACTGCATTTTTTAATCTTTCACTTCCAACCTTCATATTTTCCTCCTCACTTTTGACCCATTAAAGAATAAGCTTCTTTTCTCAGCTCTACATTATCCAGAAATGCACCTCTTATAGTAGCTGTCTTAGTTTTAGCCCCACGGCTCTTAATTCCTCTAGATGTCATACAACTATGCTCGCCGTCCACCACCACAAGGACATCTTCAGAACCTGTAGCTAACTGAACAATTTCTGCGATATCAGAACCTATTCTTTCCTGAAGCTGTAATCTTTTTCCAACCATATCTGCGATTCGTGCAAATTTACTTAATCCTAAAACCTTACCATCTGGTATATATGCAATTGAAACAGACATATTGTACATAAGAGCCAAATGATGTTCACAGTAGCTAAAAATAGGTATATCTTGAACAACTACTAAATCATCATTATCTGTATCAAAACATTTACAAAACTTATTCGCAATCTCTGCATTGCTATAGTTCATCCCCTCAAATACTTCTACATACATTCTGGCGACTCTATCTGGCGTATCTACTAATCCCGGTCTATCGGGATCATCTCCCAAAGCTACTAAGATTTCCTTGACCGCCTTCTTTATGCGCTCTTTATCTATCATGTCATACTCCTCTCTTATTTGGATCCCATATAATTTTATGTAATTGCAGCTGAACTTTGCAATTATTTAATCCCTTAGAAATTATAAAATCCACAATTTTTTCTGGATTCATTTTTCCAAATACAGGGCTAAAATAAATTTGAGCCTTTGGGTTAAATTTCTTTATAATGTCATAAGCTCTATCAAGATCTTCCTGTGTGCCCACAACAAATTTCAAAACATCCCCAGAATCTAAAAAGAGAAAGTTATTTATGTTCATTGAGGATTCCATCCCGCTGGAGGGGCATTTATAATCCATTGTGAGGAAGCATCCCGCATTACAAGATAAATCATTAATTTCAAGAGAACCATTTGTCTCGATGTTTATCCGATAATTTCTTTTTAAAAGTTCAGAAATCAGACCTTTAAGATCCCCCTGTAATAAAGGCTCCCCTCCTGTGATAGTCACATTTTTACAATTCAAATCTTCTACACAATCAAGTATCTCCGGAATCGTTAAAAGTTCATAATCTCCCCCCTCACATCCGTATCTAGTATCACAATATGTGCAATTTAGATTACAACCGTATAAACGAATAAATACAGCGGGGAGTCCGGCACGTCTACCTTCACCCTCAATACTTTTAAATATCTCTACAACTTTCATATCTAATCCTCCACATAGGTAGCAGTATTTCCTTCGCTTTCTTGTACTTCTACTTTATAACACTTTCCAACTTCACAAATATCTGAAACTCTTTTACATATCCATCTTGCCATGTTCTCAGCAGTTGGGTTAAGAGGATACACAACATCATTTATACAAGAATGATCTAGCTTGTCGTGTATTTCTTTCTTGATCTTTGTGAAATCCACAATCATTCCATATTTTGTAAGTTTAACAGATTTACAATGAACGGTAACTATCCAATTATGCCCATGTAGTTTCTCACATTCGCTGTCATAAGGGAGCTCTAAATGATGAGCCCCCGCAATTTCCATTCTTTTTGATACATAATACATTATACAAACCTCCTATAAATCAATAAAGCTAATAAACATGCAAATATTTTTGCACTAATCATAATCCAGTATAGAATTTTGTCGTTTCGACTTAAAAAATTATAATTCATGTCTATTCCTCATAAGAGATGGGATCCACACTTCCAGCTAATTCAAAAGCTTTTTTCCTATCTAAACAAGTGGCGCATTTACCACAAGCATATTCCCCACCTTCATAACAACTCCAAGTAAAGTCATAAGGGACCTTTAATTGTAAACCTATTTTTACAATATCAGATTTATGTAAATGTACAAAAGGACTCAATACAGTAATTCTACCATAAGTTCCAATATTTATAGCATTATTCATAGCATTCACAAACTCTGGAGAACAATCTGCATAGGCTTCACCCGCAGCATCATCCGCATGAGCCCCATAATAAATGAGTACGTCCTCATCTGGAAATAAACTGTCTGCATAAGATGCCGCAATAGAAAGAAGCAGGCCGTTCCTAAATGGTACATAAGTGGATACCCTTCCATTCTTTTCAATCTGTTTTGCATAAGACTCATGGGAGATTTCACCACCCCCCTTCACTAATGTACACACTGAACCTGCATATTTCATTATGTTGGAGATATCTTCTTCAATGTGTCGTACTCCGTAATACTCCGCAATCCTCCTAGCACATTCCAACTCTTTATCATGTTTCTGACCATAATACAAAGAGGCGGTGATAACATTTTCTTCCCCATGTCGGTCAACAGCTAAAGCTACACACGTCGTAGAATCCACTCCACCAGAACTTAATACTAACGCTTTCATATACCCTCCTAATAAATTACATTGTAAAATTTAACATAGCGATCATATAATTGTTTAGATCCGTTGATTGGAAGATGCTCCAATTCTAACGCCTCTGAATTAGGATTTTCAATCCAATCATAAATAAACTGATCTATAAAACCTATATTAGCCGCAGCGTATATATCTTCCGCAAAGTATACTTTCTTGATTCCAGCCCACATAATTGCGGATAAACACATCGGGCATGGATACCCTGTTGCGTATAACTCGCAACCGGATAAATCATACGTCCCTAAGAGTTTACAGGCTTTTCTGATCGCATTTATCTCCGCGTGCGCTGTAGGATCGTTATCCCTTAAGACGGTATTACTCTCAACTGATAAAACCTCTCCATCCCTGACAACTACAGCCCCGAAAGGACCTCCAAACCCCTGTTCCATTGTTACTTCCGCACGGGTCAGTGCAAGCTCCATATAATTCTCTTTGTTCATAATTTTCCTCCTAACTTATTTACTTTATTTTATTGTAACACATAAAAAACAAATTGTCAACTAAAATAAACCTTTTCGCGTAACTGTTTTTGATGTGTTCTGAATAGATTTCGCCTTATCCAACATATATTTAGCATTGTACAAGATGCGACAATCTCTATCTGAAGCCAGCTCCTCTAAAGTAAACCCGAAATTAGATACTGAATCTTGGATAGTCTTCTGTGCCTCTTCGGGCAATCTACTATAATGATCTTTGTTATTACGCTGTTGAGTACTTATCGAAATTGTACCATAATCAGACATAATATTACCCATAGCGCCGATCATTATCCAGCTAGTGCTGTCAGCCGAATAAATAGGATATTTCCGAAGTAACTCAAAATCTGTCATTCCAAAAGCGTGAACCTTGACATCGGGGTTGTTAGATCTGGAGATCAACCGAAAACACTTTTCTAAAAATTGATCTCTCATCCACTTAGGTTTTCCCACCATTCCTCCGAGTGCAATATATGGAATAGGTTTCCCATCAGAACTCACCCACTCTAAAGCATTTATTAGATATTCAAATGGTTCCCCGACATGAAAAGTATATAACAAACTATCCGGATTCTTTAATCTCTTTCTCATAAATAGATAATTTTCCCACGTTTTTTTAGCCGCAAATTTTACCTCTTCCATAGTAGCGCCATGAACCCTATCTCCTGGAATGAAGTCGACTTGACCACATAAATAAATATCATCTGAATGCAAATTAAGCCAATTAATATATTCTTTTACATCAATTTTAACTCCCTTTGTCCAAGCACTAAAAGCTCCAGAATCAATAAATAACTTAGAAGGTTTTATGTAGTCTTTTAATTTTTCGACATAAGTCTTATCCAAATAAGAGAAGAGAGAATCAGCTTTCAAGTCATGTAAAACAAATTCCTCCATACCGGCTAAGAATAAATCCAAATTAGAACCCCCCAATCTTTGCAAAGCTTGCATATATATGTGCTTATCTTTTTTCCAATAAGAAAGTGTATCTACAAATTTTCTCTGATAATCATAAGAAAGAAGACGATTAGACAAGATACCAATATCCAACTTCACAGGTTTTGCAAAAACATACTCTCCAGCTAAGTATAAATCCATTTCAATCCTCTCTCTCTGTTAATTTGTATCCATTACAGGAACCAGCTAAGTATAAATCCATTAAAAATCCAACGCCTCTCCATACCAATTTCGGGTAACTTCACAGTCACATCTAAAAGGTAATTTAATCAATTTAGATGGGGCTTGTTTCATAAGCTCTGCTAATCGCTCTTTAGCTTCTACAACATTTTCCTCAGGACACTCCCCAATTACTTCATCATGCACCTGTAATAACAAATGAAAATGCAAATCTTTTAACATCTCATCATTATTTATATGTATCATGGCTAATTTAACCATGTCAGCAGCACTGCCTTGTACTCGAGCATTAACGCACTGTCTTTCTGCTTGTGCAATAAATCCTGTATTGTCTTTAATTTTAATGCCAGAATTGTAAGCTTGCTGTATTATATCATTCTTACGTTTCCACCCAAATGCCTTGTCAAGCTTCTGGGTATACTGCTTTTTCACAGACTCAGGCACACTAGTATCTTGTTCAGTGCCAAATGCCAATGGATCAAAATTCAAATTCGTAAATTCATATCTATCTAATTGCATATCTACAAGATGTCTTCGTCTTCCCCAAGCTGTTGTAACATATCCTTTTTCTTTTGCCATAGTTTGAGACTCATCAATAAATTTAGCCAGCTGCGGAAATGCTTTCAGAACTGAATCATAAATCTTCTGAGCTTCCTTAGTGGACACACCTAGTTGCTCACCAATAGATGGAATTTGTCTACCATAAAGAATCCCTAATACAATGCTTTTAGCTTGACTTCGTCTTTCTTTGCCTGCAGGATTTACAGTGCCATCTGGTCTAAACTCTTTGCATTCATCATAGGGCTTATGAAACGCTAAAGAAGCAATTGTGGCATAAATATCTTTACCATGTATAAATGCGTCCTGCATCTTCTTATCATTTGACAAGTGGGCAGTAACCATTGGTTCCTGTTGACTATAGTCGGCTCCTACAAGCACATATCCATCTTGAGCTTTAAACATTTGTCTAATCTCTTTATTGTGAGACGGTATATTTTGTAAATTAGGGTCACTACTAGAAAATCTGCCTGTCTTCGCACCATATTGATTATAATTAGCGTGAACACGACCATCCTCTAGTACCACCTTAGGCATCTTGTCCACATATGTGCTTAGTAATTTATCTACATTTCTTATGTCAAGAATAGCATTGCACAGATCTTTATGTTTACCCTCTGCAAAATGCTTTAAAATATTCTCCCCTGTTCCTCTAGGGGACTTCTTATCAGGACTTTCCAATTTCAAAATATCATAAAACAATATGGCAAGCTGTATCGGGCTAGTTAAAGAAACAGGTGTAGATAATTTACAATTAGGATGTGACAACTTATAATTTTCTATCTGATCGTCATACATTGAAATTACCTTTTGAGCAGTCTGTTCTCGTTCCTCTTTTATACTATGATATTTTTCGTGTAAATTTTTACATACCTCGAAGTCTAAACAAACGCCTCTGTCTTCCATATCCGCTACAACCGTGATCAATGGCATTTCTATAGTGTTGAACACTTCAAAAGTGCCACCATTTCGTCTGTTTAAAATAGACTTTTGATATTCGTACAATTCAAATGTTTTTAGAGCATCCCCCGCAGCGTATAAATAAGCTACAGAAATTGGAACCTGATCAAATGTAAAACCTCTAAACAGTGTGTCAAATTTTAATGATTCTGTGTCTGTTGAATCACAATATTTTAGATGTAAATCTTTCAACGCGTGTGATTCATTTTCATCTATACAATATGCCGCTAACATTGTGTCCCAATAAGGTTTGAAATCAATTCCAAGTGTTTTCCGGCATACTCTTATATCATACTTAGCATTATGAAAAATCCATCTAATATCATTATGAAATTCTTTCATAATCTTTGATACTGTCTGTTCATCCAACTGGTCTTTAGTTCTTGTACCGGTTATATATGATTTATGATTAATTGGAATATATGCCGCTTTCTGTCCTGGTGTGTAAATACATCCGCCTACTATATCAACTAATAATGGATTTAATCCTGTTGTCTCTGTGTCTAATGCCCCCTCTCCAACTTGCTTCATTTCCTTCATGTACTCATATAATTGATCGGGTTCTCTAATAAGAATATAATCATCTTTATGATGTGCTAATTTCTGACTAGCAATAGCAACTATAGATTGTATTTGAGCGGCCAGATTATTTCCGCCGCCCCTAATACTTGTCCTTGTTGTTACTGTTTTAGATTTTTTGATTATATTCTTATCATCGCTTTTTGGTCTCGCAAATGATAAAGCCATATAATCCTCCTTTATTTTTTAATCATTTCTCCGGTGCCATGTCCTAACTTATTAAGATGCATTGGAGTAATGCTTAATCTATGACATAAAAGATTTAAAACACTACAACATTCACTGTCAAAAATATCACTACCTTTTATGTTGTAAATTTTTGCAATTTCAGTAGCAACTTTCTTTTTAGATATAAAGCCTATATTCTTTCTCATATTACATACCTGCCCTTCTACTACCTCTTCTGTGAGAAACGGATTCTGCAGAACGTCTTCTTACAGGCTCTTCTTCAGTTTTAGATCCTGTTTCTGGAAATTCCCCATTATCCAAATAGTACTGCATTTCATCTGGAGATTTATCTAAGATAAAAGATCCTATAAATTCTGGTCTTTCAATCTCTGACACATCCACAGGATCCACATCAGGCATAGGGAAAATCTCATACTGCGTCTTCTTATCTCCTTTTGCACCTCGTCTCTCAATTTCAAAAACCATTTCAGACAAATTTGGATACCTATTAAACAGTGCTTCAATCTTCTTTCTAAATGTTTTGCCTCTTTCCCAAATTTTAACCTTGCCATCTGCATGATCATACATAGAAAGAATCATGACTGGTTTAACCTGTAAACCTGCGGCACAAAATGGACAATCATCAATTGGACTATCATAATCTCTTTTGCAGTCCACATATCTTTCATTATCACCTACTTCTACACGGTGACATGCGTATGTATCGAGCTCATTATAATTATTATACAAAAACTGAACTCTTGCTACATCTCCATCGTTCTGTAGCTTCAACCATTCCGAGCTATTCTCATTACCATATCTGTCCATGTCATTTGGATTTATTCTTCCCATTTATTTTTCCTCCTTAATTAAATCATTTTTAGTAATAACATACCAACCATTATGTATATCCCAATATACATAATTATAACCTCCTATAAACTTTTTCAATTCTTTATGAGTGCTTCTTATACGCCTTAGATGAGGGGAACTTTCAGGCACCGTAAGTTTATATCCTTGAGCCTGAGTGTCTGACTTTATGATTAACATATCATCTTCGATCCCCAAAATGACATACTCAGTATCCAATTTTGTGAACCAGGACGACTGGATCATAATATTAATCTGATACTCATCATACATTTTTATGATTACAGGAATACTTGAAGAACTTCCTTCACAAGGTACAATGTTTTTTTTTGAATCCCTGTGATAATTGAACTTATTTTTAGTGAGCCATATCATTTTTGTTACCTCCTTAATTTTGTTTTACTTACAATGTAATTATAATTTATTGTAACACATAAGTCAACCCTTTTATTAAAAAATAATAGGTAATTTAAAAAAATCTTCTTGCAAATCGTTGATATCCTTATCAGGTTCTTGATACTGCACTTCTCTAATTATTTTCCCGTGTACATTCTTTCTAAATCTTTCAGCAGCCTTGCGACCCGCTTCATCTGGGTCAAAAGCCAAAATGTACTCTCTTACAGTTAAATTATTAAGTATGTCATACTGCCTTCGATTTCCGGTGCCTATCATAGCCATAGCGGGTTGATCATATTTCCAGCAAGTTAGACAATTTAAGAATGATTCTGTGATATAAGCGACTTTATACCTTCCAGATACAAATTCATATCCAAGATAAACTGGTTTATCAAATCTTTTCGGCAATCTGAAAAATTTGCTTTTAACACTTCTTCCTGCAATAAATCTAACTGTTCCCGACAAGTCTGCAACTGGGAATGTAATTTCTTTTCGCTCTCTATCATATCCTATATCAAACCTTTCTATAATTTCATCTGTTAATCCTCTTTTGTACATGTATGGATGAGTATATCTGTACCTGTCTAATTCTTCCTCTGTAATTCTTCTATACTGTTTTTCACTTTCATCAAAGCTTTGTATAGGTTGCTTAGATCCCAAGATATTATGAATATTCCTATTGTTAAAATTATCTCTACCATAAAAACCCTCCAATACATTAGGTCTTGTTTCCACTTCTACAGAATTGTATCTTTTTAATAACCAGTTTCTTCCAAATGTGCCTCCATCCATTTTACCAAACAATTCAGATATCAATGTTGTCAAATCACCTGACCACCCACAAGTAAAACAATGTGCAGATCCTGTACTCTTATTTATACCGAAAGATGGTTTTCTTTCTTGCCCATTCTTATGGAAAGGACAATTTGTCTGTATGTTCTCTACACCATCACGAAATACTTGAAATCTATTTAAACCTCTTAAAGATAACTCAGATTTAAGAGTATTCAAAATATCTTGCAAATCTCCATAGATAATAGCATTTTCTAATTTAATCATCAGTACTCCTCTTCCTCAGTCATTTCATAACGACGTCTTAATTCTTCTGAGCGTTCAGTATCGTCCAAATTACTGTCTTCACTAGGTACATATTCAAATCTACCTGTATCAATATCCCAGAAATAAGATAGTTTTATATTTGTGGCACTATTTCTAGATTTCTTTATTGCGAGTTGTAGCATATTGTCTTTCTGCTGCACAGAAAACACCAAGGAAGCATTAAATGCTATACCGTCGGAATCCCGTATATTTTCTAATTCTAAATCTTCATTCCTCGCACCCTCTCTATTTGACTGAACAACTACAATAACAGGTATACCACAATCAATGGATAAATCCATTAAATCTTCGCTTATATTTGTCAACGAAATTGTTTTACTGTCCCCTCTTTGAGCTCGCTGATCTCTCATATAACTTATACCGTCAATAGCTAGTATATCTAACTCGTTAGCTTCCACCCATGATTTTAATTTCTCTACTGTTACCTTTTTATTGAAATCTTTAGGGTGCGCAACATAAAATGGAGTATCAGATTTTTCTAGTTTCTGAATATAACGACTATATCCACTTACATCCCCACCTTTTGTCAATTCTTTGTTTGAAATATTTTTATGCAGTGTATCAAATCTATAACCTGTTTTCACAGCAGACATTTCCGGCTCTAACAATCCTACACGCTTATTCATTTTCCATGCGTGCTCTAGCATCTTAATTGTTACCCAAGATTTACCCTGCCCCGTTCTCGCGAAAATAACAGCTAATTCTTCTCCACAATGTAATCCTTCAATAACTTCATCTAATTCTTGAAAACCTGTGGGTAAGTAGTACTTTTTTGGATTCTCACGTGTCTCTTCCCATACCTTTAAACGATCGTTTGCATTATGTATGATATCTACACCTTTTTTAACACCTGTTATCTTTAAATTAGGTATCTGAGATTTTAAATAATCCACAGCCTCATACGAATCCGTTTGTAACAATTCTGCAAGCTTTGTTATTACAGGAACGGACATTCTATAAAGATATTCTTCTCTGAAAGTGGACACTAGATAATCATCTTGCTCATCTACTTGTATTATGTCAAAATCCGGAAATTCTGACAGAAACGTTTCAATGTCTGGTATATTACCATATTGTCTTTTATGGCTTTCAATAAACTCATATTCTTCTTTGTACTCGTTAAAGAATTCTTCTGTAATATCATTTGTCAGTAGTATTGAATCCGTTTTTTCTTTCAAGATACGATTTAATATCTGTAATTCGACCATTTTTTAACCCTCGTTTATCCTCGTCTTTAAATTCAACTGTGTAACTACATCCCCACACCCTACTAGCTAACCTTTCTCCTAATTCTTTTTTAACATTTTGAACAGATGTATTAGCTGTAAATATATTGGATAATCCAGAGTTCATTCGAGTATCAATACTTTGCATCAATATTTGATGTTCATAACCTGTGAGATTCCCTGCACATATATCATCCCACACAACTAGATCAACAGTGTTTAAATCGTCACATAGTTGCTGAAATCCATCTAATGGGTGCGAGATATTTCTTTTACAATCATACAAAAATGTTGGCACACTGACAAACAATGCTTTTCTATTAAATCCTGATATATGCCAAATTGAATCAAGATAAGCTAACAACAATCTTACTGCCCAGCTAGTTTTTCCGTTACCACAATGATCGGAATAAATAAATATGTTTTTGCCATTTTTAACAAAATCGTATACATTATCTTCAATGTATTGTAATCTCATATATTCGTCTTTGTCAGAACCGCAGACTAACGGCTTGTCTTCCCATAAATGCTTTGGGAGATTGGAGAGAGTTAAAAGATTTGTTAAAATACCTCTTTTAACACAACCTGTGTTGCAATTTAATTTACTTTTACCCTTGCATTTAGTTTCATAGAAGCAGCTAGTTAACATCTTTCATCACCGCCTTTATAGAGTCATATTTATTATAAGACTCCGTAAGTCTATCAATAGTTTCTTGGTGAGATATTAAATAAGCTTCTAACACACCCAGTAACTCTCTAAACTCATCCATTGTTTCTGGTATCCAGTATCCACAATATGGTGAGCTACATACTGGAATACCAGCGAGTCTCAAACTATGAATAACTTCTCTAAAATCTCTTGTTCTTATTCCTAGATTTGTAGATATCTCTTTCTGATACATAGCATTCTCTTTGCCTTTTGGAATTGCCTGTAATACTAATTTCTCAAATTCACTGATCTTCTTCATATTCATACCTCCTAAAATACGGTGGTGTTCGGGTCATTTAATAATTTTTCTAAATAAGCTTTTCTATCTTCTTCTGTTTTATGTGTTCCACCTTCCCAATAAATACTTGGGTCTTTTTTACAATTACCATTATCCTTGCGCAACCAATCTGGATTTACATTCGTGTATCCCATATCTAAAGATAGCTGTACAGCATTTAATTGAGTCTTTTTATCTACCTTTGCTAATTTAGCTAAAATAGCCTTTACTTTGTCATCTGTAACTAGTCTATTATCTTCTAAAAGATTCCTGAAGAATCTACTTAAAAGTTCTATAACTTCATCTTCTAAATCATATTCTAAACATTTCTTTTCTATAGATTCAATTTTAGTATCTATTTTAGACTTCTTCTTAGAATTTTTCTTTATATTATCTTTAGTATTTTGTTTTAAGTTATTATTTATATTATTATTAGTGTAAGGATTCCTTAGATCTTGTTGTAAGGATTTTTTCACTACTTAGGACTGAAAATATATTATTTTCATTTATCTTATAATATGTTTTTGACGGCATTCCTTTTAATTCAGTTTCAATTATGCCTAATTCTTTTAATTTTTTTATGGCCGTTCTTTGCTCTGTTTCTGTTAGCCCTGTATTATATTTTATTTTTTCACGGGTGCAAAAAAACATTTCATTATCAAGTTGACCCTTAGTTAAATAAAAATTATATTCTGAACATAAATACCCAAGTAATATAGCTGGATTTGTTCCGATTGTTCGGGCTAATTTTTTGTTATAAATTATAAAACCATCTGTACTCAATAAATCTGTTATCATATTATTCTCCTTTCTGAATAACTGCTTTATAAGCGCATCCAGTTAAATAACCATTTTCGTCATAGTCTTTTCTTTTTGTTATCAATTCTTTATTAACTAAATTATTTATTGTAGATATAACGCTCTGTCGGGAACACCCGCACCACTCAGAAAAATACTTATGTTGTGTGGTAAACCAACATTTTCCAGCGTTCGACCTATCAAATATCAAAGCATATATTAAAAGTTCATTCCCCTTTAAATCTAGTTCTTCACGCATCCACTTAGATATTATTATGAATGTCTCTTCTTTTTTAATATTAACATTTTCCATTTTCATTCTCCTTTCAATTAAAAAATCCTTGTCATAAATAGATGTACCTTTCTTTTTTAATCAGTTGCGAGTTGAATAAAAAAGTTGGTTGTGTACAAAAAGGTACACCTATTTATAACAAGGATAATTGTTATACATTATTAAATTATACTATTATTCAACTCGCAACTATATTGTAACACATCAATTACTGAAAATCAATACCTAATACTGTAAATCTTCAACCTGTTTATCAATTTCGGCGTTGAGTTCTGCCCACAGCTGTTCCTGAATGTCAGAAACATTTCCTTCATAGCTAGAAACATCTAATTCCTTCTCTGCTACAAATTTGAAATAGTTATCTCCTTTCTTAACAGTAGCTCCAGAAGTGAATCTAATAGAGGTTACTTTCACACCATCAGTCTTTTCTTCTTTCTTTGAAATAGACTGTACTTTTTCAGGTTTTTCCGAATCTTTACCGCCTGTCTCTTTTTTAGCCTTTGGCTTTGTCTTGGTTGTTTCTTTTTTCTTTGTTTTCTTCTCGGGTTTAGGTTCTGGCTCAGCAGTAGGATTTTCATCTGGTTCAAAAGGTGGTTCTTCTTCAGCTTCCGTATCTGTACAATTTTCAGATTCATTTACAGGTACATCTTCAGTTCCTTCTTCATAACCTGCACACTGATCACACGGTATCATATTACCATCCACTTCCATTTCAATACCATCACAGCTCTTGCAATACTCATCTTCTTTATCAAACGCATACTTACAAATTTTCATGTTTTTTCCTCCTTTAATATAAAACTACCATAATATGATTAAACTCCGTTAGAAGTTAATCTCGTGCGTTACAACACTATTTAATTTTAGATACTCTAAGTGTTGTCACTTCTTTACCAACAACTTTACAGCTTTCTAATTTAGTTATATCGAAGTCACCATTGTATACAAGAGTTTCTAAAGCATCGTCATCAATATACTCTCGAGTCTTAACAACGGACTTGAAATCTGTTTCTGATAGATTTTCTTTTAGTATTCCAATTGCTTTAGCTTCATTTAAAATTTCCTTTTGAGTTGTCGAAATAATAGCTGTCCACTTATCAGATGAAAACTTACGAATACCCATAGTATTCATGAGATATTTTATGTGCTTGTTAAGATCTTCACTTACTTTGTGAAGTTTACTCTCGCTATCTTTATACTCTTTGTACTGATCTAATTTAAACGCTAACTCCTGTTCTTTTGTTTTTCCTCCCCTACTCATCACTATCCCTCTCATTCTTTTTAGCTTCTAGCCGCTTCGTACCATAAGCCCCCCACTGCCAGTAAGCATTGAACTCCGCCATGCAGCCTTTATACTTGCCTTGCAAGTCTTCATGAAACTGCTGTAGTTTGGCAATGTCTTTTTGTTCAAATAACATCGTCTTTCTATTATCCGTGGTATATTCAGGCAATTTCAATTCTGGGGGTTTTTCGTAATCTGGATTCTCATACCATTTATACCATCGTTTAATAGTTGTTGTTGATAAATCTAATATCTGTGCAACTTTGGACACACTGAATTTCTCCATCAAATTCCTCCTTTACTTATTTTTTATACTTTTATTGTAATACATAAGAACCCAGATGTCAATTACGAAATTAAATAATTTATATCCTGAATACTTATTTTACCGTCAACTAATGCATCTGACATTGCACCCTTTTTATATACAATATCCTCAATACGTTCATCTATTGTATCTCTACAGCATAATGTAATTATATTTACTGTACCCTTTGTACCTATACGATGAGCTCTGTCTTCTGCTTGATCTTTTAAAGCTCTGTTCCAAGGGCTGTCTAAGAATATAACAGTTTGTGCCGCAGTTAGAGTTAACCCAGTACCCATAGCACCAATAGTCCCTATAATCACTTTACAGTTATCATCATTTTGAAATCTGTATATTTCTTGCATACGCTCTTCAGATTTTGTCTCACCTGTGATGTATGCAGGATTATATTTTTTAAGCAACTGTTTAGCAACTTGTGTGATTTCTGACCAGTTACTAAATATGATACATTTCTGATTTGACTGCACTAAATCTTCAACTAATTCCAGCATTCTCTCCATTTTAGCCGACTCCGCTACGTTGTCGCTTAGAATACCTGTCCAACCTGTAGCTTGTCTTAGTCTAATTAGCATTGAAAGTGGGTTATTTGACATTTTGATCTTATTTATATTGTTCTTAACACCCATAACAGCTTCATCGTAAATTTTCTTTTGTTTAGGTGTCATATCTACAAATTCAGTTTGACGTATCTTTTCTGGTAGGTCTAACACTTCTGTCTTTAGTCGTCTCAGCATTAGTTCATCCATCATAGATCGTATTTCATTAAGATTCTTATAACCTACGACTTCAGATCCGCCCCATCCGCCTAATCTACAGAAATGCTGCTTGAATTGGTAAAAGCTATGCTGCTCGTAACCTAACCAATGAAGTGGGAAGTATAAGTCAAGTGGGTTATTCATCAAAGGTGTACCACTCATTGCTACCATATAATCTGCCCTCAACAATGCCATAGCTCGACTCTGTAACGCTGTAGGATTTTTAGATTTATGGCACTCATCAAAAGCTATTACACTAATCACACCACGGTTACATAAGTCTCTTATCTTCTCTGCTACAGGAAAAGTATATTTTGTCTTAGATATTTTTTTAGAACCAGCTCTTAATGTTTCAATATTTGTTATGATATAACGACAATCAGGAAGATTATTCAAATCTTCTAATTTATCGGCAGCATTACCTTCATATTGTTTACCCGTAGTTTTTCTAAATCTTGTTCCGAGTACCCAACCTTTTTCATCTGAATGTTTTTCAATTTCTTCTTCCCAGTTATATTTCAAAGAGTTAACACCACAAACAATGAGCACCTTATTTATTTTTTCCGTCTGCTCTAAAGCTCGGCACCAGTTAATTATCTGAAAAGTTTTTCCAAGACCTTGATCATCACACAATAAGAATTTTTTCTTTTTCAGTGCAAATCTAACACCGTCAATTTGATGTGGAAATGGTTTTGTTTTAAATGTAAATCCTGGAGGAAGTTCAGCATTAAATCTCTCAGAATCTAAATCTTCGTATACTCCAGAAATTGTAATATTTTCATCTTCAAATTTATTGCAAAAACCTATAATAGAATTTATGGGCACTTCCCATACATGAGTATCCGGATCGTATTTTCTAATGCTCATGTTTTTGATGTAATTTATAATTTCAGCTTTGTATGGAAAAGAAATGAAAGCTGATTTTTTAACAACAATATTGTCGGAGAGCTTTTTCGGCTCTCCTATGTGTATTCTAATCATTTACTATTTCCTCCTTTTAGCAAGAACAATGACATCTAACTTTTTTATAAGATGTATATTTTCTTCCTTTACAGATATCAATATATACATCTAATATTGGGTATACGATTTCTCCGTTTGTGTTTTCAACTGGTTCGGTACTTTGAAAAGTTCTCAAATAAGTTGATGTACATTTAGTTTTCATATTGTAATGATGTTTATCCCCCCAAGGTCTAAATGTACAATCGCCTATTTTTATGTCATCCAAACTTTCTGCAACTGTCATGACTTTATCTAAATGTTTCCACCATTTTTCGAGTTCCTTCTGTAATGTGAATGACTGTATCATTTTATTTATTTCCTTTCTATGTGTATATGTTATCTTTACTTCTCTTTTATTGTAACACATAAGAATATAAAAGTCAACAAAAAAAAGAGGATATTATATACCCTCTTTTAAATAATAGTAGGACTAAATGCTTGATTTAATTTATCTGGTAAACTATTAAATAATTCTTTTTCTTGCGGAGATGTACAGCTGTAATACAATTCTCCTAACATTCTAATAACGGAGTTCAACATAATGTTCAGATTTGATGGATTTTTATTTTGTGCATAGGTAATAAACAATCTACCAATATCTGTTATCATCTCATCCACATTGCTGTCGGGTACTAAATCGAAGTTGTCCATCTTATTAATTTCCGCGAGAATCAGAAATGCTTCAACATCAAAACCTTTCGTAAGCTGACGTTCCGCTAGTTGTTTAGCTACAGGTATGGACTCTTCAAAAGTCATGTAATCACCACCTACATTGCTAACATAGTTTTTATCCAAGCAGATTTTTCAACATATTTTTCATGAGACTTGTCCCATGTTTCCTGCATTTTAGTTGTGGGTTTGAACACTTCGTTTAATTTTTCAATTTCCTGAATGGCACGTTCATGTAAATACATAGCATGCTTTAATTCATCATTAGCCATTTCTTTATATCGGTTTGCCCAAGGCATATCTCCAGCAGCTTTGCATTCTACATATTTTTCCGCATATTCTTTTGCACCACACAACTCTTCATCTATATGTTCCACATATTTTTTAATTTTAGTCATTTGTATCACCTCTAGCAAATTTTAGTGATGACAACATTAGAATCACCTACAACTTCAACGCCTGTATTCACAAACTGAATAGTCGTTGGGGCATCACAGCATTTGCAGGAATTGTTATCTTTAACCTGAACTAGTGTGGAGATGCTAACAGATTTAGATTCTGTAGTAGCTGCGCCGACAACCGTTCTAACAGCCTGAGGCTGTGCCACACCATTTTTCAGCATCTGTGTTACTATATTTCCAGCAGTTGAAGCTAAATATTCTCCTTCAAAGATGATCTCATACACGCCACATTTATTAAGCTGTATAGTATTAGTACCTGTCAATTCTGCAGTGCAACCTTTTCTCAGTGCTTGTGAAGTAAACGGCACAAGACCACTTGTAGCAGGTATTGTCTGATTTTTTGAATAAACTTCTAACATTTTTACTCTCCTTTCAATTTAAAAGGGATGCATTAAGCACCCCTTTTATCAGGCGTACTAAATACGCTCAGTTATTTTTTTTTGAAACTCTTAAACGTTTCCACATCCGCACCCACAGCCATTAAAATAAGGGTTCATTCCTGCACTAAATGTGGTAGCATTAGGGTATCTAACTACACCACACATTGCAGACTGAAGCTGTAACTGGTTAACCTGTGCCTGGAGATTTTCGATTTTATTCTGTGCCATAGCATCCAGAATCTTCTGAGTCTGTTCCGTGGTATTAGCATTAATTGCCGCTGTGTTGATAGCGTTATTATAGTTAACACCATCAATAGCTCTTTGAGTTGTGCAACAACAATCAGCAAGCTGAGACTGCAGTCCATTGAAATTTCTGAGGGATTCATACCCCATATTGCAAATACCATTCTGTAATCCCTGATAGTCATGCTGGAGATTGTCGTTTAATCTACCTACAGCATTTTCCAGGTTGTTAAAATTCATTGCATTACAGAGTCCAGCTTCGGTAACTGGTTCACCATTTGTTCTGTTGTTACCGAAGAATCCACCGCCTCCGATCAGCAACAGAATCAGCAGTGCGAAAATCCACATTCCACCACCATTTCCGTCAAACATACCGTCTTTGCCTGTCACAGCAGCGATATCACTTAAAGAAACACCAGTATCCATGATAACTTCTCCTTTCTAAAAATTTGATTTATTTAATAATTTGCAAATTATTTTCCCTTTAAAGAATTCATAAACTCATCCACATCTATCCCACGCTCTTTACAAATAGATCTAACTGCCTGCTCTGGATTCATACCTTTTCCGGATAGCATAGACATTATACCGTTCATCTGACCTAAATTATTCATCATACTTTTAGCTTGAGCTATAACATTTTGATTTATGTTATTTTGTAGATTTTTCTGTCCTTTGAATAAACTGCTTGCCATAGTTTTCAACCTCCTGTTTCAACTCGTTGAATTCTTCACGAGTTATATAAGATTCCTGAATATTAGACGCATTTTCTATAGCTTCAAATTTGAATGTTCTTATTGTAGGAAATCCAGCGCCATCCGTTGTTTTCACATACATGATATCACTATCACTGTCAAATAATGCTACAGAGCTGTTGGGAGACATCTGGTAAGCTTTTGCTCCGTCAATCCCGGTTACTCTTATTAGATTATTCTGTGGTTGCTGCTGAATGAAATTATTAGTGTTTGGGGAAATAGGGTTTTGATACGGATTAAAATTATTTACTCCGTATAATTGTGACATTGGGTACATTTTTCACACTCCTTTTCAGATTCATCTAACTTTATTACAATTTCTTGAAGTGCTGTCATTACACGAATAAGTGTCATTACAGGAATATCAGCCAATTCTTCATTTTCTAATAACCTTTTTATTATTTCATCCCTCATGGCCTTTCTCCTTTCTTTGAGTTTATTGTAATAAAAAAGAACCACATTTTAAATGTACAAAAAATGTACTAAAAATGTGGTTCCTATTATTTTTATAATACTTTAATGATCTTTTTATTAACTTTCTGACTCAATTTACGTGTGTAATCAATTGATATGTTGAAAGTATCTGCAATTTCTTGTAAAGTGTGCCCACGTGCTCTATGTTCAAACACAATAGACTCCAACTCACTGAAATTACACTTTTCACGGAATGTGTCTAACTCAGGTTCCGTGAAATCTTGTATAATCATCTTCTACGCCTTCTTCCAGGTTTCGATCTCTTAGTAGTTTTAGTTGTCCTCGTTCTTGTCACTCGCTGTCGTGCCATTATATACGTCACCCTCCTCTCCAATATAATTATTAGTACCATCACCGCCTGTATCTTGGTCCACAGTCGTTGTAGTTGTTGATGTAGTTTCTTCCACAGGTAAACACCATGCGTATAACCAAATTGCATTCGTCGCAAATAACAAGACTAGTGTTATAATAAACAGAACAAAGTTCCTTTTGCAATTTATTTTTAATTCTTTTAAAATTTCCGACGCTAATTTAGTCTCTTCCATTATCCATTCCTCTTTCTAAATCTTTTATTCTATGATTAGCTACTTTTAACCTGTCATCTAATAACTCAACTCCTTTCTCCACTTCATATAAACGAACAACTAGATTATTATGCTCTTTTACGTGTTTATCAAGGCTCGTCAAATCATCTCGCAAAGTAGTAACGTCTTTATTGACTAATTTAATAGTACCTTTTGTCTCTGTTCTGGCTAGATCCAATTCACTTTTGATTTCAGTTAGTGTGATTTGATGTGTTTTGCGGGTTGTATAAATAACCCCTGCAAGAGCAAGAACTCCTGTGATAACACTGCCGATGATTGTTTCCATTACCTACTCCTCTTCTGTTTTTTAGGTGTTCCCAATATGACTTTTAGCGTTACCTGATTTCTTTTATGAGTTTCTTGAACCTCCCTTATGATAGCGTGATAAGATAAGTCTAAATCATCTATATATACCACACATTTATCCCCAAGATCATAATTTTTCATGTATTCATATTTTTCTTGAAGAACTGTGCAGGATATAGTCTCAATCCTGTAATTATTAAGCATATCTAACTTCGCCTGTGTCTCTAATAACCGTCTTATTTTTTGCTGATTAGCTGTAGATGTATCTTCTAAATCTACATCGTCTGAAGATAGTGACACTGTAAGAACTGCTTTAGGATTGCTGTTACCTAGTTTTTCAGGTTTATTGGAGTTCCAAACAAAATAACAACCAATCATATAATGAATTTGACCATCTTTTGTTTCTGTATATTTTATCGGAAAATAGTTTGTAGAGAACGCATTATAATGCTCTTCACTAACCTCTTGCAACACTTCGTAAAAGCATTGATTTGCGGATTCATCCAATGTGTATGAAATATCTGATACATTATTGAAAGCTCTTCCAAAATATACAGCGTTATCTCCAGAAGTTAAATCACTTCCTTTAAATACTTTGACGGATACACTTAATGTATCTGTATCGGATTGCGGATATTTAGAAATTTTCGTCAAATATCCATATTCGCTGTCTGATAAAATATCATATAAAGCTTCACCTGCTTTTATGCCTCCAGCTATAGATATATCAACATTACTAGGGAACGACGAATCATTAGAAAACCCTATGCTACCTATAGGTTTTACGCCACCAACAACGGCATTAGCATTATTAACATAGTTGGTTATAGCTGTTTTAGTAGCAGCGGCAGTATTAGTATTTATGGCTACATTTTTTCTATATGTGGCAAAATCTAAAAATTTGTCTACGAAAAATCCTTTTAATGTAACAAAAGCACCCTTAATTTTTTTCTCGTACTCTATCTTTTGGATCAAACCTAATTCAGGTCTGCCTACATTTTCCACATACTTAAACCCCATTTCTGCTAATCTGTTATATTCGGCTAAAGGTAGATACAGAATGAAATCTCCGCACTGTTTAAATTTACGATCCCACGCACATTCAATGAAATCAATATTACCACCCTTATCACCTATTATAGAGCCTTTCCAATCTCTGGCTTTTAGCATTATAAGCCTCCATATCTTCCGGTATAGCTTAAGTCTGTACTAAATCCACTATTATCCCCGGCATCATCTAAAAATGAAATATTATTATCTCCAAATGTCAATATAAGTTCTGGTAACACCTCACCGTTATAATCGTTCGGCGACATTTCTACACCATTCAATTCTACCTGTTTCCACTCTGAATCTACTACTAAAATATCTCCGACAGAGAAAGAATGATTTATTTTTAGCGTTTTATCATTCACTGTGATATTCATTCCCACTACGGATTCATTCATTTCAAGTTTGGCTGTGATATATGTGTTTTCCGAACCTGTGTAGTCAATATATTTATTTAACGTCTGTGAAATTACACCAAATACTAAAGATCCTCCATTAGGAGTGTAAGCTCTTGTAACGTGCCACATAGGATCCACGTTGTAAAAACCAACATTCGTTGATTCGTTAGAAATGAGGTCGGATTCTGGATGTATGTATCCAACGGTCAGATTAAGAGGAGCATATATATTATCTGTAGGGCATTTAGAACTCTTTAATTCACAACCTTTAGCAATTCTTAAAATACCCATATAATTTATGTATAGGTCAAAAGAATAGTTATTGTTATGAAAGCCTATAACACGTTCTCTTTCTGATTTTGAAGTAAAGGAGCATCTAGACTTTAAATCTATGTCTCGGGCTTCTTTTCTTTTACCTGTAATTATAGACCCATTTCCGAAACCTCTATCCTCTGTGAATATTTCTAAGTTTGGAAAATCCAAACCCTCAATCTTCGTCAAGTGCCATCCTTTTTGTGTGTCTGACTCATAGTCAAATATTTCACCATCACTTCTAACAGCTCTTATTGATAATTTGTTGTTAGCCATTATGCACCTGCCAATCCATACAATGCCTGATCCTTCAACATACGTGCTGTCTGTACAGGCGAAGTATTTTCTACATTAAAATTGATTTCCTGATTTACAATAGTTTGATTACCTGTCTGGCTAAGAAGTTTTCCACCTATCATTGAATCATTAGTTAATAATCTGTTGGTTATACCTGCAGATGCTATAGATTCTGTGTTAATTGCTCCGACTTCGTAAGCTCCAAGTAACTTTGACATTTGGTTTCTAGCTGTTTGTATGAGATTTTTAGTTTCTAGTATGATACCTTCACCAATACCCAAAGTTATAAATTTACCAACCTCATCACGCATAACTCGAGATGGGGATTTGATTCCGAAGAAGTCTTTGATAGCGTTCTTTGCACTTGCTGCTAAACTTCTAATCTTATTACATAACCAATCTTTTTTATTTTTTATACCATTCCAAAGACCTTCGATCCAATCACTACCGATAGATACCAATGATCCTATGCCTGCCTTTATTTTTCCGGGCAAGGACTGAGCTAAACTTACTATATTAGATTTTAAGGATCCTGCCCATGATTTTATACCAGCCCAAAGTTTCTTTAAAAGTTCAACTCCGGTATCAAATATCAGTTTAGCACCAGATATCAAACCGTTTACTATAGCTAATAGTATCTGTGGCAATGCTTTAATTAACGCAATTATTATCTCGGGTATTGCCTCTATAATACCAAAAAGTAATTGTATCGCACCTGACACAATCTGAGGAGTGGAGCTCACTAAAAATGTCACAATGCTCTCAATTATTGCAGGTAAATTTTCAATTATTGTAGGTATCGAATCCAATAAAGCTTGGCCTATAGCTACTAATAATTGTAATACAGCGTCTAAAATTGTAGGAGCATTTTCCATTAAAGTGTTGGCCATTTGCATTATAGTGTCCACAATAATTGGTATAAATTCAGGCATCATATCTGTTAATGCGGCTAACAAATTTTGCACAGCGTCTAAAGCAGCTTGTAACACAGCCGGAGCGGCATCGACAAGTGCTTGTGCCAAAGCTATGAGAGCTGTACTAGCAGCGTTTAGTAATCCTGGTAATACACTAGTTATCATCTTAGGAAGTTCGGAAGCTAGTGTTGGAGCCAACCCTTCTACCAATTTTCCTAATCCGTTAAAAGCTATTTCAATTCTGGGTAGTATATTTTCTGCTAAATGACCCGCAGACTCAATAAAGTTTTGCATAAGCTGATCAAAATCTGCTTCGTCATCAGCAATACCCACAACTAAATTTTCCCACGCTGCCTTCGTCATGTTTAGGGAACCTTCAATAGTGTGCTGGGCTTCTTCTGCGGTTGTTCCTGTGATACCCATTTCTGTCTGAATAACATGTATTGCGTCCACAACATCTGCATAGCTGCTAATATCGTAATGAATACCTGATATTTTTTCTGCATCTTCCAGCAAACGCTGCATTTCTTCTTTAGTACCACCATACCCCAGTTTGAGGTTGTCTAGCATAGTATAATTCTGCTTAGCAAATCCTTGATATGCATTCTGGATCATCTCCATAGATGTACCCATCTTATTAGCATTGTCTGCCATGTCATTGATAGCCATATCAGCTTTTTCTGCAGCAGCTTGAGTATCCCCACTCAAAGAGGATGTCAATGAAGCTGCAAAGCTAGTAACTGTGTCCATATATTCATTAGCGGACATACCTGCATTTTTGTACGCATTAGCAGCATTATTAAGAACGGTTGTTTGTGCAGACATTAATTTATTATATTCATCCTGAACAGCATCTACAGATTTACCAACACTTGCTGCATATTCATCTAATGTTTTACCTCCCGCTCCATAGAGGGTTTCAATACCTCCTACTAACTGTTCATATCTAGCATAAGCTTCTACTGATTTGTAGATCAATGCTGTAACAGCTGCTCCTGCTGCAGCTGCTCCTGTTGCCACTACTTTAGCAGCAGAACCAAATTTACCCAGTTTACCACTGAGCCCATTCATACCTTGTGATAGACCTTTATCGTCTAATTCAGTATCAATAGTAACACGACCATCACTGTTCATTGACATATCTATCACCTACCTTTCATTTATATGCATGCGTAAAATTCGTCATTAATTTCTTGAAGTATTGCAAGTTCATCAGGGTCTGTCTTTTTAGGCAATGACCATATTCTTTTTAATCGTTGCCGTTGTTTATCTTCATCCATTTTAATCTTACTGTAAGATCGTATTGCTACAATTTCCATTAATTTTGTATTAGCAGGAAGACCTATAGTTAATGCCTTAAATAAATGCCAATGCATATAGTTTATTGATGTTAAATCAATATTGTATGCTTGCATAAAAGAAGACACTATATACTCTCCATCTAATACATAATCCATATAATTGTCTGTATTTTTATCGGATTCTATGTGTTGTGGAGTAACATTAGGATTGGAATAAAATCTAATTAAACTATTTAGATTATCTTCGAGTATCGGCACATCTGGGTCTATAAACATGTCATGTATTTCCCCCAAAGTTGTATGCGGATCTCTTATACGTGTGCCAAAATTTATCCAATCTCTAAAATCTGTTTTTATTAAAAAAGGTTTACCGCCAACCTCTACGGCATTGGGTAAACCTTTATTGCGTAAATCTATCACTTTAATAACTTCGCCTTTTCTGCCAGCTTCCCAAGTTCTAATAATTTTGTGAACTGTGGGTTATTCATGAGATCCTGTAAACCGTCTGTGTTGTATGTTTCTAAGGGTTCATTATATGCCTGACATATTTTCAGATACAGTATATTAAGTGAATTTGGATCACATTCTTTAAGTGACCCTATGATATCATTCAGTGTTCCAGGGTCAAGTAAGTCCATACATATATTATACATGTTTTTGCATTTTGTCTTAAAATCGACATTGCTTCTATTACCCTGATCTACCTTTTCCAGTTTATCTGCAATATCTAATGAATATTTCGGGAGATTATATACGTTTCCCATAAATTCGACTTTATATTCCATAATTAGTTCCTCCTATTAAACTATTAAGCTGATGCTGCTGTAAATGTTGGAGCACCACTTTCAATGGTATACGTGCCTTTTTCAATTTCCCCACCAAGTTTAATTGTGAAAGAAATTTTACCCTCTACGGTATCAAGAGTGTCTAAAAGCAATGTGCAAATTCCTCTCCAAGCCTTCTTACCTGTGCCTCCAAAACACATCAAGAACGGTACTTTAACATCGTCTCCAGTCGGCATGTCGTAGAATTTTTTAAAAATGAAATCGTACATTTCATTGCCCTCATAAAGAGCAATCTCCTCAGGCAATTCCGGCTGATTACTAGATACCTCTTCCACAGCGTTCGGGTAGCAAATATATTCCATAGACTCAGACTGAGGATTCATGGCAAAAGCAAAGATTGTGGATAAATCAATTCGCTTCCAAGTATTAGCAGCAAATGTATTATCTTCAGCAGTATCTAAAAATGGAATAAATTTATCTCTGGTTAATTTAGTTAATGCAGACATCATATTCTCCTTTCCAAATAATTTATTTCATATCTACCTTCATATCGTACATTTCCTGTATCTTCATTAAGGTAGATATCAGGAACCGTATATGACGGCTGAATGGAATTAATAGTAATTCCGATTACATTAGGCAATTCTCCTTTATTGCTTTTTTCTTCTATCCATGTTGTAATATTTTCAAACGCTTGCAATGCTAAAAGATTTATGTCCGACGTCCCTGCAGGATCATATTCTTTTACAAGGTTTATATTAAATAGTTCTGTTACTTCCACAGAACCATCCATAAATTCTTGTGTGGATCTTAAATTAGGAACTGTGGTAACCGCAGTGGCATCTACCTCCACAGGTATAACATTAAAAAATATGTAAGAATCTGATTCTGGGCAATCTGTCAACCAAGTTGTTAATTGTGTGTATATGTTCAATTCTCTCACATCCTTTTAATATACTCTGTTACCGCTTTAGCCACCTCTTTACTCTTATCCTTACTTGCAGATTCTTCCCAATGGTCTGTTGCCAGTATATGTTTTTCGTGGCTATAATTTAGTGGGTTGCCCAGCATGCTGATGCCTCGCCATTGATAATGCGAATAAGGCTGATAATATGTCACTCTAAATGGTTCTGTTCTATAAGAAGATGCAAGAATAATTTTATCTGCAGGAACATATTTATTAAACATCGTTCCCCATGTTTCTGCTAAAAACATCCCCACTTTATCATTGCCTACCAACCTTTTTATAGTGGCTTGCTTATGGTTCCACCTGAATCTTAGCCCCATATTAAACACCTTCTACTCTAAATTGAAATCGTGTGTCCCCAAATTTTTCTACTTCTGTGATAGTCTTTATTTCGCATACATTGGGCTCATATAAATTTCTAACAGTCTGTATTGTGTTTGGAGTAACGTCTTCAGATACACTACTCACTAAAAATATATAATCTCCAGGGTTTAATGTGAATCTGCTGGCAATTAGAGGAGAATCTTTCCAATCCTTATAAGGCAGATATAATTCGGAAAATGGTATCAGTATTGTAAACGTTTGACCCACACTCACAACATTACCACTGACATTTTCAACTTTGTTAGTACTGTATACGCAATTTTGTATGGTGGTTTTATACCACACATCCAATTTTGTTGTAGAATCTTTCCTATTCAGTTTATTTAGAATAGTTACAGCACCGTTCATTACATCTAACCTTTCTGCAAAGTAAACATGGATAACTGGACAACAATATTTTTGCCCAATCATTAAATTTTATTTTTAAAGATTCCTCTGTAAACTGTGAATTATCATAGCTAAATGACTCTATTCCATTTGAATAGGAGCTTATTACTCCATGTCCTGTACCCACAGACACTGACGTATCTGATAAGTATATCATGTTTATTATCTTAGTTTCTAAGACTTTAACAGCCTCGGGTATTTCTGTCAATTTGGACAATTTACCATTGGTTAGGTAGTCTATATAGCTATCTCCTTGTATTATATAAGCAGGGAATACAGATTCTTCAACTGTACCACCATACTTTCTGTATTCAGAATATGAAATGTAAGCCATCTGTATCCCCTTCTCACAAGTTACTCAGTTTCTTCGGAGGAACTAGAAACTGGCTGTTTCTGTGGTCTTCCTCGTCTACCTTTGGGGGGAGTGATGGAAGAATTTTCCTTGATTTCTTCACCCCCACCATAATCTATATAACCTCTAGCGACCGATTTATTTGCGGTCGCTAGAATTGTTCCATTAGGCATTTTAATTGTATACATTAAATCACCTATTCCTTATTCCTTTGATGTTACTGTAGCTTTACCAACTTTCAGAACTTCTTTCTTAGCATTGATTTCTACAATGATAATAGGCTGACCTGTGGTAGCTGTAATTTCTGCACTGCCATCCCAGTCCTTAAATACTTCTGCATCTACCACTTCACCAAGTGCCGGCGCTTCTACGTCTGCACCTGTTGCATATTTATAGCTATTTCCAGATCCTTTTGGCTCTGTCACTGTGATCTTAGTCTTTCCAGAAGTAGTTGCGCTTGCGGCGGATGTTACAGTCAGTGTAGCATTTGGTGCATAGTACAGGATAGTCTCTGGTGTAACTGCTTTAGTACCATAATAGAAAAACAGCTCCATAGCATATGCTTCTGAGAGAGGTACTTTTTCTGCACTGTATGGTTTACTCATAATAGGCTGTGCAATGGATCCTTTCATCATTACAATGAAATCTACACCCTTTGGCAATCTAGTGCAGGATTCTGTCTGTACACCGTGAAATGCGAGGAAAGATTCTGCGTTAGTTTCAACATTAGCATTATTCACGCCTGTATCAAGATATTTTCTGATTTCTGAGTAAGCTTCCGCACTAAATATACCCACCATCATGCTTCTGTCAATACCATCAATGTACTCATTTTCCAGAGTTTCCAGTGTTACAATGGCAGCTTCATACTTATCTGCCATAGTTGTAATACCTGAAGCTGGAGTAAATGCGGTACCGGCTGCAACTGCTTCCTTAAAGAAAGCTCTATCGAGATGAGCCTGCATTCTTATTGTATGGTTAGCAGCTCTTTTTGCTATAAGACCATCCACTCCTAAAAGAGATGCATCTTTCTGTTCCAGCTCTTCGACAAATTCCTTGTCCTTGTTTATAGCAATAGTAACGGGCTTACCTGTTACAGAAGCACCCTTTCCAGCAGTTCTAGCTGAACCGTAATCCTTAGGTTCTGCGTTCTGGAATCTTTTAGCTTCTACTGTACCCGATGTAGGATCTCCTGAAAGATCGGTATTTTTAAGTGTGCTGGAAAGTGTTCCTTTCTGCACGTTTTCGATAACTCCATCATATGTTTCTGACAGGAGCATTTTACCTTCATTCTCTAAAAGAACGGATAAAGATTCAATTCTAGGCATTTTCTAATCCTTTCTACCAGATAAGAGGCCGTTCTTTGGGCTCTTTTTTAACATCTGGATCATCAATTTTCTTATTCTTGTCAACAAATTTAGGTTTTGGCTTATTAGGTTCAGGATCGTCTGGTTCCTCTTTTATAAAAGCACCTGCATCCTGTTCCTTGTACTTGTCCACGAAATCTTTAAATCCAAGTATCTCATTATCTTTCATGGACAATCTATTGTCCATAAGATCATTTATAAATGCTTTCTTAGCACTATTGGAGCTAAATTTAAGATCACTTGACAGTTCCTTGATAGCAAATTCATAACGCTGATCAGCTAATTGTTTGCTGTATTTTTTCTGCTGTTCATCATAGTCTGACTGAAGATTCTGTAACTTTGTAGTAACTTCATCAATTTTAGCTTTATCATTCCCAACATCCTCTAGCTGTTTGTTTAAATCTGCTAAATCTTTGTCTCTCTGTTGTAAATCAGCTTCTAATTTCTTATTGCCCGCCTCAGCATTTGTAACTTTGACCTGAATATTTTCGACTTCTTTGATAGTCTTATAGTTGGCGACCATTTCTTTTTCAAAAGATTCCTTTTTATCTTCTGGAATCTCCAACCCAATAGATTTTAAAATTTCGTAGATATTTTTCATTAAAACCTCCTAAAATATCTTATATACCGTATTTTCTACGGTCTGGAAATCTTCTTATATATTTATTATATATAAGTTATCCACAGATTACAAGTATTTTTTTGTGGATAAGTCTGTGGATAACTTCGTAAAAATTTGTAAATATAAAAAGTTATCCACAACCTGTGGATAAGTCTGTGGATAACTTATATTTTTACTTGTTTTGGTTTGATTTGTCGACCCTTATAATTAGGGACATATGCATTATCAAATCTAGGCTTAACCCCGGACTTATTTGCAATACGCCGGTAGGATGATTCTAAAATGTTCAATCGTTCTTTTTCCTTACCTATATCTTGATTTGCGGATTTTAACCCAATTATTTTTTCTTTTTCATACCTCATTCGAGTTTCTAGTCTTCTCATTACTTGGGTGCATTCGTATCTTGTATATTTTTTACCATTCACCTCAATCATTTCCCGAGAATAATCTTTCATTTCCTGTAATTCTTGTGCAGAATATGGATTAGGAGATACGCCTAGAACAATGTATGAAATATTATGTTGGCAATTCATTGTACCTATCGGTCTTTTTAATTCGGATTGGATTTTGTTGAATTTTTTCAATGAATATTGTCTGCCTTGATAAGGTAGATGATCTTCTGCACATAATCCATGTGCATCAATTTGTACACCGTCTGCTCCGAATTGTTTACCTGCTTCTTCTCTAATACCGGAATTCAGTCTTCTAATCCCTTCTATTAAATTTAATTTCAAAGCACTGTCTAATCTTCTGGTTAATCCGCTGGCATACACAACACGCAAACCGTTTGAAACCGTTTTATTTATTATACGACGTGTGGCAGATTCATAATCGGTCATCCCCATTGTAACCTCTTGAATCATACTGTCAACTGCATTTCTATAATCTTGGGAAATAGCTGTTGTGTGAGAAATATTTCTAAATGTGTTACCTGTAGCTATAGCCATTGATTTCATATAGTTGTTTATAATGGTATTTTCAACAAAAGTGGGTTGAATTATATTTTTAGCTAAATAGTATTTAGCCATGTCTGAATACTCCATCATACCACTTTTTTTAAATATCATTTGAATTTCTAACACAGATTTATCTGTGGCTCGTGCAAGCATACTGTTTATCTCATCAATGTTAGCCTGCATCTTAGCCATCTCGTCTAATCTATGTAGATCTGTAGAAGTCAATGCCCCTATATCTGAAATATGTTTCGCCATCAATTCAATATAACGAACATTGACCTCTTCAAATCTATTAGCAACTATAGTAGAAATCTGTTCTATCTGCTTAGCAACTGTATTAGACATTATTCTTCACCGCCATTACCACCCTCTGAGGCTGTATTAAACATTAGTTCCTGACTTAACCGTATGGACTCTTCCTGCATTTGTTCAATGGTTTGTTTAGCGGTATCAATGTCCTCACCTGTGTACCACGCACGAAGTTCCGCTTTAGACAGTATACCGTCCTGGACTAATAGACGCTTCTGAGCTAATTCAGTGTCGACATCGGTAAGAATTGAATCACTCCAGTTTATTGCTACATCAAAATCTTCTATATTATGCAGCTCATACAATTCAATAAATACTTTTGCGCCATCGATAGCATCTCTAAACGCACGTTCCAGAGATTCTTGATTTTTAGTGATGGTTGTGTAGGTATTTTGGCGAAGAATTTTAATTTCTGTAGCAGTACGAGCGTCACTCTGTACATCACCCAAAGTACCTCTAGCTAAACCGCAAGCATCTTCAATCTTATGTAAATAAGTATTTAAACCCTGAATATAAGATGTGTCTCGTAATGATGGAGTAAAGGCATGATAAGTATCTTCGTTTCCAAGATCTAACTTCCTATAAATTCTATCTTTGCCACTGTCCAATCGTTGTTTAAAATATGTGTCCTGTGTACAAAGAGCGGTAGAATCTACATCAATAGCAATCTGCCCAGCTTCATACTCCCAATCCAGTCTAGAGAATTGTATATCGGCTAATTTAATAAGATCTGCAGCAGCACTGAAAACAGAAACACCTAGAGGAGATTCCATGTCCACATTATTAGCCACAGGTACTTTGTAATATCCGTACATTGGTTTCTCAACGTCCTGTATCGTAACCTCCGGCTCAATATCTGACCATCTTGAAACAGCAGTGAGTGGTATTTCGTTTCCTAATTCTTGTTCATCCATATCATCATTATCGACTAATTTAGCCTTAAAAGCTCTGTTCTGGACAACAACGGTATTATCAGAAAAGGTGTGGCGCTCAACTTTTGTATATAGATCAGATCCAGAAATAAACTGATCTAAAAAGGCTACATCTGTTATTCTACCATCGTCATCAAAAGAAATAGGATAGAAATCACCTTGTATTACGAAATCAAAATAAATTGATTCATTTACAATATATGGTTTTATGATCATGCCACCTAAAGCCATAGCCTTTTCTAAATTTGTATCTAACTTAGATAAAAGCTGGACTTCAAATAGATTTTTAATATATTCAGCTAAAGAATCTTCCGTAGTTTCTACTGGTACTTCTTCAATTTCCCCTGTTTCTGTATTGATTTGTGTAATAGACGGTGGAGTGATATCCACCGTCAATTCACACATAACCATCATTTGAAGCATTTGACATATAGATTTGGGTAATCCCATTGAACTTACTTCTGAATCAACCCAAGGAGCTTCATTCTTATACATAAGTTTCCATTTTTGCATAGCAGTAGACATTTCATCAGATATTAAAACTTCATCTATATTGGAAAGATCTGTAATGTTTGAATATCTAGTCATCTTTCTAATTGCTTCACGTATAAGTTCAATTAATTTTCGTAACATATATCAATACCTCTAAATTCTTTTAGTATAAGGAAGATATATCCACCCAGCACCACTTTTTAATTTACCCCACTTGCCTATTGTTTCCACTATAGTGTACACTCCGGGCTTGATGAAGCCTTTTTTTCCGTATCCTGTACCAGGACCTTTTCTAATATACAAGTCTTCTATAGATACTTTTACTTTGAATCCTCCTGTAGTTGCTGCAGATCCAGACGCACCTGTTTCATAGCCTTTATCTGCAATTCCAAGCGTTTTCAAAATACCTTTGGCATATGCGTATCCGAACGCTCGTTGCTCACTGGTAGTATCTGCGATCTGAACGTCTGTTGCATTATCAACGAAGACACCTTCGCAGATAACCGCTGGCGCATTTGTTAATCTAATCATACCATAATAGTCTGTGCCATCTGTATCTCTGCGCGTTTTCAGCCCACGTGAGTTCTGACCTATTTTCTTAACTTCTGCTTCGATATTCTGTGCCAGAGTTTTTCCTCTGCCCCCACCGACGGTGTGATAGACTTCAAATCCATCGCCGCCTCCGGCATTGTTGTGTATCGAAATAACCAGATCGGCACCCCAGCTATTCGCTTCGCGCGCCATGCTGTTGATACCTGTGTCTGTACTGTTTGATGTTCGTGACATCTTTGTGATTACACCATTTGCATTCAGATAGTCCCTGCAGGCTAATGCCATGACCAGATTCACGTCACGCTCAACGATGTATTTGACTGCGCCCGGATCGCTTCCGCCGTGACCAGGGTCTATATATACTTTTGCCATGTTACGCCTCCTCTACGCAGATCGCCGTAATGCCATATGCCTTTGCTGCATCGTGTTCAAGCTTACATCCTCTTGCATCACGCCAACCTTTAGCAAAGTATGCGATGTCAGCATCCGAAAGCAGCTCAAGTGACTTCCCTAAAAACCACAGAGGTTTTGCGTCCGCCGGTGCACCTTGAAAAAATGAATCAATTACCTCCACAGGCTCCCCAAGACACCTTTGCGCACTATCAATCGCCTGTTCTCTTTCACGAAGTATTTCCTCATCGCTTTTGCCCTTCATGGGCTGTGATATAAAAAGTTTCTTCATTATTTTTCCTCCACTTCCGGCAGCCCTGCCACCGATGTTAAAATAGACAGCAACCCTGCCATCACCGTCGCGGATCCCACCATAACCCAATTTGTTTCTGTAATCATTGTGGATGCTCCAATCGTAGCGATGGCTGCCTGCGCCATTGTCTTTACAGCTCTTATACCTGCTGCTTTCCACCATTCTTTACTCTTAAGTGTTTTCATTTAATCACCGTATCCTTTCGTGTATACTCATAATAAATCTCGTCACCATTTCCTGGTAATATTACCGTCCCGGCTTTGAATATCTTTCCTGCGACTTCGACATCTTTGTGCAGCTGTACTACATTATTTATACTGTTAATGCTGATAGTCGCGCTGCCATCGTCATTTACGTATATCGTATACCCTACAGCAACGGCAGGTTTCGGCGTAGTCATAAACAGAAACGCCGCTGCAGCTATGACTAGCATTGCAACAACACATATCGCAATCACTAGCCTTTTATGCTTTGACATGATAACCCTCCTTTTTTAAATAAAAAGTCAGCCTGTAATGGATGCCTAAAATTATTCAGTGTATAATTCCCAGCCGGCAGGATATTCTTCAGGTGACCATGTGTTGCCATCAATCAGCGATTTATACAGCTTTTCATTGTAGCTGACAATATCACCTTTGCTGTAGGCATCATGTGCTCCTGTCGGCTTGCTCCATATCGGATACCCCGCAGGATTCAATCCAATGGCAGTATACAATGCTGGTGTGGCATCTGGCTTCCAGTCTTCCTGTGAAGTGTGTGCCTGCACCACCTTATACAACTGTGGATCGCCTGTGCTGTTTTCGCCATATGAAAACATGTCCCCCACGGCATATGCCCTGCCGACTGCGTATGCTGGAAATACTGTTGCAACTTCCAGTGCTGCATCATCATCCAACGTCTGAACAAACAATTGCAATGCCCTTCGCAGCTGCTCTGCTGCCAATGCTTTATTGCTCATTGGTTTCACCCCCTGTACCAAGTATGATATTTAACAATTCTTCCGCCGTTGGTTCTGTCGGCTGCGGATCGGGCTTTGGCAGCGGATCGTGGATATATTCACCATCTACATATCGGTATTCTGTTACATCCCCGTCTGGGAATGAATCGACTACATTTTCATATGTTTGCCCTTCAAGGCAGTTACAAACTGACAATATTCGTCCGTTTTCTTCTAAATTTAAAGCGTACATTTATAACACCCCCTTTAACCCATAAATAAACAACGGTATACAAGCGGTCTTAATATTTGTTGGATATGTAGTATCAAAATTTATAAATGTAGCAGTGTTTGTAAAGTATCTTCTGTTGCCTTCGGCATTATCTATTATACCTCCACCGTTATTAACAGGTGAAATAATTGGTGGTATCATTCGTGTGTTCGATGATGTATTGTAATTAAATATAATCATGATATAATCGTACTCACTTAAATCCAATGTTATTTTCTGGTCAGAAAATGCGCTTGTCGAGCTTGCATTTTCCCAGAGTTTCGTCAACGATACGCCACCCAATGCTTTCAATGCTTCCACCGCTGTCGTTTTACCTGTGCCGCCTTTCGCTATAGGTAAGATATCATACGTGCCGCATGCTTTTACACCTAAATTTGTTCTTGCCTCAGCCGCTGTAGTTGCGCCTGTACCACCTTTGTTGACTGGCTGTATTTTCTCTTCTTCTGCAGCTATTCTAGCTTCTAACTGTCCAGCTACAGTACCACTCAACGCCGAATCAACTAAGTCTTGATACTGCTGATATAGTGCTCCTAACTGCGTTACATATGGAATAGCTGGTAATACCCTGCCACACAAGCTATCATCCATTCTTGTATCCAATATATTAGAAGCACTAATAGATGTTGCTCCTGCGGGTATTGTAATATCCGCTAAACCCAATTCCCAAAAGTTAGATTCACGCTGTAATGCTGGAGCTACAGGATTAGTGGCATTTGTACCTGTCTTTACATACACCATGATAGATCTGACATTTGTTGAGGTATTAAACCTAGCTACTATTCTGTCTATTCTTCTTAGTGTTGAGTTGGCCGCTTCTAATGACAATGTGATAGCGTTGTCATTATACGCCAAAGCTCCTTCAATGTGACAACCACCTTTAGATACTTTCACAGCCATCCCATTACCCGGAATTACTTGTAAATCATCATCTAATGATGATTCTATGAATACACCATTTGTATATCTCAATTTATTGAACTGACGTTCATTCTCAGCTGTTATCGCCCTATCATATACAGGCTGCTCAGCTGTGCCAGTATTTTGAGACTCAAATGGGTACGAATAAAAAGCCATATACTCTCCTTTCTATAAATTAAATAATTTTTAGTCCCCCTTCATATTTTATTATAATATACAATAACAAAAAAATATACAATTTATTGTCCTTTTCTTTTCCACACAGGCTCCATTGCATATCTAACCATGTCTATACTGTGATTATCTTTATCCGGCACATTAGAAGTTGCTTGCCCGTCTGGTGTGAGTTCATATTCATATTCATTGAATTCTTTTGCTGTTTCTGGACACCTTGTGGGATCTATAACTATAGCTACTAAAGATTGTAACCACTTTATTCCATACCGTACAGAATCCGGGCCTTTTTGAG
>ERZ772812.275-NODE-275-length-51192-cov-11.539570_pt1 | contig 51192 bp, 36 predicted proteins | sample MGYA00511343_ERZ772812 | MGnify/ENA primary metagenome ERZ772812 (study PRJEB29015, sample SAMEA2737706) | human gut metagenome | biome: human gut; feature: human-associated habitat; material: faeces | place: China | collected 2012 ...
TCTGGCGATCGCCATGGCGCGGCGCATCCGCGACGTGCAGGTGATGGGGGTCGATCTCTCGGAGGCGATGCTCGCCGTGGCGCGCCGCAAGGTCGAGGCCCGGGGGCTGGACAACCGCATTGTCCTCGACCGGGGCGATGCCGAGCACCTCGCCGTGGCCGACGCCTCGGTCGATGCGGCGACCGTCGCATTCGGGGTGCGCAACTTCGGGGACCTCGCGGCCGGGCTCGGGGAGCTGGCACGCACAATAAAACCCGGGGGTAAAGTCGTTATTCTGGAGTTCTCGCGGCCCCGCAACCGGGCGTTCCGGGCGTTGTACGAATTTTATTCCTATAAAATACTGCCCCGCATCGGCGGGCTGGTGTCGCGCGACAAACGGGCCTACGAATACCTGCCGGCCTCGGTGGGGGAGTTCCCCGCTCCGGCGGAGTTTCTGGGAATGATGGAAAAGGCGGGGTTCCGAAACTGCCGGGCGAGGAGCCAGAGTTTCGGGATCGCGCAGATATATATAGGGGAGAAATGAGAAAAATGCAAGAACCGCAATGTGATTATTGCTGCCGAATGCCGTATTCGCGGCCTGAGGCCGCGTATGCAAGTCTGACCCGCCCCCAAACCCCCGCCTCAGGCAGGGGCTTTGTCCGCCTGCGGCGGACGATCAGGGTTCCGAACGCTGTTTTCTCATCGCTTTTGTTGCTGGCGGTCATTCTGTCGACTTCGTGCCGCAAGGCCGTCGAGAAGGCGCAGCGCAACATCCGTTTCGAGGGGATCGAGAAGATCGAACGGCAGGGGCTGACCGGCGCCGAGATGGTCGTGCGGGTGATGAACGACACGGGCTACAAGCTGCAGCTCAACATGGCCGAGATCGACATTTATTACTCCGAAAGCCGTGTGGGGACGATCGTGCTGCGTGAACCGGTCGAGGTGCCCCGCCGCACGACGGACAGTTTCCGGACGCTGTGGAGGTTGAAGATCTCCGATCCGATGGCGCTCTATGTGCTGCTCCGGAAAGTCGAGGCGGGGGATCTTTCGCAGGTCGGCGTCGCCTATGCCCTCGAGGGGCGCGGAGGCCCGGCGCCCGTAAAAATTTCGCGCGACAGAATGCCGTTGTCGGATTTTTTGAATACCTTTGGGCTTACGTTGCAGGATGTTAAAAACCAATTGAAGTGATGCGCAGATTGTCGATTCTTACCCTGATGCTCCTGTGTGCGGCCGTTTCGCTCCGTGCACAGTCGCTCGACGCTTTCAAACAGCGGCTGGCCGAACCCGTCGCCGGGGCCGCCCTTTTCGGAAGGGCGCAGGTGACCGTCACGGAGCACGGCGACGCCGCGCGCGCCGTGGCCGACGCCGTGCGTGCCGGGCAGCGGCTGCAGATACGCGGTTTCCGCGTCTGTATCTTTTCGGACAACGGACCCGAGGCCCGCAACGGGGCCTTCGCCGCGCAGAAACTCTTCGAGGAGACCTATCCCGGCGTGAAGGTTTACATGGACTACAAGATTCCCTATTTCGTCGTTTCGGTCGGAGACTGCCTGAGCAACGAGGAGGCGGTTATCCTGAAAGGCCGCGTGACGGGGACTTTTCCGAAAGCGTTCCTGAAAAACGAGGAATTTCCGATTTCGAACCTTTTGGACTAAAAAAAGTCCATTTTTGAAAAATATATGTTTTTTCTTTGCTTATTTCGGGCGAATATATATCTTTGCGGCGTTACTGAATAACTAATTTCTAAACATTTAGCGCTATGAAAAAGATTTTCTCTTTTGTTGTCGTTATGGCTGCCGTCGCTATGGTAAGCTGCTGCGGCAATTCGAACAAGAAGGCCGCTGAAGGTGCTGCTGCCGAGGCTGCTGCTACGACCGAGGCTGCCGCTTGTTGCGCCGAGAAATGCGACTCGACGAAGGCTTGCTGCGCCGAGAAGTGCGATTCGGCGAAGGTTGAGGCTTGCGCCGAGAAACCCTGCTGCAAGAAGGCCGAGTAATTTCCGGTTAGGTTTGAGAGTGAGGGAGGTTCGGAAGAATCCCCCTTTTTCATTATAGGTAACGCCGCCTCATCTCCGGCGGTATAGTAACGACACTTTTATTTTTGTAACAAAATAACAGCCATGAAAGTACTGCTTATCAACGGAAGCCCCCGGCGCGAGGGCAACACCTTCATCGCACTTTCGGAAGTGGCGCGCACGCTCGAAGCCGAGGGTATCGGGGCCGAGATCGTGTCGATCGGCACCAAGGCCGTGCAGGGCTGCATCGCCTGCGGAAAATGCTCGGAGCTGGGCCGCTGCGTCTTCAACGACGCGCTTTACGACGAAGTGCGTGAAAAACTGGCAGGGGCCGACGCCCTCGTGGTCGGCTCGCCGGTCTACTACGCAGGGCCGAACGGGTCGCTGTGCGCGCTGCTGGACCGGTTGTTCTACTCCTGCGGGCCGATGCTGGCCTACAAGCCCGCGGCTGCGGTGGCTGTCTGCCGCCGGGGTGGGGCGAGTGCGACGTTCGACCGGCTGAACAAGTATTTTACGATCTCGAACATGCCCGTCGTTTCGTCGCAGTACTGGAACAGCGTTCACGGGCGGCTGCCCGGCGAAGCGGCGCAGGACGCCGAGGGGTTGCAGACGATGCGGGTATTGGCGCGCAACATGGCGCGTGTGCTCCGGGCCGGACTGCTGGCCGGGGAGGGACGTCCCGAGCCCGAGGAGCGGGTGGTGACGAGTTTCATCCGGTAGGGAGCGTCGCCGGAAAAGATTGGGCCGCGGGGATTTTTCCGCGGCTTTTTTCGTGTTTTTTCAGTTCCGGCGGCACGGGTAAATGGCACGAACGGACTTGATTTTGTCCGGTTCGGTAGCGTTTTCCCGAAAAATTTTGCATATTTGGGCACCGAACACCTAATTGCTACCTTTTTCCAGATGCAGAACGGAACCGATGAACAAACGCTGGTTCGTAACCTGAACCAAGGGGATCAGACGGCTTTCGAGTTGTTGTTTTACCGTTATCGCGGTAAAGTCTGCAATTTCGTAAAGGCCTCGCTGCCGCGTCATTCCGACCCGGAAGAGGTGGTTCACGAGGTCTTCCTGCGCATCTGGACCGGTCGCGGGAACCTCGATCCCGGGTTGCCGTTCGGACCCTATTTGTTCCGCACGGCCCGCAATCTGGTCATCGACCGGCTGCGCGGGCGCGTCAACCGCATGGTCTGTCTCAGCGACGAACTGTTTTCCGACGACGCGGACACCGACGCCGCGGCCCGGGACGTCGAGGAGCGGCAGTTGGGCGAGTGGTTCGACCGGACGCTGGAACAGCTTCCGGAACACCGGCGGCAGATTTTCGTGCTGAGCCGTCTCGAAGGGCTCTCCTACCGGGAGATCGCCGCACGCCTCGGCGTCACGGAGAACACGGTCGACACCCAGATCCGCCGGGCGCTGCTCTTTTTCCGCGAAGAGCTCAAAAAATTGCGGCTTCTCTTCCTTTTTTAATATTTTTTCGCCGCTCTGTCACGGAACACCCCCGGGTATTCCGTATTTATGTATGTAAAGTGCATGCAGAGATGGAAAATACATTCGACATACTGGACCGGTTCGTAAACGGACAGGCGCTCACGGACGAGGAGTTCGCCGCGCTGAAGCGTCTTTTTGCGACCCGCGAGGGCGGCCGCACGATCGAGATGTGGCTGGCCGCGAAGTGGGAGACCGCTTCGGACGCGGACGCGGAGATCGGTTACGACGCCCTGCGGCGGAAGATCACCGATTACGAACACTCCCGCTCCCTGCGGCGCCGGATCGCCGGGTCGGCGCTGCTGCGCAGTTACCAGCGGATCGCCGCCGTGCTGCTGGTTCCGCTGCTGGTGGCCGCGTCGCTCTTCGCACTCGGCGCTTTCAGCGATGTGAAGACCTACACGGCCGAGGCGCCTTGGGGCGAGAAGGCCCGGCTGGTGCTGCCCGACGGCAGCGTGGTGCTGCTCAATGCCGGGTCGCGCATCAGCTACACCTCCGATTTCGACCGCCGCGACCGCCGGCTGGAACTCGACGGCGAGGCCTATTTCGAGGTGCGGAAGAACAAGGGAAAACCGTTCGTCGTCTCGACGCCCTATCTCGACGTCCGGGTGACGGGTACCAAATTCAACGTCAACGCCTATGACGACGAACCGTCGGTCGTGGCGTCGCTCGTGGAGGGCAGCGTGGACATCACCGCCCGCTCCGACGGCCGGGTCTACCGGCTGACGCCCGGCCATTCGATCGCACTGGCCAAGGCCTCCGGCGAGGTGACCTATCCGCCGCTGAACGGCGATGTCGTCCTCGCTTGGAAGGACAATAGGCTGGTGTTCGCCGACGACGACATCGCCTCGCTGGCCAAAAAGATCGAGAAATGGTATGACGTGAAGGTCGTTTACGACCCGGCACGCTTCGAAAACAGTAAATTCACGGTCCGCCTGATGGAGGGCGAGCGGCTCGACAACCTGCTCGACATCATCGAAACGGCCCTCGATGCGGAGTGTTCGATGCGCGGCGACACGCTGGTCATCACGCGCCGCAAATAACCTGAAAGACAATCACTGACCCTGCTTAAAACCAATGCCTGCCTATGAGATAGAAACCATCTTTTCATCCGAATGAAAAAGGGAAGCGGTGTGCGACCACCCCTCCCCTGAGTGAACTTTAAAAAACTTTGCGCTTCATTAAAATTCATTGCGAATATGAGAAAAAAATCGTTATTACGCAAATTCGTGCTCGTATTTGCGTCATACGCAATCACTTTATCCCTTCCCACGGGCGTCCGCGCCCAATCCGGAGGAGGCGATAAAGTCACCTTCGACCTGAAAAACGCCCCGCTGACCGAAATTTTCAGGCAGATAGAAACCCAGACCGACAAACGCATCGCCTACGACGATTCGATCCTGCCGGGCGTGCGCATCGACCTCGCCGTGCGGAACGAACCGGTGGCGGGCGTGCTCGACAAAGCCCTGCGCAACACCGACCTGACCTATCAGGTCAAGGGCAAGTACGTCGTGATCGCCAAAAAGGGCGGACAGCAGGCCGCGACCCTCTCCGTGTCGGGCCGGGTGGCCGATTCGGCGGGACCGCTGGTCGGTGCCACGGTCATCGTGAAAGGCTCCGGAGCGGGGACCGTGACCAACGAAAAGGGTGAATACACCCTCGGCAACCTCACGCAGGACGCCGTGCTGGTCTTCTCGTTCGTGGGCATGCAGACCCAAGAGGTGACGGTCGGCAGCCGCACGCGCATCAACGTGACCATGGAGACCGACGCCAACCAGATCGAGGAGGTCGTCGTCAGTTACAGTTCCCAGAAGAAAACGTCGCTGACGGCGTCGGTGGGGATGATCAAGAACGACAAGATCTATTCGAAACCCGTCGCCGACGTCAGTTCGGCGCTGGTCGGGCAGATGGCCGGACTCATCACGGCCCAAAGCTCCGGCGAAGTCGGCGTGGACAAGACCGAAATCTACATCCGCGGTATCTCGACCTTCGGCAACAGCAGTCCGCTGATTATCGTGGACGGCGTGCAGCGCGGTGACCTGAGCATGCTCGACGCCAACGTCATCGAGTCGGTCTCGGTGCTGAAGGACGCCGCAGCGGTGGCTCCCTATGGCATGGCTGGCGCCAACGGCGTCATCCTCGTCACGACCAAGAGCGGTTCGAAATCGCGTCCGACGCTCACCTACAACGGGTACACCGGATTCCAGAACCCGACGGTGACGCCGAAACTGCTGAACTCCTACGACTATGCGCGGATGATGAACGAGGCGGTGCGGAATGCCGACCCCAAAGCCACGCTGCCCTATCCGAATCCCGAAGGGTATCTGAAAACCATCCGCCGCACGGCGGATGCCGACTACGACCGCTATCCCGACAGCAACGCTTGGGATGAAATTTACAACGACAACACGGTCATCACCAGCCACAATGTCGGGCTCTCGGGCGGTACGGACGTCGTGAAGTACTACATGGGACTGGGCTACCTCTATCAGGAGGGCATGTGGTCCACGTCGCACATGAACAAGTACAACATGCTGCTCAACCTCGAGGCCAAGGCCACCCGTACGACGACCATCAAGCTCTCGTTCAACGGCAACCTGCGCCGGATCAAGGCCCCCGAGGCGACCGAGTCGCATGTGATGTCCTATGTGCTGCAATACAAGCCCGTCGACGCTTTCTGGTACACGAACGGACTGATGGGCGCCTCGAACGGCAAGAATCCCTATGGTATGACGCGTACCGGCAAACGCCAGTACGAGGACACCAACATCTTCACCCAGCTCACCGTGGAGCAGGAACTGCCGTTCCTGCCGGGGCTCAAGGCGAAGGGCGTATTCAGTTTCGACCCCACGAGCGTCTTCCAGAAGACGTGGCACGAGCCCGAAATGACCTATTACACCATCAACACCAACGTTCTGCCCTACGTCTACAATCCGGTGGTGTCGTCTGAGAAGCCCAGTCTGGCCGAGAGTCAGTCCAACTCGAAGGCCTACACCTTTCAGGGCATGCTGACCTATGCAAACACCTTCGGCGGAAAACACTCCGTGTCGGCGCTGGCCGTCGTCGAGGCCCGGCAGGTGGACTACCGCAACCTGAGCGCCTCGCGCACGAATTTCGACCTGAACATCCCCGAGCTGAGCATGGGTAACTCCAACTCCTCGAACTGGAGCAACGGCGGCGGATCGTCGAAGGCCACGCAGGTGGGTTACGTCTACCGCGTCTCCTATGAGTACGACCACAAATACCTGCTCGAGACCGCCGGACGCTACGACGGGAACTACTATTTCGCCAAGGGCAAGAAATTCGGTTTCTTCCCCTCGGTGTCGGCGGGATGGCGCGTGAGCGAGGAGCCTTTCATCAAAAATAACCTTCCGTGGCTGAACAACCTGAAGCTCCGCGCCTCGTGGGGCGAGTCGGGCAATCTGGCGGGTTCGGCGTTCCAGTACTCCTCGGCCATGAACGTCTACGGCGGAGCCTATGTCTTCGACGGATACCTCTATCAGGGCGTGGCGGAGAGTCTCGAGCCCAATGTGAACATCACATGGGAGAAGGCCCGGAAGACCAACGTCGGTATCGACATCGGGCTGTGGAACAACCGCCTGACTCTCGAGGCCGACTATTTCTACGAGCGGCGCAATAATATGCTGGTCAGTCCGCAAACGGTTGTGCCGATCGAGTACGGCATCGGAATCGCGCAGGAGAACGCCGGCGTGATGGAGAACAGCGGCGTGGAATTCACCCTCGGCGGCAACTACTCCTTCGCCTCGGGACTGCGGCTGGAGGGTAGTTTCAACTTCACCTACGCCCGTAACAAGATTCTCCAGATTTTCGAGAATCCCCTCACGCGCGACAACCCGCTGCGCGCACGCACCGGGCGTCCGCTGAACACTCCTTTCGGGCTGAAGGCCGAGCGGCTTTATCAGGAGTCCGATTTCGACGAGTACGGCAACCTGTGGCTCGACCTGCCCCAGCCGACCTTCTCAGAGGTCGCCCCGGGCGACATCAAGTGGGCCGATCTGAACGGCGACGGGGTGATCGACGGTGCCGACGAAACGGCGCTGGGCTATCCCAGACTGCCGCAGATCATCTACGGATTCACGCTCAAGGCCCTCTTCCGGGGACTGGATTTCAGCGCCCTGTTCCAAGGCGCCGGGCAGAGCACGACCTTCATCGACGGCGGTCTGGCGTTCCCCTTCGCCGGCGGCGAGAACCCGCCCCGGGCAGCCAAGGACTACTGGACGCCCGAGAATACCGACGCCACCTATCCGCGGCTGTACGGCACGGGCGGCGGTAACAGCAACAACTTCCGCCGCGGCAACAACGACTGGTTCCGCCGCAGCGGCAACTACCTACGCCTGAAGAACATCGAGCTGGGATACACTTTCTCGCGTGCGATGTTTCCGAAACTGCCCCTGCAGTCGATACGCCTCTATCTTTCGGGGCAGAACCTCTGGACGGTCAGCGACCTGAAGGATTTCTACGACCCCGAGATGGGGCAGGTGGGCGACGACGCCAACACCCGCGGATGGTACAGCCCCCAGCGCAAGATCGTCAGCGTGGGATTGAACATCACTTTCTAACGTAAAACCAAGACCATGATGAAAACGAATATATTCCTGAAAGGTTTGCTGGCGGCGATGCTGTTCCTGTCCGCATCGTGCGGCGAGGATTTCCTGACGGTGGTCCCGCAGGACCAGCTCGACTCCGAGGCGGTATTTTCCGACTCTTCGGGCGGCGACCTCTTCCTGAGCGATATTTACAACAATCTGCCCGATCAGGAGACCCTCAATGCCGACGGCTTCGGGTACGACTCCTTCGAAATGTTCGGCGACAACGCCGTGGCCCGCTACGACTGGTGCGTGAGCTGGAACATCGGCATCGCACGCGACTACGGACCCAACAACACCGGGTTCCTCTATGCCCACGGCTATCCGAGCATCCCGTTCTACTACCCGCGCATGATGGCGAACATCCGCAAATGCAATGTCTTCATCAAGCAGGTGGAAGACCACAAGGCCAACTTCCCGGCGGACTGGATTCAGAAACGCGTGGCCGAGGCCCGTTTCCTGCGCGCCTACTTCTACCATCAGGCGTGGATGGCTTACGGCGGTCTGCCGATCATCACCGTGCCGCTGGACCGCAATACGCAGGGCGACGCCATTTTCTATCCGCGTGCGACCTCCGAGGAGACCTTCGAGTTCATTACCCGCGAGCTGGGCGAATGCGCCGCGGACCTGCCCAACGAGGTGGGTGCGGGCCACGCCACGCAAGGTGCGGCGCTGACGCTCAAAGGGTGGTGCGAGTTGTTCGCACAGCGTTATGATCTGGCGGCGGCGACCAACTGGCAGGTGATGCAACTGGGCGTATACGACCTCTACAAGGAGGGTTACAACGCGCTCTTTACGGAGAAGGCCAACAACTGCGCGGAGTCGATCTTCGCCTACCAGCATGTGCCGGGCAACAAGATTTCTCAGCGCTCGATGCTGTTCGGCCCGATCGGTGCTTACAACGGCTGGGGCTTCATGCAGCCCACGCAGAACCTTGTCGAGGAGTTCCGCATGGCTTCGGGCCTTCCGACCGGCGAGGACGGCAGTTTCGATCCGCAGAATCCCTACGTCGGACGCGAGCCGCGCTTCTATGAGTCGATCATCTACCACAAGTCCACTTTCTCGGGCAAGGTTTACGAGATCAACGACCTCTACGACCCCGCGTCGAATCTCTATACGGGTTACTTCCGCCGCAAGGGTATCTCCGAGCCGCTGAACCTCGGGCAGGAGGGGTACAATTTCATGTTCTTCCGCTTTGCCGAGGTGCTGCTCAGCTATGCCGAGGCCAAGATCGAACTGAACGAGATCGACGACACGGTGCTGGACGCCATCGACCGGGTACGCCGGCGCGGCGGGCTGCCTTCGCTCGAGGAGACCTACGGAAAGACCACCTTCATGCAGGCGGAACTGCGTGACGTGGTGCGCACCGAACGCCGTATCGAGCTGGCTTTCGAGGGCAAGCGCTACTGGGACCTGATCCGCTGGCGCGAGGCCGAGCGGCTGCTCAACCTGCCGGTGCGCGGCATCAGCTACGAGAACGGACGGTATGTCGAAAAGAACGTGCATGCCATGAAGTTCGATGCGTCGAAAAACTACCTCTTCCCGATGGACCAGAGCTGGATCGACATCAACCCCCGTTGGCAGGAGCAGACCACCGGCGAATTCAACCGCGGGCAGAACCCCGGTTATTGACGGTGGGGACAACAACAGACAGATTACCAAACCTACAAGCCAAAACACTATGTTTCGAACGAAAAATAATCTCCTGAAAGCCCTTTGCGCCCTCGTATTCGCCTGCCCCCTGACGGCATGCGACAAGGACGATGCGCCGGACCCCGGCAAGGACCGTTTCAACGGGAGCGGATATGCCGTCAGCGTGAACGGCGAGCCGGTGAAGGCCTACACATGCCGGGTTTCGGCCGTTCCCTTCAACCAAGTGTGGGACGGGTATCAGCGTCCCGTGGACCAGACCGAGATCGCCTATATGGCCCTTTGGGACCAGCCCGAAAGCGGGCCGGCCGAGGTCGAAGTGACCGTCCGGCAGCCGATAACCTCCGTGCGGATCAATCCTTCGTGGGCCGGGGTGGAGCCCCGGGTCGAGGGGCAGAAAGTCTCGTTTTCGCTGACGGGCACCGAGCCGCGGAACCTCACGCTCGAGGTGAACGGCCCGCACAACGCCCTGCATCTCTTCGCCTGCGCCCCGGAAGCGGACGTCCCGGCCGAGGGGAGTGTCACCTACTATTACGGACCCGGCATACACCGTCCGGGACGCATCAAACTCCAGTCCGGCGCCCGGGTCTATCTGGCTCCCGACGCCGTGGTGTTCGGCAGCTTCTACGCCGTGAACGCCTCGGACATCCGCATCTGGGGCCGTGGAACGATCGACGGCAGCCAGCTCAAACGCGGCTCGGGGTCGGGACTCGGCTTCTCGAACTGCAGCAACATAAAGATCGAGGGCATCGTGCTGCGCGATCCCGCGATGTGGTGCTGCGCCCTGTTCGGATGTACGGACGTCGAGATCGACAACGTGAAGATCGTCGGGCTGTGGCGTTACAACGCCGACGGCATCGACGTGGTGAACAGTTCGCGGGTCCGCGTGAAGGACTGCTTCGTGCGCTCGTTCGACGACGCGCTGGTCGTCAAGGGTCTGACGCAGAACAGCGGCGAGCCCGAGACGGTCTTCATCGGCGACCGGCCGGTCGGGGACGTGACGTTCGAGCGCTGCGTCGTCTGGTGCGACTGGGGCCGCGGGATGGTCATCGGCGCCGAGACCTTTGCGCCGTCGATCAGTAATGTCACTTTCCGCGATATCGACGTCATCCGCACGACGGACGTCTTTATGGACATCCTTCACGGCAACAAGGCTGCCGTGAAAGACATTACGTTCGAGAACATCCGCGCCGGGATCGACGACCATACGCCCGAACCCCTCTTCCAGACTGAAAAGGGACAGATCTATGCCGATCCCGACCGCGGGTATGTGCCGCGCCTGATGAGCATTTCGATCGCACCCAACGGCTGGCTGCCCGACGGGACTCTGGGGACGGTGGACCGTGTGACCTACAAGAACGTCACGGTTTACGGCGACAAGCGTCCGGAGTCGGATTTCACGGGCAATTCGGCGGTGCACCGCATCGACGGCGTGGTGATCGACAATCTGGTGATCGGCGGCACGAAGGCCACCGACGCCGCGTCGGCATCGCTCGAGGTGGGCGGATACGTCCAGAACCTGCAATTCCGCTAAACCGACGGGCGTATGAAAACCATTCGTATCATACCGCTTTTCGCCGTGCTGCTCCTTGCGGCCTGCGGCGGGACGCAGACCGGGGCCTACCGCCTGAAGGTGGACGGTCGGGAGATCGGGGTGACGGACTGCCGCGTGTCGGCCGTGCCGATCAATCAGGTGTGGCCCGGCTACCAGCGCCCCGTGGATCAGACCGATACGGCTTATTTCGCCGCATGGGAGATGCCGCAGGGACCGGTCGAAGTGGAGATCACGGCCGACCGCGAGGTCGGGACGGTGAAGGTGACCCCGGCGTCGGCCGGGATCGAACCCCGCGTCTCGGGGCGCCGCATCCGCTTTACGCTCGACGCTCCGCGCAATATCTCCGTCGAGGTCGACGGCACGCACCGCGCCCTGCACCTCTTCGCTAATCCGGCTTCGGCGGATGTTCCCCGGGACGGGGAGTCCGGGGTGCGCTACTACGGCCCCGGCTACCACGAGGCGGGCATCGTCCGGCTCGAAAGCGGCGACCGGGTCTATGTGGCCCCGGGGGCCGTCGTGTCGGGAGGCTTTTACGCCGTCAACGCCCGGGACATCACGATCTCGGGGCGCGGCGTCATCGACCAGAGCCGCTACGAACGCGGTTCGGGCAGCATCGTCGGATTCTCGGGATGCCGCAACGTGAGGGTCGAGGGGGTCATTCTCTGCGATGCCTCGATGTGGTGCTGCACCTTTTTCGGGTGCGACTCGGTGGAGGTGGACAACGTGAAGATCGTCGGGCAGTGGCGTTACAATTCGGACGGCATCGACGTGGTGAACAGCTCCCGGGTGCGGGTCCGCAACTGCTTCGTGCGCTCGTTCGACGACGCGCTGGTGGTCAAGGGCATGAAACGCAATCTGGGGGAGCCGGAGCTGATCGGGATCAGCCACCTCCCGGTGGAGGACGTGCTGTTCGAGAACTGCACGGTCTGGTGCGACTGGGGCCATGCGCTCGAAATCGGCGCCGAGACCTGTGCGCCGTCGATCCGCAACGTCGTCTACCGCGGGATAGACATCGTCCGCACGTCGTTCGTGGCGATGTCGATCCTCCACGGCGACGGGGCTCCGGTGCGCGACATTCTCTACGAGGATATTCGGCTGAACATCGACCCGCAGACGCCCTCGCCCGTGTTCCAGACCTCCCGCGGGGAGGTGTACGAGGATGCCGGGGGATTCGTGCCGATGCTCTTCGAGGCGGTCATCAACAAGGATATGCTTTGGGCGCAGGATGCACTGGCGGGCGATGTCGAGGGGGTGACTTACCGCAATATCTCGGTGACGGGGCCTGCGCCGAAGTCGCTCGTGAAGGGGCTCGATGCGGAACACCGCGTCCGGGGGATCGTCGTCGAGAACCTGCGCTTCAACGGCGAGCCCGTCCGCGACGCTACCCGGGCCGGGATCGTCATCGAACAGCACGGCGATCCGGTGACGTTCCGATAGTGTTCATGCAGGCCGGAGGGCCCGGGTCGGAGAAACGCCGCGCCCGGCTCCCGGCATGCCCAAATCCTGAAAGACAATGATTGTGAAAATAGCTTTTTTGGCAATGATGCTCTTCCCGGCGCTGACGGTGGGGGCGGCGGGACTGACGGCGGGGTATCTCCGCTGCGAGTATCGCTCCGCACCCGAGGGCATCGGCGAGCGGTCGCCGCGCCTGAGCTGGGAACTGACGGCGCAGGAGGGCGGCGAGGCGTGCGTGCAGCGTGCCTACCGTATTCTCGTGGCTTCGTCCGAAGAGGCGCTTGCCCGCGGGGAAGGCGACCTGTGGGATTCGGGACGGGTCGTGTCGGACGCCACCGGCGGCATCGTCTACGCCGGACGCCCGCTGCGCTCGCGGCAGGTGTGCCACTGGAAAGTGCAGGTGTGGGACGGCGACGGGGAACCTTCGCCGTGGAGTGCTCCGGCCCGGTGGAGCATGGGCTTGCTGGAGTACCGCGACCGGGAGCCCGTGCGGTGGATCGCGCGGCGCATCCGGACGGCTCCTGATTCGGCGGGGCTGGTGCTTCCGCCGGCGCGGGATTTCCGCACGGCGTTCACCGTCGGCAAGGCCTATGCCAGCGCCAAGGGAATCTACGAACTGCGCCTGAACGGGCGGCAGGCGGGCTGCGATTACTTCACGCCCGGCTGGACCGACTACCGCAAGCGCATCTACTACAACACCTACGATGTGACCGACCTGTTGAGGCCGGGCGAGAATGCAGCCGGGGCTGTCGTGGCCGACGGCTGGTATGCCGGGTATGTCGGTTTCGGGATACTGGAACGGCTGGAGCGTTCGCGCGAGTTCTACGGCATCGACCCGGCGTTCTTCTGCCGGATCGAGATACGCGGACGGCACGACGCAGTCGGTGGTGACGGGCCCCGGTTGGAAATCTTCCGAAGGCCCCGTCCGGCAGGCCGACCTGCTCATGGGCGAGGTGTACGACGCCCGGCGGGAACAGCCCGGCTGGGACGCTCCGGGTTTCGACGACGGCGCGTGGGAGGCGGCCGAACTGTCGGTCAATCCCGACGGGGCGCTCGAAGCCGCGCCGACGGACCCCGTGCGCGAAGCGGAGCGGATCGTGCCGGTATCGGTCGTGCAGCGGAGTCCGGGTGTCTGGATCTTCGACATGGGCCGGAACTTCGCCGGGACCGTACTGCTGAAGGTTAGGGGCGAGGCGGGCCGCACGGTGATGCTTCGCTACGGCGAGATGCTCAACGCGGACGGCAGCCTGATGACCGAGAACCTGCGGCATGCCCGGGCGACGGATTTCTACACGCTGCGCGACGGGGAGCAGGAGTGGTCCCCGCGGATGACCTACCACGGGTTCCGCTATGTGGAGCTCACGGGGTTGGACCGGCCCGGTGCGGAGACGCTCACGGGGATCGTACTTACGTCGCCGACGCCTCCGGCGGGGTCGTTCGAATGCGGCAGCGAGCTGGTCAACCTGCTCTGGCGCAACATCACGACGACCCAGCAGGCGAATTTCTTCGAGATACCGACCGACTGTCCCCAGCGCGACGAGCGGCTGGGGTGGACCGGCGACATCCAGATTTATGCCCGTTCGGCGACCTATAACGCCGACGTGGCGTCGTTTCTCTCGAAATGGTTGGTCGATCTGGACGATGCGCAGCGCAGTTACGGGGCCTATCCCAGTTATGCGCCCTATCCCTATGCCATTCCGATGGAGTACGCTCCCGCATGGATGGATGCCGGGGTGATCGTGCCGTGGACGCTGTGGCAGGTTTACGGCGACACGCGGGCCGTGCGGAGGGCCTATTCGGGGATGAAGCGTTTTATGGATTTTCTGGAACAGGGTGCGCAGGGGGATTTGCAGCCCGCGGTGCCCACCTTCGGCGACTGGCTCGCCGTGGGGCGCACGGCTTCGGACGACTTCATCGCCAGCGCCTATTATGCCTACGATGCCGCGCTGATGGCCGAAATGGCCGGGGCTGTCGGCGAACGGCAGGATTCGATCCGTTACGCTGCGTTGGCGTCCCGTGTCCGGGAGGCTTTCGCCCGCCGATACATCGCGCCCGACGGCCTGATCCCCGGCAACGACTGCCAGACGGCCTATGCGCTGGCGCTCTGCTTCGGACTGTATCCGGAATCGCTGGCGCAGGCCGGGGCCGACCGGCTGGCGGCGATGATCGACGCGAACGGAGGCCGCTTCTCCACGGGATTCCTCGGGACGAAACATGTGATGATGGCGCTTTCGCACTACGGTCATGACGATGTGGCATATGGGTTGCTGTTGCAGACGGGGTATCCCGGGTGGGGCTACTCGATCCTCAACGGGGCGACCTCGATCTGGGAGCGGTGGGACAGCTACACCCGCGAATACGGGTTCGGGGGCCGCGACGGCGGCAACAATGCCCGGATGAACTCCTTCAGCCACTACGCCTTCGGGTCGGTGGCCGAATGGATGTTCCGTTACGCGCTGGGCATCGACACCGAAGGACCCGGTTACCGGCACATCCTGCTGCGTCCCCGGCCCGACGCCCGTATCGGGTGGATGAAGGGTTCGTACCGTTCGGTGAGCGGTGTGATCGTCTCGGAATGGGAGGTCGGACGCCGCACGACCCGCTACCGCTTCGTCGTGCCGCCCAACACGCGGGCCACGCTGTCGCTGCCCGGGCAGGAGCCCCGCGATCTGGGCCCCGGGGAGCATGAGTTCGAATTTAAAAATGTGAAAAGATGAAAATAGTTGTCATAGGAAGTTCCAACATGGACCTGATCTCGGTCGCGGAGCGGATGCCCCGCCCCGGGGAGACCGTCGGAAACGCCCGTTTCATGCAGGCCTTCGGCGGCAAAGGGGCCAATCAGGCCGTCGCCGCGGCCCGGCTGGGCGGCGAGGTGGTGCTGGTCGCCGCACTCGGGGACGATCTTTCGGGACGCGCGATGCGGGAGCATTTCGCCGCCGAGGGCATCGACACCTCGCGTCTGGTGACCGATCCGGAAAACGCCACCGGAACGGCGCTGATCCTCGTGGACGCGGCTGCCGAGAATGCGATCTCGGTAGCTCCGGGCGCCAATTTCTCGCTGACGCCCGAGGCCATCGGGGCGCTGGACGAGGTGCTTGCCGGGGCCGGGATGCTGGTCATGCAGGCCGAGATTCCCTACCGCACCGTTCGTGAGGCGGCGTTCGCCGCTCGGCGGCTCGGGGTTCCCGTGCTGCTGAATCCCGCACCGGCCTGCCGCATCGACGCCGAACTGATGGCCGCGGTGGATATTCTGGTCGTGAACCAGACCGAGGCGGCCTGCATCAGCGGCCTGTCGCCCGATGAAAATCCCTTGGAAGAGGTGGCCGGGCGGCTGTTGGCCGACGGGCCGCGCAACGTCGTGGTCACGCTGGGCAGCCGGGGTTCCTACCTGCTCAATGCGGCGGGTTCGCTGACGGTGCCCGCTTTCCGGGTGAAGGCCGTGGATACCACGGCTGCGGGCGATGTCTTTTGCGGCGCGCTGGCGGTAGCTGCCGCCGGGGCGGAGCTCTCGGCCGAAGCCCTGCGTTTTGCCAGCGCCGCATCGGCCATCAGCGTTACGCGCCAAGGCGCCCAGCCCTCCATCCCCACGCGGGCGGAGGTCGAAGATTTTTTAACGAAGAACTGAAAAACTTAAAAACCCAAACGGATTATGAAAACTTCCAAACTGTTCATTTACCTGACGCTGCTGCTTTTCCTCGCGCCGGCGGTCACTTCGTGTTCGGACGATGACGACATGGACATCCCCGGACATACCATACCGCCCAAGGCGGTCCTCTCGTCGGACAAGACCTCGTTCGAGGCCCTGACCGGAGCCGCGTTCGTACTCGAAGCCACCGTGACGCAGGGCTACAACGTGCAGCACGAATGGAAGATCGGCGACATGGTCATCGGGCAGGAGGCACGGCTGGAATACGCCTTTGCCGATCCGGGTACCTTCGAGGTCGTCTATTCGGCCCTGAACGGCTACGGCGCCGACCGTCATCCCTTCACGGTCGAGGTTTCGCAGGGGGCCAACCCCGGCATCACGTTCTCGACCGACAAGCGCACGTTCGAGCGCAGTATCGGCGAGATGGTCCGGCTGTCGGCCACGCTGACCGGCATTACGGGCACCCATTCGTGGCAGGTCGACAACAAGGAGGTCTCGACCTCGGAGCGGCTGGACTACTCTGTGGCGACGGCGGGCACGAAACTCATCAAGCACACGCTGACCTACGACGAGGGTACGACCTACACCACGCAGTTCACGCTGACGGCCGTCAAGAGCGATTACGGCAACTGGTTCAAGTGGCGCGAGGGCAAGGACTACGTCATCTGCCTGAAGAACGACCTGACGAAGGTCGTGGCCGCCGACGTGAACAATCCTGCGGCGCCCTACAACGTCGAGACGTGGGACGGCAGCGAGAAACAGATGTTCCGCAAGGGGTATTATTTCGGTTACGGTCCCGTACCGGCGCTGGAGTACTACAACTTCTACAACGTGGCCACGCACAGCGTGTTGCAGTGGACGGGCAACGCATGGCCCAACAACCCGGTCGATCCCGTCACGGGAGCCATGGGCGCCGACCCGTGGGACGCTTGGTTCATGGATGTGAACAGCTCGGGCGACGTGCGTTTCGTACACTTCTTCGCCCTCTGGGACAGCCATCCCAATCCGTCGCCCGATCTGATGAGCAGTTGTCTGACAGTGACCGAAAACGGCACGAAGATTGGCGTTTACTCGTTCTACTGCTGCGGAGCGGACGGACGCCCGGATTTCGTGAACTATCAGGCGCTCGGCGACAAGTATTTCGAATTCAAGATGATCGCGGCGGAGGACATGCCGCAGCCTTAAACCAACGGCCGTTCCCGGGCGGGCGGGTCCCGTCCGGGGCGGTTTTAAAAACTACGCACCATGAAACACATCGCATTACTGGGCTGTCTGTGCCTGCTGGCGGGCGGCTGTTCGCAGCCGGCCGAAGCTCCCGAGCCCATACCGGTGATTTTCGACACCGACCCCGGCAACGACATCGACGACGTGCTGGCATTGCAGATGCTTCTCAACTACCACAAGGAGGGACGGATCGACCTGCGCGGCATCGGCATCGGCAAGATGTATCCCCGGGCCATCGAGTACGTCGACGCCTACTGCCGTCACAACGGCCTGAACGACATCCCGCTGGGCTATGTCTACGACGGGGCCAATCCCCTGCCCGAGGCGGGCGACTATGTGATCGGGACGCTCGACACGCTGATCGGCGGCAAGCCCATTCTCACCCCTGCGCGGAGCATTGCCGACGACATTCCCGAGGGGTACAAACTCTACCGCCGGCTGTTGGCCGAGGCTGCCGACTCGTCGGTGGTGTTCATCGCCGTCGGGCCCTACACCAACGTAGCGCGGCTGCTGGAATCCCCCGGGGATGAGTTCAGTCCCCTGACGGGCCGCGAACTGGCGGCCCGCAAGGTGCGGCTGCTCTCGGTGATGGGCGGCACCTACAATGACGACGTCTTCAACAACCCGGAGTGGAACGTCATGCAGGACCTCGGGGCGTCGCGGACGCTCTTCGCCGAGTGGCCCACGCCGCTCGTGGCCAGCGGTTCGGAGGTCGGGACCCGCATCCTCTATCCGGCGTCGAGTGTGCTCCGGGATTTCGAAGGGGGCGAGGCGGCGCCGCTGTGCGTCTCCTACAAGATTTACAAGCCGATGCCCTACGACCGTCCCACATGGGACCTGACGTCGGTGCTATATGCCATAGAGCCCGAAGGGGGTTGTCTGGGCGTCTCCGAACCCGGAACGATCACGATCGCCGAGGACGGGTACAGCCGTTTCACGCCCGATCCCGCAGGCCGTCACCGCTACATGACCATTGCCCCGGAGGATATTCCGGGGGCTGCCGCCCGGCTGGTGGAGAGCTGTACGGGGCGGCGCGCCGAAAATAATCCGAATTAAAAACCGACCGACTATGTTTATCGTAAACAACTATCCGCTGGCCGTTCTCTTCTGCATCGTGACGATGCTCTGCTGGGGTTCTTGGGGCAACACCCAGAAGATGGCCGCCCGTACATGGCGCTACGAACTCTTTTATTGGGACTACACGATCGGCATGCTGCTGTTCTCGTTGCTCGCGGCCTTCACGCTGGGCAGCTTCGGCAGCGAGGGCCGCAGTTTCCTCACCGACATCGCACAGGTCGAGACCGGAAAGATGTGCAGCGCCCTGCTGGGCGGCGTGATCTTCAACGCTTCGAATATCCTGCTGTCGGCGTCGGTCTCCATCGCCGGCATGGCTGTGGCTTTCCCGCTGGGGGTCGGCATCGCACTGGTGCTGGGGGTCGTCGTCAACTACATCGGGGCGCCCAAGGGCGATCCCGTCCTGCTGTTCATCGGTGTGGCGCTGATCGTCGTGGCGGTCGTCTGCAACGGGATCGCCGCCGGACGCGGCGGTGGCGGAAAGGAGTCGCCGAACCGCAAGGGCATCCTGCTGGCCGTGCTGGCGGGCGTGCTGATGTCGCTCTTCTACCGTTTCGTGGCCGCGGCCATGGACCTCACGGATTTCACCGCTCCGCGGGCCGGGATGGCCACGCCGTACAGCGCCTTCGTGATCTTCTCGGTGGGTGTGTTTCTGAGTAACTTCGTTTTCAACACGCTGGTCATGAAACGCCCGTTCGTCGGGGCGCCGGTCTCCTACCGGCAGTATTTTCAGGGAGGGCTCTCGACCCATCTGGTCGGTGTGTTGGGCGGCTGCATCTGGGCGTTGGGAACGTTGTTCAGCTACATCGCGGCCGGAAAGGCCGGTGCCGCCGTCTCCTATGCGCTGGGGCAGGGTGCGCCGATGGTCGCCGCGCTCTGGGGCGTGTTCGTCTGGAAAGAGTTCAAGGGGGCGGGCGGTTCCGTGAAACGGCTGCTGGGGCTGATGTTCCTGCTGTTTGTGGTCGGACTGGCGCTGATCGTCGTCTCCGGGGGGAGCTGATAAAAAATTTGTAGATGGAAAGGCCGTGAACAATCACGGCCTTTTTCGGTCGTGCAGGGGCGTGATTGGTCAGATAGTTACAATTTGTGGGAATATTTTTTCATTCTCCACAGGGTAGGATGCCTATCTTTGTGTTATCTGCAAAATCTATCCGCATGAAGAGTCTCTTTTTACTTTTATCGCTCCTGCTCGCCGGCTGCGGCGGGAGTTACAACAATCCGCTGGATGTCGCTTTCGGCGACCCGTTCGTGCTGGCGGCTTCCGACGGTCGTTTCTATATGTACGGTACGGGCGGGGCCGCGGCCGGATTCCGGGTCTGCGTGTCGGACGATCTCGTCACATGGCGGGATGCCGGCGTCGCCTATCAGCGCGGTGAGGAGAGTTGGGGCGTCGACTGCTTCTGGGCTCCCGAGGTGTACGAGCGCGACGGCCGTTATTACCTGTTTTACAGTGCCAACTGGCGGGAGAATCCGAACGGGGATGCCGAAACGTTCCGGATCGGTGTCGCCGTGTCCGATTCGCCGGCCGGACCGTTCACCGATATGTACGACCGTCCGATTTTCGACCCCGGCTATCCGGTGATCGACGCCAATGTGTTTTGGGACGACGACGGAAGCGTCTATCTCTACTATTCCCGCTGCTGCTACAAGCACAGTGTGGAGAGCGGGGTTTCGGAGTGGGCGCGCCGCGAAGGACTGTACGACGAGATCGAGGAGAGCTGGGTCTACGGCGTCCGGATGAAGCCCGATTTCAGCGGGATCATCGGCCAACCGGTGGCATTGCTGATGCCGCCGGCGACGATGGACGATCCTCAGGCGGAGTGGGAGAGCCGTTCGGTCACCTCCCGGGAGGTGAACCGCCGCTGGACCGAGGGCTCTTTCCTTCTGAAGGACGACGGGCGGTATTATATGATGTATTCGGCCAATTTTTACGGCGGGGAGCACTACGCCGTGGGGTATGCCACCTCCGATTCGCCGCTCGGACCCTTTGTGAAATCGGCCGACAATCCCGTGCTGCAGAAGAATACGGACCGCGGCGGGGATGTGACCGGCACGGGCCACAACATGGTGCTCACACTCGCCGACGGCGACCGCTATTGCGTGTACCACGGACGGACCTCGGCGACAGGGGACCGGCGCGTCGTCTTTATCGACCCCATGGAGATAACCCCCGAAGGAAAACTGGTCGTTCACGGTCCGTCGACGGACCGCCGGCCCAAACCCAGATTGTGATATGAAACGCCTGTTTTTATTGATCCCGGCGCTGTTCGTCCTGAGCGGTGCGATGTCGGGGCCTGCGGACGGCTCTCGGAAGGTGCCTCTGGCCGATCCGTTCATCCTGCTTTACGATGGGGTATATTACGCCTACGGCACGGGTGCCGTGAACGGCATCGAGGTGTGGACTTCCCGGGACCTGATATCTTGGGAACGGGCGCAGGGCGGCGCCCGCGAAGGGTTGGCACTGCATCGCTCGGATGTCTGGGGCGAGAAATGGTTCTGGGCTCCCGAGGTCTACCGGCTGAATGGGCGGTTTTACATGTATTTCTCCGCCGAGGAGCACATTTGCGTTGCTGTCTCCGACTCGCCGCTGGGGCCTTTCGTGCAGCAGGAGAAGAAGCCGATGATCGCTGACGAGAAATGTATCGACAATACGCTGTTCATCGATGATGACGGCCGGGCGTATATGTATTTCGACCGCTTCAACGACGGGCTGAATATTTGGGTCGTCGAGATGGAGGACGATTATGTGACGATGAAAAAGGAGACGATGCGGCCGTGTATTCATGTTTCACAGCCTTGGGAAGAGGTGTGGCCCCGCGTGAACGAGGGGTGTTTCGTGATTAAAAGGAACCGAACCTACTATATGGTCTATTCGGCCAACAGCTATGAAAGCCCGTCCTATGGGATTGGCTGTGCGACGGCCGGTTCGCCGCTGGGACCTTGGACGAAATACGGCCATAATCCGTTGTTGCAGAATCCCGGCGAGTTGGTCGGTGTGGGGCACAGTGCGCTGTTTTGCGATGAGGAAGGCCGGCTGAAGATCGTCTTCCATGCCCACAAAAGCCGGGAAGCGATCCATCCCCGTGAGATGTATATCTCCGACGTGCGGTTCCGGGACGGGCAGGAGTGCCGCCTGATGGAGATCGATCCCGAATACACGACTCCGGTGATTGCGGAGTAGCCGGGTTGCAGGATCGAGAAAGGAATTGCCGGCGCTGCGCTCGTGGTGGCCGAAATTGACTCGCTGCGCTCGTGGCGGCTGGGATTGACTCGCTTCACTCCGCGTTCTTTGGGAATTGACTTCGCTGCGCTCGTCTTTCCCCTGCCTGCCGGCGGCATCCCTGCAAGACGGAGAATGCAAAAGAAAGCCGCTGTTCGGCGGCTGACTTTTCGTTTTCAGAACGATTTCGAATAAATTCGATTCGTCCTGAAAAAACAAAAAGGGCTGTAACCGAGTTACAGCCCTTTTCTTTTGCATTTTCCGTTTTGCGGAAAGAAGGGGATTCGAACCCCTGAAACCCTTTAGGGGTTTACTCGCTTTCCAGGCGGGCCAGTTCAACCACTCCTGCATCTTTCCGAAAGATGCCCCAAAAGTACGCAATATTTCCTGATTCTGCAAATGACAGCCCCAATTTTATGCGGGAAGCCCTTTGCAGAATCTCTTATGCATCGGAACGGGTGGAGCGGCGGCGGGACTTCTAAGGCCGTTCGATGCGGATCTTCCGGACCGGTTTTTCCTCTTCAGCCTCTTTGTGCAGGACTGCGAGCACTTCGGCGGCGATTTCGGGAAGTGTCCATACGGCGTTCGGCCGACGGGCGTAGAGACGGTCGCAGGCGGTTTTGATCGGTTCGAGCAGTGCTGTCGTCACCACGATATGCGGAGGGAGCTTCATCCCCGAGAGATCGTATTTCTCCTCCTTGAGGTAGTTGAGAAAGGTGTCGTAGGTCGCTCCGAGGTATTTGCCGTATGCCTTGTAAATCCGTTTGTAGTTGCGGTTGGAATTTCCGTCTTCGTAATAGAAGGTTTTGAGCGACCGTGCGACGGCAACGCGCAGTTTCAGGTGGTTGGGATCGTACATAATGATCGAATTTTTGGGTTGTTAAACTTCGGCCGGCAAAAACTACCATGTATGTACGAAGGGGGCGACAGCGACTATGGATCGATTAAGATCGTAACGGCACGGTCGGAACTCCCGCCGGATACCGTAGTTGTGCAGGTCCTGTTATGTTCATAAAACAAAAATCCGGTTTAGAAACCGTACGGGCAACTCCTGTCCTAATGCTTAAGATTAAATTATAAAATTTTATTGTATAATAAAAGATGTAATATGACGTAACAGGTATATTTCGGATGTGAAAATCAAATTCGGACCGCTTCCGGCACGGTCTTCCGAGATCGGGAACCGGGCTGTTTTTCAAGCCTGCGGCGCCGGTCGACGGGTCAGAAAGGATAGCCGATGGCTAGATGGAAACCCAGCCCGTCCCTGAAGCTGGAGATGTTGTAATAGCCCTTTTTGTCCGGGTTCGGGTAGGGCGTGTGCAGGCCGATGCCGAGGTCGGCGCGGATGACCAGATAGCTGATGTCGTAACGCAATCCGAATCCGGTGCCCAGCGCGATCTCGTTCAGCAGCCCCTTCCATTTCAGCTCCGCGCCGGGACGTTTGGGATCGTTCTTCAGCAGCCAGATGTTGCCGGCGTCGAGGAACACGGCCCCGTTGAGTTTCCCGAGGAGTCCGAAACGGTATTCGACGTTGGCTTCCAGCTTGAAATCGCCCGTCTGGTCGAGGTAGCCGTTGCGGTCGTCGTGGGGCGGGCGGTAGCTGCCGGGGCCCAGCGAACGCACCGTGAAGGCCCGGATGCTGTTGGCGCCGCCGATGTAGAACTGCTCGCTGTAGGGCATCACCTCCGAATTGCCGTAGGCATAGCCCACGCCGACGAGCAGGCGCGTCGCCAGCCAGTTGTTGCGGCGTCCGAGGCGGTGGTAGAATTTCAGTTCGCTGACCTCCTTGGCGAACTGCGAGAAGCGGTTGCCGAAGAGGTGCTGGGGCTGCCGCTCGCCGAAGGCCCGCAGGATGCCCGAGAGAAGGTTGCCCGCCGAGGTGACGCTGTTCTGCCAGTAGAAGCGGCGGTTGCCCGTGGCGCCGTAGGTTCGGTCGAAGGTATAGGTATAGCCGATCGACGGCACGAACTGGTTGCGGAAGCTCATGGCGATGGCCGGATTTTCGTCCATTGTTTGATCGAAGGACTCGGTCGTGTGGAGCAGTTTGTTGTAGGTGAGCTTGAAGACCGTCAGCGTGTGGCGGCTGTAGGGCGAGGTCTGGAAATTGTAGCCCGCCGAGCCGCTGAAGGCGATCAGCCGGAAGAAACTGGGGCGGTTCATCAGGTCCACGCCCAGTTGGAACGAGGTGCTTCCCGCATAGCGCAGGCGGCGCGTCATGGACGACGGCAGCAGCAGGCGCGGGATGTTGAGGTTGGCGTTCAGCCCCAGTTCGTAGGAGTTCAGCCGCGAGGAGCGGCCGCCGGAGTTGCGGTTGCCCGTCTGCCATTCGTAGGAGCCGTTGAGCTTCAGGGCGAGGACCTCGCCGCCCCGGAAGAGGTTGTTGTTGCTGACCTTGAAGGTGATGCCCGGGCCGATGAAACTGTTCGACTTGGTGGTTACGTCGGTCTCGAGGGCCGCCTCGAGGGGGTAGTCGAACTGCGCGTCGAGCGTGACGTCGAGCGTGTCGGCGCCCCGCAGGGAGTCGAGCGGCGTGACGCTCAGGTTGACCGAGCGGAAGATGCCCAGTTTGTTGAGGCTGGTCTGCGTCTGGCTCTGGGCGTCGACGGTGAAGAGCTGGCCGGGTTCGAGGGCGAGGGCCCGGGCGAGGATTTTGGGACGTATCTTCATCGGCCGCTGGGCGATGACCGTGGCGTTGCGCAGCCGGAGGGTGTCCGTCGGGCCGGGCTTGATATTGCTCAGACGCACGGTGATGTCGCCCACGCGGTAGGGTTTGAGGGCCACCTCGGGGACGTTCGGCTTGAGGTTCAGCCGCAGGTCGACCCGCTGCGGGGCGAGCGTCGTGTCGGCGAGGTATTCCATATATTCCGGGCGGAAATAGTAGTAGCCCCGGTTGCGCAGCAGCCGCGCGATGCGCTGCCGTTCGAGCGTGAGGGTGTCGAGGTTGTACTGCGCCCCCGCGCGGAGCAGCGAGGTCGTGCGCATGCTGTCGATCAGGGGTTTCAGCCCGCCTTCGACCGTCGGGTAGGAGATGTCGGCATAGCGGAACGGCGGTGCGATCCGGAGCGTGTAATTCACCTTGGCTTTGCGGCCGTGTTTGCGGTAGAGCAGGGAGTCCGAGGCCCGGGAACCGAAATAACCGTAGTTCTCGAGGACCTGCTCGGCGACCCGCGTGCGCAGTTCGGGCTGCACCTTGGAGATCAGCACGGGTTGTTTGGCCAGCCGCCTGAAGAACCAGTATTTGAAGCCCTTCTCCTTGGGCGAGTAGAGGTAGTTCCAAGCCCACAGTCCGATGGGCAGCGGCGTGCGCAGGTAGGGGCTGTAAAGCGGGTTGTTCGGAGCCACGGAGAGGGGCTCCTTCACGGCTGACTCGGCGGCTGCGGAGAGCACGACGCCCGAGTCGGGTTCGATGCGGATCTTCTTCACACCCGTGTACAGGACCTCGTCCGCCCCCAGACGCCGGGTGGTGGAGCAGGCCGCGAGCAGCACGGCGGCGGCAAGCAGGACGACGCTATTTCGGATGTTCTTCGGACTCATTTCGTTGCTGTTTTTCGATGCTGCGCTTCGTCAGCCGGAACAGATCGCCCAGCCGCAGCAGCTTCTTGCGGATGACGAAGCCCACGCCCGTCTCGGTGATCTCGCCCTCGAGGATGCTCTCGTAACCCGTGTGACGGAACAGGCGCAGGTACATGTTGTCCCGTTTGGTGAGCATGTATTCCAGCGAGATGTCGTCGATGAGGTTCTCCTTGAGGTTCTGCGACGGGTCGGCGTCGGTGCTGATCTTGCCCCCGATCACGGCCCGCACGCGGTTGCTGAAGAGGTTCTTCGAGAGGCGGTAGGAGTAGTCGGTACGCTGGCCGTTGGGGTCGTCCTCGCCGTAGGAGTTGATGCCGAACGAGAGGTCGACGCCCTTCAGGTTGTTCTGCGCCCACTGGTTGAGCTCCTTCTGGATGAACGAGTTGAGCGGATTCTCGGAGGAGGCCTTGCCCGTCGATCCGGGACCCGTGTAGGTGTTGTAGATCAGCAGGTTCATCGCCTGCGTGGCCCGCTGTTCGGCCGTGAGCGAGTTCAGCTCGTTTTGCAGCGTGAGGTCTTCGGGGGCCGAGAGATCGAAGCTCACCTCGAGGTCGTTGAGCGTATTGCGGATGTTGATCGAGATGTTGAAGTTCACCGGCCGCGCGTCCTGATCGTCCGAGGAGACGTTGGCCCGGACGGTCTCGACGGCCGTGATGTTGAAGGCCGGGTCGGCGATGTTGCCCACCCATTCGACATAGCCGTCGGGCGTGATGCGGAAGATTTTCTGGGAGATGACCGGCGGGTTGTAGCGCACGGTGCCGCCCGAGAGGACGTATTTTCCCGAGAGGCTCACGTCGCCCAGCGGGTTCATCGTGTAGGTCAGGTTGCCGCCGCCCTGCAGGTCGATGCGGTTCTCGCCGTTGGCCGAGAGGTCCACGCCGGCTTTCACGTCGCTGTTGATGTCGACGTTCATCAGCACGTCCATGCCGCCGATCTTGACCGCCGGGGCCGCTTCGAGGGGCTCCTGCGCGTCGAGGTCGCGGAACGAGACGAACGTCACGACGTTCTGCGGGCGCTCCTTCACGTCCATCGGCGAATCCTGCATGACGTAGCTGATGTCCGTGCCGCCCAGCAGCGCGAGGCTGCCGCGGACGACGAGTTCGTCGAGCGGCCCCCGGGCCGTGGCGTCGAGGTCGAGGTAGGCCTTGCCGTAGACCGGGGCTTTCTCCTTGCGGGCGACGTTCACGAACTGGAAGTCGGAGGCCCGCAGTGCGAGGTCGGCCTTCATCCGGGCGAAGTCCGAGAGGTCGACGCTGCCCCGGATCGTCAGCGGATTTTTGTTCGGGGCCGTGACGGCATAGTTGTCGAACCGGACGCGGCTGTCGGCGATGCGGATGGTGTCGGACGAAAGCCGGAACGAGGTGCCGATCATCGGCACGCGGACCTCGGTCCCGGCGAAGCGCACGCCGCCGTTGAGATTCAGGCGGTCGGGGGTGCCCTGCGCATGTACTTTGGCTTGGAGATCGCCCGAAAGGCGGAGCATGTCTGCGGGCAGGAAGATGTTGATCGGTTGCAGGGGAAGCCCCGGGACCGTGACCGTCAGGTCGAGCGGGCTTTCGCGGTTGGCGCGGTAGTCGCCCCCGACGGCCAGCACCTCGGTGCCGTCGAGCGTGAGCCGGGCGTCGGCCCGGTGTCCCCGGCCTTGGCCGTAGAAGAGCCCGAAGTCGATATTTCCGAAGCGTTGTTTGGCATAGGAGAGTTCTGCCACCGAGACGTCGCCCCGGAGACACAGGCTGTCGGGCGCGAGGTTCAGCGTCACGTCCGCGCCCAGCACGCCGTCGACGGGCGGCGCCGAGGGGAGCAGTTCCAGCATCGAGCCGATGTTCAGTCCGGCGATGTCGAGGCGGATGCCGTCGGGCGAACCGGGGGCCGTAACGCTCCGGAGTGCGAACCGTTGGGTGCCGTGGGTCATATCGAGGTCGGCTTCGACACGCTTGTCGAAGCGGTAGACGAGGTAGTTGCCGGGGTTGACCTCCCAAGGTTCGAAGCCGAACAGCGGATTGCGGGGCGTGACGCTCGCGCGGATCTGGCTGTCGGTCCATGCCACGTCGAATCCGAAGCGGAATCCTTCGCGGCCCGACCGGTCTTTCTGCCAGAGGTTCAGTTGTCCCGTGTTGCCCGCGAGACTGCCGTACACGGCGGCCTGAGCCACATGGTCGAGGTTGCCGGGGGTGTTCGCCACGCGGAGGTAATAGGCCAGTTGTCTGGCCTCCTGCGCGATGCCGAGCTTCACGGTGTCGAGTACGATGCCGCCCGAGGCGAGTCCTTCGACGCGCATCCGGAGCGAGACGGGCTGCGAGTCGTGGCTGCCGCCCCGGATTTCCAGCGCGTCGAACGAGGCTTTCCGGCTTCTCAGCAGGTTGTTCAGGATGTTGTTCCGCCCGGCCGTGGCCTGCAGGTCGAAGTCGGGAAGCACGGGTTGGAGTTGCTCTATATCGACGCTTTGGAGGCGTATCTGCCGTGCCAGTGTGTCGGCGCTCCGGGTCAGGGCCGCTATCAGCGAATCCAGCGGACTGCGGGAGGAGAACCGCAGCGACAGGTCGCCGGACGATATCTCGGCGCGGGTCGAGGCCGTGTCGGATGCGAACGCGACGCTCGTGGGACGGATGCGGTCGGTGCGGTAGCCATTCCGGATTTCGATGCTGTCCAGTCCGATGCGGGCGACATAGCTGCCCCGACGGGTGGCCGAGGCCGAGGCGTCGAGCAGGAACGATCCGCCGATCCGCTCCGGGGTGAATCCCATCTGCGCGAGGTCGAAATCGGCGATTTTGCCCGCGATACGCACTTGCTGCTGCTCCTCGGTCAGCATGCCGGAGAGCAGCAGCGACAGCCGTAGGGCTTCGTTCCGGTCGGAGAGCGCACCCGAAATATGCTGCTCCTCGAGGTCGGCTTCCAGCCCGATGCCGCCGAAGTCGTAGCCGCGGTACTCCGCATGGTCGATCTGCGCCCGGAGGCTTGTCCGGGTCTGCGTCTGGAACGGGTCGAATCCGGCGCCCCGGGCCGTCAGCGAGAGGGCGAGCATCCCCAGCGAGTCCGCCGGCAGGAACCGGTTGACCGGGAAACTGTCGCACCGGAGTTCGGCGTCGTAGCTCTCCTTTCGGGGATCGAGACGGCCGTTGAGGATAATTCGTCCGGCATCGACGGCGAGCGTCGAGGCGACCGAGAGTGCGCCCCGGTCGGTTTCGGCCGAGCCGTGGAGCCCGATCTGATCGGGAATTGCCACGCGGCGGCGCAGGGCCGAATCGGGCAGCAGCTCCATGAGGAAATTCATGTCGCGGAAATCGCCTTCGAAGCGGGCCGAGGCGTTCAACAGTTCGGGGTCGAGCAGGTTCTGCGCCCGGCCGTCGGCGGTGAAATCGAGGTGTCCGGGCGACGAGACGTCGAGCCCGATCCGGCCGATGTCAGTCAGGGTTCCCGCTGCGGTCAGTTTCATCCGGACCGTGCGGTCGTTCAGCGCCGGTGGGATTGCCGTCGGGTAGAGGGCGGCGATCTCTTGCGTGTTCACCGTTGCAGAGAGGTCTGCCGAGAGGGGTGTGGCGGGCTCCATGTGCAGGATGCCGGGGCCGGCCGACAGCTCGGCCCGGAGTTGGGAATAACGTGTTTCGAGTTCGAATCCGGAGAGCGCGATGCCCGTGGAGTCCATTTCGAACCGGCCGCTTGCGTCGCGCACGGCGAGGCCGCTGCGTTCGGTGAACGCCAGTCGGCGAAGTTGCAGGGCGATGTCGGCGCCCCGGTTGTAGACCGAATCGATCGTAAGGTCGAGGGCCGAAAGGGCGATGAAAGCCGGGTCGAATCCCGCGGCGGGGCGGTGGCCCAGCGTGCCGTATTCGGCTCGGTTATCCGTCAGCGCGACGCTGCCCACCCGCACGGTCCACGGCAGGGAGAGCGTCGCATCGTCGGGGGATGCGGGTTCGGCTGCCGGTTCCTGTTCGGGGTCGGCCGGGGCGGTCAGGTAGGAGTAGGCGCCCCGGTCCAGCAGGACGCTCTTCACGTCGACCTGCTGGCTGCCCAGACCGACGCGGCACGCCTCGATCTCCCCGTCGGCGAGGCGCACGGAGAGTTCGGTCGCCGCGGGTGCGGTCCGCATCCCGAAGGCGGTGTTCCCGATCGATATTTGCCGGATGTCGAACGACCACGCCGACGGAGCGGTGCTGTCGGCTTTCTCCGCAGGGGCCGATTCCGTCAGGTCGAGGAAGATGTCGCCGTCGGAAAGCGCGATCCGGGCGATGCCGGCCGTCTGGGCCCGCAGGTCGGCCCGGGCCTCTTCGAGCGCCAGTTGTCCGGCGGCGATGCGCATATCCAGACCTCCCGTGGAGTCCCTGTAGTGGGCCGCGACCCGGTCCAGTTCGAAACTGCGGACGACGACCTCTTTCCGGATCAGGGGCCACAGGGCTACGTCCACCGACAGTTTGCCGCAGTCGACGAGCGTGTCGGTCCGGTCGACCAGCAGCGTCTCCTCGACCGTCAGGCGGAGCGGAAAGGCGAGGCGGATGCGGCCGACCGAGAGCTCCATGCCGAGTGCTCCGGAGGCATAGCCGACCGCCTTGCCGCGGATGAAATCCTGTACGGCCGGGATGTAGAGCAGCGCGGGGATCAGCAACACCAGCAGCAGGACGACGAGCAGCGTCCGGAGTGTATATTTTACGATCTTTTTGAGCATTTGCAAAACGGACAGCTTCGTCCGCTGCAAAAGGCAAGCCATTGAAATCTAATTGTTTATTGGCTCGCAGGGCGCGAAGGGACGAATTTATCCGGCCGCAAATTACTAAAAATCGGGCGATTACGCAAACGCGCAGGCCCGGATAAACGGTCTCATTCAGGACATTTACGGTCTTTTCCGTTTGCGTTTTACGGAGGGGCAGTGGGAGTAGTTCGGCGTGCGAATCTATTCAGAGGCGCTTATGATTCGATAAAACTGCTCCATGTCGGTATTCCGGCGCACATGGTCGGCCAGCAGGTCGTACTGCTGTTCCTTGTAGGTGCGGGCATCGACGGATTCGGTCCGGGGGAGCCGGTCGGCGAAGGGCCGCAGCAGGCGGTCGATGAAAAGGGGGTTGTCGGCAATTCCGTGCAGGTAGGTTCCCATGCAGTTTCCGGCCACGCAGCCGTCGCTGGTTCCGTCGGTGAGATCGGCGAGCGGTTCCGCCGCGTGTCCGGGGAGCGGGGCGGTGCGCCCCATGTGAATCTCATAGGCCGATCCCGTGCGGTCGTCGCCGGGGAGGGTGAATCGGATTTGCCGGGTAACCTTTTCGCCGGTCAGCACGGTCTCGACGGGCAGCAGCCCCAATCCCGGCATCGTCACGGTGTCGCTTTCGACGTGGTGCGGGTCGCGGATGGTGCGGCCCATCATCTGGTAGCCGCCGCAGATGCCCGCCACGGTGCGTCCCGCTTCGGCCAGCCGGACAATCTTGTCGGCCAGCCCTTTGCGGCGGAGTTCCGCGAGGTCGGGCATCACGCTTTTGGAGCCGGGCAGGAAGACGATGTCGGCCTCGTCGAGCGCGTCGGGCGAATCGGTGTAGTAGAGGCAGACGCCGGGGCGGCGTTCCAGCGTATCGAAATCGGTGAAGTTCGAGAGGTGGCTCAGCAGTACGACCGCGATGTTGACCTTTCCGGGTTCGGCCCGGCGATGGCGCCGGTCGAGAGCCACGGAGTCTTCGGCTTCGATATGCACGTCGCGCAGGTAGGGGATCACGCCCAGCACCGGAATGCCGCAAAGCGTTTCCAACATCCGGCGGCCCTCGTCGAAAAGGCTGATGTCGCCGCGGAACTTATTGATGAAGATACCTTTGACCAGACGCCGCTCCCACTCTTCGAGCAGTTGTATCGTCCCATACACCGAGGCGAATACGCCTCCGCGGTCGATGTCGGCCACCAGAAACACGTCCGCTCCGGCGTGGGCCGCCATCGGCATGTTCACGAGGTCCGTGTCGCGCAGGTTCAGTTCGCTGATGCTCCCGGCGCCTTCGAGCACGACGGGGTTGCAGCGGGCCGCCAGCCGGTCGTAGGCCGCACAGACCTCGCGCCGCAGAGCTTCCCGTTCGGGTCCGGCGTGGAAAAATTCGGCGGCGGAGCTGTTCCCGACGGCCCGGCCGTTGAGGATCACCTGACAGACCTTGTCGGTGTTGGGTTTCAGCAGCAGGGGATTCATGTCCGTGTGGCACTCCACGCCCGCGGCCTCGGCCTGCACGACCTGCGCCCGGCCCATCTCGCCGCCGTCGGCCGTCACGAAGGAGTTCAGGGCCATGTTCTGGGCCTTGAACGGTGCGGGGTCGTACCCGTCCTGCCGGAGAATACGGCAGAAGGCCGCGGCGAGCAGGCTCTTGCCCACGTCGCTGCCCGTGCCGGCGAACATCACCGGGTGCAGTTCGTGTATTGCGCACAGCGTCCGGACGGTCAGCCCGAAAGCGGCTGTGGTCTTGCCCTTGTCGTTTCCGGTGTAAGTGTGGAGGTGGCCTTTATTCATGGTACAATATTATTTCTTATTTTTGTCTTTTCAAAACCTCATTGCCCATGAATCCGAAAATCCCGGCCGTTTTCAACTGGAGCGGCGGAAAAGACTCCGCACTGGCCCTGTACCGCGTCCTGCAGGAGGGTGTTTATGAGGTAGTTTCGCTGCTGACGACGGTCAACCGGGACACCCGCCGTTCCTCGATGCATGGCATTCCGGTCTGGCTGCTGCGCCGGCAGGCCGGGAGCATCGGGCTGCCGCTGGAGGTGGTCGAACTCCCCACCAACGGCTCGACGGAGGAGTACGAAACGGCCATGTCCGGGGCCGTCGACCGGTTCAGGAAACTCGGGGTCCGGCACTTTATCTTCGGCGACATCTGTCTCGAAGAGGTGCGCACCTATCGTGAACGCCAGTTGGCTCCCTGCGGCATTACGGTCGTCGAACCGCTGTGGGGGTGTGACACGAAGGCTGTTGCCGAGGAGTTTTTTGCCTCGGGGCTGCGGACCGTCGTCGTGACGACCAATGCCGTGCTGCTCGACGAACGTTTCGTAGGCCGCGAGTACGACCGTGACTTTGTGGCGGAACTTCCGGAGGGCGTCGACCCCTGCGGCGAGAACGGCGAGTTTCACACGTTCTGCTATGCGGGCGGGATGTTCCGGATTCCGGTCGAGTTCTCGCTGGGGAAACCCCTGCGCCGCGCCTATTCGGTCAGACTGGAGGACGGAACCGTGCAGAAACACGCCTATTGTTTCGCAAATCTCAATCTGCCGGAAGTTTCCTGAGGTCGGAGCAGCCCGTTGTTCTGCTCTCCGCCGATGTGCTGAAAGAGAAGGGGATATCCGCCTAAAAAGAAAGACACACTTTTAACGGGCAGATATGCCATGCCATGAAAAACGCTCACCATTGGTGAGGGAATCAGTTGTTAAAACCTGTGTAAATTGTTTGTAATAAGCTGTTTGCGCGGTAAGTCGCAAAAAAAAGAGGAAGTACTGATTTCAGTATCTCCTCTCGGCTATATGATATAAGATTACCGGATCTCTATTTTTTCTTCATAGAGAGAATATAAATCTGCTGGCTTTATTCTAAAACCTGTTCCATGATCATGTGGCTTGCCTTTGTTTTTACCACTTTTATACGATCCAATGCGAATATCTATCATTAGTTTGCCATCGTCAATTAATTGCAATAGCTTGCTGATTGATGGTTTTAAGTAAATCTCCGCCTTTGTATAGTGAAAATACTCTTCTCCGTTTTCTATTTTTGAATCTGCGTATACAAAAAATAGCGCCTTAAGTTTAGAATTTAGACATGTGTCAAGTTCTTCGTAAGTCCAGTAAGCAGACCTGTCAACTTCGTTAGATTGAAGATTCTTAATTTCTATAACCACTCTTTTATTGACTTTATCGTTTATTATGATAAAGCCATAAATCCCTCTATAAGTATTGCATTTATTGGAGAATATCGAAGTGTGCAACCTCTTTAGGTTTGGATTATCTTTGTAGCTTTCCCCGTATGTATCCCTTAAATAAGTATTTACTTTAGGTGGCTGAGAGGGGCTTTTTGTAAATAAAGTTAAGTACGATGATGTCTCGGCTCTTTTGCTTTTAACTTCAAATCCGGCAAAATCTGGAGCTTTGTTATTATTCTCATCAACACCAAGATAATCCTCAAATGTTTTTCCTATACCTGTATTATGAATTCTACGGCTTTTGAGATACCCCAAAGCCTTAATTCTGTTAAATTCATTAACAATCAGTTTCTTATCCATCATATTCTACTAATTTTTCAATTAAACACCTTACAAGTTCATTTTTATCCAGTTTAAGTTCCTCTTCACTGAGGAACACGGATTCAATAGGATAATTAAATTCTCGGCACAGGACACTTATTTGTTTGAGAGTGTACTTATGCGGGAACTTTGGACTTTCGATATTGCCAATCTGTCCATAACTATTTATCCCCAAAAGGTCACTAACAAGAGCTTGTGTCATATTTTGGTTCTGTCTCAACTCCTTTAAGATATTTATAATCTTTAGTTGATAGTTTGTTTTCTTTATCTCCATAATCTTGCACTCATTTTGAGAGCAAAATTCGAAAATAAAAAAACCTTATCCACTCTCATATTGAGAGTGATTTGTTATCTTTGCAAAAATATCTGGAACTATGTACAAAAGAGAATATACGTCAGATTGGGATTTTAGAGATTCAAACACCAAAGAATATACACATTGTTATCATAATTACCCTGCAATGATGATTCCGCAAATTGCAAGGAGGTTAATTTGCGATTTCGCACCTGAAGGTTCAGTAAAAATGATTTTAGACCCGTATATGGGGTCAGGAACAACTCTTGTTGAAGCAGCAATAAAAGGGATTGATTCAGTCGGAATAGATATTAACCCGTTGGCTCGTTTTATTGCAGAGGTCAAGACAACTAGATTTGATATCAGTGAGGTTGAAGAATCATTCAAATATATATTGAGGAAGATAGATAGTTTTGATATGAACGCTTGGGAATATGTTGAAACAGATTTTGAACACATAACTAAGCATGATTATTGGTACAGTAAAGAGAATTTAATAAAATTGAAATACTTATCATCAGTAATCAATGGTATAGAATTCGCCGCAACCAAACCTTTTTTCAATCTTGCATTGGCAGAAATTATAAGAGATGTTTCATTTACTCGAAACGGAGAGTTTAAACGCTATCGAATTGATGCCGAGAAAATACCGACCTATAATCCCAATCCATTCGTCTTAATCGCTGATAAAGTAAGACGAAATTTGGATGGTCTAAACGATTTTTTAAAAGATGCTTTGGAGTTTACGGTAAATATATCCGACTGCAATAGTGTGTATAAGATACCCAATTCATTATTAGCAAAAGATAGTGTTGATATGGTGGTAACTTCCCCTCCTTATGGAGACAGTCGTACAACCGTTGCTTATGGACAATTTTCAAGATGGGCCAGCGAGTGGTTTAAATTCCCTAATGCAAAAAATATAGACCGTACCCTTATGGGGGGAGTTCCTAAGAAAATAGATGCCATAAATACAGACACTTTAGCAATGGAATTAGAGTTGATAAAACAATCTGATATAAAACGATATTACGAGGTTGTTACATTTTTAGACGAGTATTCTCAGTCTATTAAGAATGTAGCTAGTGTTGTTAGAAAGGGAGGTAGAGTTTGTTATGTTGTTGGAAATAGAACTGTAAAAGAAGTGCAAATTCCATTGGATTATTTTACTGCTGAAATGTTTGAGAAGAACGGTTTCAAGCACGAAATTACATATGTTCGTTCCATTCCCAATAAAAGAATGCCAAGCAAAACCAGCCCCTCCAATAAGAAAGGGGCTAATGTTAATACTATGACCGAAGAATATATTGTGATTATGACTAAACTATAATGATGTTAAAAGCCCACACTTTGATGAGACAGAGGAAGCCATCAGGCACCACTCCAAGGGTCAAGCTCCCATATTGTGGGAAAATGGTTGGCCTTTGGCTTCTAAGATAGGGGAACTTCCCGAACACGAAGCAGAGAGAGCCGGCAGAACCGCTTCCGATATTGCCCATCATCCTGACATGGATGGACAAGAGGGCTATGGGTTGAAGAGATGAGTTCGATGGAAAACCCGTTAGTCAGCCATTGAATTGTGATATATTTAGCCTGTTCATGTAAAAAATAGAGTTAAACAATCTCCCGAGACGATAAAATCTCTCAAATAATGGCTTTATATAAGAAATATTGTAGTAGCTTTGTATAAGCTATATATTTGTGGCTAAATCGGATGTATGATAATTAAATTAAAACATCAGAAGGCAAATAAGTTTTGAAATAAGTCTGAATATCCTTGCTCAACTGAGTATCAGAACTAGCCATTCATAAACTCCAGTTCAGCCAGATCAATGGGTGTTCACGCTTCTACTTGAGGGCGAGGATAAAAAGTTGTTGTCTGGAGGGCTGTGCTGGGCCTTGATGCCGATAATCACTCCATGCCCTCTCTCTTACCGAAAGGGGCTTTTTGGATTCTAAGAATATCATCTATGGACAAAGAGTATATTTTAAATCCCGATGCTAGCGTAGCATATGAAGGAATTGAAGTTCTTACACCAGCCGAAGTTGCAGTTGCAATGAATTTCGCCAATAATGCACTGAGAGAACTGAGTGATACTACGATGCGTTTTGATATTAATATTTTCGAAACTCTTGGAATGCGCAATCTCAGTGGTATGATTGGAGAATATTTTGCGAGAAGTGTCATGAAATTATCTGATAGAATCAAATTTACATCAGGATGGCTACCCGGATCTACTGTTAGTTGATACACCTGAGAAAAAAGCATATTTTGAAAAATTATATTCCATAAAAGATGGACGAAAATATCCGATTGACAAGGAACATTTTAGCCCGTTTAAGTATGGGGGTATTGAAGTAAAGGCAACCTGTGGAAGTACGCCTTCTGCAGACAAAGTACCGAAACCCCTAATTGGAGAGCAACGAGTAACTCTTGTCAATGGCTTTGATTGGAAAGCCCATCATAGAACAACAAATCATTTACTTGCCGTACTTTGGGATTTTATTGACGGCCTGCCTACATATGTTGCTGCTTTTTACCAAGATAGCTTAGAGATTGGCGATTGGAGCAAAATCGTGCAACCAAGAGAAGGCGGAGGTAGAACTACAAGTGTATCTATTATGAACTCTGTTGGAATTAAAAAAATGTGCAATAACTGGGTTGCCGTTATCAACGACAGGTTGTATATTGACTTATTGGCTAAGCAAAAATGGATAGGATATAGAGTTGACAGGAATCTTATTTAAACTCAATGAAGCTGACCAAATTTGGTCAGCCTCATTGTTTATGGTATACTAAGCCGTTTACTGTGAAATCTCTATTATATGCTTTACAATAACATCCGTCAATCTTGGCGGAACACTTTCTCCAATCGTATCACGGATTAAACCATCATTGACCATTTTTCCATTGATAACAAAAGAATATGGATAATCAGCTATGGTCTGTATAACTAATCCTTCATATAAAGATAAAACTCTATCTTGTGTCGGGTGTAGTTTATTATCCGAACAGGCATATTGAAAATTTTGTGTTAGCGTACTGGCGGGAACATCCCATGCCATTCTCTTATATGCACTAGTGAAAGCTTTCATTATGCGTTTTTCTCCCGTTTTCTTATCAACAGTATATGGACGAGGTAGTAAAGAACCACATTTTTCACAATAAAGAGGTGTATCGGTGTTTGCTTTATTTACACCTTCGGAATTGTGTTTCGTACCATGTAATCTGTTACCTTGATATAGACAAGAAGGATTAATACATTGATTATTCATTGCTGTTTGTCTTTCAGGAGTATGTTTTACCCATGTCAGCTTAGCGTCATCTAAAATAGGAACTTTGTGCAAAGGATTGTTGGGGTCGACATTATCCCCGGCACGCGAACTAATTGGGGCAAGTTTACCTATGACATCTCTTAATGTAAGCCATTTGCTTACAAAAGGGGAGCCGTGTTCCGAATGAGTCGGCATTGGAATTAGCCGACCTTTATCTGAAAATTCTTTTATTCCTTTTTCATTTCGTGTAAGTATGGTTATCAGTCTATTTCTATGTTGTGGCACTCCATAATCTGCAACGTCCACAACCGCTGGCTTACCTACATATTCGTCAAAAAGTTCTTTTTTTATATATTCAATGATATTGATTACATTTTCACCGTCTTCAATAATGGTGTTTATCATATTGGGGACATTTTCAAATATCACCCACTCGGGTTTTAACGCTTTTACAATCTCTACGGCTGGTATTATCAACTTATTCCGAGGATCAAATTGAGGTCGAATTCCTTTTTTGAGGTTGTTTAGAATCGTACCCATTCCATTTGATGACATTCCTTGACAGGGAGGAGTGGCAATTAAAATAAACGGAGATTCTTTATATGTCGATTTGTAGTAATCTATAATTTGCTCTTTTAGTTCCCAAATATCTCCACAGAATCCTTTGGCTTCAGGATAGTTATTTAAGAATAAACCCATTCTTTCCCGAAGAAGTTCGCAAGCGACTACAGTATCTACTCCGTTTGCCTTAAGCCCCAAATCTCCTATTCCTGATGAACAAAATAGACTAATTGCTTTTTTATTATTCATTAAAGTTATATAACTTAGATTTGCGTGTAAAGGTATCAAATTTCAGTGACATACATTGCGGAATTGACTTAAATATTTGTTATGGCGGGGAGCAAAAAATGCTGACCCAAAGAAATTTTTTTCACCTTCTTCAAGTCAGCATGAATTTTTATTTTCAACCCTTTAAAATTGGGTGTAAAAAAAAGTGTAAATCCCGCAATCGCTTGATTTACACCCTTTGTTGCGGAGAGACAGGGTTTTGAACCTATAACTCTAACCGCTTATATTTCAGCTACTTTGCTTTCAAAATTTCAAATAGGTAACGAAACAGTAACGATTTTCAACCGTTAAGCCTGTCCAACTTTGACCGCTGTTTGTCTGCCTAACTTTCGGGTTCAAAGATACGGCATTCTTTTGAAACTCGCAAATATCTGATAATAAATATTTTTGGGTTAGTGCAAGGTGCAAGCTATATATATAAATATATACTTGCACCTTGCACTAAAAAAAAGCACTGGGGTACAAATGGTTAAAACAAAATCCGTATCTTCGTAACCGATTAAAAACAAACGTGTATGATAATAACTAACCGTGAAGAAGTAATAGATAAAGCGTTCGGAGTATTTGTCAGGATGAACTACGAGAAAGCAAGCATCATCACGCTTGCCAAAGCCTGCGGAGTGACAAAAACGGGCATCGTTTATTATTTTCCGCACAAGCTGGATTTATTCATGGCTGTGGCAGACAAATACGTGCTAAAAATGCACGAACCGGGAAACAAGTTTGCCGCTCCTGCCGATACGTTGGAGAAGTTCATCGGGCAATACGTGGCGGGGGTAGCCGCTTCCATGAAAAGGATTGTTGAACTGATTGACGATAATAGCAGCCCGCATGATTGTAGCCCTAACTTCTACTACTTTCATTTCCTGTCACAAGTGCGTATGTACTATCCGGGCATCAGGCAGAAAATTGAGAAAATCTACCGACAAGACTATGACCTATGGGAGAAAGTCATACAAAAAGCAAAAAACAGCGGGGAAATCAGAAACGACACGGACGTGAAGAAAACGGCTACCATGTTCCGGCAAATGTTTTTAGGACTGTCATACGAACAAGCATTTCTGAACGGTCTAAACGTGGACGAACTGGCAGAAAACTTTCGCTATATCTATTCGCTGCTTAAAGCCTGATACAGTTTTGTTTTTTTAACTTCTATTATTTTTGAACGTATGTTCAAAATGTGGCGTTTTTGTTTTATCTTTGGAGCATGAAGCAAAATTCAGCGACATGGATAAGGTTCAGAAACAAAGAGGAAGCATCGTGCTACACAAAGAAACAAGGGACGGTGCAGACTACATACGGATAGAATATGCGAACAGTCAGGCTGTAACCCAACTGCTCGCCCAAGACACGGGTATGGAAATGGCTGGCAACGGCTCTGCATACATGGCATCAGCCGCTTTCAGCCTGCCGGATTTCTACGACCGCTATTCGCCCCACGCCTATATTGATTACAGCCGGGTTTACGTGCGGCATCCCAAACCTAAAAGGGAATACACACTGCCGAAAGGCTACCTCGAACTGCTGGAACAGAAGCGTTACAGCCCCTCGACCGTCAAAACATACCGTGCCTATTTCAGCGACTTCATGGAATATCACAAGGGACGGAACATCGACCGCCTGAAAGTGCCGGACATCAACAAGTACATACTCTATCTTGTGAACGAGAAGAAAATCTCGGTGTCGCAACAGAATATGCGCATCAATGCTATCAAGTTCTATTACGAACAGGTGAAAGGCGGCAAACGGCAATACTACGGCGGTATCACCCGTGCCAAAGAGTACAAGAGCCTGCCCGAAGTGTTGAGCAAGAATGAAATTAAGCGCATCCTTGCACAAATTTCCAACATCAAGCATCACTGCATGATTTCGTTGGTTTACTCTGCCGGACTTAGAAGAAGCGAATTGCTTAACCTGACCCCGCAGGACATCAACAGTGAAACAATGTCGGTTCGCATTATGGGCAAGGGGAAGAAATGCCGTTATTCGCTCCTTTCACCCAAGTTGCTGGAAGAACTACGGCACTACTTCCGGGAATATCGCCCACAAAAATGGTTGTTTGAGGGCGAAACACCCGGAGAGCAATATTCGGCAAGTGCATTGGTGAAAGTGCTGAAAGAAGCCGCACATCGTGCAGGCATCAAACACCGTGTACACGTACACATGCTGCGCCACTCCTTTGCCACACACTTGCTGGAACAGGGAACAGACCTGCACACGATACAGGAATTGCTGGGACACAACGACATCAAGACCACAACCATTTATCTTCATGTGTCAAGTGCCCATAAAGCAAAAATCCCTAATCCTCTTGATACACTGGATAATTCGTGAGGTGCAGTTATAGAAGTGTAGGAACGACACCATAAGGTGCGGTTATAAATAAATTAGCGAAAACATATCAAAATGAAACGAATAGAATTATTTTGGAACATATTATACTATTGTACTTATGCACTTTTGTATAAGTGCTTCCGTGCAATTGACTTGTTCCGTTTGATTGACAACAAATACACACGGAAGTTTTATAAGAAAGAAAATATCTTTTGGCAATCATTGGATATTGTGAAGCGAACAGAAGAAAGAGAAAAGGATTTTTCCCCTTTTATTCTTATGCAAGCCAGTGGGGGAACTTGTATTTTCATGATAATGCTAATTCTTACTATTTTGAACGTGGTAATGGCAATAACACATATTTCTTGGTATGGTATTATGTTTCGTGACGTTAGTAACTTCATTATTAGTTTTTTACTTCTTGTTCTCTTGCTTTATGTTCCAAATCAAGTATTCCTATTTAGGAGCGATAAGTATATCTCCTATTTCAAACAATTCAGGAAAGAGCGTACTAATAAATATCTAAAATGCTATTTTTTATCCTATATACTGGCTTTGATTGCTTGTTCTTTTAGTTTCATTTTGATAGAACTAACAAAGGATAGAATAGAATATTTCGCTAACAACGCAGGATAACGGACAAGCCGTTCCCTGCTGAACCATTATCAATAAAAAGGTGAGTATGCGAATAGATGATTCTGAAACGAATAAATGCAAGAAAAAACTAATGCTTGAACCCAAAGAGTTTGAGCAAAGTATAGAATATGCCCTTGCAAATGATTGTGACGGTTTACAGATTGACACATGGAATATTGATGATAATTCGGTAATGGATTTCAAACTTTTTGAGAAAGTCGCAAACCAAATTGTATGCTTATCTATTACGAATATCAATACTACGAATGTAGCCAACTTTGAATATATCTACTCCCTTAAAAGATTAGAAACATTCTATTGTCAACAAGTGAATCTACATATAGACTTCGCTCGTTTTTCATCACTCCGAAATATCGGGATTTTTTATAATAAAAACTTCCTAAATTTGGATAAGTTGGAACAATTAGAAAGTGCGGTTATTAGTAAATTGACCGAAAAAGATATGTCATTGTTTTCTAACTGGAAATCCATAAAAACATTACATATCTATCAATCGCAAATAGTATGTTTGAAAGGCATAGAAGATTTAATTCAAATAGATACATTAGTTTTAGCACACAACAGAAAACTAATTGACATTAGTAGTATCAACCATTTAGATTATATCGGAGAGGTTTCATTTGAGAAGAATAGTAAGCTACATGATTATTCCGTGCTGGCATACAATCAAAATATTCACAATCTTTTCATTTCTGATTTGGACGATTTGGAATTTATTCAAGGTATGAAATCCTTATCATCATTTAGATTTTGGAATTGTAAAAACGGCGACTTGTCTCCCTTGTTGGAAAATCCAATATTAAAGGATGTGTACTTCACACCTAACAAGAAGCATTATTCGCATACATTAGAACAGATTAAAATATTGATAACAAAGCGTGATAACGCTTGACAGCGTTCCCCGCTTAGCCATTATCAACCAACTTAAAAAAACAAAATATGAAGTTTGAAGTTTATGACAAAGCCAAATGGCATTATGACTCAAAAGATATGCCTAAAGATTTACCTGCAATAGCAGGTGCAACACACATTGCTTTCTTCGTAAGGTGGTGTATTGAAAATGATTTAATGTCACGAGAAATCGAAGAAGATTGTGCAGAAGAACTCCAACAAATTAAAAATAAAGAGTTGGATTGTAGAGATTTTTTCTTTGATGATATGGACGGAGTTCTTACATCAGATGACCTTAATACCAAAGGTAAACAGTTTGCAGCAGCCTATTATCATTCAGACAAAACCAAATTTGCAAAGAAGTTTGGTTACTATTTAGCCGACTATGATAATTGGGTAAAGAATAAGTTAGGCAGTCAATATAATGCCGACACTTCATATTTTTATGTGGAAAATTCAGAAGCGAACTATAATGAGATAAAAGAAATTTGTGATAAACGTTATTCTGAATTTTTGAAAGGTTGATAACAAGCACCTGTGCCACCTCACGGCGGCAAGCTGCAACCCATTATGAACAATTAGAGTACACGATATGAGAAATGAAATTTTACAGTTGAAAGATTTGGGTCGTATGCCTAATGAAAGCATCAATGATACAGAGAGTATTGATGAATTAGTAAATACTTATGATGCCTTATTAGAACAAATACAACTTCCCATATCATTTGATGAAGCTATGGTGTTGGTACAAATCTTTCCTGAAAATGCTTTTTATGATTTGCAGTGGAGTTTATTAAAACTTGTAGAGTCTGTTTGCGTTGATGATGAGAATAAGTATATTCAGTTAATAAACTCTTGCCCAAGCCAAGAATGGCGGGACACTCTAAATGCTCGCTATGCAAATTATAAAAGGCACAAGGGGTAAAGTAAGTTCATAACAAGCCGGGATAACGGACTAACGCCGTTCCCCGCCAAGCCATTATCAACCATAAAGCGCATAAATATGTACGAAGAATTTTTAGAAAAGAGCCTCAATAATAAGAGGCAGGCAGTAGATGATACTTTTATTGCCAAATACGCCGATTTGTCCTACCCCGAACTGAATACTTTATGGCAGGAAGTCGGGCTGGGCAGTTATTGTAATGGGCTGTTTAAGCTTATCAATCCGTCCGATTACCAAGATGTGATAAACTCCTGTTATGAGAAGGAAGATGACAAATCGTTTCTGCCATTCATGTGTACGGCTTTCGGCGATGTCTTTGCCTATGTAAAGAACCCAAGACTGAATAATTACGTTGTTTATCTGAATGTCAGATACGGAACATATTTAATACTTCCTGCCAATCTTCGTGCAATTTTTAATAAGGTAATGGTAAATCAAAGTTTCTTGAAAGGTTGGTTTGACTTAGAAAATTATCCTGTAATACAAGAGAAACTCGGAACTCCCGACAATGACGAATGTTTCGGGTATTCCCTACTGTTGGCTATGGGAGGAAGTGAGGACATTGAAAACATCAAGATAGTCAAGACTATTCCGTACATTGACATCTGCACACAAACAATCGGTGAATTTGAAGTTGCAGATAAATATTGAGTATAGAACTGGTTGATAACAACGCAGGATAACGGACGAGCCGTTCCCTGCTAACCATTACCAACAAATAGCGTACATATATGAATGATGTAACAAAAGTAAGAATAGTATATGAATGTAGCATAATAGGTATTGTTTTGCTGACATTCTTAAAAGGTATGTTCCCATACATGGGAGCATGGTGGCGAGTAGCCCTTATTGCTTCACTTGTAGGATTGTGGTTTTCACTATCTTATCTGAAACAGCATAATTATAAATGGGGGTTCAATTACATAGGAAATCATTTATACATTAACCTCTTATTGAAAGTACAGAAGTGGTTTCAGAACGCTACAATCATAGCCTTATTGATACCTGTATTCTTAAAAGACCTCTTGTATAATCAATATTGCTTAGTAGCATATATATTGCTTGTAGGTATGTTCTTGGGCGTGAAGCTGGCTACTTACACAGTAGAGTACGCTATATATAAAAGTAAATTCATTGGTAACAAGGAAAGATAACCCCTGAATGGTGTTCCTTTCCAAACCATTAGATGTAATTATATGACATGAAAATCTATGAGAATAAAATATTGAGAATACTTGGATTTATTTTTATTTGGATTTATGTATTCGGTGTGGGCATTTGCTTTGCTGCAAAATGGTATGCTATTGGAATATCAGGAGCTATCTTATTGGTTGTTTGGTTAAATTCCGGACTTATTGGTGATACTATTTATAAATATAGAGTAAAACAGGCTACAAAACAAATAAAAAGGTATGGAATACAATTATTTGTTGATTTAAACCAATGTAAAGTCACTACACAGAAATGGAATACCAAGAAATCAAGGATGCAAGAGCCTATCTTTCGGATATTCCATACATGGGAAATCCAATTTTGGAATGGTGTCAGTGGCTATTTATTCCCTGACATTTATCATAGTGAACAAATCGTGTCCACTACAATATACACCGTAACGTACACAACCAAATACAATGGAAAGACAAAAACATTTCGCAGTGATGTAATCTTGAAGGAAAAAGTTTCATTGGAAATACTATTGCAACACTATGAAATGACAACGATTTACATAAATCCGAAGAATGACAATCAATATTATTTTGATTTGGATTTTCTAAAATAGATACAGCTAACAACGCAGGATAACGGCAAGCCGTTCCCTGCTGAACCATTATCTATAACAAAAGCAATAAGAATGGAAAATTTAGAACAATATTGGGAGCAATCCTTTTCCCCTATTGGACGTAAGTTTACAGAAATTCGTCCCGATTATCAAGATATGGGGGAAACAGACAGTATGGTCGCCGCATTATATTGGCTGGAACTTGAAATGTATAATGGTGGATTTCTTCAATTCTTCTGTAATTGGGGCTATGATGCTTATTTGCTTGCAATCAAAGGACTGGGAGCAATTAACGCAACATATACAGAACAACTTCTTATACAGGCATACAGCATCATCCAAAGATTGGAAAATGACAGCCAATTACAAGAGCTATGGGATATTCCCAAGCATTTGACAGAGAACGAAATCACCAAGTTGAATAAAATAGACGAGGAATATTGGGAAGATAAGGAAAATATTATGCGGCTTATGCTTCTAAAATTCCATTCTGATTCAGTTGAAAATATAGATAACGAAGCGTGATAACGCTTACAGCGTTCCCCGCTTAGCCATTAATAATAGATAATTATAACGTTCAAAAAACATATATAAAGGCGCAATTATGGATGATGTAACAAAAAAAACGATTGAAGAACTCGTTCTAAATTTTATTTCAGAAATGAATGAATGGGAAAAATTTTGCAACAACTTAAAAAAAGAAAATACTCAATTATCATGGAATGAAAAACAGGATATGATGAAACAAAAGGTAGCTTCTATATTCATCAAATATTGTACAAATAAAGAACGAAAAATGAGTCGTCCGAATGCTTTATCATGGGGAAGTGAAGGAAGTTACATTTATGATTCTAAAGAGGAAAAAATAGTTGACATACAAGAAAGTAGAAAGAATAGATTTATTGTAATAACACAAAATGACAACAAATATCTACAGTATGTAATTGTCAAAAAGGATAATAAATACTTGATAGATAGTAAAAAAAGAAGATTTTTGAACGAAGATAAATGGTACGTGGATTATTTGTAAGTCTAATAAACTCTATTATTAACAAGAAAAGATAACCCCTGAACGGAGTTCCTTTTCAACCCATTAGCGAAAACATATCAAAATGAAACGAATAGAATTATTTTGGAACATATTATACTATTGTACTTATGCACTTTTGTATAAGTGCTTCCGTGCAATTGACTTGTTCCGTTTGATTGACAACAAATACACACGGAAGTTTTATAAGAAAGAAAATATCTTTTGGCAATCATTGGATATTGTGAAGCGAACAGAAGAAAGAGAAAAGGATTTTTCCCCTTTTATTCTTATGCAAGCCAGTGGGGGAACTTGTATTTTCATGATAATGCTAATTCTTACTATTTTGAACGTGGTAATGGCAATAACACATATTTCTTGGTATGGTATTATGTTTCGTGACGTTAGTAACTTCATTATTAGTTTTTTACTTCTTGTTCTCTTGCTTTATGTTCCAAATCAAGTATTCCTATTTAGGAGCGATAAGTATATCTCCTATTTCAAACAATTCAGGAAAGAGCGTACTAATAAATATCTAAAATGCTATTTTTTATCCTATATACTGGCTTTGATTGCTTGTTCTTTTAGTTTCATTTTGATAGAACTAACAAAGGATAGAATAGAATATTTCGCTAACAACGCAGGATAACGGACAAGCCGTTCCCTGCTGAACCATTATCAATAAAAAGGTGAGTATGCGAATAGATGATTCTGAAACGAATAAATGCAAGAAAAAACTAATGCTTGAACCCAAAGAGTTTGAGCAAAGTATAGAATATGCCCTTGCAAATGATTGTGACGGTTTACAGATTGACACATGGAATATTGATGATAATTCGGTAATGGATTTCAAACTTTTTGAGAAAGTCGCAAACCAAATTGTATGCTTATCTATTACGAATATCAATACTACGAATGTAGCCAACTTTGAATATATCTACTCCCTTAAAAGATTAGAAACATTCTATTGTCAACAAGTGAATCTACATATAGACTTCGCTCGTTTTTCATCACTCCGAAATATCGGGATTTTTTATAATAAAAACTTCCTAAATTTGGATAAGTTGGAACAATTAGAAAGTGCGGTTATTAGTAAATTGACCGAAAAAGATATGTCATTGTTTTCTAACTGGAAATCCATAAAAACATTACATATCTATCAATCGCAAATAGTATGTTTGAAAGGCATAGAAGATTTAATTCAAATAGATACATTAGTTTTAGCACACAACAGAAAACTAATTGACATTAGTAGTATCAACCATTTAGATTATATCGGAGAGGTTTCATTTGAGAAGAATAGTAAGCTACATGATTATTCCGTGCTGGCATACAATCAAAATATTCACAATCTTTTCATTTCTGATTTGGACGATTTGGAATTTATTCAAGGTATGAAATCCTTATCATCATTTAGATTTTGGAATTGTAAAAACGGCGACTTGTCTCCCTTGTTGGAAAATCCAATATTAAAGGATGTGTACTTCACACCTAACAAGAAGCATTATTCGCATACATTAGAACAGATTAAAATATTGATAACAAAGCGTGATAACGCTTGACAGCGTTCCCCGCTTAGCCATTATCAACCAACTTAAAAAAACAAAATATGAAGTTTGAAGTTTATGACAAAGCCAAATGGCATTATGACTCAAAAGATATGCCTAAAGATTTACCTGCAATAGCAGGTGCAACACACATTGCTTTCTTCGTAAGGTGGTGTATTGAAAATGATTTAATGTCACGAGAAATCGAAGAAGATTGTGCAGAAGAACTCCAACAAATTAAAAATAAAGAGTTGGATTGTAGAGATTTTTTCTTTGATGATATGGACGGAGTTCTTACATCAGATGACCTTAATACCAAAGGTAAACAGTTTGCAGCAGCCTATTATCATTCAGACAAAACCAAATTTGCAAAGAAGTTTGGTTACTATTTAGCCGACTATGATAATTGGGTAAAGAATAAGTTAGGCAGTCAATATAATGCCGACACTTCATATTTTTATGTGGAAAATTCAGAAGCGAACTATAATGAGATAAAAGAAATTTGTGATAAACGTTATTCTGAATTTTTGAAAGGTTGATAACAAGCACCTGTGCCACCTCACGGCGGCAAGCTGCAACCCATTATGAACAATTAGAGTACACGATATGAGAAATGAAATTTTACAGTTGAAAGATTTGGGTCGTATGCCTAATGAAAGCATCAATGATACAGAGAGTATTGATGAATTAGTAAATACTTATGATGCCTTATTAGAACAAATACAACTTCCCATATCATTTGATGAAGCTATGGTGTTGGTACAAATCTTTCCTGAAAATGCTTTTTATGATTTGCAGTGGAGTTTATTAAAACTTGTAGAGTCTGTTTGCGTTGATGATGAGAATAAGTATATTCAGTTAATAAACTCTTGCCCAAGCCAAGAATGGCGGGACACTCTAAATGCTCGCTATGCAAATTATAAAAGGCACAAGGGGTAAAGTAAGTTCATAACAAGCCGGGATAACGGACTAACGCCGTTCCCCGCCAAGCCATTATCAACCATAAAGCGCATAAATATGTACGAAGAATTTTTAGAAAAGAGCCTCAATAATAAGAGGCAGGCAGTAGATGATACTTTTATTGCCAAATACGCCGATTTGTCCTACCCCGAACTGAATACTTTATGGCAGGAAGTCGGGCTGGGCAGTTATTGTAATGGGCTGTTTAAGCTTATCAATCCGTCCGATTACCAAGATGTGATAAACTCCTGTTATGAGAAGGAAGATGACAAATCGTTTCTGCCATTCATGTGTACGGCTTTCGGCGATGTCTTTGCCTATGTAAAGAACCCAAGACTGAATAATTACGTTGTTTATCTGAATGTCAGATACGGAACATATTTAATACTTCCTGCCAATCTTCGTGCAATTTTTAATAAGGTAATGGTAAATCAAAGTTTCTTGAAAGGTTGGTTTGACTTAGAAAATTATCCTGTAATACAAGAGAAACTCGGAACTCCCGACAATGACGAATGTTTCGGGTATTCCCTACTGTTGGCTATGGGAGGAAGTGAGGACATTGAAAACATCAAGATAGTCAAGACTATTCCGTACATTGACATCTGCACACAAACAATCGGTGAATTTGAAGTTGCAGATAAATATTGAGTATAGAACTGGTTGATAACAACGCAGGATAACGGACGAGCCGTTCCCTGCTAACCATTACCAACAAATAGCGTACATATATGAATGATGTAACAAAAGTAAGAATAGTATATGAATGTAGCATAATAGGTATTGTTTTGCTGACATTCTTAAAAGGTATGTTCCCATACATGGGAGCATGGTGGCGAGTAGCCCTTATTGCTTCACTTGTAGGATTGTGGTTTTCACTATCTTATCTGAAACAGCATAATTATAAATGGGGGTTCAATTACATAGGAAATCATTTATACATTAACCTCTTATTGAAAGTACAGAAGTGGTTTCAGAACGCTACAATCATAGCCTTATTGATACCTGTATTCTTAAAAGACCTCTTGTATAATCAATATTGCTTAGTAGCATATATATTGCTTGTAGGTATGTTCTTGGGCGTGAAGCTGGCTACTTACACAGTAGAGTACGCTATATATAAAAGTAAATTCATTGGTAACAAGGAAAGATAACCCCTGAATGGTGTTCCTTTCCAAACCATTAGATGTAATTATATGACATGAAAATCTATGAGAATAAAATATTGAGAATACTTGGATTTATTTTTATTTGGATTTATGTATTCGGTGTGGGCATTTGCTTTGCTGCAAAATGGTATGCTATTGGAATATCAGGAGCTATCTTATTGGTTGTTTGGTTAAATTCCGGACTTATTGGTGATACTATTTATAAATATAGAGTAAAACAGGCTACAAAACAAATAAAAAGGTATGGAATACAATTATTTGTTGATTTAAACCAATGTAAAGTCACTACACAGAAATGGAATACCAAGAAATCAAGGATGCAAGAGCCTATCTTTCGGATATTCCATACATGGGAAATCCAATTTTGGAATGGTGTCAGTGGCTATTTATTCCCTGACATTTATCATAGTGAACAAATCGTGTCCACTACAATATACACCGTAACGTACACAACCAAATACAATGGAAAGACAAAAACATTTCGCAGTGATGTAATCTTGAAGGAAAAAGTTTCATTGGAAATACTATTGCAACACTATGAAATGACAACGATTTACATAAATCCGAAGAATGACAATCAATATTATTTTGATTTGGATTTTCTAAAATAGATACAGCTAACAACGCAGGATAACGGCAAGTCGTTCCCTGCTAACCATTAAATAAACAATGAGTTCGCCTACTATCTTTTATAATCTTGGGAAAATTACAGTTTGGCTTTGGTACAGACTGATTAAAAAGAAGAAATTCAAATACAAGGATATGATATTCCAATATCCGGGTTGGTTGTTTTGGGTTATCGGCTTGGGAATTGGAGTATTAATAATAGTATGCGGTTATTTTCTGCTTATCCGGCTTGAAAACCAAAGAACAATATGAGTAGCCTTATCACAGCAAAGAGATTTGGAAAAGTTCTAATATGGGTATGGAACAGATATATAAAGAAAGCCGCCATTCCTTTTGAAGAACTTGATTTCCATTACCTCGATTGGGCTTTCATTATTACAGGTTGTATCTTTTTCGGGGTTGTGGCAGGTGTTACCCTGCTTTATTTTGCTTTTATAAAACAATAGACTATTAACAATGAAAGCCCAACTAAAATACCCGATATTCAGCTTTGCCCCCAAAGGCAACATGATATACGTGTTTCGCAAGGAAGAACTGTACACAACGACCAATACCAAGTTGTTGAAGAAGCGGAAGAACTACATTGTTGTGGATGCAACCGGGACGAAATATGTTGAAAAGGGGGCGCACAAAGTGAAGTGGCAAGGGATGTTGGGATATTGTATCAGGATGCAGGGACGTGTGATTTCCATTGAATACGAGTACGGGGACAACCCCGAACCGTTCCCGTTACGGAAACTGCAAGAACTGGTAGCGGAACGATACCCCAAGACACGGTGGTTCAAGGAAGAATGCTGGAACAGCGCAGACGAGTTCCGGCAAGTGATTTTCGCCTGCAAGACCTTTGAGGAAGTGGCGGACATACTGATGCCCGAACGAAAAACGAGCGTTTGGCAACGCATTGAAGAATATTTCCTGCGGGCAGGTTTTCTTATGCTTGCCGCCATGTTCCTTTATCACGTGGTTTGGCGGCTAATCCAAAAGGTCTGGCTATGGGCTACCGGGTAACGTACAGGAAACAAATCAATTTATTCAGATATGGAACAACGGATTACACCACTATTGCTTCCCACTCCCGAAGCGGAGTTGGAAGCGTCCTGCAAGGAACTGGACGAAAAGGTAACATG
>ERZ772812.276-NODE-276-length-51136-cov-10.933713_pt1 | contig 51136 bp, 72 predicted proteins | sample MGYA00511343_ERZ772812 | MGnify/ENA primary metagenome ERZ772812 (study PRJEB29015, sample SAMEA2737706) | human gut metagenome | biome: human gut; feature: human-associated habitat; material: faeces | place: China | collected 2012 ...
CTTCGGCGTGGCCGAGGCCGCTACCGCCGGGTTGACGTCCATCTGGTTCGTGCTGGGCAGCGTGGCCGGGCTGATCGCCGCGGTATGCAGCGCACCTATATGGTTACAGGTGGCGCTGTTCTTCGCGGTGTCCATCGCGGCGCTGGCCTTCACCCGCCCGCTGGTGGTCAAGCTGATGAAAAAGGACATCAAGCCCACCAATGCCGACCGGGTGCTGGGCGCTGTGGGGCGCGTGACGGAACGCATCGACAACGCATTGCCCTCCGGCGCCGTCTATATAGATGGTAAGACCTGGACGGCGCGCAGCGCCGACGGGGAGGTCATCGAGCCGGACGCCGCCGTGCGCATCCTGCGGATGGAGGGCGTGAAGCTCATCGTGCAGAAGGAGCAGTGAGCCATGCAATATGTTCTGGGCGGACTGGCCGCCATCCTGCTGGGCGTCATCGCCCGGATCATCCATCTTATCCGCAAGCACGCTCTGCCCACCGAGGCGGAGGAGGGCGCGTAACGCCCCGACAGCGCATACATCCCGTCACAACAGGAAACCACATAAACAGGAGAAATAAGGAGGAAACACTATGCCTACACCCGGAACCATCGCCATCATCATTCTGGTCGTGCTCATTCTAGCCGTCGTGGTCAGCTGCATCCAGATCGTTCAGCAGTCCAAGGCCTATGTCATCGAGCGGCTGGGCGCCTTCCACAGCGTGTGGGGCGTCGGTATGCACTTCAAGCTGCCGTTCATCGAGCGCGTGGTGAAGAAGGTCAGCCTGAAGGAGCAGGTGGCGGATTTCGACCCCCAGCCCGTCATCACCAAGGATAACGTCACCATGCAGATCGACACGGTCATCTATTTTCAGATCACCGACCCCAAGCTCTACACCTACGGCGTCGAGCACCCGATGAACGCCATCGAGAACCTGACCGCCACAACGCTTCGCAACATCATCGGCGAGATGGAGCTTGACCAGTCCCTCACCAGCCGCGACGTCATCAACGCCAAGATGCGCTCCATCCTTGACGAAGCGACCGACCCCTGGGGCATCAAGGTCAACCGCGTGGAGCTGAAGAACATTCTGCCGCCCAAGGAAATTCAGAACGCCATGGAAAAGCAGATGAAGGCCGAGCGCGAGCGCCGCGAGTCCATCCTGCAGGCCGAGGGTCAGAAGCAGAGCCAGATCCTCGTCGCCGAGGGTGAGAAGCAGTCCACCATCCTCAAGGCGGACGCCGAGAAGCAGGCCGCCATTCTCCACGCCGAGGCCGAGCGTCAAGCCGCCGTGCTCCGCGCCGAGGGCGAGGCCGAGGCCATCATGAAGGTGCAGACCGCGCTGGCGGACTCCATCAAGCTCCTCAACAACGCCAACCCCAACGATCAGGTCGTCAAGCTCAAGGCGCTCGAATCCTTTGAAAAGGCCGCCGACGGGCAGGCGACGAAGATCATCGTGCCGAGCGAGATCCAGAGCCTTGCCGGCCTTGCCGCCAGCTTCAAGGGTCTGCTCGAGGACGAGAAGAAGTAAGATCCCGCACCGCGAAAGAGAGCGCCTCGGCGCTCTCTTTTTTGTAACCGTTTTGTAGTGACTTCTCTTTGGTGATATGATACAATAGTGACATACAGAAAAAGCAGAGGAGGAACGACATGAAAAAAAGACTTTTTGCGCTGCTGCTTGCCGCGGCGCTCGCGCTGACGCTCGCCGCCTGCGGCGAAAAAACCAACGCGGACACGCCGCTGCCCGACGAGCCGCCGGAGCCTGTCGCCGAGCAGCCCGCCGCGGACGATGAATGGACCGTCCTGCACGCGGACGATGTGCTGCTGCACACGGAGCCGTTCACCCTCTGCGAGGGCAGGACGGCGACGCTTGAGCTATACGGCTATCAGGACGGGGAGTATGACTGCGGCGTGAGCCGCATCCACCTCCTGTGGGACGACGGCGGCGAGCAGGAGCTGCGCACCGCCGACGTCGGCGACGACGTCTGGTGTACGGACGGCTACACGAACTGCTGGATGCCGGACGGCGGGCTTGTGACCGGCGACTACAACTTTGACGGCTACACGGACCTCGGTCTGCAAATCGACACGCCTGCCTACAACCTGCCCTATTATTACTGGTTCTACGACGCGGAGACCGCCAGCTTTCAGCCTTATGGCAGCTGGACCTATCAGCTTGAGATCGATGCGGAGAACAAGACGTGCATCTGCCGGTGGCATGCCACGCCCGAGTATTACACCGACACCTACCGTCCCGATGGGGAAGGCGGGCTGTACCTCGCGCGGCGCGACACGGAGGTTTACTACAGCGCGGACGGGGTAAAGAGCTTCACCGAGGTCTATGCAGTCAATGAACAGCCGCTCGCCTACGCCGATCTCGACCGCGACGGTGAGTACGAGATCCTCGTCCTCACGACCTCGGAGCCGGATGAATTTGCAAAATGCCGCTACACGCTGGAGGCGAGGAAGTACAACGGTACGGTGCTCTTCACCAAGGAGGTCACCCCCTACTATACCGGTTGGGACACTTTCTTCCTCTGCTACGGAGAGGATGAAAACGGCGTGTGGGGCGCGGATGTGCTGTGCTATCAGACCCATGAGGACAGGGGCGTGGGCAGCTGCTCCTACGATTTGATCTCCTACGCCGGCGGGCGGGAGCGCTACCTTGACGGAAACACCATCACCTTTGTGCTCGAGGCGGACGGCGCCGCGCCGGTCCCCGACATCGACCGTGCGACGCAGGCGGAATTTGTGCGCTTCCGCGAGGGGGTGGTGTCGCTGCTGGAGGGAAGTTCCTATCTGCTCTTTTGCAGCGGTCCTGCCGAGGACCCCGACACACAGCAGGCAGTTGAAAATATCCTTGCCGGGCTCGACGCGCTGGAGGCCCGTCTCTACTCCAATGCGGGCTGAGCGCGATGCGCGCGTCTGATGCTCGTCATTAGCTGCGCTTATCAAACTGTGCAAAACCATAAAAAGCGCCCGAAAACGGGCGCTTTTCTCTCTCTTTTTTTGGTCCCTCCGTCACCTTGTTTTTCTTGCGCAAATGCTCTATCATACGATACAATATCTACAATGGCAGCACAGCTCGCGCACTTATATTATACGACAGGAGGACGGTCCCATGGAACTGCTCAAGGAACGCATTCGCCGCGAAGGCAAGGTCCTGCCCGGCAACATCATCAAGGTCGACGGCTTTCTCAACCACCGCGTCGACACCAAACTGCTTGAGGCTCTGGCCGATGAGTTTGCGAAGTATTTTGACATCAGCAAGATCACCATGGTTTTAACAGCGGAGGCAAGCGGCATCGCTTTGGCCACGATCTGCGCTCAGAAATACGGTGTTCCCATGCTGTTCGCCAAGAAGGCGAAGAGCGATAACATCGAGGGCGGATTGTACCAGAGCGAGGTCTTTTCTTATACCTATAAAAAGAAGGTCACGCTGATCGTCAGCCATGAGTGGCTGCACGCGGACGACCACGTTCTCATCATCGACGACTTTATGGCCAAGGGCTACGCGATGCAGGGTCTCATCGACCTCGTAAACGCCGCGGGCGCGACACTCGAGGGCATCGGCGTCGCGGTCGAAAAGGGCTTCCAGGGCGGCGGCGACAAATTCCGCGCCTCCGGCGTACCGTACAAGGCCCTCGCCGTCATCGAGCAGGCAGACGAGAACGGCATTCTCTTCCGTGAGGACGACTGAGATGAAAAAGGTACTGGTATTGGATTTCGGCGGGCAGTACAATCTGCTCGTCGCGCGCCGCGTGCGTGAATGCGGCGTCTACTGTGAGATCAAGCCCTACACCATGTCGATGGACGACATCCGCGCCTTTGACCCCGCCGCCATCATCTTCACCGGCGGTCCCGCGACGGTGTTTGAGCCGAACGCCCCCGCGCTCGACAACGCCATTTTCGAGCTGGGTCTGCCCATCCTCGGCATCTGCTACGGCCAGCAGCTGATGATCCATCAGCTCGGCGGCGCCTGCCGCAGAGCCGAGGTCCGCGAGTATGGCAAGGTGGAGCTGACGCACGACGGCACGAGTCTGCTGTTCGACGGCATCGAGCCGACGAGCATCTGCTGGATGAGCCACGGCGTCGAGGTCGAAAGGCTCTCCCCCGGCTTCCGCGCCATCGCGCACACCGCGGGCTGCGCCTACGCCGCCATCGAGAACGCGGAACGAAAGCTCTACGGCGTGCAGTTCCACCCCGAGGTGCTGCACACCGTCCACGGCACCGAAATTCTGAAGAACTTTCTCTATAAGGTCTGCGGCCTTGCCCCCGAGTGGAGCATGGCGAATTACGTCAGCGAGGCCATCGAGGAGGTCCGCGCCAAGGTCGGCAGCGGCAAGGTGCTGCTGGCCCTCTCCGGCGGCGTGGACAGCGCCGTGGCCGCCGCGCTCCTCTACCGCGCGGTCGGCGAGCAGCTCACCTGCATCTTTGTCGACCACGGCCTGCTGCGCAAGGACGAGGGCGATCAGGTCGAGCGCGCCATGCACGACTGCCTCGGCATGCGCATCGTGCGCGTGAACGCGCAGGAGCGTTTTCTCACCAAGCTTGCCGGCATCTCCGAGCCGGAGCGCAAGCGCAAGATCATCGGCGAGGAGTTCATCCGCGTCTTTGAAGCGGAGGCCAAAAAGCTCGGCCGCGTCGATTTTCTCGCGCAGGGCACCATCTACCCCGACGTGGTGGAATCCGGCGTCGGCGGCGAGAGCGTTGTCATCAAGAGCCACCACAACGTCGGCGGGCTTCCCGACCATGTGGATTTCAAGGAGATCATCGAACCCCTGCGCCGTCTCTTCAAGGACGAGGTGCGCCAGCTCGGCATTGAGCTCGGCCTGCCCGAAAGCCTTGTCTGGCGTCAGCCCTTCCCCGGCCCGGGCCTTGCCATCCGCGTCATCGGCGACATCACCGAGGAGAAGCTCGCCATCGTCCGCGAGGCGGACGCCATCTTCCGCGAGGAGGTCGCCAAGGCGGGCCTTGAGCGCAGCATCAACCAGTATTTCGCCGCGCTCACAAACCTGCGCTCGGTCGGCGTCATGGGCGACGAGCGCACCTACGATTACGCCATTGCGCTGCGCGCGGTAGAGACGCAGGACTTCATGACCGCCGACTTTTCGCGTCTGCCGTGGGAGCTGCTCGACACCGTCTCCCGCCGCATCGTGAACGAGGTCAAGGGCGTCAACCGCATCCTCTACGACGTCACCTCCAAGCCCCCCGCCACGGTGGAGCTGGAGTGACCGACCGTCCAATCAATTTATCGATCTCCCTCTCAAAGCCCCCGGCTGCGGTCGGGGGCTTTGCCTATATCCGCGTGATGATTTTATGATAATCATATATAATTTATCGTAAAACGATAAGAATATATTGACAAACGAATACTCGGCGGTTATACTGTCCTCATCAAGCATCTTGAGGAGGTCGGAAAAATGAAGTGGAACCGTTGGATCATCAAGGCGGCCAAGATCATCACAAAATTTACAGAGCTCGGCTATTGGATGACGGCCGCTCTCATGCTCACAGCCGGAATATACTCGTTTGCGGACCGCACATTTCTCGCGGACGCTCTGGCGGGATCGATCCGTACCAGTCGATTGGAGCTCAGCGTCCTCGGCTTTGAGTTCAGCGTACCGACCGAGAACGGCATTGATATGCGGGCAATGCTTCTGTATTTTGCCGCAGCCGTCGTGCTTCCTTCCCTCATGGCGATGATCTTCCGCAATCTCTACCTTATCATCAAGCGGTCAGAGAGCAGCACGGTTTTTCAGGCGGATAATATCCGTATGCTTCGCGAGATCGGCATTTTCGCCATCTCCATTCCGCTCGCGGGGCTTGCGCTGAGCATCGTGTGCCGCCTGATCCTCGGCACCGATACCGTCGAAACGAGCGTTCGGCTCTACGGCTTCTCCATGGGTCTTGTGATCCTCTGCCTGACGCAGTTCTTTGCGCGCGGCGTGGAGCTGGAACAAGATGTGGAAGGGCTTGTGTAAATGGGAAAGATCATTCTGAGACTGGACCGCATGATGGTCGAGCGAAAAATGTCGCTGAACGAGCTGGCAGAGCGCGTCGGCATCTCCAACGTGAATCTGTCCAAGATCAAGAACAACAAGGTGACGGCGATCCGCTTCTCCACGCTCGCGGCGATCTGTGAGGCGCTCAACTGCGATGCCGGCGATATTCTTGAATACCGGGAAGAGGACAAAGCCTGAATGAAAAATCGGAAAGCCGACGGCTCTCCGATTTTTTCTCTTGACAATATCGATATTCGATAGTATACTCTCCTCAAGAATATCGAATATCGATAAAAGGAGGCGGTACAATGGCACGCGAAAAATTTCAGACGCTCACCGAGCAGATGTTTTACGTCCTCCTCTGCCTGCGGGAGGAATGCTGCGGCATGGACCTGATGGAGCGCATCCGTCTGCTCACGAGCGGCCGCGTGAGCGTCGGCCCCGGCACGCTCTACAATCTTTTGGAGCAGTTTGCCGCCGAGGGCTACATCGTCGAGACCAAATACGAGGGCCGCCGCCGCAGCTACGTTCTCACCGAAAAAGGCGAGGAGCGGCTGCACGGCGAGATGGACCGTCTGACGGCGCAGATGAACGATTACCAGCGACTTTTGAAGGGAGGCGACAAGCCATGCGAACTGACCGATGGAACAAGAAGCGAGAACTGAACCTCTACGCCTTCTACGACCACACGGGACTCGAGCGGCACCTGGAGAAAATGGCCGCCAACGGCTGGATGCTTGAATCCGTCGGCACCTACGCCCTGCGCTACCGCCGCTGCGAGCCGAAAAAGCTCCGCTTCGCGGTGGTCTACTACCCCAAGACCGACAGCTTTTGTCCCGACGAACCAAACCACGAGAACCTGACCTTTTGGGACTACTGCGCCGGCGCGGGCTGGCAGATCGTTACGCAGCGCGGCGACACGCACATTTTCTACAATGAGGACCTTGACGCCGTGCCCATCGAGACCGAGGCCGTCGTGCAGGTCGAAACGATGGAGCGCGCCAAGAAGGGCTATGTGCTCAGCAACACGATCACGGTCGCCTGCATGCTGCCGACGATGCTCTATCTTCAGGTGTCGCAGCTGCGGCGCGATCCGGTCGCCTTTCTCGCGGACGGCTACGACCTCACCATGATGCTGATGATCTTCGTCATGATCCTCCTCTTCGGCGTTGAGCTGCTCGGCTACCGGCTCTGGCTGCGCAAGGCGAAGCGCAACGCCCGCGAGCTGGGCATCTTCACCCCCACCCACTCGAGCCGCTGGCTGAGCTTCCTGCGCTCGATCTGGATCTTTGTCTTTTGGGCGCTCATGGTCATCCCCCTGCTTTTCCGCAGCGCCGGTCTGTGCATCGTTCTCGTCTCCACCGGCGTTGTGCTCGTCCCCGTCGGCGGAGCCGCGCTCGTCGGCAAGCAGGTGTGGAAAAGGCGCGTACCGCCGAAAAAACGCAGGCTCATCTTAGTGCTCACGGTTCTTTGCTCCGTCCTGTTATCCGTCATGCTGATGATCGGCGTCATGACCTACGGCATATCAAGCGGCTGGTTTGACAACGTACCGAAAAACGCGGAGGAATACACCTACACCGTCGGCGGAAGCCCGCAGGTCGGCTACCTCTACCATGACACGCTCCCGCTCTATGTGCAGGGCCTGACCGATACCGACTATGCCCGCTACTCCTGCGAGGCCCTCGAGCGCGGAGACTCCGTCTTCGTCCGACAGGTCGAATACCGTCAGGAGCTCCCCTACGACGTGCGCTGGAGCGACGAGAATGACCCGCCGCTGCCGGAGCTGTTCTACACCGTCATCGACGTGAAGCTCGCCCCGCTCTTCGACTTCTGCCTCCAAAGCACGCTGCGCGCAGAAGATCTCTACGGCATCGAATACCGCGAGACCGATCCCGCGCCGTGGGGCGCCGACCGGGCGTGGCGGGAATGCGACGCCCATAGCGGCGAAAAATATGACACCTGGCTGCTCATCTACGGTCAGCGCATCGTGGAGTTCCATCCGCGCAGCTTCTCGCCCGATGCCGCGCAAATGGCTGTGATCGGTGAAAAGCTCGGCAAATGATGAAAAAGCTGAGGCGGCTCGCGCTGCCTCAGCTTTTATTCACCTGTTCGGCTCCATGTCGCCGGCGAGCGTGTCGAGGTATTGGTAGTACGGCATCAGAAAGCGGAAGCCGTCGAGCACCTCGCCCTTGAGCTGCGGCGTGAAAAGCACGCCCTCGGGGTTATCGTCATAGCCGATGGCAATGTTTTTGCGGTTGTACCACGGATTCAGCAGCTTGCCCGCGTCGCCCTTGGGCCGCTTGAATTCCTCGCCGGAGAGTACGAATTTTGACTTATTCAGCCGCCGCGCCAGCCTTTCGAGCGGCCTGGGATCGTTGTCGATGCGCGCACGGAGCTTCGCCATCGTCGCCGCCCCCGCGTCCCAGTAGCCGCAGCCGTAGCTGTAGTAGTTCGGCGCAAGCTCAAAATAGAGCGCGGGCACGCTCTCAAAGCGCTCGTGCGGCCGCTCGATGGTGAACCACAGATGCTCCTTGTACGGCCCGCGTCCGTGCAGCCGCCGCGCGTCGCGGTAGATGCGGCAGACGTGCAGCCGCCAGTCCTGCTTGGGATATTCCTCCGCCAGCGCGGAAAAGGCCTCCTTCCCCAGCTCGCGCATGGGAATGTCCACATAGTCCGTAAAATCCTGCTTGTGCGCCATGAACCAGCCCCGCTCGTTATTCAGGCTGATGCCCCAAAGGAAGTCGATGGCGTTCTGCGAAAAGCCCTGAAACATAGAAAAGACCTCTTTGCTTTTGTTTTCGTCAGTTTATCAGCTTTTCCGCGCTGCGTAAAGTGACAAATGCAACCACAAAAGAAAAAACGCAGCCTAAGCTGCGCTTTCCCTTTCTACAACGAACGAGAGGAGGAAACTCTATTTCGCCCCTTGCATATCAGGCATTCTGCGTATTTTGTGTTTGCAACTGTGTTCACAGGCTTGGTCAAAAGCTCTTTTTCATCTTCTCCGCTGCGGCGGCGATCGCGTCACCGCAGACGTGCGTATAGATGTCCATTGTCGTGGACAGCTTCGCATGACCGAGCAGCTTCTGCGCCGTCTTTGGGTCTACGCCAGCCTCAAACAGTGCGGTTGCGTAGCCATGCCGGATCTGATGCAGAGAGACCGTCACGCCGCTGGCGGCGCAGTACGCCTTGTAAAGCTTGCGGAAATCGCCGTCTGTCAGCAGCGAGCCGTCCGGCTCGGCAAACAGATACCCTTGCGGCAATTTTTTCGGCAGAAGCGCATCCAAGGCGGGCAGGAGCGGGACCTCCCGCACACCGGCGGCTGTCTTTGGTTCCTTGATCTTCGCGCCGTGGTCGTAATAGACGGACCGGCGGATATGCACGCGCATGGCTTTGCGGTCAATGTCGGCTCCGGTTAAGGCCTGCGCCTCTCCCCTGCGGCAGCCGGTGTAGTAGATCAGCGCCGGGAACAAGCCAAAGGGCAAATTCGTGGATGCCTTGATCTTGGCGATCTGGTCTTTGTCGGGGGCCTCGCGCCGCGTCTGCGGGAGATTGCGCGGCACGCGGACGGCCTGTGCCGGATTGTAATTCGTTTTTCCCTGCAGCTCCGCCCAGCGCAGGATCTGGCGGATAACCTGCAGCTGCATGGCGACGGTCTTTCGTGCCCGCGCGGCGGCGAAGTCCCGAATAAATGCGTCGATCTCTTTGGCGGTGATACTGCCGACCTGCCGCGCCCCAAATTCCTCCACGGCTCGGCGCAACGCCGGCTTATAGTTTTTCACCGAGTTCGGCTCGAGCTTCGGCTCGGCTTCATCCCACCACTGCTCTGCGATCCTCGAGAAGGTCGTCTCCGCGTCGATCTCCGCTTGTAGCTGGGCTCGGTCAAACGCCTTGACCTTTTCCCATACTTCCTTGTCGGTTTTCCCGCGGAAGGCCTTGCGCTTGCCGTTGATGCGGAGGATCGTCTCATGCAGACCGTCCGGTCGGATGTAATAGCTGGGATATTTTGGCATTGCGCCGCCTCCTCTCTGTTAAATATTCCAGTAGCCAACCGGCGCGCGGTTGCGCTATAATTCCATCCGGCGCCAAATACACAAGGGTGCCCGAGGGAGCTAAAATGTACGACATCGCCTACATCCTCGCACTGTTTGAGTCCCTGCCCGCGCATGACCAGCACGAGATCCTCGAGCTGGCTGCACAGCTCGCAGCCGAATCCCAGCGCAGCGATCCGTAGACTTCCGCGCATTTTCCCTCTCCGAGTTCGCGCGAGCTCAGCAAAGGCCGCCGCCCTCATGGATGGCGGCCTTTTGCGTTGGAAAGAATTCCTTGCATTTTCGACACAGCTCTGCTATCCTATCTGTGGCGCTGCCAGTACAACGGTACAGGGTAGGCGGTTGGCTCCTCCATCCCGGAGGGGACTTCTTGCCCCTCCAAGAGAGGGGTGATGCGTATGCTTACATATTCAGAGCTGTTCGAGTTCTGTCTTGTGGTCATAGGGATCATTGGCCTGTGTTTTCAGGCAAAAAAGAAGTAACCGCCTCACGCTTCCCCAAGCAGGCGGTTACTCTTTGAGCAACTAACCGGGGAGCTGACCGTCTACCGGCAGCGCCCTTCGTTTGTACTCCAAGTATAGCCGCCAAATTTCAAGTTGTCAAGGTTTGCTTTGAACTTTTCTGCGGTGCTGGTGACGTTATAATCGATGCTATCGTTGATGGCCCTCCCTGTCACGGGGAGGGCTTTTCCCGTGCCCGAATCGGGCATTTTTTACTGTCCCTCCGAGCCAACACTCGCCTCTGTCTTAGGCTTCGGAGCGGGCTTCAGGGCCTTGGCGATTTTCTTCTTGGCCTCCTTGGACTTCTCATCGTCGAGGATCTCACGTTTGAGAACCTCGTTCAAAATGATGTCCGAGATATCCTCATTGCTGACCTTAGAATCGATCCCCATCTTGCGGAGCACTCGTTTCACAGCATCGACGACTGGCTCGCTGAGAATGACCTGTCCGATGGTGAAGCGATTCATCAGCTGACGCTGCGTATGATAGTCCTCCAGATAGGAGGCCTTCCCGGACTTAACCATCGCTTCCCTGCTGAGGCAATAGAGCATTTCTAAATCGCCGGCCTTTTTCGCGTTCATCTCCGTCAGGTTAAATTCGTAGACCAGTTCCGTATCAATAGGCTTGGCAAAAATGATTTTGTAGACCTTCCATTGAATACCATTGGTAAGTATCACCCAGTCAACACCGGAGTTGGAGCCGTAATCAACCGCTTGCTTGATGTGCTGGAGTTTGAGGTCGAGCCCCGCCGCCTTGACTTCGATGAGAATCCTCGGCGAACCGTCCAGCTTGATTGCGAGGTCGCAGTATGTATGCTTGATCGCGTATTCGGAGGTGATTTCTGTATACTTGTCGTAGCCGAGGATGTCAGCCAGTACGTCCATCAGAATGGTGACGGTGTCGCTCTCGTTGATGTCCTTGTCGCGGGCTTTGATCAGGATCGGCTGGTAACGCTTGAGGCCCGCTGCGATGCGGTCTTTCACTTTCGCCGGAACAGTAATCATGATTTCCCTCCCCCGTGCCCGAATCGGGCACTTTTTTATTTTTTATTTTTGCGCCGGAGCATATCGCCGACGACTTTGGTTTGCTCTGCCGGGTCGAGCTCCGCGAAGAGGTCGATGAAGGGCGCATAGCGCTCATCGAGGACCTGCGTGGCCGTGCCGGTCTCCCCCAGCAGGTCGGAGACCGTGCAGCCGAGATATTGCGCGAGCTGCTGGACCTTTGCCACCGATGGATATGAGCCTCGTTTTAGGTTTGAAATCATATCCTTGCCTGCGCCGCTGTTCTTGCAGGCAATCGTCGGCGGCTCGCCCTTCAGCTTACACCAATATTCTACGTTTTGCACAAAGCGTTCCGTGTCCAAAGGCATCATCTCCAATCGTAATTTTACGAAAATGCACAAACTTTATTATTTTTACGATTACTATATTGACAATCGCAAATTTACAAACTACTATTAACTCACGGTGAGCCGCGGCGCACCGGGTGAAAGGGGGTGGAAAGACATGGCACCAAACCCAGTTACGATCGCTAAGGTCATTCGGGTCATCGAGATCCGCGAAGTCCGCGGCGATGGGACGCACGATGACCCGGTCCGCGTGGCAACGTCCTATTGGTCGATGGACGGGAAGCAGCTCGCGGTGTACGATCCCGTCAGGCGGGATCAATGCCAAGAGCTTTCTCAAACGTCAACTCCGAGTCGATGAAATGGATCATCGCCTGGATAAAAGTTTTCATCGTCTTGACATCCAGATCTTCGTGCTTACGAACATAATGGGTCTCATCGTTTCCGATCCAAGTTGCGCGCTGAGCCAATGTTTGTATTCTGCCGTCTTCGATTCGTCGAAGACTTTGCCCGAGGGCTTCGGCTTTGATAGCCTCCTCATCAGCGGGAAATTTATGGCAAAGGTAGTCTTTTACAAGATACTCCAATGCCTTGCGGTATCCGATGCCGCAAATCTGGGACAATCCTTCGGCCTCTGCCTGCTGAGCCTGTCCATAGGTTTCAACGAAGGTCAGCGACAGTCCAAGGATATCATCGCTGAAGGATTCACGATTTGGCGTCATCGGAAAGAGTTCATATTCGCCCATATAGTTTGCTATGTGGCTACTCACCAGTCCAATGCTTTGACGAAATTTCCCAAGAAAAACCTTGCGGCACTTCTGGCAGAAAAACATGGTGTATAAATTACAAAGCGTTGTTGCCTTGTCCGCGCTGTCCATCGCATATCTCGAATTCAGAACAGTTGGTTTCAGAGCGTGATGGCATATCGGACATTCATCAAGCTCAGGGATTTCAAAGTCAATCTTATACACACCATTATCATCAAAAGCCGTAATGCGCACCATAATACCCCGCCCTTTCTACATTAACTCATAGTAAACCATATCACACCGAGAGAGAAAAAGCAAGGAGGTGTTCCCAATGAGGATCCGAGAATTACGAGAGCGCCGCGGTCTGACCGGCACGGAGCTGGCCCGCATGACCGGCGTGACGCTGCCCGCCGTGATCGGGTGGGAGAACGGCAGCAAGACGCCCACGACGGACAAGTTGCCGACCATCGCGGCCGTGCTGGAGTGCGAGGTCAGAGATCTCTACGACGACGAGACGCTTCGCGCCGCGAGCGAGGCGGCGAGGGCCGCGGTGGCGGCCAAGGGCGCGGCAGACGCGAGAGCGCTGGCCGCAGGAAAGTGAGGAGGGATAGGCCATGCGAGAGCGCGAGGCGTTCCGCGATCAGCTGCAATCTTTGCGCGAGCAGTTTGCCGGGCAGGAGGTGCTGACGCTGGATCAGAGCAGTAAGCTCCTCGGTCTTGACCGCGCGGCGCTGCTCGGCGACAAGGATTTTCCGGCCAAGAAGGTCGGCAAGAAGTACATCATCCCCATCGTGCCGCTTGCGCGGTGGATGGCTACCTGGTGATTCGACATTACCACAAAGGAGGACGAAAGACAATGGCACCGCAATACCCGAATATGTACCAGAGGGCGCGCAAGGTGACACTTTTGACGCAGGAGGAGGCCGCGGAGCGGCTGGGCATCTCTGCCGAGACCTTGAAGCGCTACGAGGGCGGCAGGCTCACGCCGTCGGACGAGACCGTCGCGAAGATGTGCAGCGTCTACGGTGTGCCCTGGCTGGCGCTGGAGCACGCGAAGGCAACCGACCGGCTGGGCGTGCTGCCGGAGGTGGAGCCAAAGCCGCTGCCGATGGCGACCATCTCGCTGACGAACCGCCTGCGCGACGCAGCGGACCGGCTGGCCGGATTGCTCCGCATCGCCGAGGACGGCGTGATCGACGACGCGGAGCGCCCGGAGTTCGACGACATCGTGCAGGACCTGCGCGAGACCATCGCCGCGGCCTATCAGGTGATCTACGCGGACGCAAAAAAAGAACGCCCCGAGGCTGGCACCTCGAAGCGTTCCCGTCCCCAGAGCAGGAGCTCTGAAAACCATTGCAAGCACAGTATATCGCAGAAACAGACGAATGTCAACACCTTCCGAGGGGAGGCGAGAGCATGACGGGACTGGACATCTTCCTGATCCTCGTCGGCGTCACGTTTCTCACGGAGCGGCTGATGAAGATCATCGTCTATTTGGATGGAGGAAAGTATGAGCGAGGGCGTAATAAAGTCCGGCCATCGTGAGCCGTTTACCGTCCTGTATAAGTCCGCGATCCGAGACACGCGCCTGAGCTTTGAAATGCTCGGATTCCTGACCTATATGCTGGACAAGCCTCCCGATTGGGAGTTCACCATTTCCGGCATGGCGAAGGAGCGCGGCGTCGGCAAGGACACGGTGCGCCGCCTTGTGGGGCGGCTTGAGGAGGTCGGTTATCTGATGCGCGAGCAATCGCATGACGGCAGCGGGCGCTTTTCCGCGAACACCTACGTTTTGCAGGAAAAGCCACCGTTGTCGGAAAACACCGACAACGGTGAAAGCCGTCGTCGGGAAACACCGTCAACGGAGTTTTCGACCCAAAGTAAGAACGTAGAGACTAAAGATTATATTATACCCCCCTATAGTCCCCCCAAGGGGGACGGCGAGGAGCCGAGAAAACGGCGCAGCAAAACGACGCCGGCATGGAAGCCGGAGCGCTTCGAGGGCTTCTGGGCCTATTATCCCCGCGGGGAGAACCGCATGGGCGCGGTGCGCGCCTGGGACAAGCTCAAACCTGACGACGCGCTGATCGAGACCATCGGCCGGGCGCTGCAGGTGCTCAAGGCCACGCCCGCATGGCGGGACGGCGTGGGCATCCCCTACGCCGCGACCTTCCTCAACGGCCGCCGATGGGAGGACGCCACGGCCAAGCGCCCGGCACAGAGCGCCAAGGCGCAGCCGGTGCGCCGCATCGAGCAGCCGCCGGATAGTCAGGACGGAGGGTGGACATGGGCCGAGTAGACGCGCAGCCGAGCGCCGGTTTGGAAGCCGAGCGCGCCGTGCTCGGCGCGATGCTGATCGACGAGAACATCGTCAGTCAGGTGCTCGCCGAGGTGGACGAGCGCGACTTTACCAGCACAGCCAACCGGCTGATCTTCCAGGCGGCGCGCGAGGTGTTCCGCGAGGGCGGGCACGCCGACGCCATCACGATCAACGCGAAGCTCGGCTATGCCTCCGGCTCGCCGCAGCAGCAACAGCTCATCGACCTGATGGAGGTCACGCCCACGAGCGCAAGCTGGCGCGAATATGCGCAGCTTATGCGCGAGCAGGCGGCTCTGGGCCGCATCCGCGCCCTCTCGGCGCAGATCAACGGCGCGGCTACGCTCGACGAGGTGCGCCCGCTGCTCTCAGAGCTGCAGGCGCAGATGACCTCGCGGCGCGGCGTGAAGGTGGTGCCGATGCTGGAGCTTTTACAGGACTTCTCAACTCGCCACACGAGCGGCGCAGCCGCGGACTATGTGGGCTTCGGGCTGGAGGTGCTTGACCACAACAGCTTCATCCGGCGCGGCGACGTGGTGGTGCTCGGCGGCTACCCGAGCGACGGAAAGACGGCCCTTGCCCTGATGATGGCCTATCACATGGCCAAGACGCTCAAGGTCGGCTTTTTCAGCCTTGAAACGTCCGCCGGCAAGATCGGCGACCGCATCGTGACGCAGGGCATGAAGATCGACTTCGACGCGATCAAGCGCAGCCGTCTGACCGACCGCGACTGGGGGACCTTCGCGGTCTGCTCGGAGGACGCGGCCAAGCGCCGGCTCGATGTCATCCAGGCGAGCGGCATGACTGCGGGCGACATCATGGCCGAGGCTATCACCTACGGATACGAGGTGATCTTCGTCGACTATGTGCAGCTCGTCGTCCCTGAGGGCAATCCGCGCGACCTGCGCAGCGAGCAGATGGCGACCGTCAGCCGCGCGCTGCACACCTTCGCCCAGAGCCGCGGCGTGCTGGTGGTGGAGCTGGCGCAGCTCAGCCGCCCCGAGCGCGGGGCATGGCGCGCGCCGGATATGCACGACCTCAAGGAGACCGGCCAGTTCGAGCAGGACGCGGACCTGATCGTGATGATCTACCGGCCCGACCCGAAGCAGAACTACTCGCAGGAGAAATGCCGCGTCATCCAGATCGCCAAGAGCAAGGAGGGCCGCCGCGGCAAGGGCGTGTTTGCCTTTGACGGCAGACACCAGACCTTTGCGCCCTATACCCGCGACGACGAGAAGGGTCGGAAGGAGAAAACGGACGGCGAAGCGCCCGGTCAGATGGCGCTCGAAGAATTGCCGGAGGACGAAAACGATCCGTTCTGAAAATCGAGAGAAAGAGAGAGAGAAACGACATGCCAAGAATCGGAGATACCCACGCCATTCTGGCGGACATCGGCGCGGCCATCGGCCCCGGACATCGGGAGCTCCCGCGGCTGCTGCCCGGGCGCATCGTGTACATCAACCGCGCGCACCGCTGGTTCCTCGTCGAGGCCGACCTCGGCGACGGCGTGACGGTCCGCGAGGGCTTCAAATTTTGACAGACAGAAGCAGGAGGAAACCATGAAAACCATTGCGATCATGAACAACAAAGGCGGCGTCGGAAAGACCGTTACCGCCATCAACCTCGCAGAGATCCTCGTGCATGACTACGGAAAGCGCGTGCTGCTGATCGACTGCGACGGACAATGCAATCTGACGAACTTTTACAAGCCGGGTTACGACCCCGACTCGGACAGCAACGTTGCAACGCTTTTGCTTGGCATGGCGGAGCCGCTCTGGAGCGATTCCGCCATCACGCTCTCGCCGTCGATGCTGCTTGTCCCCGCATCCTCGGAGCTCTATGACCTCGACTGCAACGCGCTGCACGAGGGTATGCGGCGCACGCGTGTTCTGTATGATTTCGTCCGCGCGGCGGAGGATGACAATGGCGCGGACTACTGCATCCTCGATTGTCCCCCTGGGTACACCGTGGCGAGCGTCAACGCGCTGTTTGCCTGTGACGAGGTGATTGTCCCCGCGAAGATCGACGGTTTTGTCTTTGACGGTCTCGAGAGCGTGCGCGCTCAGATCCGCAGCCTGCGTCGTGCGCGTCCTGACGTGCGGATTGCCGGTGTGCTCGTCACAATGCGGAACAGCAGCGAGGTCGTGCGCGAGGGCGAGACCTTGCTGCGCCAACGCGGGATCCCGGTCTTTGAGCAGGTCATTCGACGCACGGATAAGGTCGTGGAGACCACGTTTGAGAAAAAACCGTTGATCGACTACTGCCCGCGGAGCGTGGCGACGCAGGACTACCGCCGCTGGGTGGCGGAATATCTCGGAGAGGAGCTTGGTCATGGCGAAGTTTGACATCACGAAATTTGCCGAGGCTCTGCCCGACCGCGCGGATTTGCCCGATTCGGGTATGACGCGCGAGATCCCGGTGGACGACATCCTCGACAATCCGCGCAACTTCTACCCGCGCCCCGACAACAATGCGCTCACCGCGCTGATGGAGTCCATCCAAGCCAACGGCCTGCTTGAGCCTCCGACCGTCGTGCCGGACACGGACGGCAAGTACCGCCTGATCTCCGGACACAGCCGCATGGCGGCGCTGCGGCTGCTCGCGGCGAACCGGGACGAGGCCGTCGCCAAGCAGTTCTCCTCGGTACTCTGCCGCGTGCTGCCCGCGATGACGGAGGAGCAGGAGCTGTGCGCGGTGATCGAGGCGAACCGTCAGCGCGTGAAGTCCAACGCGCTGCTTGCGCAGGAGGCCGAGAAGCTTAAAGAGACTTATATTCGGCGCAAGAAGGCTGGCGAGGAGTTCCCGGTCGGGCTGCGCGACTGGATCGCCAAGGAGATGCAGATCAACGCGACGAAGGTCGGCAATTTGCAGGTCATCAAAAAGGGCCTCAAGGTGCCGGGCATCATTGCCCGATGGGAGAAGGGCGAGCTGCCCGAGGCCGCGGCGCTCGAGATCGCCCGCATGGACGACGAGACGCAGTACCGGCTGCTGGATTGGATGATCGACAACCACCGGAGCTACGCGATCAAGGACGTGCAGGAGTATATCCGGAGCTGCGCGGCGACCGCGCAGGCGTCGGAGGACGAAAAGTACATCGAACTTCTGACACACATGCGCGATAGCCTTGAACAGACTTTGCAGGGCTGTGCCGATCGGCAAGCCGGTATTCTGGCCTTGAAAAAACGTTTCCGGTGGGCCGGCGGCGGGTCGAGCGAGGGCGGATTTAATGGGACCTCTAAGGGGCTGGCGCTATACGGCGAGGATGGAAAGCGCATCCTGCGTCCGTGGGCAAGCGTGTGGGATATGCTCGCCGCCATGCGGCTGCAGGACGGCCCAGCGCCGAGCAGCAAAGCGGCAAAGGCCCCGCGGGAAATTGTTGAGCCAAGGTGTGGCGAAGGTGAAACGCAGCTTTCGCTCGTGTGGCATGAGTCGGGCGTTAAACCGCCGGAAGGTGCGCACATCGTTTTTATCGACGAAAACGGAGTAGCAGACGAGGACGTATACGTCAGCGGCAGGCTGAAAAGCGGATGGGCCGATTGGGAGGAGGTCGTTCTCTGGACGCTGTACCCGGACGATCCTGCGCAGCCCGAGGCGGCGAGCGCGCCGGAGTGGCTGCCGCTCGACGCGGAGCACTGGCCGACCGAGGGCGCGCTGGTCGTGCTCAGCTACGAGACCGGCCTCGGCGGCAGCAGCTACCTTGTGGCCCGCTGCGCCGGCGGCGCGGATGATGAGTACCCGTTTATCTCGACGGACGCGGGGACGACGGTCGACGACATTATCAAGTGCCGCTGCGACCGCTGGATGCCGCTTGCCGAGTGCGGCCGCGGCAAGGAGGGCGCATGAAAAACGCTTACGCAAAGGAGCAGGCGGAGCTGCGGCGGCAGCTGCTCAACTACGGGGCGCTGGTCGGGCAGCAGTTCAACGTGGACATGATGTGCCTTGCCCTCAACGAGGAAGGCTTTGGCCATGACCGGATCATGCGCATCATCCACCGCGCGGAGAAGCGCGGCGAATATTTCCACGAGTGCCTCGCCTACGGCGTGGAAAGCGACGCGCGGTTCGAGCAGCTCGACCAGCGGCTCTGGTACATCTGCCGCGACCACCCGGAGGACTTTGTGCCGCGTGAGGAGCGCTACCCCAACGTCAAGGTGCCCGGCATGGACAAAAAATTCAAAGCGGAACCGATAGGAGGATGAACATGAAAAACGAAGAAATCGTCAGGGCGCTGCGGTGCATTTCCACCGCAGGCGGAGAGAATGCCTGCGAGCATTGCCCGTACTGGAAGGAAGAGGAAGTCCCGGAAGAAGAACGGCCCATATACGGAGCCGACACCTGGCATTCATGTGATGTCGACCGCGTCGGACTGGACGGCGCGGATTTGATCGAGCGCCTGACCGACCGCTGCGCTCGCTACGCCGAGGAGATCGCCGTGGCGCAGGAGCGGACACGGTGGATCCCCGTGACGGAGCGCCTGCCGGAGGTGTGGCGCAACGATGAGAATGCGGAGCTTGTGAACTACATGATTTACAGCCCCGATTTTGGCGTGGACATCGGCAATTATCACGCAAAAGCGAAAAAATGGCTTTGCATGGCATTACCTTGCACCGTCACGCACTGGAGGCCGCTGCCGGATGGGCCGGAGGTAGAGTGATGTCTGTCAGCAAATCAAAGCGCGAAGCGGTCTATCGAAAGTATGACGGCCATTGTGCGTATTGTGGGCACGAAATCGCTTACAAGAATATGCAGGTAGACCATTTCCAACCATTGAGGGCGTGGGGGATTGAGGACGCTGGAACAGATGACCTTGACAACCTCATGCCAGCCTGTCGTATGTGCAACCACTACAAGCGTGCAAATTCGCTTGAAACTTTTAGACGGTACATCGAGGAGATTCCTCGCAAACTGCACGATAACTATATTTACAAGGTCGGAATTGTGTACGGCGAGATTGCAGATCAAGCACACCCGGTCAAGTTCTATTTTGAGCAACAGGAGGCGACGAAGGATGTTTGAGCTCAGATTAGACGACCCGCACCTTGTGGAAAACTTTCAGGCGGCGTTGGATCTGAAAAAGATGGGATTTGCAGACGACGAGCTGCAAAGGCTTTATCAAAAGCAGCTTGAAGAGGATGCAAAGGAGGCAGCTAATGACTGACATGGAACGCAAGACCTTCTGCGCGGCGCTCAGCAGCTACGGCGCGCAGGCGCAGATCACGATGGCCTTTGAGGAGATGGCCGAGCTGCAGGATGTGCTGTGTAAGTTCCTGCGCGGGCGTGTGGACGGTGACACGCTCGCCAACATCGCCGAGGAGCTCGCCGACGTCGGGATCATGCTCGACCAGATGGCGATCGAGTTTGAGGTCGAGGACGCGGTGGCGGAGCAGCGGGCACACAAGGTCCGGCGGCTGCTGGAAAGGATTAAGAACGATGAATGAATACATCGACCGTGATGCGCTGCGTCAAGCGGTGCTGGAAAGCCAGCACGACAACCCTCATCCACGTGGTATGGCTCATATTGCACATGACTGTGAGCACGCACATTTTGTAGCGATGATCGCCCGCTTCCCAGCCGCTGACGTTGCGCCGGTGGTGCATGGGTGCTTCGAGCCGTGTTTTGACGAGAACGGTAATTGGCGGCAGGGCTTTGCGAAATGCTCGAATTGCGGCAAGGAATACTACGCACAGGTAATCAACCATTTTGGTTACTGCCCCAACTGCGGGGCGAAAATGGACGGAGGTGCGGACAATGCCTGAATTTAGACGCTTGACCTACAAGACGCCGGACGGGGCGTGGGGCATCAAAGGCGTGAGCCTGCTCTCCTGCCCGGCGCGGCTCTACGGCGCGGCCGCAAAGCTGTGCGACATGGAGAGCCTGTGCGAGGACGTGTACCGCGCCAAGGACGCCGAGCTGACGCTCGACGCGCTGCAGGAGCTGGTGGACAAGGGCCTCGGCGGACGCTTTATCGACCTGCGCAGGGCGCTGGAAGGAGTGACACTATGACGGGGAGCAAGGTGTTGATCGTGAAGTTGCCGGAGCGGATCTTCGATGTGAAAACGCTCGAGGCGTTCCGCGCCTATGTGTGCGACGCGCTCGGCGCGGGCGCGCTGGTGCTGCCGTCCGGCACGACCTACGTGGTCGAGGACTTCCCCGCGCTCGGCGCGGTGGAGGTGGGCGCGGGGGACGCCGTGCCTGTTGTGATTGGCGGGTCGAGGCCAACGCCTGCGGGCGGAGGCGGCGGGCTGGTTGTCGGCGGGCGCGTCGTCCGCTCGGTGCCCGATTCGGGCACCGAAAAGGACCCTCCTAAGAAGGAGCTGCCCGACATCCCCGCGGCGAAGGGCGTGAGCCGACCGGAGCCGAAGCCGGTCGAGCCGCCGGAGAGACCGCCCGAGGAGAAGGCCGACGTGCCGAAGCCGACGGAGATTAAACTGCCGTTGGCGGTCGGTCAGGCAACGCCGCGGTTTGCCGGGAAGGCGTCGAGCGAGAAAGCGGACATCTTTGCCCGGTTGAACCGGTACTGGTCGGAAAAGGGGCCGGGCTCGATGATCAAGCTCTCCGAGGCCTGCGGGCTGGACGCCTCGAAGCTCTACCTGATGCAGCGCAACGACGGGAAGTTTGACATTGAGCACTGGCGCGCGGTCAACGCGGGTCTGGACAAGCTCGGATACGGAGGGATGAAATGACGAGAAAACGGATGATCAAGCTGTTGATGAGCGTCGGCTGCGACCGAAATTATGCGGCACGGGCAGCCGCACTGGCCGACGGCAGCTTATCGCACGCGGTTCTGTATTACGACCTGTGCGAGGAATTTGCCCGAGTGCTCTGCGAGCTGCGCAGGCAGCCCATCATTGAGGGCGACATGACCGGCGCGGTCGCCGGAATGGTCGGAAGCGTGTATGGCTGAGCGGTTCTACTGCGTGCGGCAGCGCGCGGGGGATCTGGTCAAGGAGTACCGCGGGACGATGCCGCCGCGCTATGCGCCCTCCGACACCGACGAGGATCGCCGCGCCAAGGCTGACCTCAAGGCGCAGCGGCGCACGGTGCTCAACCGCGACTCGACCGACCGGCTCGAGCTGATGATCGCGCTCATGGGCAAGTACGCCACGCACTACATTCTGGAGTTCGACGACGAGCATCTGCCGGAGCGCTTTGCCGACGTGCGCAAGGCGCTGCGGGCCTTCCTGCGGCGCGTGGAGCGCTATCGAGGCAAGGGCGGGCTTGACTACATCCCGGCCATTGAGGGTCTGCACGGGGCGCACAGGTATCACATCCACCTTGTCGCGGACTACCGGCAGCTCTCGCCGGCGGAGGTGCGGTTTTTGTGGCAGTACGGCGAGGTGACGGATTGGCCAGTATTTAAGCGGCACGGCAAGGCGCTCGGCTACCGCTACCTCGCGCGCTATCTCACCAAGGAGCGCAGCGACGGAATCATCATCCCGGTAGGGCGGCATCCGTGGAGCTGCTCGCGCAGTCTGCGCGCGAAGCTGCCGCCGCCGGAAGTGTGGCTCGACGAGAGCGATGCGATCACGATACCGTTCGACGCGATGCTCCCACGGGTGCGGACCGGCGGCAGTCAATTTGGCAGCTACCGGGTGGCGAGCTGGATCGAGGCATAAGGAATCGCGTGCGCGCGTGCGCGCGACATTACTTGTAACCTATTGGCTTTTTAGTGACAAACGCAGAAAAGAGGGTGAAAAGTGTTGCAATCAAATCAAAAATGCGGTACACTATTTCCAGTGATTGATGGATATGCAATGTGTCCGGACTGCCTGCGGCAGGGACGGCGCAACCGCCTCCAGGAGATCACTCCGGATATGCAAAGCCTGCGGCAGCCGTTGTACTGCCGGAAGTGCAAGCGCCGGTTCATCGTGAATATTGCTGCTGGCCAGTGTCTGGAAGACCGGAGCCGATGAAACTCTCGAGAGAGGGTGTTTGTCGGTTCCGGTCTTTTTGTTTTGCCCGGAGGTGATAGCCCGATGGCCGGAAGGCCGGAGCTGACACGGAGGTCGGTATGGCTTGGGCAGGTTATCACACAACGCGCTGGCGAAAACTGCGGCGCAGCATCCTGCGGCGCGACGGGTACAAGTGCCGCGAATCGGCGCGGTTCGGCCGTACGGTTGAGGCCACGACCGTGCACCACATCTGGCCCGCGGAGGATTATCCCGAGTACGCCTGGTGTGCGTGGAACCTGCTCAGCCTGTCCGGTAAGCAGCATGACGCGATGCATGATCGTCTGACGCACAATCTTTCGCCGCTCGGCGAGTCTTGGCGTCGGCGAACGACCCCCCCAGCCTCTCCGCCCGGCTGATGAGAGGCCTATGTAACCGGCCTCCCCCCTTCTTCCGACGGAGGAGAAAAAGTTTAAGGGGGGGTGCGAGAACAAAATCCGCGCCCTCGTGCGGCGCGGGCGCGATCGACGCGGCTGCGCGCGAAAGGCTTCGCATTGCTTTAAGTAAACTTTTGCCCGATTCGGGCATAACCCCTGCGTGTTCCCTGCTCTTTGCCGGGCGGCATGATGTTATTCTCCTACCCCCGCAGCCTTCGATTTGCGAGGGGCGGGGAATGCGCGGGAGCCGAAAACAGCGTCCGGTGTGGTCCCCGGCTCTTAGCAGCCGGCCATAGCCTTCACGGATCTGTCCCCCGTGCTCTCGCTCGTCGAGGGCCGGGGAGCGCACCGGATATCTGACCGGAGGTGAGACGATGGGCCGCGAGGCCATGATCAAAGCCGACATGGAGGCCGTCGGCACCTACTCCCCGATTTTTGACAAGGCGATCAAGTCCTTGGCGAAGCAGGAGCGCGAGCTCGCGAAGGCCGAGAAGGTTTGGCGCGACAACGGCGGGAAGATGGTCGCCGAGCTGGTCAATAAGACCGGCGCGACGTACACCGCCAAGGACCCGCACTATGCGGTCGTGGACCAGCTGCGCAAGGACATTCTTGCCCAGCGCGCACAGCTCGGTCTGACGCCGAAGAGCCTGAAGGCCATGAAGGCGAAGATCGTCGACACCGGCACCGTGAAGCGGTCCCGTCTGGATGAGCTGCTGGAGGAAGCCCGCGAGTTCGCGGTCGAGCACGCTGCGGAGTACCAGGCAGCCGTGGACGGCTATGTCTCCAGCGTGCTCTCCGGTGAGATCGTCTCCTGTGAGGAGATCGTGCTTTCCTGTCAGCGGTACATGCGCGACCTTGAGAACCCGAAATGGGAGTTCCGCAGCGAGCCCGCCTGCGAGGTTGTGGCTATCATCGAAACGATGATGTGCCACCAGCAGGGCGAATTTATGGACGGCACGCCGCTGCGCGGGTCCCCGTTCAAGCTGCTGCCGTATCACCTGTTTATCGTGTTCAACATCATGGGCTTTTACGTCGCCGGCACGCAGCTCCGGCGCTTCACCGAGGCCCAGGATTTCATCCCGCGTAAGAACATCAAGACGACCTTTGCCGCGGCTCTGGCGTGGGCGCTGGCGCTCTACTACGCGCCCAGCGGGTCCAAGGTCTACGAGGTCGGCGGCGCGCTCAAGCAGGCGCTGGAGGGCTTCGATTTTATCTCCTACAGCGTCCGTCGGCTTCGCCTGACAGTCGCGGACGATCCGGAGAACGGTCTGCGGATCATCAACAACAACGTCGAGCACTCCATCACCGGCGACGTCGGCGACGCAGGCTTCATCAGCATCAACGCGCTGGCCGCCAGCACAGACAAGCAGGATTCCTTTAACTGCAACATCGTCATTGCCGACGAGGAGCACACCTACAAGGACCCGCGCCAATATCAGGTGCTCAAGGATGCGACAAAGGCCTACTCAAACAAGCTCGTCATTGGCATTTCCTCCGGCGGCAAGCTGGCGCACGGCTTTCTCGCGCGGCGTGTGGAGTACTGCCGGAAGGTCCTCAAGGGTACGATCACCGGCGACGCAGCCGACAGTCTGTTTATTTTCCTTGCCTGCGCGCCGCGCATGGACAACGGCGACATCGACTATACCAACCCGACCGTGCTGCAGGGCTGCAATCCCGGTTGGGGGCAGTCCATCCGCCCGCAGGATATGCTTAACGACGCCGCCCAGGCAAAGGACGACCCGCAGCTTCGCCCGGAGTTTTTGCAAAAGTCGCTCAACGTGTTCACAGCCGAGCTGAAGGCCTATTTCAACATCGACGAGTTCCGCGCGAGCGACGGCAAGTACAGCTGGACTCTCGACGAGCTGCGCCGGCTCCCGATCCGCTGGTACGGCGGCACGGACCTCTCAAAGCTGCACGATCTGACCGCGGCGTGCCTGTTCGGGCACTACAGGGGCGTGGATATCATCGTTCCGCACTGCTGGTTCCCGATCGTCGCCGCGACGCAGAAGGCGCAGGAGGACGAGATTCCGCTCTTCGGCTGGAAGGACGACGGCTGGCTCGATATGTGCAACGACAAAGTGCTCAACCACCACGACGTGGTCAAGTGGTACGCGGCGCGGCGCACGGAGGGCTTCAAAATTCGCCGCATCGGTCACGACCGGAAGTTCTGCCGTGAGTATTTCATCGAAATGAAAAAGCAGCACTTCCCGATCAAGGACCAGCCGCAGCTGTTCACCCGAAAAAGCGAGGGCTTCACCTACCTGCGCGACAGCGCGAAGCGCGGCACGCTTTACTACTGCCACGCCGAGCCGTTTGAATACTGCGTGCAGAACGTCCGCGCCATCGAAAAGGCAGACGATATGATCCAGTACGAAAAGCTCGCGCCGCATCTGCGCATCGACGTGTTTGACTGCGCGGTATTCGCGGCCTGCGCTTATCTGGAGGACCTGGAAGCACGCAGCAAGGGCGCCGGCTGGTACGATACGAAAGAAAAAGAAGGCGGTGACGCATGAAAACATACATTCGCAGCCGCGTGAAGAGCGCGGCGAGCACACAGAAGCGCTCCGGCAACGACCTGCTGGGCCTTTACCTCGGCGGAAGCCTCGACGATCTGAGCGTTTGCGGCTACACGTCGCTGCTCCAGTCGCCGGACGTGGCCGCGGCCATCTCTCCCGCGGCGGAGATCATCGGCTCGACCACGATCTACCTTATGCGCAATACCGATAACGGCGATGTGCGCGTGAAAAACGCGCTCAGCCGCTTCCTGGACGTCACCCCGTATGCGCTCGGCACACGGAAAACGCTCATGGAGTGGATCGTGACGACTATGCTGGCCTACGGAAACGCCTACGTCCTGCCGGTCACGCAGAACGGCCAGCTTGCCGACCTCGTCCCCATGACGGGCGCAAGTGCCAGCGAGACCGCGGACGGCGGCTATTCGGTCCTGTGGAAAGGCCGGACGTTCATGCCTGATGAGGTGCTCAATTTTCCATTCAACGTCGACCCGCAGCAGCCCTGGCGCGGCCGCGGTGTGCGCATCCAGCTGCGCGACGTGCTGCAGAATCTCAAGCAGGCGTCGGCGACGACCAATCAATTCATGTCCAGCAAGTGGAAGCCGAGCGTCATCGTCAAGGTCGATGGCCTTTCCGACGAGTTCTCGTCCGAAGAGGGCCGCAAGCGCCTGCTCGAACGATACATCGCGAGCGAGGACGCCGGGCAGCCGTGGATGATCCCCTCCGACCTCATCGACATTCAGACCGTCAAGCCGCTGAGCCTCGCCGACCTTGCCATCAATGACTCGGTCCAGCTCGACCGGCGCAGCGTCGCGGCCGCGTTCGGCACGCCTCCCTTCCTGCTCGGCATCGGCGAGTACAAGCAGGACGAGTACAACAACTACATCCGGCGAAAGATCGTTCCTCTCTCGACCGGCATCGCGCAGGAGCTCACGCGAAAGCTCCTCACCTCGCCGGACCTTTACTTCAAATTCTCCACGCGCCGACTCTACGCCTACTCGCTCAGCGAGCTCGCGCAGGTCGGCGACGACCAGTACGTCCGCGGCATCATGACCGGCAACGAGGTCCGCGAATGGCTCGACCTTAGCCCGCGCGAGGGCCTGGATGAGCTGGTCATCCTCGAAAACTACATCCCCCGCGGCATGATCGGGGACCAGAACAAACTGAAAGGAGACGGCAGCAATGGAAATGAATGACCGCACTGCCCGGCAGGTCCGCTCGCTTGCGCAGAAGTTTTCAACGCGCGAGGCGGACGGCAATCTCTACATCGAGGGATACTTCTCCGTATTCGATTCGCCTTATCCCCTCTGGGAGGGCGCGGAAGAGATCGTCAAGCCCGGCGCGTTCGCCGACTGCCTCGGGCAGGACGTGCGCGCTCTCGTCAACCACGATACCACCCTTGTCCTCGGGCGTACGAAGGCCGGCACGCTCGAGCTGAAGGAGGACAGCCACGGCCTTTGGGGAAAGATCACGATCAATCGGGACGACGCCGACGCCATGAACCTCTATGCCCGCGTCCAGCGGGGTGACGTCGACCAGTGCTCGTTTGGTTTTGATATTGAGCGTGAGACCTTTATAGATCTTGGCGACGGCCGCTGCCGCTGGGAGATCGAAAAGGTCAACCCGCTGTTTGAGGTCAGCGTCTGCACATTCCCTGCCTATGAGGGAACGTCGGTCAGTGCCCGCAGGCAGCAGCTCGAAACCATCAAGCAGCGCGAGGCGCAGGCCTGGCGCGAATCCATGAAATCAAGACTGGAGGCAACGAAACATGGCACTTAAAGTTTTGCTCCTGCGCAAGAAGCTCAACGAGCAGAATGCGGAGCTCACGAAGCTCCGCACCACGCAGGCCGGCTACGCTAAGCGCGAAGCCGAGCTGGAAAAGGACATCGAGGCCGCCGCGACCGAGGAGGAAAAGGCGGCGGTCGAGGAGGCCGTCACCGCCTTTGAGGACGAGAAGCAGGCCACCGAGGACGCGATCGCGGCCGCGACCGAGGCCATCGATTCCCTCACTGCTCAGATCGACGAGCTGGAGACCGCGGCGCAGGACGCTGCTGGCTCCATCACCGGCGACACTCCCCCTGCCGACGACGGCGGCGACGAGAACCGCGCCCGCGGCAACATCAAGAAAAGAGGTGCAAGAACCATGATCCCTGAGACCCGCGAAATGCTCCACGGCATCGAGCTGCGCACGCTGCGCGCGCAGGTTCAGCGCAGCGACGTCACCGACTTCCTGCAGCGCGTGCGCGACCTGATGGGCCAGAAGCGCTCCGTCAAGGGCGCCGAGCTCGGCATCCCCGAGACCCTGCTGCCCATCCTGCGCGACACCACCGAGCGCTACAGCAAGCTCTATTCCCACCTGCACGTCACCCCGCTCAAGGGCAAGGCCCGCCAGAACATTGCCGGCGCGATCCCCGAGGCGGTCTGGACCGAGGCGACCGCCAAGCTCAACGAGCTGGACATCGACTTCTCCCAGATCGAAATGGACGGCTACATGGTCGGCGGCTTCGTCGTCATTCCCAACTCCACGCTTGAAGACGACGACAACCTCGAGCTGCTCGCCACCGTCATTGACTACCTCGGCCAGGCCATCGGCAAGGCTGTGGATAAGGCGGCCGTTTACGGCGACGGCGACAAGAAGCCCGTCGGCTTCGTCCATCGCCTGTCCCTGAGCGCAAAGCCCGGCTGGTGGGGCTCCCAGCAGGCCGATTTTACCGACCTGCACACCAGCAACGTCCTCAAGCTCGACCTTTACGAAAAGGACGGCGTCGCCTTCTTCCGTCCGCTGATCGCGGCCCTCGGCAAGGCGAAGCCCAACTACTCCAACGGCCAGCTCGTCTGGGTCATGAACCGCACCACGCACATGGACCTCATGGCCCGTGCCATGAGCTGGAACAGCGCCGCAACGCTGCTCGCCGGCATGGACGACACCATGCCCGTCATCGGCGGCACCATCGTCGAGCTTGACTTCATGGCCGACTATGACGTCGCCGGCGGCTTTATGGATCTCGAGCGCTGGGTCGAGCGCTCCGGTGCGACCATCGACTACAGCGACATTCCGCTTTTCATCCAGAACTGCACGACCTTCAAGGGCCTGCAGCGCTTCGACGGCAAGCCGGTGTTTGGCGAGGCGTTTGTCATCGTCAACTACAACAACACCAACCCCGTCACCTCGCTGAGCTTCGCGCCCGACTACAACGGCGATCCCGCCACGCTGGTCGTCGCCGCGGCGGTGCCTGCCTCCGGCAGCTCCACGCTTACCGTCTCCGGCTCGACCGGCTCCAAGCAGATGTACCTGGTCTCCGGCGTTCCCGTCAACGTTCCCAAGGGCGCGGCCCTGGGCGACAGCTGGACGGTCCTGCCGACCACCAAGAAGGTGAGCGCGGTCTCCGGCAACTTCGTCACCGTCTGCGACCTTGACGCTGCGGGCCGCGTGATCGGCGTCGGCGCGGCTGCCGTGCCCGGCTCCGCGGGCTAAGCGAAAGGAGGCCGTGACGTATGGCGGATGTGAAACAGTTTACCGATCCCGAGCTTCTGCTCAACATGCTTGAGCTTGATCTTGATATGCGCAAGCCGGACGATCGGCGCGTCGGCCAGCTGCAGGACCTGCTCAACGTCGCGGCCTCCCGTCTTGCCCGCAAGGGCATCACGCTGCGCGACACGCTCGACGACGCCCACCTGCAGGTCAGCCTCGCCGCGTGGCTTTACCGGCGGCGCAATCAGATCGCCGGCCCTGCCATGCCGGAATCCCTGCGCCTCGACATCAACGACCGCCTGATCGGCGAAAAGGCGGGTGGTCTCGATGGCTAACCCCTACACCTTCTCCGATGTCGTCACGCTCATCCGCGAGGTGGAGAGCTACGATGCCGAGGGCCGCGTGCAGATCACCGAGCAGCGGCGCGAGTCCTATGCGGAGGTCCGCAGCGTGACCTCCCGCGAGACCTATGCCGCGATGGCGATCAACCTTTCGCCGGAGTTCAAGCTCATTCTCCCGAGCTTCGTCGACGATTACGCCGACGAAAAGCTCGTCGAGTACAACGCGCGCCGCTACCACATCCTGCGCGTTTACCGCGCGGACGACGGCACCTGTGAGCTGACGGTCTCTCAGACCAAGGGCCCCGTGTCCGATTCGGGCACAGCCTGGAGGGACCGCTGATGAAAACGCTCGACGATCTCATCCTCGACGCCGTTACACCGGTGGTAAAGCCCTGTGTGCAAGACCTCTATACCGGAGAGGCGGTCGAGTACTGTACCTTCAACTACAACGAGCTCGCCGCCGCCTTCGGCGATAACCGCGCCCACGCCATGCGCGCGCTCGTGCAGGTCCACTACCTTGCCCCGCTCAAGGCGAACACCGTCGCGACGCGGCGTGCCCTCTGGCAGGCGCTCGCGACGGTCGATGCGTTCACCGCGCCGGACATCGAAAACGCCAGCGACCAGACCGGCCAGCACTATGTGTTCGAGTTCGAGGCGATCGGAGGCGTTGGCTATGCCTAAAGTCGAGATTGACGGCCTGGATGACCTGCTGCTTTCGTTCCGCGAGCTTGCCCAGATCCCCGATGAGGTGGTGGACGATATGCTCAATGCGCAGGCCGACATCGCCGCTGCCGCGCAGCAGGAAGAAGCCAAAAAGATGCTGGTCGGCGATTATGTGACCGGAACAACGGCCCTGTCCATCAAGAAAGGCAAGATCAAACTGAAAAACGGGCAGCATATCCTTTACGTCACGCCGACCGGCACGCGCAAGCGCGGCAAGCGAAAGATTTCTAAAACGCGCAACGCCGAGATCGCCTTCATCAACGAATACGGCGATCCGGGACGACGCATCCCGGCCCGTCCCTTTATCCGCACGGCCAACGAGCGGACCGCGCCGGAGCAGGAAAAAGCCGCGCTGAAAGTCTACGACAATTATCTCAAATCAAAAGGTTTGTAAAGGAGGTTTGCCCTCATGTATTTTCGCGCCAGCAACATCATGTTTGCGCCAATCGCCTCGAACGGTATGGACACCGAAACCGCGTTGCCGACCTACGGCACGGCTGTCAAGATCGGTTCTCTAAACCGTATTTCCGATAACATCGACCGCGTCGAGGCCAGCGGCTACGGCGACAACGCCCGCAAGGTCCACGTCGACGAATTTCGCAGCTACGGTCTCGACGTGGAGATCACGCACATTCCCCGTGCCACCTATGCCTCTCTCAACGGTGCATCGGTTGACACCTCCTCCAAGGACATCACGTTCAAGGACAACGACCAGGCGCCCTATGGCGGTCTCGTCTGTGTCCGCGGCGGCCGCGACGACGACGACAAGGACTTCTACGTCGGCGTGTACTATCCCAAGCTCAAATCAGCCATGCAGGGAAAGGACATCAGCACCAAGGGTGAGAACATTACGCTTGTCACCGAAAAGCTCCACTTTGCGGGCCTTGCGTGCAAGAACCATGTTTGGTGCGAGGAGTCGGACGAATTCGCGACCGAGGCCGAAGCGGTGACGTGGTGCAAAACAAAGCTCGGCGTCAGCTCGGACTGATCGCCGTTCCGTAAAAGGCGCGGTCTCCCCGCGCCTTTTTTGAAAGGATGCTTATGAAAACAGTTAAGTTTGAACTCAACGGTCAGCCCTTTTTTCTTTGCTTTAACGGCGCGGCCTTTTTTGCGCTGCAGGAGAAATTCGGCGAGGGCTTCAACATCGGCACGCTGCTGGCTGAAACCAACGGCAAATACGATACGCTCTGCGAGCTGCTTTCGCTGCTCTCCGAGCAGGGCGAACTGACGCGCCGCTACCTCGGCTATGCTCCCGCGGATATCCCCGCGCCGGAATTCTTTGCCGTGACGCTTTCCCCGCTGGATGCGCTCCGCGCCAAAAAAGAGGTCCTGGATGCGCTCCGCCTCGGCTTTGCCCGCGACGTCAAGGATACGCAGGGCATCGATCTTTATGAGCTGGAGTATCAAAAAAAAACGGGCTCGGCCTGAATGCCTCGCAGTACATCGGCACGCTGACGCAGGCGCTCGGGCTGTCCGTCCGCGAGGGCCTGCTGCTCACGCTGGGGCAGGTCAACGATCTCCTTTGCATTAGGCTCAAATCTCTCCCCCCAAGGAGGTAACGATGGCAACTCGTTTTGTTACCACAAAGTTCGCGCTGGAAGGCGAAAAGGAATACAAGGATTCCGTCAAACGGATCAACGATACCCTGTCCGAGCTCCGGTCGGAGGAAAAGCTGCTCTCTGAGCAGTTTAAGGGACAGGCCAATTCGCTCGAAGCGCTGCGCGCCAAGCAGAAAAATCTGTCTGCGCAGTATACCGAGGTCACACAGAAGGTCGACCTTGCAAAGGCACAGCTGGATAAATACAACGCGGGCCTTGACGAGTGCCGCGACGCGATGGACGCCGCCCGCAGCGCGATCGAGAGCTCCGGCAGCAGCGTCGAAGCTCTGAGCAAGAGCGAACAAAACCTTACCAAAGAGCAGAAAACTTTGCTCGACCAGTATCGCCAGGCAGAATCCTCCATGAAAAAAATGGAGTCCGGCGTTCATAGCATGACGCTGCAGTACAACAATGCGCAGGCGGCGCAGCTCAAGCTCTCCTCCTCGATTGAGGAGTATTCCCGCTACGTTGCCGAAGCGGAAACGTCTACGGACGGCCTGGCCTCTTCCATCGACGAATATGGGAAAACGGTCGGAGACGCCAATGAGGAAACCAGCCTGTTCGGCGAGATTCTTGGCGGCAATCTGCTCAGCGACGCGATCTCTAAAGGCGTCAGCGCCGTCATCGGCCTGTTCCAGGAAGCGATCGACAAAGGCACCGAATACAGCCGCTCAATGGCGACGCTGACCGCTGCAGGCGAATCTGCCGGCTATACCGCCTCGCAGACCGCAGAGGCATACGGAAGAATGTATACGGTCATCGGCGACGAGGAATCGTCCATGACCGCCGTCAATTACCTCCAGCGTCTCGGTCTGGAACAGAATGAGCTGCTAAAGATCACGGATATGCTGTCCGGCGCCTACATCAAGTTCAACGGCGACCTCAACCTTCCCGGCCTTGCCGAGGCGATGGTCCAGCTCAAAAATACCGGCGAGGTCACGGGCGAGCTCCAAAAGGTTCTGGAGCAGTCCGGCATAGACGTCAACGAATTTAAGGACGGCATTGCGCTGACGGCGGATGGCACGCAGCGGCTCATTTCATTCCTGACCGTCCTCTCCAATCAAACAGCCGGCGTCACCGAAAGCTTTCGCAATGCGAACCCCGAGATCATCGAAATGAACGAAACGCAGCTGCGTTTGAATCAGGCAATGGCGGATTTTGCCGAGCAGGCCGCCCCTGTTCTGACATTTTTAACCGAGCTCGCCACCGCGCTGCTGTGGTGTGCGAATCAGGCGTGGGAGCTGATCTCGTCCCTGTTCCAGCTTGACAATACCAAGGCAAGCCCCGAAGTATCGCTGACGGACGTTTCGACCGATACGCATAACCGGAACCGGCGCCGCGGCAGCCGCGACGGCTCCCATGCTTCCGGGCTTGCTTATGTTCCGTTCGATGGGTACCTTGCGGAGCTCCACGAGGGTGAGCGCGTACTGACGGCGCAGCAGAACGCTGAGCTGAGCGCCTATCGGACAAGCGCAGCATTTCTGTCTGCCCCATCCACCCCTACTCCTTCTCCCGCGACCGCACAGAGCGCCGCACGGCGCGAGAACGTGACCATTGACGTCACGCTCGAGCTGGACGGTCAGACGCTCGCGCGCAAGCAGTACCCGCTCATGCAGGCCGAGGGCCGCCGGCGCGGCACCCCGCTGGCCGGAAAGGAGGGCACCTGATGTCAAAATATCCAGCTATCGTGGATGGGCAGGACTTCACCGACCTGTTCCACAAATACGGCTACGAGGTCACCTACGAGTTCCGCGAGGGCGAGAACGGCGGCCTCATGTGCTCCGGCGAGGAGCAGCGCGATCTGCTCGCCATCAAGCCGACGATCGTCGGCACCACCAACGACGCGCCGACCGAGCGCATCACCGCGCTGCTGACGGCCTGCCTCAAAAACGAAGTCCTCTTCCGCTACTTCGACCTCTGGACCGGCGCGGAGAAAACCATCACCGCGCACCCCACGGTCGACACCGTGTCCGTCCTGCTCGACGACAGCGGCACGCATTGGTGGAACGGCTTCCGCGTTACCATGAGGGCCAAGTGATGAGTCTGAACACCGTAAAATACAAAGGCGAGCTCCTCGCCGAGGACGAGCGCATCAGCACCGACACACCCGGCGTGCTGGGCGAGTACAAGGAGCTGCGCGCGGACGCGCTCGAGGCCGACACGCTCGACATCACCGTTTTGTCCGAATCGGGCACGATCCGCAGCTTTAAGAAAAACGACAAGGTCGAGTATTTCCGCTCCGGCAGCCGCGTCGGCGTCTACTACCTGCAGAGCGTCACGCGCGTGGGACCGAAGCTCTACACGCTCTCTGCGCTTTCCGCGGTCGGGCTGCTGATCGTCCGGCCACACCGCGGCGGCATCTACACCGGGCAGACGGTCGCCGAGGTCGTCGCGGAGATCTGCGGCGACATCCCCGTGCTCATCGAGACCGTCTACCGCGGCATCAAACTCTACGGCTGGCTGCCCATTGCCTCGGCGCGCGACAGCCTCGTGCAGGTGCTCTTTGCCATCGGCGCGTGGCTGCACACGGACGAGAACGGCACGCTGCGCGTGCAGAAGCTCTGGGACGGCACGGCGAGCATCATCGGCCCCGGGAGCGTCCACGCTGCGAACATCCAGGTCAAGTACCTCGACCCCGTCAGCTCGGTCGCCGTCACCGAGCACCAGTACATTGCCGGCACGGAGGACGTCACGCTCTTCGAGGGCACGGCCCAGCAGGGCGACGTGATCGAGTTCGACGAGCCGGCGCACACGCTCACGGCCGAGGGCTTCACCGTCCTTGAGAGCGGCGCGAACTACGCCGTCCTCTCTGCGGGCACCGGCAAGCTCACCGGCAAAAGCTACGTCCACAACCGGCGCGTCGTCACGCGCACCGTGACCGAGGGCGCGGCAAAGAACGTCGAGGAGATCGCCGACGCGACGCTCGTCTCGCTCGTCAACTCCTCCGCGGTCGCGCAGCGCATGGCAGCCTATTACGCCTGCCGCGAGCAGCTCACCGTGGACGTCAACCCAGCAGCCGAGCACGCCGGGCACGTCGTCTCGCTCTGGAACGAGTGGGACAAACAGCAGACGCTCGCCTGCATCGCCTCGCGCGAGACGAAGATCTCCGGGCTGCTCAAGTCCCGCACCTCGGCGCTCGTCGGCTTTCTTCCCCCGCAGCCGGAATCGTCGGAGTATTTTGATGAGCGCGTGCTGCTCACCGGCTCCGGCACTTGGACCGTGCCGGAAGGCGTGACCACCTACACCAAAGTTCTTATCGGCGGCGGGCAGGGCGGCGCAAGCGGGTTAAAAGGCGGCGATCCGCCTGCACAAGTCGAAACATCAGAATCAAGCTCTGTCACGGATAGTTCCGACCGCTATGTCGGAATGCTTTGGACGGAAGGCGGTGCAGGCGGCGAAGCCGGTCTTGGCGGCATGGGCGGGAAAATACTTATTGAAACAGTCCAGAATGCCGTGCCCGGAACTAAAGTACCATATTCGTGCGGTGTTGGCGGCGCAGGAGGCATTTATTCTGCCGACGGCAGCGTAAATGGCTCTGAGGGGACCGCAACCACGATGGGTGGCTCTTCCAGCAACAGCGGCTCACACAGCGAAAACGGATACACTGACCCGACGACCGGAGAAAGTTTTTCTCTCAAAGGTGACACCGGTATTGCAGGCTCAAAAGGCCACGGAAAAGTTAAAGAAGGCAATAGCTACGTTGACAAACCAAGCCCAACGATCACTTACAATGGCGTGACCTATACGCAAGGTGCAGACGGCGGAGCATCCGAAGCATCTAACGGCGGGTACAAACACGAACCATATCATTCAATGGGTTGGTCTTATGATCAAGCGCTTGGCGGAGGCCCCGCAGCCGGAAACAATGGTTCGGCAGGCGGGAATGGATTTGGCTATATTTATTCGAATGGCGCACGAATCACGACGGGTCGCGGCGGAAAAGGCGGAGACGCGGTTGCGCCAGCCAAAGAAACTGCTGGACGCGGAAAAGGCGGGAAAGGCGGAAATGGTGGCGGAGGCGGTGGAAGCGCTGGGCGCGGTTCATCGTGGCAACGGTGGCCCAATAAAGGCTATACCGTAAGTCAAGCCAACCTCAGTGCATCTTCCGGCGGCAGCAACGGCGGCGGCAATGGCTCGGACGGCGGGCAAGGCGGCGACGGCTGCATCATCATCTACTACCGCAAGAAAAAAGAGCTTCAGTCCGGCCCGCTCGTGACCAGCAACAACCTTGGCCTGCTCGATTCCCTCGGGCGGAGAATGATCGTTTAAGGAGGTTTTTATGCCGAGCGATTATTACACCATGCTCTACACCGGCGAGAAGACCGACGAGCTATTGCAGCGCGTGGACGAGGGCGAGATCATCATCCCCTCCTCGACGGCGGGCAGCACGAAAAAATTCAAGCTGACGGTGGACGACACCGGCGCCGTCAGCGCAACGGAGGTGACGACGTAATGGTACAGGGCGACGCTTACTCCATTGAGGTTGAGATCACCAACGAGGGACAAACGCTCAGCCCCCCGGCCGTCTCTCTGGTCGAGATCGCGCTGCTGAACCTCGTCAAGACCTATCCGGGCGATGTCACGTTTTCCGACGGCAAATTTCACTTTCCCCTCACGCAGACGGAGACCTTCGGTCTTCCGACCGTCTGCCCCATGCAGGTGCGCGTGAAGTTCCCGAGCGGCGACGTGATCGGCTCGGAAATGCAGCAGATCGATGTTAAACGCGCGCTCAGCAGGGCGGTGATCTGATGGCTGCGATCACGTTTGACGTCGGCAGGAAAAAGGCAGCCTTTTCCATCGGGACGCCGGCGGCCATCGGCATCGGCTTCCATGTTTCGGTCCGTGAGGTCGGCGGCGAGCCGTATGACGGCCCATATACCGTGACGCCCGACTTTGAGACGCAGGAGCTTGCCACAAAGGACAGGCTTCTGAAAGACAATGTGACTGTTGATCCCATTGTAGTCGCCCGCGTGGAAAACCCCGCGGGCGGAAAAACAATTTTTATCGGAGGTATTTTCAATGGCTGAAAATCAGTACAACAGCAAAATCGTACTCTCGAGCGGCGAAGTCCTCATGGACCTCACCCAGGACACCGTGGTCGCGGACAAGCTCCTCAAGGGCTTTACTGCGCACGGCAAGGACGGCGCGCCCATCACCGGCTCCTGCGAATTTGACGCGGACACCGGCGACGCCACCGCGGGCGCGGCGGAAATTCTGACCGGCAAGACGGCCTATGTCACCGGCAGCAAGGTCACCGGTACCATGCCGAACAACGGGGCCAAGACGCTCAACATCACGGAAAAGGGTAAGCCGGTCACCATCCCCCAGGGCTACCACGACGGCAGCGGCAAGGCGCAGATCGACGCAGCCGAAGAGGCGAAGCTGATCCCCGCCAACATTCGCGAGGGCATCACCGTCCTCGGCGTGCTCGGCACGATGTCCGGCAGCGAGGGCATGAAGCCGCAGGCCAAGAACGTCACACCCACGTTCGCCTCGCAGGAGGTTCTGCCCGACGAGGAGTACAACTGCCTCAGCTCTGTCACGGTGGCGGCGATCCCGATTGCCTACACCGACAATGCGCAGGGAGGCAAGACGGTCACCATCGGCTGAGGAGGTGCGGCATGGCCAACAACAAAGTCCAGCTCAGCGACGGAACAGTCCTGCTTGACCTGACCGGGGACACCGTAACGCCGGAGACGCTCATGGCCGGCGTCATTGCCCACAACGCAGCGGGCGAGCGGATCGTCGGCATCTGTGTGGCGAAGGAATTTAACGTGGACGGGTCCGTGGTCAAGCTCGTTGATGTCCCCTCCCGCACGATGCAGCAGGAGGGCTCGACGCTCAAGCTCTCGCCGGCTGCGATCAACGAGCACACGCTCACCATCTAAGGAGGAGCACATGGCAAATACGAATTACATTAACAGCTTTGAAGTAAACGGCGTCGAGATCCCTGTGCGCGACCCTGGCATTTCGCAGTGGGCGCGTGAGCCAAGCGCCCCCGAATATACGGCCGAGGATGTCGGCGCGTTCCCTGCCGTCCTCGGCGGCAGCGCCGGTCAGGTACTGACGAAGACCGCCGATGGACAGGAATGGAAAACACCGAGTGGGGCGGCATCGTATTACAAGACCTTTACCGCTGCCCAGTGGACACAGACCGATGCGGAGGCGACCATGAGCATCCCGCGAAGCGAGCATGGGCTGCTGGGCAATGACGTTTTCGCGCAAGCATCTATCTTGTCAAGCGGCGCCTATCGGAAAGGCACATGGGCAAGCCTTGAGACCTATGCCATGATCGCCGCTGACGGGACCATTACACTGCACACATCGTCCGCCTTCGACGGCGCTGTGCTGCTGATCGGATAAGGAGGAGTATATGAGCGGATTTTACGGAGTGAATTACAGGATCAACGGCCACCGCGTCGGCTTTGTTCAGGCATTGAATGGAGTATACCGTGTGATCTTCGAGCGCTGCTACGAGGAAAACACGCTGGAGGCGGTCGAGGCCATCGACTGGCAGAATGTCACGGGTGAGCAGGTCCGCACGGACTATCCGGCTTGCCCACTGCCAGAGGGCTACACCTTTTCCGTGCAGGAAATCGAGTACACAAAGCAGGGCTACTTTACCGTTATCCTCAAAACGGATAAGCAGCATTGGGGAGATGTCACGCCCTATCAGGCGCAGATCGAGAGCCTGAACGCTGCCGTCGCCCAGAAGGATACGCAGCTCACCGAGAGCGAAGAAAACCTTGCCGCTGCCAACGCGCAGCTGGCGGAACTGGAGGCCACCTATGATGCAAACTGAAAAGCTCAACGCCATTAAGGGCGCGATCACGGACGGAAAGCTCGTGCGGGCCGCCGGCGGTATCACGCAGCGCACGGAGCAGAGCGACAAGCTCGGCTTTGACTGGAGGATCTTCACCGTCAACGACGTGGACGTCCGAAAGGATTACGTCGAGCAGGCAAATCCGGTCGGCATGAGCGCCGACAATCCCATCGAATACACGGAGGGCGTGCCGCTCATCAACAACGCCTTCTACCGCGTGGACGGTGTGATCAAGGTCTACATGGACGGCTGGGTAGACTGGGAGGGCTGACGTGACCGCCTATGAGGCTGCCGTCCAGGAGAAAGACCAGCTTTATTCGCGCATTCAGCTCGTCCGGGAGGAGATCAAGCAGGAGCAGGACTCCGGCAGACGCGGAGAGCAGAAGCACCGTCTTCGCATCCTGTTCGAGATGTACCACGAGAGCCTTGAGCGGCTGGAATCTCTTCGCCCACCGCAGGAAAAGCGGCACAAGGCGGTCAAGCGGACGGTCATACACACCGGTGCTGCCGGAGCAGATGTCAACAGCTTTGACTTCTTCGAGCGCTGCGACTTGACCTTTGCAGACCTCGAAGGAAATCAAGTCCGTTGGGATGACCTCGGCTCGGACAATGGCGAGAGCCGCGCACGGCTCATGAGGGCGCTCCGGCGCGGCCGCGCGGCGGTCTCAGACCGCCAGCGCGAAACGCTCGATCTCCTCCTGCAGGGCAAGACCGCGACGGAGATCGCCGAGCAGCTCGACGTGAACAAGGCCACGGTCTCCCGCACGCTGCTCCGCGCGAAGAAGGTCCTTAACGATAAGGCGGAGGATCTGCGCGAGCATCCGAACCGTCTTGACCTGGCCGAACCGGAAACGGCGCGCTATGTACTCTCCCGCCTGACGGAGACGCAGGCCGTGTATCTCTACCTCTACTATGGCGAGTGGCTGGATATGCGCTCGATCGGCGCACTGCTGGGCGTGGACCATTCGACCGTCTGCCGCACGATCCATCGCGCGGCCGGCCGCATCCGCGCCCTCTGCACCGACGGCAGCGGCGTAGAGCTGCTGGGCGTGGACGCGCTCGAGCCGGCGCTGTATGCGCTCTACCGGCAGCACGCAGCGGACGATCTGATCCCGGAGCGGGCCAGAGCTGCGGCACGCAGGGCGACCGCCTCCGGAGCCCAAAAGCGGCAGGAGCGGACGCCAGATCGCGCGCTGATAACGGCGCCGATATGGGGCCAGCGAAGGCACCGCGCAGCGGCGCAGAGCCGTCTCCTGCGTGCGTTGGAAGACGCGGCGGCTCAGCGTACCGGCTCGCTCCTCGCGCGTCTACGCGCGCTTCTGCGGGCCTTCCGCGTGAAAATAACAAGAGCCGCCTGACCATCAGGCGAGGCCGTGCATTGCAGTTAAGTCACGGGCATTCCGAGAGATCAAGAACACAGGAAGCAGCTCCCACCGAACAGCCCACAAGCGTCCAGCGGACACCCGTATTCAATCCTCGGCTGCCCATTCCAAGTTCCCGAGATTTCGTTTCTGCCGGTTGATTTTTTCGACAAGGGAATCACTCGAATCACATTGCTTTTCACCTTTTCCGCCGCCGGAACGGACGGGGCCGATGCCCGGCGAGATTGTAACAGGCAGGAGGTGGTGATCGTCCCCCAGACAGACGGAATGCCTGTGACTTAGCTGCAATGCAGACGCAAAAGGCCGCAACAAAGGACGGCAGGAGTTATTGAATCGAAAGCGAGGATGCAAGTGAAAGAAGACTTTAAGACCATTATCCTCAAAATCAAGGGAGTTTGGACGGAAGTCGTGGACGACTGCCGCGCTACCGTTTCCAAGCCTCCGCTCGGGCATGAGCCGAGCGGTGATTTCAGACGGGATATCCTCATCGCCGAGCACAGCCCGATCCGCGGCATTCGCGTTAAGTGGAGCTGGCACTGCATTAAAAGCTGGATCGCCACGCACTGGAGCCGCCACAAGTGGGAATGCTTCATCAGCTCTCAGCGTTCAGACCGCACGGGCATTCCACGCGACAAGCTCCCGCAGGACGTGCCGGTAGACTTTACCGGGGAAGCAAACGCACAGGCCTTGATCGATACTATGCGTAAGCGCCTCTGCCGACGGGCGTCACCGGAGACACGCGCCTATGCGGAGGACTTCAAGCGGGCACTGCGTGAGGTAGAGCCGGAGCTCTCTGACGTACTCGTCCCGAATTGCGTATATCGCTGCGGCTGTCCTGAAATAGACTGTTGCGGGGAGTGGCAGAGAATGTGCAGAGAAACGAATCAGAGCATTGATACCGGCAGCATCAAATATCGCTATCGGTGCTACAACGATCTGTTTTACGGCACCGAATAAAACAAAAAGGAGATTAAAACAATGGCTACTTACAAGAGAATCGCATCCGACGGCAAGCCCATCGAAGTCACCGATACCCCCGCGGGCCTGAGCGAGAGCGCGGGCGTCAAGAACAGCATCAAGCAGCCGGTCATGCGCCGCGACCTTGAGCGCGCCGGCACGGAGATCTACGTCCTGCCGCAGTACAAGCTCACCTACGATGAGGACGGCTACTGCGTCAAGAAGGAGAAGTGCCACATCCCGGACGATATCGCAGCGAAGCTCGCGGAGCTGAACAAGTGAGCAGGGCCGGAGGCAACTCCGGCCGATCCTGAACGAAAGAGAGAGTACGCCTATGGAACAAATCGCGCAGGCCGCGGCGCTGTGCTCGGAGATCACGGTCATCCTTGCGGCGCTGGCCATGCTCATCAAGCCCATCCGGAGCAAGCTGCTGGGGCTGGACAAGCTGACCGACGCGCTCAAATGCCAGCTCCGGCACGACATGCTGCACACCTATTACCGACACCGGGAGGATCATACGATCCGCCAATACGAGCTGGAGGATTTTCTCTATCTCTACCGCGGGTACAAGGCCCTCGGTGGAAACAGTTTCATTGACCGCATCAAAAGCGAGATCGACGAGTGGGAGGTGGTAAGTCGATGGATTGGGCCGAAACCATCCTCGCGGGCGTGTGCGTGGTCTGCATGACGCTTCTGGGCATCGATTTCTATAAGTCCGCGCGGGAAAAACTCAAGACCATGCGCAAGCGCGACAAATACGTATGGGCGGCCATCTTTAACCTGACATGGTACTGCATCGTGAGTCTCGTACTCACCGCCAACGACAAGACCGTGCCGGACAGCCTGACCGTCGCGTGGTTCGCCGCGTGGACGGCAGAGCTGGCGCTGCTCGCCAACATCAAAATCAAGTGCAAAGGAGAATGAAATGGACCTCTTGCTGAAAAAACTCGCGAACCTCCTGAGCGTGAAATCGCTCGTGACCATCGCGCTGACCATCACGTTCTGTGTGCTCACCATCCAGAACGCGATCCCTGAGAACTTCATGAACGTCTACACGATGGTCGTGACGTTCTATTTCGTCAAGCAGCTCAACACGGAGACGGGCAATGGCAACGGCGGCTGATGTGCTGGCCGTTGCCATGAAGGAAATCGGCACGGTCGAGCAGAGCGGCAACCGGCAGAAGTACGGCAAGGCCTACGGCATGGACGGCGTGTACTGGTGTATGCAGTTCGTCTGGTGGTGCTTCCAGCAGGTGGACAAGACGCTCTTTATGGACGGCGGCAAGACAGCCTCCTGCGGCGAGCTGATGCGCTGGGCGCAGGCACACGGGCAGTGGGTCACCACGGGCTACCGGCCCGGCGACGTGCTGATCTACGACTTCCTGGGCACGTCGTACAAGACCGACCATTGCGGCATCTGCGAGAGCGTCAGCGGGCAGTATGTCACCGCCATCGAGGGCAACACCTCCAACGGAAACACCGGCAGCCAGAGCAACGGCGACGGCGTGTATCGCCGCAAGCGCAAGCTCTCGCTGGTGCTCGGCGCGTACCGCCCGAAGTACACGGACTACCGCGCACAGCTCCAGAAGCGTGCCGGATTGGAGGCCAAGACGATGGACTACCTCGCGGCCTACAAGTACGGCAGCGACCTGATCCGTAAACTGGCAACGATGAAATAATTTGCCCGATTCGGGCAGAAAGGAAGAGAGCACCAACGCTTAGTCGGTGCTCTCTGTTTCTTCCTCAGGGTCAAACTGGATGACGCTCCATCCGCGCCATTTGACAGATTCTTGATCTCCCATTCGCGGCTGCCGTTTGATATCCGATACCATTTCGCGCGAATATTGGTCTCGTAGGGGCCGGTCAATGGCGATATCTGTAACGCCGCGACGCGAGCGGCCGGAGCCTGCTGAGCTTCTGTGTTCATCGCTGTGTTCACAAATCCCGCTATGACTGGCAGAAACGGGCAGAAACGAGCAAGATGAAAGTTGAGAAAAAGCTTGATATTGCTGGAAAATCCAGTAATATCAAGCTTTCCCTTTCTACAACGAACGAGAGTAGGAAACTCTCAGAAGTTGGCTTATTGTCCGCGCTTACTTGGCGGAGTGACCGTGATCGACCTCATACATGTGCTCGATGAGCTCGAGGACCTTGTTGGAGTAGCCGATCTCGTTATCGTACCAGCTGACGACCTTGACAAAGGTATCGGTCAGGGCGATGCCGGCGGTAGCGTCGAAAATGGAGGTGCGGGAGTCGCCGAGGAAGTCGGAGGAAACGACAGCCTCGTCGGTGTAGCCGAGGATGCCCTTCAGCTCGCCCTCGCTGGCCTTCTTCATGGCAACGCAGATCTCATCGTAGGTGGTGGGCTTCTCGAGGTTGACGGTCAGGTCAACGACGGAAACGTCCAGCGTCGGAACGCGCATGGACATACCGGTCAGCTTGCCGTTGAGCTCGGGAATGACCTTGCCGACCGCACGGGCTGCGCCGGTGGAGCTGGGGATGATGTTCGCGGTAGCCGCGCGGCCGCCGCGCCAGTCCTTGAGAGAGGGACCGTCCACCGTCTCCTGTGTGGCGGTGACCGAGTGGATGGTCGTCATCAGGCCGTCCTTGATGCCGAAGTTCTCATGCAGAACCTTGGCAATGGGGGCGAGGCAGTTGGTGGTGCAGCTCGCGTTGGAGACGAACTGCATATCGCTGGTATAGTTCTTATGGTTCACGCCCATGACGAACATCGGGGTGTCGTCCTTGCTCGGCGCGGACATGATGACCTTCTTTGCGCCGGCGGCGATGTGACCGGCAGCCTTTTCCTTCGTCAGGAACAGGCCGGTGGACTCGACGATATACTCCGCGCCGAGCTTGCCCCACTTCAGGTTCGCGGGGTCTCTCTCGCTGAACACGGGAATGACCTGACCGTTGACGACCAGCGCGTTCTCGCGGCTTTCGATGTCAGCCTTGCAGCGGCCGTGCATCGTATCGTACTTGAGCATATAGGCAAGGTAATCGGCAGGGCACAGATCGTTGATGCCGACCACGTCGATCTCGGGATGCTCGAGGCAGGCACGGAACACCATACGGCCGATACGGCCAAAGCCGTTGATACCGATTTTAATAGACATAAAATGCGCTCCCTTTCGTTTTTACGGAATATATCAAATGTATGGCACATTTGGTATTATAGCATACTCTTTTTCAAATGCAAGTGTTTTTTCAAAAAATTTTCCTTTACACGAAAGTTCTTGTATTTTCGACAGGAGTTTGGTATTCTACTTATTACCTCACATTGCACATTGCGCTCATCGCGCTGCGGTACTTTTTTCCACACGAAAATCGCGCCGTCCTGCAAAGGATATGAACAGCTTTCCCAAAGGAGGCGCACTTTATGATGCCGCTTGACGAAAAAGACCTCCAGCTTCTGGCCGAGGTCCTGCCGAACGTTTCGGCCCAGCTCCGCTCCTCGATGGCGAACGTGTTTGCCGCGGCGAACCGTCTCGCGCCGGCGGAAGCGCGTGAGGCCGACTCCGTGCTGGATAAAAATGCAGCCATTCTCACGATGAGCTGCCATCAAATGCTGCGTCTGGTCGGCAACCTCTCCGCCGCGAGCGAGCTGGTGCAGGGCGGACGCTTCCGGCTGTGCAACGACGATATCGTCGGCTTCTGCCACGCGCTCTGCGAGCGTGCCGAGCCGCTTTTCGCGCTGCGCGGCGTCGCGCTGCGCTTTTCCGCCAGCCACGAGAGCCACGTCATCGCATTCAACGCCCCCATGCTCGAGCGCGCGCTTTTGAACCTGCTCTCCAACGCGCTGAAATTCACGCCGGAGGGCGGCACGGTCAGCGTGCGCGTCAAATGCGGTGAGCGCCATGTTCAGCTCACCGTGGCCGACACGGGCCGCGGCATCGAGCCGGAGCGCCTTGCCCACATCTTCGAGCGCTATCTGGATACGGACCGCCTCGACCCCGCGCCGCCGCACGGCCTCGGCGTCGGGCTGTCCCTTTGCCGCCGCATCGCGCAGGGCCACGGCGGGATGCTCGTGGCGGAATCCGCTGTCGGTAAGGGCACGGCTTTCACGCTCTCGCTGCCCAACGCCCGCTCGACGGATCTGTCGCTGTCCGACCGCCGCTTTGACTATGCCGGCGGCTTCGACCATGTTCTCATGGAGCTGAGCGATGCACTGCCGAGCCGCGCGTTTCTGCAAAAATACCTGGATTGAGGGAGCGGCACGCATGGCAAAGAAGGTTTTAGTCGGTATGTCCGGCGGCGTGGACAGCGCCGCCTGCGTCCTCCTGCTGCAAAAGCAGGGCTATGACGTTTCGGGCGTCACGCTGCGGCTGCACCATTATAAGGACCGTCCCGGCACCTGCGGCAGCGCCGACGACATCGAGGAGGCCGCGCGCGTCGCCGCGCAGATGGGCATTTCCCACCGGGTGCTCGACCTGTGCGATATTTTCCGCCGCGAGGTCATGGGGCATTTTGTCTCGGAATACTGCGCGGGCCGCACCCCGAACCCCTGCTTGGACTGCAACCGCGAGCTGAAGTTCGGCGCGATGCTCGACTGGGCGCTCGACCACGGCTTCGACTATGTTTCCACCGGGCACTATGCCCGCGTCGGCTTCGACGCGGCGTCGGGCCGTCACCTGCTCCTGCGCGGCGTGGACGCGCACAAGGATCAGAGCTATGTGCTCTACCAGATGACGCAGCGCCAGCTCGCGCATCTGCTGCTTCCCGTCGGCGAATACAGCAAGCCGGAGATCCGCGCCCTCGCCGCGGACTTCGGCCTTGAAAACGCGCAGAAGCCTGACTCGCAGGACATCTGCTTCGTCCCCGACGGGGACTATGTGCGCTTCCTGCGCGAGTTCGGCGGCGTCACGCCCGAGCCGGGCGACTTCGTCGATACGAGCGGCCGCGTCCTCGGTCGTCACCGCGGACTGGTCGCCTACACCGCCGGTCAGCGCAAGGGTCTCGGCGTGAGCGCCGACCGCCCGCTCTACGTTCTTTCCAAGGACGCGAAGCACAACACCGTGCTCCTCGGCGACGACGCGGAGCTGTTTTCCTCCGCCCTGCTCGCCTCGCGCGTGAGCTGGATCGTCACGCCGCCCGCAGAGCCGCTGCGCGTCACCGCCAAAACGCGCTATTCCCAGCGCGAAAGCGCCGCGACCGTCACGCCGCTGGACGGCGGCGCGGTCCGCGTGGACTTCGACGAGCCGCAGCGCGCCATCACCGCGGGGCAGGCCGTGGTCTTTTACCGCGGCGACACCGTCGCCGGCGGCGCGACCATCGACAAGGCTCTATAAAAACGAAAAACGCTCCGCCTGCGTTCCTTCCCTGAAACGCGCGGAGCCTTTTCTCACTTACCGTTCGCTGACGAACCAGTCGTCCACAAAGATCATGTCGTCCACGTCGCCGCGGACGCCCTGCCACTCTCTCATGCTCTCACCTCCCCGTGCCATACCATGCAGTATATGCGCGCGGCGGCGAAAGGTTGCACGAAAAAGGGCATTTGGTCAAAAGGAAACCATTGGTTGACAAAACGAAACACCCGGTTGGTGGCGCAAAACGGCTGTTTTTGCTAAGCTGATGCCATCAAAGCAAAGGAGAAAGCGCCCATGAAGCTATGTGAAAAACTCTATGAGCTCCGCCGCGCGGCGGGCCTCTCGCAGGAGGAGCTGGCCGAAAGACTGAACGTCTCCCGTCAGGCCGTCTCCAAGTGGGAGAACGGCGCCGCCCAGCCCGAGCTGAGCAAGCTCGTGGAGCTCAGCCGTCTCTACGGCGTGAGCGTCGATGAGCTTTTGAGCCTTGAGGAAGCGGAAAAGGGTGACGCCAAGGCCGCCTCGTCTGTCGACTCTTCCACGCCCGCGCCTGCGCAGGATACCCTTGCCGCGCCGAAGAAGGTTCGCCGGCAAAAGCTCCTTCTCGGCGCGGCGGCGGTCTGCCTCGCCCTCGCCGTCGGTCTGGCACTCTACAATAACCACCGCGTCAAGCAGCTCGAGTGGCAGGTCAGCTCTCTGCAATCACAGATCATGAGCGTGCAGTCCAGCCTTTCCTCGCAGATCGCGGGCATCAGCAGCTCCGTGCGCGAAGCGATGGAGGAGAGCGCCACGCTGACCGCGCAGTTCGACTACACGGTCAAGCGCTTCGACCTGGACACCTACACCTGCACGGTTGCCTTCGCCCTCCGGCCCAAGACGGTGCAGGAAGACCTTGCCGTCTCCCTCCGTCTCCGCTCCCTTGCCTCCGACGACGGAACGGCCGCCGTCGAGCTGGTCCGCGACGAGTACGACGTCTACCGAGGCGAAACCGTGCTTTCGATGAACGATGATGGCTTCGAAGCCACCGCCGCCTACGATACCGGCGGCGAGCGTCAGCTCGAGACGATCCGCGACCTGCCCGGCTTCGCCGACGAGGCGCTGCCGAAGCTCTATGAGGATCTTTCCTTCGGCTACGTCCTCAGCCGTTCCTATTCCGTCTCGGACATCCGATGCAGCGTCAAGGGCTGGGAGGACGAGGACCACCGCACCGCGAACCTCTACCTCGGCGCTTATGACGCCGCCCTCCGGTCCGCGTGGCTCGACTATCGGGTGGACGGAAAGAGCGCCGCGCAAAGCACGCTCCGGTTCATGGAGGTCGACGACAAACGCTCCGCCGTACAGTGGTGGATCAGCGACATTCCCGATGAGAGCACCGCCGGCGTTTACAGCATCTATGGCGCAGAGGGCGTGGAATTTGGCCTTCCCTACGGTGCGGAGCTGCAGGTCGTATTCCATGCGGAGCTGACCGACGGCACGCGGCTCTCGGCAATGCTCACGCGCGAGATAATGCCCTCCGCCAACAACAGCGCCGACGGCGAGAGCGAAGGACCGGCAATGCCCATTGTCCTCACGAAGGATTGATCCGTTCAGGGAACGCCGCCCGCCGGGCGGCGTTCTTTTTTGCGCCGCTCGCGCCAAAGCGTCCAGGAAACGTGCCGCAGCCGTCCGAAATTTTGACGGAAAAAGGGCTTGCAAAGCCCTCGCGTTGTGCTATGATGAGGCCGAAACGAAGCGCGCGACGCGCGCATTTCCGAAAGAGAGGATGAGGAGAGCTTGTTGGAATTTTTAGAGCAGGAGCACATCAGCCCCGCGCTGCTCGACGGCGTCCGCGCCTACCGCGCACAATACCCCGCCGAGCCGGCGCTGCAGGGCCGCATCCCGCAGCCGCGCTATCATTATTATGGGAAAGAGGTCTGGGAGGCCGCCATCGCCGCACTGCTGTGCGGCGAGAACCTGCTGCTCGCCGGCAGCAAGGCGACCGGCAAGAACGTGCTGGCCGAAAATCTGGCGCAGGCCTTCGGCCGCCCCGCGTGGGACGTTTCCTTCCACGTCAGCATGGACGCCGCCGGACTCATCGGCATGGACACCTTTGAAAACGGACAGGTGACCTTCCGCCCCGGCCCCGTCTACCTCTGCGCGAAGCACGGGGGCTTCGGCGTGCTCGACGAGATCAACATGGCCAAAAATGAGGCTCTTGCCGTGCTGCACGCCGCGCTGGACTTCCGCCGCGCCATCGACGTCCCCGGCTACGACCGCGTGACGGTCGCCCCCGCCGCGCGCTTCATCGGCACGATGAACTACGGCTACGCCGGCACGCGCGAGCTGAATGAAGCGCTCACCTCGCGCTTTGTTGTCATTCAGATGCCGCCCATCGCGGAGGACGGTCTGGACCGTCTGCTCGGCGAGGAGTTTCCCACGCTGGAGAAAAAGTACCGCGGACAGCTCGTGCAGCTCTTTCTCGACCTGCAAAAGAAGTGCGGGAGCGCGGAGATCTCCTCCAAGGCGCTCGACCTGCGCGGGCTTCTGGACGCGCTGCGCCTGATCCGCCGCGGCGTGAGCGCCGGTACAGCGCTCGACATGGGCATCACCAACAAGGCCTTCGACGCCTACGAGCAGAGCCTCATCCGCGACGTTATCGCCGCGCGCATCCCCGCGAAGCTCGACCGCAGCCGCCTGTTCACCGACTGATATGGAAACCGACAGCTACAGCGCCAACCAGCGCCGCGCCATCAATCTGGTCTGGACCGCCTGCGGCGACTATCAATTTGAGCCGCAGTTCCTCGCCCTCAAGGCCGACGGCACGCCGGACTTCTACATGAACTGCGTCATCGGTCTGGTCCGCAAGTGGCTGGGCGACGAGATGCCGCGCCGTCTCTTCGCCCTTTGGGCGGACGACACACGGCGCTCCGCGTTCGACGACCTCACGTGGCTCGCGCTGGAAAACGCCGTCTATGAAAAGGAGCTTCCCGTCCGTCCCGTGCTCACGGAGCTGCGCCGCGCCCACGCCGCAGAATTTTTTGCCTCGGAATATCAGCTCTCGCGGCAGGAGTGGATGGACAAGAACCAGCTCGTCTATTCGCTCCAGTCCGCCCGCTGGAGATCTGTCCTTGGGCAGAAGCCGCCGCTGCTCGCCCCGTGGGAAAAGGGACTCTCCGAGGCCCTCGCCTGCCCGGGCACGCTCGACGCGGACGATCTGGAGGCCGCCGTCCGCGCGGCGTTTGAGAAATACCTGCAATTTGACGGCACGCCCCATAAAAAATCACCATTCCGCCTTCATTTCAGCGATAAGTGGGCGCCGCTGCTCACCAAGCTCCTGCCGGTCGAGATCGTCCGCACCGACGAGCTGACCATCGGCCGCTCTGCGGTCGCCGGCGAGAACGGCATGGTGCGCGCGTCCAACGCGCTGCGCGCCCAGCTTCGCTCGAACGAGCGCGAAGCGGAGGATCACGACTACATCGAGCGCTGCTTCGGCCGCAGCCTCTATTCCCCGCAGGCGCTCGCGCGCATCGAGCAGCGCTGCTGCACCGGCGATCACCTCGGCTGCCATCTCTGGTTCACCCGCGGCGAGCGCGTGCCGGGCCAGCCCATGCGCGCCGACACGCAGCGTCTTTTCGAGCAGGCTGCCGAGCAGGCCAAGCGCAACCGCGCCGCCTACGTCCGCGACAGTGCGCTGCATCAGAATGCTCTCCTGCGTCTGACGGAGCAGATTCGCAACTGTATGCTCATCCATCAGCAGCCCGAGGACATCCTCGCCCGCGAGGGGCGGCTGGACGGTACGCGCGTCTGGCGCGCACCGGTGCTGCACGACAGCCGCGTCTTTCTCCGCAGGGACGAGGAGAGCCGCGCGGGCTTCACCGTCGACCTGATGCTCGACGCCTCGGCCTCACGCCTGCACTGTCAGGAGAGCATCGCCATTCAGGGCTATCTTCTCGCCAAAAGCCTTGTCTCCTGCGGCATTCCCGTGCGCGTGACCAGCTTCTGCAGCCTGCGCGGCTACACGGTGCTGCGCGTTTTGAAGGATTTCGGGGACAAAAACGGCGAGCATCGCGTGTTCGACTACTTTGCCGCGGGCTGGAACCGCGACGGTCTGGCTCTGCGCGGCATGGGCGAGCTGATGAAATCGGCTCCCGCGGACAAGCACCTGCTGATCCTGCTCACCGATGCCAGCCCGAACGACAGCCATAAAATTCTCCCGAGCGGCAAAATTCCGCTCAGCCGCGATTACGACGGTCAGCCCGGCATCGACGACACCGCCGCCGAGGTCCGCGCCCTGCGCGCGCAGGGCATCCGCGTCGCCGCGGTGTTCATGGGCGAGAACACCAGCGTTCCGGCGGCGAACGCCATCTATGGCCGCGACCTCGCGCGCATCCGGCGCATCGACCAGCTTGCCGCCGCGGCGGGCCGCCTCATTCAGGATGAGATCCGGGAGCTATCCGGCTAAACAGCAAGGGCGCGTTCAAAAGAACGCGCCCTTTGGCTTTATGTATACCTCTCTGCTCAGCAGCATTCCATCGGATAGGCGAGCTGCCCGACCGGCCCGTGCCGGAGAGCGAATGGCCCGATGAAGATTGATACAGTAAAAAATGAGGAGTATCTTTTTGAGGTACTCCTCTCCATATCGCTGTTCATTTGGGCCGATCCTTTTTATTTGTGTTGTGATCCAACAGATCGCGAATCCCCTGCATGAGAACCAGAATTCCGATCAGCCAGCAAAGGCCTCCCATTGCGAAAGCGAAGGTCCTGTCTCCG